>Ga0209172_10000788_pt1 | contig 80100 bp, 80 predicted proteins | sample LarsenN4metaG_FD_184113 | JGI IMG/M metagenome (GOLD analysis project Ga0209172, IMG submission 184113) | Hot spring sediment bacterial and archeal communities from British Columbia, Canada, to study Microbial Dark Matter (Phase II) - Larsen... ... | reverse complement strand
CAGGCCAAGATCCTCCGGGCCCTGCAGGAGCGGGAGATCGAGCGGGTGGGGGGCACCCGGACCATCAAGATCGACGTCCGGGTCATCGCCGCCACCAACCGGGACCTGAAGAAGGCCGTGGAGGAGAGCACCTTCCGGGAGGACCTGTACTACCGCCTGAACGTGGTCCCCATCACGCTGCCGGACCTCAAGGACCGGCAGGAGGACATTCCGCTCCTGGCGAATCACTTCATGCAGAAGTTCGCCCAGGAGTCCAATCCCGCCATCCACGAGATCTCGAAGGAGGCGATGGCCATCCTGCTGAGCTACCCCTGGCCCGGCAATGTCCGCGAGCTGGAGAACGTCATCGAACGGGCCGTGACCCTGGGGCGCGGTCCGGCCATTCAGCCGAGCGATCTCCCCGCCCACCTCGCGGGCGGCGCCGGTCCGGTGGAGAAGGCCCTCGTCCAAGAGGCCACCCTGGAGGACCTGGAACGTGACTACATCCGGGCGGTCCTGCGCCGGACGAAGGGGCATCAGATCCGGGCGGCCACCATCCTGGGCATCGATCGGCGGACCCTCTACCGCAAGATCCGCCGGTACAACATCCGGCCGACGCAGGAGTAGATCCGGACAGCAATGACCAATGACCAATCTACCAATGAGGGAAAGCGAACCAGGAGGGGAGTGGAGGGGTGGAACCGGTGGACCAGGGGCGGGTGTGCGATGGGTGTGGCGTCGAGATGACGTGGACGCCGGTACTGGCCGGAGGCCGGCGCTACTGCTGCGCCCAGTGCGCCGGCGGGGCGGACTGTAACTGCGGGTATGCCCTCGAGGAAGAAGAGGAGATGTGACAGAGCGCCCCATGTCTCATGGCAGGCTCCCGCGCCGCCCTTGTTCTACCCCATCCGTGAGCTTCGAGGCCGTCCATCCCCGCCGCTGAAACTTCCTGAATTTGCAGAGAAAGCGGTCCGGGTTTGTCGAGATTGTCTGGACTCGAACCAACCGAAGGGAATTGGTATGGGCCTTGCTGCCCGACCGTGCGAAGCCTCAACGGATCCGGGCTTTGAAGGTCATCCGCCATGCGATTTCCCCATTCCGAGGTCACATGCTCTTCGCACTTGCCGGCGGAATCCTTCCAGGCCGAGCCCGCCCTGGGGTTTCGCGGCTGGTGCACGCCGGAGTTTCTGTCGAATCTCACCGCCGACGCCTGCATCGGGGCCTTCAGCCGTTACTCGCCGCAGGCGGCGGAGCGGCAGCTCGCGGCGCTCCTCAGGGTAGCCAGCCTGCCGTACGGCCGGGTCCTGGTAGCGCACTCCGGTCGCCGCCTCGTGGCCTTCCTCACATTCCACCCACCCGAGGCGGACAGCCGGTGGGCGGCTCTTCCGGCCGGGCGGATTCTCGAACTGGGCGGGATCGAGGTCGCCCGCGGCCTGCGGGGCCGGGGCGTCGCCAGGCGCCTCATGGATCTGGCGTTCTCCACGGCCGACTTCGATGCCGTCATCGTGTATGCCCAGGCCCTGACGTGGTGCTGGGACCTCGAAGGGAGCGGTCTCGGCCAGGAGGGGTATCGGGAGATGATGCTCCGGCTGTTCGGGGCCCATGGGTTCACGTCCTATATCACCGACGAGCCGAACATCCGATACGATCGGGCAAACATCCTGCTGGCGCGGGTCGGCCCGGTGGTGCCCGAGACCCTTCGGCAACAGTTCCAGGCGATGCTCATCAAGAGGCGTGCCTGAGGTTTCGATCCCCGCACCGGGGAAGGAGGAATGGGTATGCTGCGCGTCAGCCGGATCCTGGCCCCGACCGATTTTTCCGAATACTCGGACCACGCCCTTCGCTCCGCGGCCGAGATAGCACGGCAGTTCGGCGCGAAGCTCTGCCTGCTCCACGTCGTGTCCAACGAGGCGCTGGAGAGCATCGCAAAGGCGCACGTGCCGCCGTACCCCGTGGACAGGGTGTACGAGGATTTGACCCAGGAGATCCGCGAGCAGTTCGTCAACCGCGTTCCGCCCGAGATCCGGAAAGCCGTGGAGACGGAGATCCTCGTCCTGCCCGGTGTGCCCTTCCTGGAGATCATCCGCGTCGCCCGGATGAAGGGTGTGGATCTGATCGTGATGGCCACCCACGGCCGTACCGGGTTGAGTCATGTCCTGATGGGCAGCGTGACGGAGAAGGTGGTCCGGAAAGCGCCCTGCCCGGTTCTCTCCATCCGACCGGTGGAGGTGGAGGCCGAGGCGATCGCCGCCTGAGTTCTTGGGTGAAAAGAACGACCCCCGCGACCCGAATGCCGCGGGGGGTTCAGGAGGAAAACGGGAGGGGCTCGCCGGGACTGGGCCCGCTCGTCACCCCGCGCCCCTCACGCCACGGGCGAAGGAGTGGCCCCTTCCGTGGAGGGCAAGAGCAGGGCGAGGCCGCTTTCGCCTTTCGCCTCAAAAGCCCCCTGGATTGCCATCGAACACCGCGCGAAGCGGCCTCGCCCCAGCCTGATTCACTTTTCAATATATGCCAACGACCCCTTCTCTTCAAGAATGACATTTCCTCCCCGCGAATCGCTACCCGAAAAATTTCCTGCAGCAACAATAGGGAGCACTCCGATGCCGTTACTCTTGGGTGACGTTCCCCATGGAACCTACAGCGTCCCCCCCGTGGACAGACCATGGTGCGAGACGTTGTGGCTCAGCGGCCGGCTACGTTGCCTCAGCCCGGGGCGTTCCCTACGCGGCCGTTGAGGCTTCGGCCGTCCACCGCCGATGCTCACCTCACTCCCGCGCGTGCGATTTCGCGAGGATGGATCATCCGCCCGGTCCCCCACCGCTGGATAGTCTGGATCGCTTCACTTGGTATCGGAATTGCCGCGAGAGTTCCCGGGGTTCGTTTCGACGATGTTCAGACCGTTTGCGTCCTGATTCACTGATCCGTGGCGGGAGAGGGTGGCCCCCTCAGAGACCGCGCCAGCCACATCACCCGAGCGCGTGGAGGACCGGAAGGGCGACAGGTCCTCCCGCATGGAGCTGACCATGGCCCTGGAAGCCGATGCGCTGGAGTATCGCCGCCGACATCGCGGCCTCATCGGGGTGGAGAGCAAGGTCCCGGTCAAGGACCGGCCGACGCTCAGTCTGGTGTATACGCCGGGAGTCGCGGAGCCCTGCATGGAGATCTTCCGCGATCCCAAGAACTCCTTCGAGTACACCTGCCGGGGGAATACCGTCGCCTTGATCACGGACGGCTCGGCCATCTTCGGCCTGGGCGCAGTCGGGCCGGAGGCGGCGCTGCCGGCCATGGAGGGCAAGTCGGTCATCTTCAAAACCTTCGCCGGGATCGACGCCTTGCCCATGTGTCTCCGGGCTGACGGCCTCTACGAGATGATCCAGGCGGTGACGGTGCTGGCGCCCACGTTCGGGGCCTTCTGCCTCGAGGATATCCTTTCCCCCCGCTGCTTCTCCCTGGAGGATCACCTGCAGCGTGCCGTGAACGTCCCCGTCTTCCACAACCACGCCCACGGGGCAGGCGTCATGGTGCTGGCCGGGCTGAGGAACGCCCTCCCACTGGTGGGGAAGCGCCTGGAGGACGCCAGGATCGTCATCAACGGGGCGGGTTCGGCGGCCCTGGGGGCTGCCCGGCTCCTGGTGGCGGCCGGGGCGCAGCACCTCGTCGTGTGCGACCGGGCCGGCACCCTTCACAAGTACCGGGCGTCCCACATGAACTGGGTCAAATCGGAGATCGCGCGGCAGACCAACCCGGAGCATCTGACCGGATCGCTTGCCGACGCGCTGAGGGGCGCCGACGTCCTCATCGGCCTCTCGGCGGCCGGCGTCGTCACTCCTGAGATGGTGGCCCGCATGGCACCCGACGCCATCGTCTTCGCCCTGGCGGTTCCCACGCCGGAGATCCCGCCGGCCGACGCCAAGCGGGCCGGCGCCAGGATCGTGGCCACCGGGCGATCGGACTTCCCCAATCAACTGGACATCGCCCTGGTGTTCCCCGGCGTCCTGCGCGGCCTCCTGGACGTGCAGGCACGCAACGTCACCACGGCGATGCTCCTGGAGGCGGCGGCGGCTCTGGCCGGGTGCGTCCCTGAGGCGGATCGCAGCCCCGACCGGATCGTCCCCCCCATCCTGGACTTCCACGTGGCGCCAACGATCGCCGCGGCGGTGGCCAGGGTCGCCATGGCCACGGGCGAGGCCCGCAAGCAGGTGGAGCCCAAGGAGATCGTGGACCGCACACTGCGATTCATCTATGAGGGGGGTGTCCCGGTGGAACCGCGGGTGCCGGGCAAGACGTTGAGCCTGAAGGAGGAGGCACTGGAGCTGCACCGGCGGTTCCGCGGGAAGCTCCAGGTCATCAGCAAGGTGCCGATCCGCGACGCCCACATCCTAAACCTGCTCTACCTGCCGCCGGCCGCCGCCATCCCCGCCAGGGCCATCCTGGAGGACCCCAGCAAAGTGTTCGATCTCACGGCCAAGGGGAATTTGGTGGCGGTGGTTTCCGACGGCAGCGCGGTCCTGGGCCTGGGCAACATCGGCGCCCGGGCGGCCATGCCGGTGATGGAGGGAAAGGCGGTTCTGTTCAAGACCTTCGGCGGCGTGGAGGCCTTTCCCATCTGCATCGCGACCCAGGACCAGGACGAGATCGTGGCGGTGACGAAGGCCATCGCCCCGGTCTTCGGCGGCGTGAACCTGGAGGACATCTCGGCCCCGCGCTGTTTCTACATCGAGGACCAACTGAAAAAGGTGACCGACATCCCCATCTTCCACGATGACCAGCACGGCACCGCCGTGGTGGTGGCGGCCGCCCTCATCAACGCCCTCAAGATCACGGGCCGCACCTTCGAGACGACCCGCGTCCTCATCAACGGGACCGGGGCCTCCGGCATCGCGGTGGCCAAGATGCTCCTGAGCATGGGGATTGCCGATGTCATCCTGTGCGACACCAAGGGGGCCATCTACGAGGGCCGGTCGGACGGCATGAACTGGGCCAAGGAGGAGATCGCCCACCTCACCAACAGGGAGCGGGTGAAAGGGAAGTTGGCCGACGCCCTCAAGGGGGTGGACGTGTTCATCGGGCTATCGGGCCCGAGGCTGGTGACGACGGAGATGGTGCGGAGCATGGCCGCCAACTCCATTGTGTTCGCCATGGCCAATCCGGTTCCCGAGATCATGCCGGACGAGGCCCAGGCAGGCGGTGCCGCCATCGTGGCCACCGGCCGCTCCGACTTCGAGAACCAGGTGAACAACTCCCTGGGCTTCCCGGGAATCTTCCGCGGGACCCTGGACGTGCGGGCCCGGGACATCAACCAGGCCATGAAGACGGCCGCGGCCGAGGCGATCGCAGGCCTGATCACCGAGAAGGAGTTGCGGCCAGAGTACATCATCCCCCACATGCTGGACTTTCGGGTGCCGGTGGCCGTGGCCAAGGCGGTGGCGGCGGCCGCCATGCAGACGGGTGTGGCCCGCCTCACCGTGGACCCCGAGGTCGTAGCGGAGAACGCCCGGGCCTTCATCTATGAAGGCAAGCTAGGGCTGGTGGCCTGATGCTTCCCCCTCAACCTTCCCTTCTCCCCCACCTGGGGGAGAAGGAACGGATAAGGGGGGAGGAGGGAGCCCCGATGGAAACGCCGGTCAAGACCAAAGGCGAGGAGTTTCAGGACGCGGGCCAGCGCCTCTTCAACATCGCGGCCGATCGCCTGAACCTGGATCCCGGCATCCGGGAGAAACTCAAGTGGCCGAAGCGGGAACTGACGGTCCATTTCCCGGTGAAGATGGATGACGGGGGGATCAAGATCTTCGTCGGTTACCGGGTCCAGCACAACGTGACCCGGGGTCCGGCCAAGGGGGGCATCCGGTACCATCCGGATGTCACGCTGGAAGAGGTCCGGGCGCTGGCCGCCCTCATGACCTGGAAGTGCGCGGTCGTGAATGTCCCCTTTGGCGGGGCCAAGGGCGGAGTGCGGTGCGACCCCAAGAAGATGTCCCTCCGGGAGCTTGAGGGACTCACCCGTCGCTATACCACCGAGATCTCCGTGCTCCTGGGCCCGGAATCGGACATCCCCGCTCCGGATGTCTATACCAATGCCCAAACCATGGCCTGGATCATGGACACCTACAGCATGCACAAGGGATACTCGGTGCCGGGCGTGGTCACCGGCAAGCCTATCTCCATTGGCGGGTCGCTGGGCCGGAACGAGGCCACGGCCCGGGGCTGCGTTTTCACCATTCAAGAGGCGGCCCGCGAACTGGGCCTCGATCTCGGTAGGGCCACGGCTGTTGTCCAGGGGTACGGAAACGCTGGCTCCGTCGCGGCTATGCTGTTGCATGAGCTCGGAATCGGCACGCGCATCATCGCTGTGAGCGATTCCCGGGGCGGTGTGTTCAATCCCCGTGGCCTCGATCCGGTCAAGGCCCTGGAACACAAGCGAAAGGCGGGGACCGTCGCCAGCTTCCCCGACGGCGATCACGTCAGCAACGAGGAGCTGCTGGAACTGCCCTGCGACATCCTGGTCCCCGCAGCGCTGGAAGGCGTCATCACGAGCGAAAATGCTCCGCGGATCAAGGCGCGGATCATGGCCGAGGCTGCGAATGGACCGACCTCCCCCGAGGCGGACCCGATCCTCTTCGCCAACAATGTCTTCGTGATTCCGGACATCCTGGCCAACGCGGGCGGCGTGACCGTTTCCTACTTCGAGTGGGTGCAGAATCTGGAGATGCTCCACTGGAGCGAGGAGGACGTGAACCGCCGGCTCCGGGAGATCATAGTCCGGAGCTTCCACGAGGTGCACGAGCTCGCCGCACGAGAGCGGGTGGACATGCGGACCGCGGCCTACATGCTGGCCGTCGGGCGCGTGGCCGAGGCGACGCTGGTGCGGGGGGTCTATCCCTGACGGGCGATCGGGCAATCGGGCAATCCCGCCGATGGCGGGATAATGCGGTGGTTCCGAGTCGCGAGGTTGCCCAGGTGCCGAATTGCCCTCGAATGAGGAGGGGGACATGAAAGCGACCGACATCATCATCACGGACCACAACATCATCCGCAAGGCCCTGCTGTCGCTGGACCGGGCCCTCCTGATGCGTCCGCCCCACTGGACTGTCGTGGCCAGGAACGTGGCCAACTACCTGGACGTCGAGCTCCGCGAGTACCTCAACTCGGAGGAGGTCTGGCTGTTTCAGCCGCTGGCCAAGACGGGGGCGGACGCGGCCGGAGTGGTGGCCGAGCTGGAGCGGGAGCACCGCGATCTGGAGGCGCGTCTTGCGGAGTTCAAGGCGCTCACCCGGCAGCCCATCGGCGACGCCACCGCCGAGCTCGTGCGGCAGCGGGGGCTTGCCCTGGTCAAGGAATTCCTCCACCACATGTTCCTGGAGGAGGAGTTGGGATTCACCCTGGCGGAGCAGCGGCTGGGCTCGGCCCACCTGGAGCGGGTGGCGGAGCACATCCTCCTGCTGCGGGAGGCGGAGAAGGGGCTGGAGGAGCCGGCCGCCATCGACTGACTCCTGGCGATCAGCGATCAGCCATCAGCATACACGGCCCGGGGGCCGCAGGCGAGGCGAAGTCCAAGCCCGCAACGGAGGGCGTCGGGGAAAGATCGCCGGCTCCCTCCCGAATGTGTTTCAATGGCCCGACCCCCATAGACCCAACCACCAAGTTATCGCCGAGGCGGGAAAGGAGGAGCAGTCATGATGCAGGATCTCTTGAGGGAGCGGTATCCAAAGACCATGCAGTTGCGGGACGGAACCACGGTGACCATCCGGCCCATGGTGGCCGGCGACGGGGAAGCCCTGCTCACATTCTTCCGGGGGATCCCGGCGGAGGATCGGGTCTTTCTGAAGGACGACGTGACCAGAGCAGAGGTCATCGAGCTGTGGTGCAAAAACCTGGATTATGACCGAGTGCTCCCGCTGCTGGCAGAGGCTGACGGAAGAATCGTTGGGGACGCCACGCTCCATCAGCGCGGGGGCGGCTGGATGCGTCACGCGGCAAAGGTGCGCGTCGTTATCGAACCGGCCTTCAGGGGCAAAGGCCTGGGCAGCCAGTTGGTCAAGGAGCTGATCACCATTGCGGAGCACACCGATCTGGAAAAGTTGGACGTGGGCCTTATGGCGGAGCAGAAGGCGGCGATTTCGGCCTTCAAGGACCTCGGGTTTGTCCAGGTTGCGGTCTTCCCCGACCACGTGAAGGATCTTGACGGGAAGGACCGTGACTTCGTCGTCCTCGTGCGGGATCTGACCCCGGTGGAGGAGATCGAAATGCCGTTCTGAACGCCGCGCCTCATCCCTCCCCTCCCGCCCGCCGGCGGAGAGGGGAGGGAGGCGAGGAGGGATCGGCCCCCTGTATTGGAAGGCCCGAGGGCTCATATCATTTAGAGGATTCCGAGCAAGGAACGAGGGAGAAGTTTCCGTCGCCGATTCCAACCGGGATTCGGCCTCCGGGGGGCCGGTGGAGCCTGGCAAGTTCTGCGTAGCTTATTGGGAGCCTAACGGGACCGGTTCAGAGGGTTGCGCGCCGAGCCCGGGCCTGTAGCGTGGGGCCGCTTACTCGACAAACACGACCTTTTCACGCCAACTATCCTTTCTCTTTCCCGTGTCGAAAGGCCCTTCTGCTGCGGCCTCTTGCGACGCGGCATGCCCGCCAGTGGAAATCGCCCTTCCTTTGTCACATATTATGGGGCAGGGAACGCCGGGAGCCACGCCCGAGACCGCTCGCTCCCCGTTACGGGTTTTTCCCTCTCACCACCACCTAATTGGATCAATCCGGGGGTTTCCAGGGGCCGTGGGAGGAGGCTGAACGGTGGCCGCACTGGACCTGTTCAATCTGTCGGGTGACGTGGCGATCGTGACGGGAGGGGCCCGGGGTATCGGCGCTGCGATCGCCGAGGGCCTGGCATCTGCGGGAGCGGCGACCGTGATCGCGGATATCCTCGCAGAGGAGGGGGGGGAGGAGGCCGCCAGACTCCGGGCTAAAGGGCTCACGGCCGCCTTTCTTTCACTGGATGTGCGGAAACGGGACTCCGTTCAGGGGATGGTCGCCGAGACCCTCCGGGAGTACGGCCAGATCGACATCCTCGTGAATTCCGTAGGTACCATCCTGCGGAAACCGATCGAGGCGGTCACGGACGAGGAGTGGGATTCGCTGATGGAGGTCAATCTCCGAGGCGTCTTCCTGTGTTGCCAGATCGTCGGCAAAGCGATGATCCAGCGCCAGAGAGGGAAGATCATCAATGTCTCCTCCAACATCTGCCAAGTCCTCCAGCCGCACCGCGGCGTGTATGCGGTGAGCAAGGCCGGGGTGTCCCAGCTCACCCGAGTGCTGGCGCTGGAGTGGGCGCCCTATCACATCAACGTCAATGCCGTTGCGCCCGCCCCCACGTTGACCGACCTCAACAGACAGTACTTCCAAGAGCACCCGGAGGACCTAGTGGAGCGCATCGCCTCCATTCCGCTGGGACGCCTGGGCGACCCCCAGGATTACGTCGGGGCAGCGCTCTTCCTGGCCTCACACGCCTCGGATTTCGTCACCGGTCAAACCCTCTTTGTGGATGGGGGATCCATCTTGAGGTGAGTCGCCCCGGGCAGACGGATCGGCGAGGCGTGCCGCGCCGGGGGCCTGGGTCACGGGGAGGTGAGAAGGACCAACGACAAGCCGAAGGGTCTGATGGTTGCTCACAGGAGGGAAGAGGAGGGTGAGTTATGAAAGGACAAACGCGGAGGCAATTTCTTAAGACGGCCGCCGTGGGGGCCGCGGCCGTCTCGGTGCCGGCCTTCCCGCGGGTCTCGCGGGGTGCCGGCAAGCTGAGCCTGGGTTTCTGGGACCACTGGGTCAAGCCGGCAAACGATGTCGTCCGGGCCATCATTGATGAGTGGGGGAAGGCCAACAAGGTTGAGGTGGTGGTGGATTTCTTCCCGACCATCGGCGACAAGCTCCAGCTTACCGCCGCGGCCGAGTCGCGTGCCGGTGTCGGCCATGACGTGATCACGCTCTGGCAGTGGGATGCCATCGCCTACAAAGATAAACTCGAGCCGCTGAACGACATCGCAGAGGCGATCCAGAAGAAGCACGGGCCGTACACCGAGAACGCGAAGTACCTGACCTTCCAGGATGGGAAGTGGATCGCGCTTCCCTCGGCCATCGGCTCCCATAGCTATCCGCTGGAGACCCGGATGGACCTCTGGAAGCAGCACGCGGCAATCGACGTGGTGAACATGTTCCCGCCCGATGTGAAGAAGCGGGACAAGAAGAGGGTGGAGGCGTGGGACTGGAAGATGTTCCTGGAGGGCGCCAAGAAGGTTCACGCCGCCGGCTTCCCGGTCGGCTCCGCCATTTCCAACGCCAATGACGCGAATCAATGGCTCTCTTCGGTCTTCCTCTCCTACGGCTCAATCCTCGTCAATGAAAAGGGAGAGATCACCGTCGAGTCCGACGCCACGCTGGCGGCCTTGGAATACCTTGGGGAGCTGACGAAGTATATGCCCCCCGAGATCTACGGTTGGGACGATGCCGCCAACAACCGCTACCTGATCGCCGGCAAGGGCTCGGCGATCTTCAACCCGCCCAGCGCCTGGGCGGTGGCCAAGCGCGACCGGCCCGAGGTGGCGGCGCAGGTCTGGCACCATGACGTCCCGCGCGGCCCCAAGGGGCGGTTCCGGGGCTCCCTGCTCTTCACCTGGGGGGTGTGGAAGTTCGGGAAGAACAAGTCGGCGGCCAAGGACCTCCTGCTGCACCTGTCGGTGAAGGATCAGCAGTGGCGGCTCATCACCGCCTCCGAGGGCTACGACGTTCCGCAGCTCCCGGCCTTCTACGATCACCCCGTCTGGAACGAAATCGAGCCGCCCAAGGGTGGCCAGTACAACTACATGGTCCGGGGAGACGAGCGGCTAATCGTTCCGGGGTGGCCGGCGAAGCCGGAGGTCGCCCAGCAGATCTTCAGCCGCTGGATCCTGCCGACCATGGTGGGCAAGGTGACCTCGGCCGGCATGGCTCCCAGGGAGGCCATGAAGTGGGCGGCCAAGGAGCTCGAGGCCTACAAGCGGGGATAGCCTGAGGGGCAAGGGGCTCAGGGCCACGCCTCCGACCGGTGGCGGCCCTGAGCCCCGTCTGACATCGAGGATCCATGCGGTCGGTTCAGGATGTCGCGATTCCGCACCGGCTGCCCCGGGCGCGGGGCTGGCTCGCCGATGTGGTCCGGGCCTTCTTGCGTCCGCGGTCCCTCACTGCATTCTGCATGTGCCTTCCCCTGCTTGTCCTGATCGTCGGCCTCATCATCTATCCGTTCCTCTATTCGATCCACCTCAGCCTGCTCAACAAGCGGGAGACCGCCCTCGTTGGGCTGGACAACTTCCGGTTCCTGCTGAGTTACGACACCTTCTGGCTGGTGCTCCGGAATTCCGTGGTGTTTACCGTCACCGCCGTCTTCTTCAAGGCCGCGCTCGGCTTTACCCTGGCCCTGACCATCAACGCCCTGCCCGCCCGGGGCCAGCGCCTCTGGCGGGGAATCGCCCTCATCCCCTGGGTCATGCCCCTGGCCCTCAGCACCCTGGGCTGGTGGTGGATTTTCGAGCCGACCCACAGCGCGTTGAACTGGGTCCTGGTCCTGCTGGGGATCAGCCCCAAGCCCTGGCTGAGCGAGGCCTTCTGGGCGCGCTTCGCCACCATCCAGGTCAACATCTGGTTCGGCACACCCTTCTTCATGATCATGTATCTGGCGGGGCTGAAGTCGATCCCACAGGAGCTGTACGAATCCTCCGCCATTGACGGGGCCACGCCGGCCCAGCGCCTCCGTTACATCACTCTGCCCATGCTGAAGAATATCATCGCCATCACCATGCTCTTCTCAACGATCGTGACCTTCGCCAACTTCGACATCGTCCGGGTCCTCACCCGGGGCGGCCCGCGCGATACCACCCACCTGTTCGGGACCTACTCCTTCCAGCTCGGGATCCAGGGCGGGGATGTCCCCCTGGGGGCGGCCGTCGCCCTCTTCATGTTCCCCATCCTGGCGGTCTCGGCCTTTTTCATCCTCCGGGGTGTGCGCCGGAGGGTCCAATGAGATGGCTGCCATCGGTGCGGGGCCGGCGCCGGCTCACCCTGGTCGGCTGCTACATCATCGTCGGGCTTTTCGCCGTCTGGTTCCTGTTTCCCATCTACTATATGGCCGTGACCTCCCTCAAGACGGACCGGGAGATCGAGAGCCTGAAGGGCATCCCCTTCCTGATCCAGGAGGGGGCGACCCTCACGCATTACCGGGACCTCTTCCAGAAGACGGACTTCCTGGTGTACTTCAGGAACACCGTCCAGGTCGCCATCCTGGCGACCCTCATCTCCATCCTGATCAGCATCCTGGCCGCTTATGGCCTCTCGCGGCTCGGCTTCGCAGGGGCGGGAACCATCGCCACGGGCATCTTCCTCACCTACCTGGTTCCGGAGAGCTTGCTGTTCATCCCCCTGTTCAAGCTGGTGGGGAGCCTGGGCCTGCTGAACTCCAGGTGGGCCCTCGTTCTTGTCTTCCCGACGGCCATCGTGCCCTTCTGCACCTGGATCCTTATCGGTTACTTCGGCACGATCCCCCGGGAACTGGACGAGGCCGCCCTGGTGGATGGGGCGACCCATCTCCAGATGCTCTTCCGGATCTTCCTCCCTGTGGCCCTGCCCGGGCTGGTGGCGGCCACCCTGTTCGCCTTTACCCTCTCCTGGGCCAGCTTTCTATACCCGATGGCCCTCGTCTTCACCTCCGACGAGCAGGTCCTGACGGCCGGCGTCGTCTCCACCCTCATCCGGGGGGACGTCTATTACTGGGGGGGGCTGATGGCCGGCGCCCTCCTGGCATGCCTGCCCCCGGTGATCTTCTATGTGTTCCTCATGGACTATTACATCTCCGGCCTCACCGCGGGGGCCACCAAGGCCTGAGTTCGGTGGGCAAGGCCACCTCCGATCGCCTCCCGGCAGCCTTCTTCCACCCCGTCTCTTGGCCGGCCCTGGGGCTGTCTGTGGGGACAAGCGGACCGAGCCAGCGCACCGATTCCCCTTGACTTTCAGGTGCGGCTCTTAGTAGCGTGTTTTGCAGTCCCGCCATGCTTGGAGCCATAGGCGCGATGCGTTCCTATCGACGCGGCCCCAAAAGAATGGGCCGCAGGAGGAGAACCATGCAGCATTCATCCAACAGATCGGGGCGTCTGGCCGTAGCCTCGCTGCTGGCGCTGGGGGTCGTGCTGGCAGGGGCGTGGACGCCGGCCTCGGCCCAGCAGCCCATCACCCTCTCCATCATTGACGTGGCCGGCGACCTGGCCTCCGTCCAGGTGATCCTGGACAACTACAAGAAGGCCTTCCCGAACAAAGTGAAGGAGATCAAGATCCAGCGGGCGCCGGCGCCGGAACTCCCGGCCAAGATCAAGGCCCAGCAGGATGCCGGCCGGGTGGACATCAACCTGATCCTGACCGGCCAGGATGCGGGCTCGGTCCTCGGCGCGAACAACCAGCTCATCAAACTCTTCCCGACCTACAATAAGCTCTTCCCCAAGGACGAGCTGAACGAGGAGGGGAAAGCCCTCCAGGACGAGGGGGAAGGGTTCCTCCTGCCCTCGGTGGTCAATGCCGGTGGGCCGGTCTTCATCTACAATCCGAAGAAGGTGGAGAAGCCGCCCAAGACCGCCGACGAGCTCCTGGCCTGGGCCAAGGCCAACCCCGGGAAGTTCATCTACGCCCGCCCGGCCAACAGCGGCCCCGGGCGCTCCATCCTGGCCGGGATGCCCTGGATCCTCAAGGACAAGAACCCCAAGGATCCGGAGAAGGGCTGGGACAAGGCCTGGGCCTATCTCAAGGAGCTGGGCAAGTACATCGAGTACTACCCCACCGGCACGCTGTTCACGCTTCGGGAGTTCGCCAACGAGCAGCGGTGGATGATCGCCGGCATCATGGAGTGGGACATGAAGCCTCGGGCGGAGGGGGTCATCCCCCCCGATGCCAAGATCACCATCCTGGAGAACACCACCTTCGTGATCGACGGTCATTACTGGGCGATCCCCAAGGGGGTGCCGCAGAACGAGATCGACGTGATCCTGGACCTGATGAAGTTCATGCGCCGGGTGGACCAGCAGGTCCTGACCTATAAGGCCTTCATCGGCCCGTCCATCAAGGCCGCCACCCTCGACAAGGCGCCGGCCGATATCCAGAAGTACGTGAAAGAGTTCTGGCGGCCGGAGTACAACGAGATCGGCACGAAGTGGAAAACGACGCCGCAGCTCGGCATCAAGCCGCTGACCTACGCCATGGACCGCTGGGACCGCGAGGTGGGGGCCGCGCAGATCAAGAAGTAGGAGTTGGTACGGAAATCCACTGGGGGGGGAGGGCCCGAGGAGGCGGACCCTCCCCCTCCTTATCTCAGCAGGGTGGAATGAAAGAGACCATTGAGTCCTTGCGATTCCGCATCACCAAGCGCTTCGGCACGAAGACGGTGCTCAAGGACTTCGGCCTGGAGGTGCGCGGGCGGCAGTTCATCACCTTCCTGGGGCCCAGCGGCTGCGGCAAGTCCACGGCGCTGAATATCATCGCCGGCCTTATCCCCGCCAGCGATGGCGAGATCTATATCGACGGGGAGCGCATCGACCACCTGCCGCCGGAGAAGCGGGGTTTCGGCATGGTCTTCCAGAACTACGCCCTCTTCCCCCACATGACGGCGTACGGCAACATCGCCTTCGGCCTGCAACTGCAGCGGCGGCCCGCGGCGGAGATCCGGGAGCGCGTGCAACAGATGCTGGACCTGGTCCAGCTCCCGGGCTTCGAGGATCGGTACCCAGGGCAGCTCTCCGGCGGCCAGCAGCAGCGGATCGCCATCGCCCGCGCCCTCGTCCTGCACCCCCGCCTCTTGCTCCTGGACGAGCCGCTCTCGAACCTGGACGCCAAGCTCCGGATCGAGATGCGGGCGGAGATCAAGCGGATCCACACCAACCTCGGGCTCACGTCCATCTACGTGACCCACGATCAGGTGGAGGCCCTGTCCCTCTCCGACTGGGTGGTGGTGATGCGGGACGGCATCCTGATGCAGGCAGGCACGCCGCAGGAAATCCACGATCAGCCCGTGAACGTCTTCGTGGCGGACTTCATGGGGTTCCGGAACTTCTTCCCGGTGCAGGTGGCGGCGGTGGGGTCGGACGGGACCGTGGAGGGCACGGGCAACGGAATGCGGATCCACGGACGGACCCGCCATGCCCTTCCCGCAGGTGCCGCCGCCGTGGCCGCCATCCGGCCCGACGACGTGATGGTGGGGGAAGCTGCCAGCGGGTCGAATGTCTTTCGTGGAAAGGCGGACATCGTGGAGTATCTCGGGCGGGAGCACGAGGTGATCCTGACCTTGGAGTCTGGCGCGCGCCTCTGGGTGCACACGGAGGCTCGCCTCACCCCAGGCGAGCTCGTGCCAGTCGTGTTCCCCCCCGAGAAGGTGATCTTCCTCCCAACCGAGGGCCCGGGAGGCACCGCATGAGACCCCGCCGTGCCGGCGAGCCGAGCGAGCTGGACCTGATGGCCATGGCCTGCCTGGCACCATCCCTTCTCTATGTCCTGGTGATGTTCGTCTATCCCTTCCTCTACGGTATTTACCTGAGCCTCCGCCCACTCAAAGTGGAAGGCTTCAGTCTGGCAAATTACTTCGCCTTCTTCAGCGACGAGTACCAGTACAAGACCGTGGGCATTACCTTCCGCCTCGCCGTCCCAAACACCGTGGTGGTTGTGGCCTGCAGCCTGTTCTTCGCCTACAACATGCGCCGGGGGATCTGGCTGGAGCGGACGGTCACCACCATCCTGGTCCTCCCCATCTCGCTCGGCGTGATCCTGCTGAGCCAGGGGATCCTGGGCTTCTACGGGGGAAAGGGGTGGTTCAACCAGATGCTCTTGGGCCTGGGCCTCCTGGAGGAGTCCCTGGTTCTCACCCACAATTTCACCGGGGTGATGCTCTCCCTCTTCATGCAGCAGTTCCCCTTCTGCTTCCTCATGCTGCTGGGCTACATCTCGGGCATTGACCCCAGCATCGAGAACTCGGCGCGGACGCTGGGGGCGAACCCCTGGACCGTGTTCCGCCGGGTCATGCTGCCCTTGATCGCCCCGGGGTTGGCCATCGCCTTCGCTCTGGTCTTCGTCATGAGCTTCGCGACCTTCCCCTCGGCCATCCTGCTGGGGCAGCCCACCGGCGCCACCCGGACCATCGCCATTGCAGCCTATGCGCAGGCTTTCGAGATGTACGACATGCCGTACGCTTCGGCCATCGCGGTGATCATGGGGTTGTTCCAGTTGGCCGGCCTCCTCGTCATCATCCTTCTGCGGCGACGCATAGTCATGGCGGCGACCATGGGCGTGGGGAAACGCTGAGGCAAGCGATGCGCGGCAGATTGTGGGGAGTGGCCCTGTACCTGTTCCTCCTTGGGTTCATCCTGAACCTGCTCGGAATCGTGAGCCATGTCGTGGTAAGCGCCTTCGCCCACCGCTGGTTCGGGACGCCCCTGCCGCGCGCGTTTACCACCGAGTGGTTCAGCTATGCCTGGAAGGAGTTTGGCCTCGCCCAGGTCCTGGGGGTGACCATCTTCGTGGCACTGGTGGTGGTATTCCTTGCCCTGCTCCTGGGATTCCCCGCAGCCTACATCCTGGCGCGGCGGAACTTCCGGGGCAAGCCGCTCCTGATCCTGCTCTACTTTCTCCCCCTCTTGATTCCTCAGATGACGTACGGTATCCCTCTGGCGACCACCCTGTACCGGTACGGGATCGGCGGGTCGGTCCTTGGCGTCATCCTGGCTGTCCTGGTGCCGATGGTCCCTCTGGCGGTCTTCATCCTGATGCCGTTCTTCGAGCAGATCAGCATCAACCTGGAGTGGGGGGGAGCCGTGATGGGAGCGAACCGGCTCCAGGTGTTCCGCCGGATCTTGCTCCCGTTGACCCTGCCGGGATTGCTCACGGCGGGCATCCTGATCCTGGTAAACACGGTGTCGAACTTCGAGCTCACCTTTCTGTTGTCCGGCGCTGGCTCGCAGACTCTGGTGGTCGCTCTCTTCTACAACGTGTTCGCCGGGGGCGTCCGCCCCGTCTATTCCGTGGATGCGATGGCGATGATGTACATGGTCATGGTCCTGAGTCTCCTCTTGATTGCCCTCCGGTTCGTCCGCCCGACCCAGATGGTCTTCCGCCTCGACCAGCCCCGCCGGTAGACCCAAATATCAGTCGCCAATCCCGCCAATGGCGGGACAAGAGCGCCAACAATACGCGGCGATTGGGCAATCCGGCCACTGGGCAATCGGGCAGCCTCAAACTCCTGATCGCCGGGTACCGGGTACCCTCTGGGTGCGGTGCGCCGGATTGCCTGGTTGTCCCCCCCGTGGGCGTGTAGACTTCTTGGCGGTTCGAGCAGGCACTTTCGCCTCGACCAACAGACGGCTTACCCTTTCGCCCAACCAGCCTGCATTGCCCCCTTCTGGCCGGACGCCCCGCCAAGAAAAAACCGGCGACCGGGCCCGGTCGCCGGTTGGACCCTTCGGCCCCGCGATAGGCGTCACATCCCTAATTTCGGCAGCGCGTAGACCGATTTCCAGCCCGGGCTGCCTGGCTCTCTGAGATACGGCTCCATCTCCTGGGTGGTTCGTAGCGTGACCTTCTCCACCGGCGGGACCGCGCCGGGCGGGAACACCTCCAGAATCTGTTCTACGAGAAGCGTGAGATACTTCAGGATGGCGGCGATGGGCCGCCGGGCCTTCTCCGCCTTGGCCAGGGTTGGCTTCCCAACGACGCCCTCGGGCGTGGCCGCCATCTCGATGGCGAAGTGCCCCTGCCCCTCCGACCACTTGCAGGGACGCCCGAAGGGATCCACCGCCTTGTCCACGTGGACGTCGGGAAGAAACGCCAGCGGGCGGCTGTCCACGGCCCATTTCATGGCCACCATGTCCGCAAAGAGCAGGAGCCCGAGAGAGGTTTCGGCCTCGTCGGCGTGGACAAAGTCGGTCACGAACGGGCCTCCCCGGTCCTCGGTGCGGAAGAACTCGCGCACGGCCCGGTGCCAGTCGATGACCCGGAAAATGCCGGGGAGCTGGTAGGCCTTCTGGAACTCCTGGATGGCCGCCTCCAGGACCCAGAGCTGTCCGTGGTTGTTCAGGATGATCTGCTTGCGGAACCCGTCGTTCCAGAGGCCGAGCATGACGTTCATCAGGATCCGCTTCAGCACCTCCTCTTCCAGCATCACGGTCCCAGGCATGCCCACGTGGTGATACGGGTGGGCGCCGTAGTTCACCGGGGGCCAGGCGAGATTGACGGGGCGGCCCGCTTTGGCCGTGAACCGGCGCACCGCCTCCAGGATCTGCGTGACCAGCAGGGTGTCGAAGCCGGACACCGTGTGATCTCCGTGGCATTCGGTGGAGCCCACGGGGATGAAAACAATGTCGTTCCTGCGCCGGTTCTCGATCAACTCATGCCGGACGGTGTTCTGGATGTAGGTCCCGGGCTTCCCTAGCTCCGACGGGGCGGGAATCCCGTACTCCGCCAGGATGGCGTCAATGACTTCCTCGGGGGCTTCCCAGATGACCCGCTTCAACTGCCCCACCGGATTGTCCTCGAAGAAGAGCGTGGGGTTGCTCGTACTCAGCCAGCCGCTTGGTGTATGCATGGTCTCGCTCCTCCGCTGCTGAAGAAAGGTTTCCGTCTCGCCTGCCATCCGCCGGACCCCATGCCGCAGAGCCCGGCGATTGTCCCGGTGGCGATCTGCCCTGAGTCGCCGCGCCGAAGGGAAGCACCGGCAACCCCTTCGGGACCATTGGGGTCGCTTTGGCCGCACAGCGGCTGATTTCTTTGCACGCTTATAATGTTGGTTCGTAGGTGTGTCCTGTCAATCAGGCTGGCCCGAAACGTGGCCCCGCCTTCCCACGGACCCCGTGTCCGGGTTGCGATTGCGCTCGATAGAGTGCGTCCGGTGATTGTGGGCATGCCGGTCCAAGATACACAGGATGGGCGGAAGACAAGAGGCACTGTCGAATCTTGAGCCGACTGAAGTATACTTCAGTCTGGTCCAGGCGGCGGGGGGGGACCGGGCCGATAGGTGTGCGGGGAGAGCGACTAGCCGGACCCCGGCCCATCCTGAAATGGGAGGATGCGTTGTGAAAAAGCCACTGTGGGAACCTTCCGAGGCACGCAAGACCCAGGCGAACATCACCCGGTTTCTCCAATGTGTCAACGAGCGATACGGTCTTGAAATCAACTCGTATGCTCAGTTGCATGATTGGTCAGTTGAGAACATCCCGGATTTCTGGGCGACGATGTGGGAGTTTGCGGGAATTAGAGCGTCCTGCCCATATACCGAGGTGGTTGATGACCTGAAGAGGTTTCCCGGGGCGAAATGGTTTGGCGGGGCAAGGTTGAATTTTGCCGAGAACCTCTTAAGGCATCGAGACAGGCGGACAGCTCTTGTATTCAAAGGAGAAACTCAGAGATCAAGCCGAATGACCTATGCAGAACTCTACGAGACGGTGGCGCGGCTGGCGAAGTCCCTGCGCCAGATCGGAGTCGCCCCAGGGGACCGGGTGGTGGCTTACATGCCCAACCTGATCGAAACGGCCGTCGCCATGCTTGCCGCGACAAGCATCGGCGCCATCTGGTCCTCCTGCGCGACGGATATCGGCCCCCAGGCCGCCTTGGACCGTCTGGGCCAGGTGGAGCCGAAGGTTCTCTTCACAGCCGACGGTTACTTCTATAGGGGCAAGCGCTTCGATACCCTGGGAAACGCTGCGAGCGTGGCGAAGGAAATCCCCTCATTAGAAAAGGTTGTCGTCGTGTCTTACGCGGCTGAGAAGCCTGACATCCGCCCATTCCCCAACGCCGTAGGCTATGAGGAACTGCTGAGCGGGGAGGGACAGCCCTCCCATGAGTTCGAACAGTTGCCCTTTGACCATCCGGTGTACATCATGTTCTCCTCCGGAACGACCGGGAAACCCAAGTGTATGGTGCAGGGGGCCGGCGGAGTTCTCATCAACCACCTGAAGGAACTCATATTACATACCGATGTGAAGCGCGAAGATAAGATTCTGTACGTGACCACCTGCAGTTGGATGATGTGGAACTGGCTCGTGAGTTCTCTGGCGGTGGGCGCAACGGTGGTTCTATACGACGGCAACCCCAATTACCCCGATGCGGGCGCGATGTGGAAGCTCATCCAGGATGAAAGGATAACAATCTTCGGGACCAGCGCCGCCTATATCAATTCCGCCCGGGCCCAGGGGGTGACGCCCGGGCGGGATTACGACCTGTCCTCGTTGAAGGAGGTCTCCCAAACCGGCTCCCCTCTTTCGGCCGAAGGCTTCGAGTACGTCTATCGGGAAATCAGGAAAGATCTGCATTTCAATTCGATCTCGGGAGGGACAGACATCAATGGGTGCTTCGCCGCGGGAAGCCCGATCAGTCCGGTGTACGCGGGCGAGCTGCAAGGTCCGGCCCTGGCCATGAAAGTCAAAGCCTACGACGTAGAAGGCAAAGCCGTATTCGACCGGCAGGGGGAGCTGGTGTGCGAGGCCCCCTCGCCTTCGATGCCCCTCTACTTCTGGAACGATCCGGACAATGAGAAGTACCGGAATGCGTACTTCACGTTCTACCCCAATGCAAACGTCTGGCGCCACGGGGACTACATCGTCGTGCACGGCGACACAGGCGGCATAACCTTCTGCGGCCGTTCTGACAGCGTATTGAAACCCTCCGGGGTGCGGATAGGCACGGCCGATATATACAACGTCGTGGAGAGGCTTGAAGGGGTGGCGGACAGTCTCGCCATCGGACAGGACTGGGGAGGTGACGAGCGCATTATCCTCTTCGTGAAACTGCGGGAGGGTATTTCGCTGACGGCGGACCTGAAGGACAGGATCAAGAAGGCGCTGCGGGAACATGCCTCCCCGCGGCACGTTCCGGCCGTGATCCTGGCGGTGCCGGACATTCCGTACACCTACAACATGAAGAAGGTCGAAAGCGCCGTCAAGAACATCGTCAATGGCAGACCGGTGGTGAACAGGGACGCGCTGGTCAACCCGGAGTCGCTCGACTACTACGAGAAGATTCTTCCTGAGCTTCAGGGATAGGGCAGGCTGGGGTTGATGACCCGGGCCGCTAGGTCCCCTCCTCGTTCCGGCTGGCTTGCCCGGGCATGGCTGGTGGCTGCTGGGTTTTCGCCCGACTCAGCCAGCGCCAAACTGCCTGGCCTAACGTGACGGTGGTCACCAGCCACTGGGCGATCTCAATGATCAGGTGCCCGCCGCGAGGCTGACTGGAAGGAACTGGCGTCAGCCGAGGGGCGGCCTCTCCCGTGACCTCGATCTCTCTCCGTTGTCCAAACCTCTTCCGCATGCTCATCACTCCTGATGCTCGTCAGTCCTGCCATCCGGCTGTTCGCGGGGTTCGCAGGCCGCCGGATGGATCCAGCTACGTCGCCGCCGACTCCCCGGGCAATCCGCGAGCTGCTCTACGACTACCCCTTGGCCAAGATTCCCACGGCCGAGTGGCTCCCCAACGTGGCCTTCTTCCAGCTTCTGCTCTTCGCCTTCAACCTCGTCCATTACTTCAAGCGCCTCTGCTTACCGCCGAGGTACCGGACGAAGACCCTGAAGACCGTGCGGAGGGAACTCTTGGTCATTCCCGGACGGTTGGTCAAATCGAAGAACCGGTATGGCTTGAAACTGCCCAATGGGTATCACTTCGAGTCAGCCTTTCGACATGCCCTGGCCAAGATCAGCAAGCTCCAGTCGGTGGAGATTCCGTGATTTTGTCATTGCCGCCACGAGCGCTTCCCTCGGAGCAGGCTTCAAATTGGACCCAATAGCGCATTTTTGAGGTTAATGGGATCGCCCTGGGCCAGGTGACCCCCGGCCCCATCGTGATCACAGCCACCTTCGTGGGGTACAAGGCTGGGGGGCTCCTCGGTGCCCTCCTGGGCACGGTGGCGGTCTTCTTCCCGTCGTTCCTGATCGTCACCACACTGGCGCCACACTATGAGCGGATCAAGAGGTCCCGTCCTATCCAGGTCATGGTCCGGGGAATCCTGGCAGCATTCATCGGGATCCTACTGTTCGTCGGTTACCCTTTCGCGCAGGAGGCCCTGGTGGACTGGAAGACCTGGGGGCTGATGGCGGTAGCGTGGATCGCGCTCTGGCGGAAGGTGGATCTGCTGCTGCTGGTGGGGGTCGGCGCGGTGCTCTCGGTAGTGCTGTTTTGATGGCGAGATTGGGGCGGAGATCCCCGCATGATCGCGCTACCAGAGAAGCGCTGGCCCCAACTATTCCTGCCCCCGGCCTTCCCGTTTTTGGCGCTTGGCGGTCGGGGCCTTTTCGGATCGGTGCCCAATCGGCACCATCGGGGTCGGCTTGGTCGCGGAGGGAGGGACGCCCTGTGCAACACATGCCGGGATCTCTGGCCGCGCCCCCTGGCGACCACATCATCGTCCATCTTGGAAGAGTGAGGTGCCAGCACATTTGCCGCGCTTGGGCGGATGGCCCATATTGTGTATGTCTGACGGTTTCTGCATGAGCCACGTTGGCTCCTTGCGACCCCGATTCAATTTCACGGAGAAGGAAGTCATTGGTCCTTGAGAGGAGGGATGCCCGTGGAACAGATGATGCGGTTCGAGATCGAGGCGGCGGCCCGGGAGATCATGGATTATCTGGATGCGCACGGCGACATGCCCGTCCTGGGCGTGAAGAACGCCCTGGGGAGGCGGGAGCTGTACTTCTACATGGGCCTGGGGGAGCTCATCCTCCAGCGCCGCGTCTTGATCCAGGAGCGCGACGGGGTGTTCTGGGCGATCCACGCGACGCCGCAGGCCAAGGCCGCCTGACCCCCCCACCTTCTCTCTCCCCCACACCGGGTACCCTCTGGGTGGGGTACCCGGGGAGGGGGGAGCGGTGAGGGGAGAACGCATTGGTCATTGGTTCATTGGGAATTGGTCATTCCGATCGGCGGAGGGAAGTCATGCCGGACGACCTGAAGGCCGGACTCTACACCTGTCCAGAATGTGACGAAGTCTTCGACCTCACCGGCGAGCTGCCGATCTGCGAGACCTGCTTGAACCTCTTGGAACGGCACTCCCCCGAGCCCTCCGAGGCGCGGGCAACCACGCCAGCAGCCTGTAGCTAGATCAGTTCTCCCAACCCAACGTCGCAACTGCGTCTCCTTTTCTCGGAGACCCGTGACTGCGAGCCGTCGGCTACTGCTCCACCTTGTTCCTCTCTTGCCAAACCTCCGCCCAAATGCTGTATGCTTTCGGTACCTACACACCTGGGGAATCCAACGGCGATCGACCCTGATGACGACCCGTCAGGCCGACTGGCTCGCATCAGGATCCAGCCTGGAGAGGGAACACCATGAGAGGACCCGGGACGTACCGGACCCTGCTGCTCGTCGGCCTGGCGGTGGGGGCGCTGCTCTCCATCGCTCCAGAGTTCTGGGCGGGGGGAAGCCTGGCGCAGGAACTGGCTCCACAGAAGGAACCGTACCTTGCCCCCTATGCCGCGACGCCCGAGGAGATCGTTGAGGAAATGCTTCGATTGGCCGAGGTCAGGGATGACGATGTGGTCTATGACCTGGGCTCCGGAGACGGGCGGATCGTCATTACCGCCGCCAGGCGGTTTGGGGCAAGGGGCGTCGGGTTCGAGATCGATTCCAAGCTCGTCCGCCTTTCCCGGGAGAACGCCCGCCGGGCCGGGGTTGCACATCTGGTCGAATTCCATGCGCAGGATGTGCTGACCGTGGACCTGTCGCCGGCGACCGTGGTGACCCTGTATCTCTTCCGGGAGGCAAACCTCCTGCTCCGACCACGCATTCAGACCCAGTTACGGCCCGGATCACGAGTCGTCTCCCACGACTTCGATATGGGCGATTGGCGCCCTGATGTCACCTATCGGGTGCAAGACAAGACGGGCAGGGTTCGAACCCTTTACTTCTGGCGTATTCAGACCCCGCGTTCAAGCCCGTAGCCTCCCTCCGTTTCTCCGCTTCGAACACCCGAACCGAGGCAAAGGGGTGAAGGAGCGCCCCCGCGCGCATGGGACACTTCCGCCCACCCGTGAGGCGTCCGCGTCCCCTGACGGGCCCGCCCGGCACGTTCCTTGAGATGGGTCGCGCCAGCAACCTCTGAAAAATTCAGGAGTTTGCGCCGCAGAGGGGTTTCCATGCGGATGGCACCGCCGTTGCTTTCTGTCCCTTACCGTAAAGGACGAGAATCAAGGAGGGATCGGATACTTGAAAGGTCCGGTCGCTCGGGTTGGCACGGCGGGAGGCCGCTTAAGCCCGTCCTGGGCCGGCCCGTTGAAGGGAGGTGAACGTGATGGAGGCTATGGTCTATAGCGGGGAGTTCATCGACTTCATCGTTGCCACGGCGGGCCTGTGGGTCCTTTTCGGGGCCGCACTCTGCGGTTTGCTCCTCTTCGGCTATGTTGCCGATGAGGAGGCCAAGGGCAGACGGCTCATGTGGCTCGAAGAGCCTATTGCCACGGAGCCGACGCCCGTCCGGCTCGAGAAGGTGGAGCTCCGCAAGGCCGCCTGAGTACCTCCTTTTCGGGAGCCAGAGGGTCGCCAGCCAGCACGACCCTCTGGCTCCTCTATTGCTACCCTTCCGCATTCCCATCCCCTGCCCATCGGAATGCCGTCCTCCTGTCTTCTTTCGGAGGAGATCGGCTTTTACCATTAAAGGACATCGCCGCTAAGTTAATTTGTAACTAGCTGAATTGATTGGCAGCTCTGACCACAGTGTGCTTCCCGCCCCCGGGAGCGCCCCTCGGGCGCCGGGCCGCGACGGAACTCCGCCGCCCCCAGGGGGTCCCCGGCGGCGTAGGGCCGTCTTGCTCCTGGTCGTCGGTCCGCCTGTGGCGGAGCTCCTCCACGCTGCCGTCATGCCACCGGCATGACACGGCGACCGGCGCAGCGGCTCACGGGTACCCACCGGGTGCGGCCGGCTGCCTTCAGGCCGGCTCCCGGGGGCGGAGTCGAGACCGAGTTATCTTAGCGGCGATGCCATTAAAGGATTGTCTGACCCCCAACCATGAAGCGCTCGGGAGAATGCAGGGTGGACCGGCGCGGCTTAGTCGGGTACCGTCCTCAAGGCCCTGGGAGGGAACGTTTCAGGTTGAAGCGGTGGAGTGCTTTCCGTGGATGAGGTATTCCGCTTCCTGATCCGGCATGGATATGCCGTGCTCTTCGTGTGGGTGGCGGTCGAGCAGATCGGGTTTCCGCTGCCGGCGACCCCCCTCCTCCTGGCGGCCGGCGCCCTCGCCGGTGCCGGCCGGCTGAACTTCGTCCTGGTCATTGGCACGGCGGTTCTGGCCTCGCTCATCAGTGACATGGCCTGGTACGAGATTGGTCGCCGGAAGGGGATGAAGGTCCTGAGCCTGCCCTGCCGGATGTCCCTGGAGCCGGATTCCTGCATCCGGCGCACCGAAGACGTCTTCGCTCGCCACGGCGCCCGCTCGCTTCTGGTGGCGAAGTTCATCCCGGGCCTGACAACGGCGGCCCCACCCGTGGCGGGGATCTTCCGCATGCGTCGCTCGCGCTTCCTCCTCTTCGATGGCGTGGGAGCGGCGCTCTGGGCCGGTGTCTTCGCGGGGCTGGGCCTGCTCTTCAGCGACCAGCTCGAATGGCTGGCGGGACAGGTCGCGCGCCTCGGGACGTGGCTGGCGGCCATCCTCGTGGGAGGCCTGGCCGCCTATCTCCTCTGGAAATACGTCCACCGGCAGCGCTTCCTGCGCCGGTTGCGGATGGCCCGGATCACCGCGGACGAGCTCAAACGCAAGCTGGATGCCGGGGAAGAGGTGATGATCGTGGACCTGAGGCATTCTCTGGATTTCGAGGCGGAGCCCCACGTGATCCCCGGGGCCCTGCGGCTGAGCGCGGAAGACCTGGACGGCCGCCATCATGAGATTCCGCGCGACCGCGACGTCATCCTGTACTGCACGTGACCCAACGAGGCCAGCAGCGCCCGGGTGGCGCTGATCCTGCGGCGGCGCGGCATCCAGCGGGTGCGGCCCCTGGCAGGCGGCCTCGACGGGTGGCGCGCTCAGGGCTTCCCCATGGAATCCAGACCGTCCCGCTGAACCTCCAATCCCATCACCGGTCTCTTCCGGACCCCTCACGATCGAACGCCGATCGCCTTCACCCCTTTCCTCGCACCCCCCGTTCAGCGGTTCAACCTCACCCTTTCACCGCAAAGGGCGCAGAGGCCGCAGAAAACTACCATCCCTCAGCAAATCCAAGGGGGAAGACTGTCCAGGATCTTCGGGACGCTCCGGGATGCCGGCTCCCCAGATAGAGAAATTTCAAGGGGTTCTTTGCGGACCAACGGCGAGGCCGTAGGCACCCAGCCCACCGGGCTTGCCACCCATGGGGGCTGGGTGCCCGGCGCCCTTTGTGGTGAATTCATTGGGTTTGTGGAGGAGATGGGTAGTGAAGGGGCCGGGATTTGTCCCGCCTGCCGCCGCGTCCTATATTGTTGACGTGGGCCGGGTCGGCATCCAGGGGGGCGTCCAGGGCAAAGGGGAGCGAACTCATCCTTCCCGCGTGCTGTCGTATCCGGCCAAGCGTCGCGTACCAACCGGGATGGTTGACTGAGCTGCTCGAAGGAGGAGAGATCATGGCAATCGAACGCTGGCGACCGGGTTTGGGTCTGATGCGAGGCCCGTTCCGGGAGTTGAGCCGACTGGAGCGTGAGATGGAGGAACTCTTCGGGGGGTTCTTCCGGGGCCTGCCGTTCGCCCGGCTCTCCGGGATGGTCCGCGGCTTTGCCCCTGCAGTTGACATGCTGGATCGGAAGGACGAGGTGGTCCTGCGGGTGGATCTCCCCGGCCTCGAGCAAAAGGACATTGATGTGACTGTAGAGGAGGGTGTGCTCACCATCCGGGGCGAGCGGAAAGGGGAGCGGGAGGCCAAGGAGGAGGACTACTACTGCTGCGAGCGGTGGGCCGGCAGCTTCGAGCGAAGCCTCACCCTGCCCGCCGGGGTGAGCGCCGAGAGGATCAAGGCGACCTTCAAGAACGGGGTCCTGGAGGTCCACCTGCCCAAAGTCGAGAAGGCGAAGGGAAAGCGGATCGAGGTCAAGGCGGAGTAGCGGCGGATCCGCAATGCGGTGGGGCGGGTCCGGCAGGACGGAAGGCGAGCCGTGCGGTATCTCAATCTTGGGTTGGTCGCGCTCTTCTGCGTGCTGATCCCGTGCCTGGCCTATCGTTTCGGCCAGGACTCCCGCAACGGGATCGAGACCGACGAGTTCCAGCGCTGGCGGTCGCGTGGCGCCTGATCCCACCTTGGATGATCGTCGCGGCGGAGGCCCCCTTGAATCTGCGCAGAGGGAATATCCGGGAGGTCTGCCATGACCAAGCGATGGCTGTGGTTGATGATTCTTGGGCTGGCGCTGCTTCTGCTGGCGGCACCGCTGTCTCTGGGGCTGGCGGGGGAGGCGGAGAAGCCTGCCGGGCTGGTGGGTACCATCGTCGCGGTTGCCCCGGAGAGCCGAACACTGGTGGTGGATGTGCCCCTGGGAACGGAGGTACTGCGAATTGGGGCTGTCGTGACCGATAAGACGAAGATCGAAGCGGCCGGCAAGGCGGCAACATTCGAGAACCTCAAGTCGGGCGCGCGGGTCCGCATCACCTTCCGCCGGACCGACACGGGGGACGAGGCGATCTCCGTTGAGGTCCTGCGCAGCCCGAAGAGCTGATCGCCCGCGTCCCCTTCCGGTACTTGAAGGCAAGCCGGCGGCCGGATTCGGCCGCCGGTTTGCCTTGCCACAGGGCTCGAAAGGGTCCGTCCGCTTACTGGTCGCGCAGCCGGCGGAGCACGGCTTGCTCGATCTGGGCGCGCGGGGCGGCGCCGACCGTCTCGCCGATGATCTTGCCGTCTCTGAACAAGAGCAGTGTCGGGATGCTGCGGATGCCGAGGCGCTCCGCCGTGGCGGGATTCTCGTCCACGTTCAGCTTGGCCACCTTGACGGTCCCAGCGAGGGATGTGGCCAATTCCTCCATCACGGGCGCCATCGTCCGGCAGGGCCCACACCAGGGCGCCCAGCAGTCCAGGAGAACTGGCAGGGGAGACGTCAAGACTTCCTGCTCGAAACTCGTGTCGGCTACCTCAACGGGTGTGACGGAGCTCGATGTGTTCAATGGCATCGCTGATTCCCTTCTCTCTCATGGGATGCTGCGTCAATTCATGACCCGCACCACCGGCAACCCTCAAGCCAGCGTCTTACCGTGGCTCTTGCGCTTCCAACAAGGACCACGGCCACCAGGCCCCACGGCAACGCCAGCAGCATACCGATGATGATGTCATGGATCGACATGGGAGTCTATCCTCTCATGCTGTCCCGGCCGCCCGCCGCGGAATGATCAGGCTCAGCCGAAGCCGAGGGGGGACGCCCCGCAGCTCCCGACCTCGCCCGAAGTCGCTGAAAAGGCCGAGAAGAGGCGCTCGACCTCTGACCCCCCGCACTCCGGACACTTCGGGAGTGCCGACAGGTTTCGGCGCTGCGTGAGCACCTCGAAAACTTTTCCGCAGGCTTGGCATTGATACTCAAAGAGTGGCATCTGTTCACCTGATGGGTTGCGGTCTCCGTTGCCTCCGCTCTCACCTATTTTGATCCCTGCCGAGTCCAAAGGGTTCAGGCGGACGGGGTCGTTGGTGGCAATTCGGATGGTGCCCGTCTCCATTCATACTGTCGGCGCTGATTTGCGTCATATCCCACAGACGGAAGTCCGGAATCCCACGGAACAATTTCACAAGCATAACCGGGTGCCCCTCTGGAGCAACTGAGGCTTTTCTCGCAGCCCATCCTCCCTTGTATTTCAAGAAGATAGGATCGGCCTTCAGCCCCGAACGGCGTTTCAAAAGTGCCTCCTGCGTGGCACAGGCATTGCTCACACCTATGCCGCTCCCGGCGTACCGGGGTGCCGATTGCCTCCACGCCGAGTGCCCGCGGCCTACGCCGCGTGAAGGATGGGGAGACTGGAGAGCGGGGTGAGACATCCGATGGAACCGGAGATTGACCTGCATCCGACGACGCGGGGATTGCTCTCGACCCTGACCGCCACGGGGAAGGCGGTGCAACTGGCCGGGCTCCAGGGCGGCTTGACCGACCTGATGTCCCAATGGGACCGGCACGTCGAGGAGATGGAGAGCCGGCTGTTCCCGTGCCTGGTGGCCGGCGGGCCGGCCGCGGACGGGCCCGTAGGCTTCTGCCTGGGAGAACACGCCGCCCTGAGCGCGCGCCTGCGCGACCTGGCGGCTGCCCCGCCGACACGCGAGTGGATTCGCGAGGCGGAACTGCTGATCTCCCGACTGATCCAACACCTGTTCCTCGAGGCGCGGCTGTTGCGACCCCTGCTCGACCGGTTGGGTTCCGGGGAGTTGATGGATCGCGCCAACACGCACGTGCAGGGGAGGGGAAGATCGTAATGGCCGCCACGACCGTCACCAAGCTGCGGACCCGCGAAGAGGTGATCGAGCAGGCCCGGGCCGCCACCAAGAGCTACGTCAGTGCCGCCGTCACCATCCAGATCAACGATGCCTGGTGTAAAGGCTGCGCCATTTGCGTAGCCTTCTGCCCCAAGGACGTCCTGAAGATGAACCGCATGGACAAGGTCGAGGTGAAGGCGCTGGAGGCCTGCACCAAGTGCCTGCGGTGCGAACAGCTCTGCCCCGACTTTGCCATCGTCGTGTTCGGGGAACCTGGCAAATCCAAAGGTTAGCCCTGGTCCGACCATACGAACCGCCGAGGCGCCAAGAACGCCATGGAAGGAATGGCTCATTCGGCCGAAGAGAGAGGGTTCCGACGGCACCAAGGACTCGGTTTCGGGTTCTTGGGTGGAAAGATTAGGAACATCATGTCCTTGGCGCCTTGGCGGTTAAATATCTGAGGCAGGAGGGGGCGTGAGCACCCAGACGAAATCCCGCAAGGTGAAGCTCCTCCAGGGCAATGAGGCGTGCGCCGAGGCGGCCATCGCGGCCGGCTGCCGATTCTTCGCCGGCTATCCCATCTCTCCCTCCTCGGAGATCGCCGAGCACATGTCGGTGCTGCTGCCGCGCGTCGGGGGGAAATTCATCCAGATGGAGGACGAGATCGCCGCGATGGGCGCCATCCTGGGGGCGGCCATGACCGGCGCCAAGGTGATGACCGCCACCAGCGGCCCCGGCTACTCGCTGAAGCAGGAGAACATTGGGTACGCCGTCATGGCGGAGATTCCGTGCGTGATCGTGGACGTGATGCGGGGCGGCCCCAGCACCGGCCTGCCCACGTCCCCGGCCCAGGCGGACGTGATGCAGGCCCGCTGGGGGACCCACGGGGACCACCCGGCGGTGGCGCTGGCGCCGGCCTCGGTCCGGGAGGTGTACGACGAGACCATCCGGGCTTTCAACATCGCCGAGCGTTTCCGCGTGCCCGTGAGCCTCCTGGTGGATGAGATCATCGCCCACATGCGGGAGCGTGTGGAGATCCCGGACAAGTCGGAGATCATTCTGTGGGAACGACCGCGGCCCACGGTCCCGCCCGACAAGTACCTGCCGTTCGGCGACACCCCGACCGGGGTCCCGCCGATGGCGAATTTTGGCGAGGGCTATCGGTATCACGTCACCGGGCTGTATCACGACGTGCGGGGTCTCCCCAAGGATAGCCCGGACGTGGTGGACTCGGTCATGCGGCGTCTGATGCGGAAGATCGAGTTGGGCGCCGCCGACATCCTGAAGCACGAGGCGGTCCTCCTGGAGGACGCCGAGTTGGGCATCGTGGCCTATGGCTCCTCGGCGCGCTCGGCCAAGGCGGCCATCCGGCTGGCCCGCGCCCGGGGAATCAAGGTCGGTCTCTTGCGGCTCCTGACCATCTGGCCCTTCTGCGAGGGCAGCGTGGCCGATCTGGCGAAGCGGGTGCGCCACATCATCGTGCCGGAGATGAACCTGGGCCAGCTCGTCCTGGAGGTCGAGCGGGTCGTCCAGGGGCGCTGCGGTGTCCATCGGGTCAATGTGGTGACCGGCGAGCCTATACCACCCGACGAGATCCTGGCGAAAATCGAAGAGCTGGCCAAGGCATAACAGCACAATGTCCACCCCGATCCGAAATTCCGCTGAGGCCGAATACCCTGCGGAGACGCCGAGAGAGCGGCAGAGAAGCGATAGGACAGCGGGGCCCTCAGGCCACCTATGGGGGCCATGGGTATTCCCTTCCGGGGGGACTCGCTTAGAGGGGAGATGCTGATCCTATTCTTGGTTCTTTTTCGGATCGGGGTCCAATATTGAATGTGGAATGTCGAATTACGAAGGGTGAGCAGTCGATAATCCACAATCGGCAATCCCAACCTGGGGAGGGAGACACGTGTTCGATTACGACAAGTACCTCCGGCTGGAGATGTTCCCCCACATCTGGTGCCCGGGGTGCGGGGACGGGATCGTCATGAAGAGCCTGCTCCGGGCCATTGACCGGGTCGGCCTGAAGAAAGATGAGATCTGCATGGTCTCGGGCATCGGGTGCTCCAGCCGCCTCACGGGGTACGTGGACTTCAACACCCTGCACACGACCCACGGGCGACCCATCGCCTTTGCCACCGGGGTGAAGCTGGCCAAGCCGTCCCTTCACGTCATCGTGGTCACGGGGGACGGGGACGCCCTGGCCATCGGTGGCAATCACTTCATCCATGCCGCCCGGCGAAATCTGGACCTGACCGTGCTCCTCTTCAACAACGCCACCTACGGGATGACGGGGGGCCAGCTCGCCCCCACGACTCCGACGGGGAAGGTGGCCACTACGGCCCGGGACGGGAGCATTGATCCGCCCTTCGACGCCTGCAAGCTCGCGATCGCCGCCGGGGCCACCTACGTGGCCCGGGGGACCTCCTACCACAGCCAGCAGCTCGACCGGCTGATCGAGGCCGGGATCAAGCACAAGGGCTTCGCCCTGATCGAGGTCCTGGAGAACTGCAACACCTACTATGGCCGGCCCAACAAGATCAGCCTCCTGGAGCTTCTCGAGTGGGAGAAGAGCAACACCGTGAACGTCAAGGCTGCGGAGAAGATGACGCCGGAGCAGCTCCAGGGAAAGATCATCACCGGCGTCCTCCACCAGGCCGATCGTCCCGAGTACGGAGCGCTGTACGAGCAGCACATCGCCAAGGTCCAGGCCAAGGCCGCAGCGACCGGGTGACCCCGCGCGGGGGGTGACCGTGAGGATCGTCCCCACGGTCTGTACCCGTTCAACTTATAGGGAGGAGGGACCGATCATGGCTATCTGCAAGTCGAAGTGGGTCGTTATCTCAGCCCTGTTCATCCTGGGAGTCGGGCTCCTGGCCCTGGCCGCCGTCAGCACGGCTCAGCAGTCGAATGTCCTGGTGGCCAAGAAGGTGGCTGCGGGGCCGGCGCTGGACGGGACGATGAAGGATGTCTGGAACCAGGCGCCTGCCTTCAGCTTCAAGGTCGTGGGCGGTCGCAACTTGCCCGGGGGCTCGACAGAGGCGACGCTCCGGGCACTCTACACCGCGGACACCGTGTACTTCCTGCTCCAGTACAAGGATCCGACGGACAGCGTCCGCCGGAGTCCGTGGGTGAAGCCGGCGGACGGCTCGTGGTCGAAGCTCCGGGATCCCGAGGATAAGGGCGGGGATAACAACCTCTATTACGAGGACAAGTTCGCCTTCCTCTGGAACCTCAGCTCGCCAGCCTTCGAGCAGCGGGGGTGTATGTCGGCCTGCCACATTGGCGAGGGGAAGCCGTACGGCAACAAATACACCAAGGAGGCCGGCGAACGCCTGGACATGTGGCATTGGAAGGGCGTGCGCACCGGGAGCGTAGGGCAAATTGACGATCAGTACGCGGATCACACGCGCTACGACAAGGACAAGTCGCCCGAGGCGGGGCGCAAGAGCGACCCGAAGATCGGCGGGGGATACGCGGACAACGTGCGGGAGGACAAGAAAGGTCCCAAGTTCGCCCTGAAGGGCAACAAGCCCGCCCCCCCGTACTGGATCGTGGACAGCGAGAAGGAAGCTATTGACGATTCCAAGTACAAGGCTGGCGACGAGGTCCCTGGGATCATCGTTTCACCCCTCGCCGGCGATCGGGGGGACATCGCGGCCAGGCACACCTATACGAACGGTGTGCGGACCGTCGAGTTCTCCCGGAAGCTCGTGACCGGCAGCGAGTTCGACGTCCAGTTCAGTGATCTCAAGAAAGAGTACGCCTTCGGCGTGGCAATCTTCGACAACGCCCAGGTGCGCCACGCCTATTCCACCGGCGTGTTCAAGCTGAAGTTCGAGTAACAGGCGGCGAGCCTCACGGCGCAGGGAGCGGGTCACCATGAGTTACCGCTACGAGATCCGGTTGAGTGGCGAGGGCGGACAGGGGATCGTGCTGGCGGGCGTGATCCTGGCGGAAGCCGCCGCCATCTACGACGGCAAGAACGCGACCCAGACCCAGGTCTACGGGCCGGAGTCGCGCGGCGGCGCCAGCAAGGCCGAGGTCATCATCAGCGACGAGGAGATCGATTACCCCAAGGCCATGGCGGTGGACCTGCTGCTCGCGCTCACGCAGGCGGCCGCCGACAAGTACGGGCACGATCTGAAGCCCTCGGGCATCCTGGTGGTGGACTCGTCCAAGGTGGTCACCGTGCCCAGCGGGAATTTTGCGGTGCACCGTCTGCCCATCATCGAGACCGCCAAGGACACGGTCGGGAAGGCCATGGTGGCCAACATTGTCTCCCTGGGGGTCATTGCCGGCCTGTCCAAAGTCGTCTCGCGCGATGCGATCGAACAGGCGGTCCTGGCCCGCGTGCCGAAGGGGACCGAAGAGCTGAATCGCCGCGCCCTCGAGGCGGGCTTCGCGCTGGCTGGCGCCGCGCCCGCCGCCTGAGCAGATGATTTTCGATTGTCGAATTCCGGTTGCCGATTGACCCCAGACCATGCAGTTCAACCACCAAGGCACCAAGATACCAAGGAAAGGCAGCCCCAATAACACGACCCTCGGCAGAACCCGGCACCCAGGAACCTTGTGCATCGGACTGTCCTGATCTAGTCCGTGGAAGTCCTTGCCCAAAGAGGCCGGTGGTGCCTTGGTGTCTTGGTGGTGAAATATTTGGGTTGATCCACCCTTTCCGCGTTCGCACTCCGTGGTCTCCTTCCCAAAGAACCGAGATCCGCATTCAGTCCGACAGCAACAGGGTAAGCCGACAGCGATAGGTCGGGGTGTTTCACTGTCGCTGTCGCTATCGCTGTCGGCTTTTCTGCTGCATTGATCTTGCGGGGCTCAATCCTCCGGCGGATTTTCGATTTTCGATTGCGGATTGCCGATGGATCAAAATCGACAATCGAAAATCGTAATTCGAAAATTGGCTGGGGATCCCTCCCGTGGCTTTTCTCACCCGGGGCCCCATCCCCGCCTCTTCGGGACTCAGGTCCCGAGCCGGCGGGGTCCCTCCCTGAGGTCCTGAGACAAAGGGTCTCAGCCAATTCACACGACTGAGACAGCAGGAGAAGGGGGACCGTGGCAGTCGCAATTGCCGGCCGGGCGGGGGATCCGCGCGCCCTGCCTTCGAAAACGGAACCCGGCGTTTCTGCTTGGCTTTCGGTTGCGAGAAGGGACTGCGAGTCACCGGCCAACCTGCCGGTTTGAAACGGCCCGTGGCATTCGCTTTGCACCCCAGGCTGCGGGGAACTTGTCGCGACCTCGGGAGGGGAGCTGGGGTAGGCAGACCATGAGCGCGCACCTGCTGATCGTCGAAGATGATCCGGAGATGGGGGATCTGCTGCGAAAGGTGCTGGAAAAAGAGGGGTATGTGGTCGCCGTGGCCGCGAACCGCCATGACGCGACGACGCACCTGTCGCGCGATGCATTCGATCTCGTGGTCACCGACATGCTGATGCCGGACAACGGCGGCCTCGAACTCCTGCGGCTGGTCCGCGAGACGCATCCCAGGCTGCCCGTGATCATCATCACGGCCTTCGGCGACTGGGGGAGTTACAGCCGGGCGCTGGAGCTGGGCGCGGCCGCCTTCATCAGCAAGCCGCTGAAGATGGCAGAATTGATCGCGGCCATTCACACGGCCCTGGCCGGGAGCGGCGCCGGCGAGGCCGTCCGGGGGGCCTGAACCCCGCGCCGCCAGAGGGGGACGTCATGCTGCCGATTCGTCGGATCCTGTTTCCCACGGATTTCTCGGAGCACGCCGAGCACGCCTGGTCCTATGCCCTGACCTTCGCGCGGGAGTTCGGCGCCGAGGTGCACCTGCTCCATGTGGTGACGCCTCCGCCGCGCCTGGTGGAGGCCTATGCGGTGAACTTCGACCCGGAAAGGATGGTCAAGGCCCTCAGCCAGGAAGCGAACGCCTCCATGGATCGGATGGTGGAGGCGGCCAAGTCCTGGGGGCTGATCTTCCACCGCGAGGTGCGCGTGGGGGTGGACTTTCGCGAGATCATCGATTACGCCGCAAAGCACGAAATCAATCTCATCGTGATGGCCACCCACGGCCGCACCGGGTTGGCCCACGCGCTCCTGGGCAGCGTGGCGGAGAAGGTCGTGCGCAAATCGCCATGCCCGGTGTTGACCATCAAGCCCCCGGCGATGAAGTTCGAGATGCCCTAACACGGAGACATCAGGAACGCGCTCATGAGTCTTCTGGATCGAATGACCAATGACCAATTGCCAAATCCCAATGGGGGTGCGCGCGATGGGAGCGCCCCATGACTGCCACCGGACGCGGATCTTTCATTGGTCATTGACCATTGGGATTTGGTCATTGCCCGTGATTATTCGCGAAGGCGTTCGCGAATAATCCGGGCGAGGCGGCGCCGTGTTCCATCGCATCCTGGTTCCCCTGGATGGATCCCCGCTGGCCGAGGCGATCCTGCCGGACGTGCTGGAATTGGCCGCACAGCAGGGGGCTGAGGTAGTCCTGTTGCGGGTCGCGCTGGCCCACGCCTGGCCCGGTGTCGAGCTGACCGAGGCCCAGGTGCATGCCGTGGAAGAGGCGGAGCGGTACCTGGCCGACGTGGAACGCCGACTGGCCGATCGCGGGATCCGGGTGAGCTGCGCGGTCCGATACGGCCGGGCTGCCGAGGAGATCCTGGATCACGCCCGCACGAGCGGCATTGATCTCATCGCCATGTCCACCCACGGCCGCAGCGGAATCGGGCGGGTCCTGCTGGGCAGCGTGGCCGAGCGGGTCTTGCCAGAGGCGCCGGTCCCGGTGTTCCTGCGGCGGGCCGCGGGCCCCGCGCCTGCGTGGACGCGCGGCGAGGCGCAGGAAGCGCGGCCCCCCGTCCGGACGCACTGGGCGGCATCCGCCGGGCAGCCGATCGGCCACATCCTGTGCCCGGTGGATTTCTCCCGGACTTCTACCGCGGCCATGGCCCAGGCCGGGATGCTGGCCCAGCGGTTCGGCGCCGACCTCACGGTGCTGCACGTCGTGTACGATCCGCTGGACGTCACCTGCCTGCACATCCCCCACCCGCCGCAGGAGCAGTTGCGTGACGAGTTGATCCGGGAGGCGGAGCGGACCCTGCAGGCTCAGGTGTCCCGCAGGCTCCGATCCCTGCCGCGGGCCAAGACTGCGGTGGCGCTGGGATCGCCCTTCCGGGAGATCATCCGCTACGCGCAGGAGCATCAGGTGGATCTGATCGTGATGGGGACGCAGGGGTTGAGCGGGCTGAACCACCTGATCATGGGCAGCACGGCCGAGCGGGTCGTCCGCATGGCCCCCTGTCCGGTCCTCACCATTCGCGCCGTCTAGGGAGGCAGCGCCACGCGTGTCGCCCCGCCGCGGATCGCGGCGGTAAAATAGGACAGACGAAGGAGGAGTGCGATGCTCGTCGAGAAACGGATGAAGCGCGATCCGGTCACCGTGTCGCCAGAGGATACCTTCCGGCACGCCATGACCCTCATCCGGCAGAAAGGCATCCGCCATCTCCCGGTGGTGGAGGAGGGCCGGCTGGTCGGCATCGTCACCGACCGGGACATCCGCCAGACCTCGCCCTCGCCGGCCACCAGCCTGGAGATCCACGAGCTCCACTACCTGCTGGAGAAGGTCAGGATCCGCGAGATCATGACCCGAAAGGTGTTCACCGTGACGCCCGATACCCCCATCGAAGAGGCGGCCCGCCTGATGCTGGAGCACCGGATCGGCGGCCTGCCCGTCCTGCAGGATGACCGCCTCGTGGGAATCCTCACCGAGACCGACATCCTCAAGGCCTTCGTGGAGGTGGTGGGGATCCAGCAGGAGCAGACACGGCTGGAGCTGGTCCTGGAGGACCGGCCGGGCGCCTTCCTGGAGGTGTGCCGGACCATCCAGGAGCAGGGCGGCGACATTGTCAGCGTGGTGACCGCCACGGCCACGCACCGGGGCGAGCAGCGGAAGGTGCTGATCTTCCGCCTGGAGGGGGTAAAGGTGGACCCGCTGGTGCAGCGTTTGGAGGCCGGCGGCCACGCGGTCCTCTCGGCCACCTCCTGAGCCCGTCGCCAACTTCGAACGTCGAACGGTGAACGGCCAGGCATGCTTGAGATCCGGATCCACGGCCGGGGCGGCCAGGGCGGGGTGATCGCCTCCAAGGTCCTGGCCGAGGCGCTGTTCCGCGAGGGGTGGGATGTCCAGGCCTTCCCCGCCTTTGGGGTGGAGCGGCGCGGGGCCCCCGTCGCCGCCTTCGTGCGGGCCGATCTCAAGCCCATCCGGTTGCGCTGCCAGGTGGAGCAACCGGATGCCCTGATCATCCTGGACCCGACCCTCCTGGACGATCCGGCGACTCTCACCGGCTTGAAATTCGAGGGCTGGGCGGTCGTCAACACCGATCTGGATCCGTCCGCCCTTCCTATTCCCCTGGCCTTCCGCGTGGCCGCGGTGGATGCCAGCGGCGTCGCCCTGCGGCACGGCCTGGGCTCCGCCAGCGCCCCCATCGTGAACACCGCGATCCTCGGGGGCTTCGCGCGGGCCACGGGCGTCATCTCCCTCCCCGCTCTGCGCGCGGCGATTGCGGCCGCCGTCCCCGCCAAGGCGGCAGAGAACGCGGCGGCGGCGGCCGATGCCTTCGCGCGCACGCGGACCGGCCGCGCCCGCGGCCAGATGCCCGCCATGCCGGCGGCGGCCCCAAGGCTGGAGGTGCCGACCGGCGGCGTCGCCGTCTCCGCGCGCAGTATGGCCTTCAACCGGACCGGCCTGTGGCGCAACGTCACCCCGCTCCACCGGGAAGGGATTGCCCCCTGCACCGCGGCCTGCCCCATCGGCGCCTCCAGACCGCGGATCTGGCAGCGGCTGGCCGCAGGGGACGTGGATGGGGCACTCACCCTGCTCCTCCAGGTGAATCCGCTGCCGGGGATCACCGGGCGGGTGTGTCCCCAGTTCTGCGAGAAGGCGTGCCACCGGGCGGGGCTGGATTCGGCCGTGGCGATCCGGGATCTGGAGCGGTTCCTGGCCGACCATGGGGCTGCGCTCCTCCCGCCGCCGATGGGATCGCGGGGGGAGGTCGCCGTCATCGGCGGCGGTCCGGCCGGCCTCAGCGCCGCCTATCATCTGCGGCGGCTGGGGTACGGGGTGACGCTCTTCGAGGCCGCGTGGGAGGCCGGCGGCGTGCTGCGATCCGGGATTCCGGCCTACCGGCTTCCCCGCGACGTCCTGGATCGTGAGATCGCACGGGTCGAGGCGGTCGGCGTGGGGCTGAAGCTTGGCAGGCGATTCGGAACGGATTTCGGGTGGGGCGATCTTACCGGGTACGCCGCGGTATTCCTGGCCATCGGCGCGGGCCGGGAACGGGGACTGGAAATCCCCGGCGCACCCCGCGAGGCCCTGGTGGGCGGCCTGGCCCTGCTGGCGGAGCTGAATGGCGGTCGGGGACCCGTCTTGGGCGACCGGGTGGCGGTCGTCGGCGGGGGAAACACCGCCATGGATGTGGCCCGGAGCGCGCGCCGCCTGGGGAGCGAGGTCACGGTGATCTATCGCCGTACCCGGGCCGAGATGCCGGCCTTCGCCGACGAAGTGGCCGAGGCGGAGGCCGAGGGCGTGCGCTTCCGATTCCTGCAGGCACCGGTGGCCGCGAAGCAGATCGACGGGGCCATCCGGCTCACGTGCCAGCAGATGCGACTGGGGGCTCCCGATGCCTCGGGCCGGCCGCGGCCCGAGCCGATCCCTGAGGCATTCACCGAGCTCGAGGTGGACCGGGTGATCGGCGCCGTGGGGGAGGACGTGGATCGCTCGCTGCTCCCCTCGACGCTTCGCCCGGGGGCCCTCTGGGATCCCCTGAGTCATCCACCCGTATTCCTGGGGGGCGACCTGGCTGGGCTGCGGCGCACGGTGGCCGACGCCATCGGATCCGGACGGACGGCGGCGACATGGATCGATCGCTGGCTGAGCCTGCAGGAGCCGCCGGTGGTCCCGGTGCCCAGCCAGCCGGTCCCCGTCGAGCGCATGCGCCTCGCTTGGTTCGAACCCGCCGGGCGAGTCCACCGTCCTGAGCGTGATGTGCTTCAGCGCCTCGCCGACTTTGGCGAGGTTGTGGGAGACCTTTCGGACGATGTGGCAGTGGCGGAGGCGCGCCGGTGCCTCTCCTGCGGCCTCTGCACCGGGTGCGACCGGTGCTGGCTGGCCTGCCCGGACATGTCCATCCTGGTCGAGGGGCTCACCTACCGGGTGGACCTGGAGCACTGCAAGGGGTGCCTGCTCTGCGTGGCGGAGTGCCCGCGGGGAGCTATCGTGGCTGAAGGGGTTGCCAGCCGCGGTCTGGCCTCTTCGCGCGTAATCTGACATGAAAATCCCCCCTCCCTACCCTCCCCCACCTTGGGGGGAGGGCACCCAGGGGGTACCCGGTGGGGGTCGGGACCGCCGAAATGAAGCTCGTGTTAGAAGGGAATCACGCGGCGTCCTACGGCGCGCTCCTCGCGCGGGTCGAGGTGGTCTCCGCCTATCCCATCACCCCGCAGACCCAGATTGTGGAGAAGCTGGCGGAGTTTTGCGCCGAGGGACGCCTCCAGGCCAGGTTCCTCGAGGTGGAATCGGAACACTCCGCCATGGCCGCCTGCATCGGGGCGAGCCAGGCGGGTGTCAGGACCTTCACCGCCACCTCCTCCCAGGGACTGGCGCTGATGCACGAACTCCTGCACTGGGCCGGGACGGGCCGCCTGCCCATCCTCCTGGTCAACGTGAACCGGGCGCTGGCTCCCCCGTGGTCCATCTACGCCGACCAGACGGACAGTCTGGCGCAGCGCGACACCGGCTGGATCCAGATCTACTGCCGGTCCAACCAGGAGGTCCTGGACTCCATCCTGCTCGCGTACAAGGTCTCGGAACAGGTCCGGCTCCCCACCATGCTGTGCCTGGATGCCTTCCTGCTGTCGCACACCTCGGAGCCGGTGGACGTCCCCGACCAGGCCCTGGTGGACGCATTCCTCCCCCCGTATCGTCCGGAGATCCGCCTCGACCCGGCGACGCCTCACGCCTTCGGCGGGCTGGCGGGCCCGGACATCTTCATGGAGCTGCGGCATGCGACCCAGGCGGCCATGGACGAGGCGCTCGCCCTGATCCCGAAGGCCGGCCAGGAGTTCTGCGATCTGACGGGCCGGCGCTACGGCCTGATGGATGCCTATCGGGTCGAGGGCGCAAAAATCCTGCTGGTCACCATGGGCACCATCGCCACTACGGCCGAGGCCGCGGTGGACCAACTGCGCGAGGCGGGTGTGGCCGCGGGGCTGGTTCGCCTCCGGGTGTTCCGGCCGTTTCCCGCAGAGATGCTGGCCCGGCAGGTGGGCGGCGCGAAGAAGCTGCTGGTCCTCGACCGGAACATCTCTCTGGGCGGCGGCGGAATCCTGGCGTCGGAGCTGCGGGCGGCCCTGGCGGCCCGGGACCTCATGCCGCCGATCTGGTCGTACATCGCCGGCATCGGCGGGCGAGACGTGACACCGAATGACCTCCTGGGGGCCTTCCAGGACGTCGATGCGGAGCAGACCCCTGGGGTGGGGCTGCGGTGGCTGGGGCTGAGAACACAATGAAAAATTTAAAACCGACAACTGACAACCGACAATGCAAGACTCACGGTTCCTGTCGCCCCCTCACCCCATCCCTCTCCCACACTGGGGAGAGGGGATCAAGAATTCTGCCCCTCTCCCTCGACGGGAGAGGGCACCCAGGGGGTACCCGGTGAGGGTGGAATCAGGGATCCGTAAATGATCCGGTTTAGTTGTCCGTTGTCGGTTTTATGGTTCGGGGAGTATCCTTGTGGACCGGATTGAGCGGGTGACTGACATCCCTCGCGAGGAATATGTGAGCCCGGGGCACCTGGCCTGTCAGGGATGCGGCGGTGCCTTGGCGATGCGCCTGGTCCTCAAGGGCCTGGGACCGGAGACGGCGTTGGTCGTCCCGGCCTGCTGCTGGTCCGTCATCAACGGCCCGTGGCATGCCTCCGCGGTGATGGTGCCGTTCCTGCACTGCGCCTTCGAGGCGGCGGCCTCGACGGCCGCAGGGGTGAGCGCCGCCTTTGCCATCCGGGGGGTCCCGGCCACGGTGGTGGCCTGGGCCGGGGACGGGGGGACCTTCGACATCGGGTTGCAGGCCCTCTCGGGGGCGGCGGAGCGCGGGGATGACCTGCTGTACGTCTGCTACGACAACGAGGCCTACATGAATACCGGTATCCAGCGGAGCTCGGCGACTCCCCTGGGCGCCTGGACGACGACGACACCGGCGCCGCGGGGGAAGCCCCGCCCCAAGAAGAACATCCTGGAGATCATGACGGCGCATCGCATCCCGTTTGCCGCCACGGCCTCGGTGGGATATCCGGAGGACCTGCTGGCCAAGGTGCGTCGCGCCCGGGATCTCTCCGGGACGAGATTCCTCCACATCCTGGCTCCCTGCCCCCCAGGCTGGCGCATCCTGCCGGAGCAGACCTTGCACCTGGCCCGGCTGGCGGTGGAGTCGCGGCTCTTCCCCTTGGTGGAGATCGAGGACGGGGAGCGGGTACGGATCACCGTGAACCCGCGAGAGGTCAAGCCGGTGGCCCGCTACTTCGAGGTGCAGGGCCGGTTCCAGCATCTGACGGCCGATGAGATCGCGGCCATCCAGATGTCGGTGGACGCCGCCTGGACGCGGTGGCTAGCCCGCGCCGCCGCCTCCAATGTCCGTCTTCCAATTTCCAGTTTCCAATTTCCAGTTTCCGGTGGGTAGAGAGGACCCCATGCTCGACGGATTCTTCAAACCCAAGGCTGTGGCCGTGATCGGCGCCTCGCGAGAGGAGGGCAAGGTCGGCTACAGCATCGTGGATAACCTCGTCAAGGCGAGTTTTCCCGGACCGATCTACCCCGTGAACCCGAAGGCCACCGAGATCCGGGGTCTCCAGTGCTACCCGGACCTGAACGCGGTCCCGGACGGAGTGGAGCTGGCGGTCCTGGTGATCCCCCCGAAGGCGTGCATTCTCGCGTTGGAGGCGTGCGCGGCCAAGAGCATCCAGTATGCCATCATCATCTCGGCCGGCTTCAAGGAGGTGGGCGGCGAGGGGGCCGAGATCGAGAGGGTGTTGCGCTCGCGCGTCCGGGAGCTGGGGATCCGGGTGGTCGGCCCCAACTGCCTGGGCGTGATCGACACCAAGAGCCGGCTGAACGCGACCTTCGCCGCCGGGATGCCGCCCGTGGGCGAGATCGCCTTCCTCTCCCAGTCGGGGGCGCTCTGCACGGCGATCCTGGACTGGGCCATCGGCAACAACGTGGGGTTCTCGAAATTCATCAGCCTGGGGAACAAGGCGGACACCTCCGAGGTGGACTTCATCCAGGCCCTGGCGGCGGACCCCGAGACCCGGGTCATCATCGGCTACATCGAGGGGGTGGAGAACGGCCAGCGGTTCATGCAGGCTGCCCGCGCCGCCAGCAAGGTGAAGCCCCTCGTCATCGTGAAGTCGGGCGGGACGGCGGCCGGGGCCCGGGCCGCCTCGTCCCACACGGGGACGCTGGCCGGCTCGGAGAAGGCCTTCAGCGCCGCCTTCCGGCAGTCGGGGATCATCCGGGCGGAGAGCATCGAGGAGCTGTTCAACTTCGCCCGCGCCTTTGCCAGCCAGCCGCTCCCCCGGGGGCCGCACCTCGCCATCGTGACCAATGCCGGCGGGCCGGGCATTATCGCGGCCGACGCCGTGGAGCGCTCCACGGTGAAGATGGCGAGCCTCTCGCCCGAGACGATCGAGCGGCTGCGCAAGGCGCTCCCGCCCGTGGCCGCCCTCTACAATCCCGTGGATGTCATCGGGGATGCCAAGGAGGATCGGTACCAGGCCGCGCTCGAAGCCGTCGCGGCCGACCCCAACGTGGACGGGGTGCTGGCCCTGACCACGCCCCAGGCCATGACAGAAAACGACAAGTTCGCCGAGGTCGTCGGGCAGGCGGCCAAGCGGACCGGGAAGCCATTCTTCACCGCCTTCATGGGCGAGGTGAGCCTGGAGAAGGCCCGCGTGGTCCTGCGGAACTATGGCATCCCCCAGTACCCGTACCCGGAGCCCGCGGTCAAGACTTTCGAGGCCATGGTCCGCTACCGGAAGTGGCAGGGGTACGCACCAACCCCGCCGCGCGAGTTCGCCGTGGACAAGGGGCGCGTGGCCCTGGTGGTCCTGGAGGCGCACCGGGCCGGCCGGACGCAACTGGGCGAGCGCGAGACCCGCGAGGTGATCGCCGCCTACGGCCTGCGACTCCCTCAGAACGTGCTGGCCCGGACGGTGGACGAGGCGGTGGCGGCCGCCACGCACATGGGGTTCCCGGTGGCCCTCAAGATCGTCTCGCCGGACATCCTGCACAAGACCGACGTCGGCGGCGTCCGTCTGAACGTGCAGGATGCCGATGCGGTGGCCCGGGGATTTCATGCGATTGACGCCAGCGTCCGGCGGTTCTTCCCGAACGCGGCCATCCAAGGCATCGCCGTGCAGGAGATGGTGGTGGGCGGCAAGGAGGTCATCCTGGGCATGACCCGGGATCCGCAGTTCGGCCCACTCCTGATGTTCGGTCTGGGCGGGATCTACGTCGAGATTCTGAAGGACGTGGCCTTCCGGGTGGCGCCGATCGGCCCCGACGAGGCGGAGGCCATGATCCGCGAGATCCGATCCTTCCCGCTGCTGCGGGGCGTGCGGGGGGAGAAGGCGTCGGACCTGGCGGCCATTGTGGATGCCCTGTGCCGGCTGTCCCAGCTCTGCGTGGACTTTCCGGAGATCCTGGAACTGGATGTCAACCCGCTCCTGGTCAAGCCGGAGGGCGAAGGAGCGGTGGCCATCGATGCCCGGCTGGCCCTGGCAGCTTAGAACAATGAACAATGTCCAATGACCAAATCCCCCCTCTCCTTCCCCTCTCCCCACACCCAGGGGGTACCCGGGGGAGAGGGATGGGGTGAGGGGAGATCGCATTGGTCATTGGCTCATTGGTCATTGGTCATTCCGAATCGGCAATCTGAGATCGGAGGAGATCATGCACGCGTTATTCATCGGATCGACGGCCGGAAATTCCGGGAAGACGATGATCACCGTGGGGCTGGCCCTGGCCCTCAAGGAGAGCGGGTACAAGGTCGGCTACCTCAAGCCCCTGGGGAAGATGCCGACGACCGTGAACGGCAAGATCGTGGATGCGGACGCCCAGTTCCTGAAAAGCGTCCTGCAACTGTCGGAGCCGCTGGAACAGATCTGTCCCGTAGTGCTGACCCAGGACCTGGTGGCCCGGGGGCTGCGGGGCGAGGCAGGCGACCTGCGCTCCAGGATCCAGCAAGCCTACGAGGTCGTCTCGGCTGGGAAGGACGTGGTCCTCCTCGGGGGGGCCGGCTCGCTGGCCGACGGCGCTTTCCTCGGTATGTCCGGAACGCGCCTGGCGAAGGAATTTCGGACCTCCGTACTGCTCATCGACCCCTACCTCAACGAGGTCTGCATTGACTGCATCCTCACCGCCAAAGAGGCCTTGGGGGACCACCTCATGGGTGTGGTCCTGAATCGCGTGACCCCCCAAAGCCTGCCCGAGGTGGAACAGATGGTCGTGCCCTTCCTGGTGGGGAAGGGCATCGAGATGCTGGGGGTCCTGCCCCTGGACCGCGTCCTGGACGCCATCACGGTCCGCCAGATGGTGGAGGTCCTGGATGGCAAGGTGATCTGCGCCCAGGAGCGGCTGGACGAGTTCGTGGAGCGGTTCAGCGTCGGCGCCATGGACGTGGACGCCGCCCTCGGCTACTTCCGGAAGCTCCCCAACAAGGCGGTCATCACGGGCGGGCACCGGGCCGACATCCAGCTCGCCGCCCTGGAGACCTCGACCAAGTGCCTGGTTCTGACCGGCGACCAGATGCCCAACGAGTTGATCATCGCTCGGGCGCGCGAGGTCGGCGTCCCCATGATCAGCGTCCACTTCGACACGCTGACCACCGTGGAGAAGCTGGAGTCGGTCCTGGGTCGGATTAGGATCCGGGAGGAGCGAAAGGTCCAGCGCGCCCGCGAGCTGCTGCGGGACCGCCTGAACTACCGGCGGATTCTCGAGAAGCTGGGACTGAAGTAGATTCATTTTCCTTCCTCGGCCAAGGGGATGCAGGCGGAGGGCGCCACCCGCAGGATCACGTCGCTTCCCTCCACCCGCACTTGGCAGTCCACCCTGATCCGAAAAGGACACGAGAGGAGAAGCGACGTCTCCGCAGGCTATTTGGCCTCAGGGGAATTTCGGATCGGGGTCCACGGCGTCCCCGAGATAGCTCGCCCGCTGGACGGTCCCATGAATCAGGTTATCCCCCCGCGGGCTGACGACTCCGCCTGGTGATCCCCCACGCGTTCGATCTTCCCAACCGTCAGCTCCGCCGACGCCACCCGAAGGCGCAAGCCGCACAACGCTGATCGCCCCTCATGCCCGAACGGCGCCGGTCAATTCTCGACCACGCTGGCCGACGCACGTGTGGGAGGCTTGACAATGTGTCCACAAGAATGAATAATGACGCCACATGATATCCGGCCGTCTTTCCCGCTCATCGGACAACGGAGGGGGTCGGATGCGGATTGGACAATAGGGGCAAAGGGGGGAAGCCAGTGGTTGCCGTGGGAATTCGGGAGCTGAAAAACCGCCTCAGTCAATATCTCAAACAGGTCAAGGCTGGCGAACGAGTGGTGGTGACAGAGCGAGGGCGGCAGGTTGCCGTCATTTCGGCGCCTTCCATAGCCCCTGAGGATCAGCGGGTCGAAGCCATGGTGCGTGAGGGAGTTGCCCGGTGGGAAGGGGGGAAACCGCGCGGAGCCCGCCGCCCACCCCGGATCAAGGGGCCGGCGGTTGCCCAAGCAGTCATTGAGGATCGGAGGTGAGACTGTACGTCGATACCAGCGCCCTGGTGAAGCTCTATGTGGAGGAAGGGGGGTCTCCCCTTGTCCGGAGGGCAGTTGATCAAGCCAGACTGGTCGCCACGTCAGCCATCGCCTATGTCGAAGCCCAAGCCGCTTTCGTAAGACGTCGCCATGAGAGAGGAATCTCGGTCGGCGACTACCGGAGGATTGTTCGTGATCTCGATGCCGATTGGTCTCGATACTTTGTCCTAGGTGTCACGGACTCCCTCATTCGAAAGGGGGCCCGCCTCGCCGAGGCTCATCGGTTGAGAGCCTACGATGCTGTCCACCTGGCCTCCGCAGCCGTTCTCCAGGGTCGGCTTGCTCAACCCGTGGTTTTCGCCTGCTGGGACCTGCGGCTGGAAAAAGCGGCAAAGCGCGAAGGTCTTGGGCTGCTGAGACCCCCAAGAGTAATCCCCGCCCACTAGCCCCCGAACTCGGGACGGGACGCAAATCCGTAGGCCGGGACGTTGCCAACTACGTCAATCTGCCCTGGTCTCCCCTCCCCGATCGCTCGCCAACTTCTCACGGTTCCTACTCTTCGGATTCGGCCAGGGGGATGCAGGCGGAGGGTGCCACGACCAGGCGGACGTTCTCTCCCGGGCGGAGTCGGAGGCCGGCCGGGGCCGCCACCCGCAAGATCACATCGCTACCCTCCACCCGGATCTGGCAGTCCACCCCGATCCGAAAAAAGACACGAGAGTGGAATCGACGTCTCCGCAGGCTATTTGGCCTCAGGGGAATTTCGGATCGGGGTCCACGGCGTCACCGAGGTAGCTTGCCCAATGGACTGTCCCCGGGAGAAGGTTATCCCCCCGCGCGCTGACGGTTCCCGCCTGGTAATCCCCAACGAGTTCGATCTCCCCAACCGTCAGGTCCGCGGACGTCACCCGAAGGCGCAGGCCGCCGCATGTTGACCGCGCAACATGCCGGAATAGCCTTCGTAACTGCTTGACCATGTTCGCCGATATGACTTCGCCCTTGACATAACTGATGGCTGGAAATATCATGCACATACCCCACATCTATGTGACCTATGTGAGGTAGGAAGATGCCGCAGCTTCACTGCTATGTCCCGGACGATATCGCCGAGATTATCAAGGAGCGAGCCCGAGCCCGCGGACTCAGCGTTTCTCAATACCTTGCCCTGCTTGCCACCGCGGACGCCGAAGCTGGCTGGCCACCTGGCTATTTCGAGAACGTGATCGGCAAATGGCACGGCGAACCACTGGTTCGGCCGGCACAGGGTGAATACGAGACCCGAGACCCCCTGTGACCTACCTTCTGGACACCAACGCCTGCATCCAGGCCATCAACCGATCGCCAGGCCGCATCGCCGAACGTCTCCGAGCACACAGCCCACGCGCCATCCGCCTATCCGCCGTCACCAAGGCCGAACTCCTTTACGGGGCGCGCCACAGCCAGCGCCTTGCTGAGAACCTCCAACTCCTGGCCGCCTTCTGGCAACCGTTTATCTGCCTTCCATTCGACGACCCCTGCGCCGAACAGTACGGAATCATTCGTGCCGACTTGGCCAGCCGCGGTCAACTCATCGGCCATGCCGACCTCATGATCGCCGCCACTGCCCGGGCGCACGACCTCACCCTCGTCACCCACAACATCCGCGATTTCTCGCGCGTCGTGGGACTCAGGCTCGAAGACTGGGAAGCCGACCCAGCTCTCTCGTGAATTCCATTTAGAAACCGGAACCCGGGACGGGAAACAGGGACGTTGACAACAACGTCAGTTTGCCTTCGACCCCCCCTCCCCAATCGCCTGTCAATTGTTGACGTTTCTCACTCTTCGGATTCGGCCAGGGGGATGCAGGCGGAGGGTGCCACGGCCAGGCGGACGGTCTCTCCCTGCCGGATTCGGAGACCGGGCGGGGCCGCCACCCGCAGGATGACATCCGTTCCCTCCACCTGGATCTGGCAGTCCACGGCGTCACCGAGGTAGCTTGCCCGCTGGACTGTCCCCCGGAGGAGGTTATCCCCCCGCGCGCTGACGGCTCCCGCCTGGTGATCCCCAACGAGTTCGATCTCGTGGGGACGGATTGAAAGGGTCACCGGGGCTCTAACCGTCAGGTCCGCCGACGCCACCCGAAGGCGCAGGCCGCCGCGCGTCACCACGCCGGGTTCCGCCACGATCCCGTCCACCAGATTGGTCTTCCCGATGAACTCCGCGACGAAGCGGCTCCGGGGTCGCTGAAAGAGGTCCTCCGCGGTCCCCATCTGGACCACCCGGCCTCGCTGGAGGACCGCGATCCGGTCCGAGATCACCATCGCCTCTGCCTGGTCGTGAGTCACGTAGAGGGTGGTGATCCCGAACGCCTCGTGGAGCCGCCGGATCTCGAAGCGCATCTCCTCGCGCAGGTTGGCGTCCAGGTTACTCAGGGGCTCATCCAGCAAGAGGATCTCCGGCTCCACCACTAGTGAGCGCGCCAGCGCCACCCGCTGCTGCTGGCCCCCGGACAACTGGCCCGGGTAGCGGAATTCAAACAGTTCAAGCTGAACGACCTTCAAGATCTCCCGCACGCGCCGGTCCCGGTCGGCCTTCGCGATTCCCTTCTTGAAGCGCAGGCCATAGGCCACGTTCTGGGCCACGGTCATGTGGGGCCAAAGCGCGTAACTCTGAAAGATCATCGCCATGCGTCGCCGCTCCGGCGGGATCACCGTGGTCGGCGAGGAGAGGCAGCGGTCCTCCACCCAGATCTCTCCGGCCTCCGGCGTGAGGAAGCCTGCCACGAGACGGAGCGTGGTCGTCTTCCCGCACCCCGACGGCCCTAGCAGCGACACCAGCTCCCCCGGCTTCACGTCGAGGTCGAGCTCCTCCACCGCCGCCACGTCCCCGTATCGTTTGGTCAGGCCCTTGATGCTCACACCGGGCATTCCGCGCGCCTCACTACGCCAATACACCCAAACGATTCACCGCAGAGGACGCAAAGACCGCAAAGGGCCATCGCATTTCAGAAATCCAGGAGACTCGACTGTTCAGAATCTTCCAGATCCGCTCTCGTAATTTCCCTTTCGAGGGCCGAAAATACCGGAGGTTTCTCTGCGTGCTTTGCGTCCTTTGCGGTTCAAATGCAATGTCTGGCCTTAGAGCGCATTGGGATTTGGTCATTGGTCATTGGGATTTGTTCCCCTGTCACTCCTTCGCCCCCAGGAAGTCGCGCCCGAGGAGTCCCTGCAGAAGGATGACCGTGGCAAAGGTGATGGCCAGCATGAAGAGGCCCAAGACGGCGATGGCCCCGAACTGCCCTTCCTCCTTGAGGTCGAAGATCACCACTGACATGACCTTGGTGTTGGGCGTGAAGAGTAGGATCGAGGCCGACAGCTCCCGGATGACGCCGATGAAGATGAAGCACCACGTGGCGATGATCCCGCTCAAGGCCAGCGGGGCCGTGATCTCGCGCAGGACCCGCAGGCGCCCGGCCCCCAGGATCCGCCCCGCCTCCTCCAGCTCGGGGTGGATTCCCCGGAAGGTGGCGTCGGATTGGGAATAGCCCACGGGCATCTCCTTGGTGAGATAGGCCACGAAGAGAATCCAGAGCGTGCCGTAGAGCAGGAGAGGCGGCCGGGTGTAGGCGATGAAGAGACCCACGGCGAGGACGACGCCGGGGATCACGACAGGGGCGAGGGCGAGAAACCCCAGGACTTGGTGGCCGACAATGATCTTCCGATTCGTGATGTAGGCCAAGAGCGCGACGAGCCCGGCCCCCACGCACGCCGTCATGATCCCGAGTTCGAGCGTATTTACGATGGCCAGCTTAGTGGAGCTGTACTGAAAGAAGGTGAACCAGAAGTTTGCCAAGGTGAAGTTCTCCCAGGTCAGGGGCTGGGCCCAGGCCCGGGAGAAAGCGGCCTTGGCCAGGATGCCGTAGGGGAGAAAGATCGAGCAGGCCATGACGGCGAGGCAACCCAGCAGAGCTGGGTAGCGCCAGATTTCGAGGGGGATCTCCCTCCGTTGTCCGCCCTTGCCGCCCACAGAGGCATAGCCGCGCCGCCCGAGGAGCTTCTTCTGAAGCAACAGGAGGAGGGCCGTGGCCAGCAAAAGCGGGATGGAGAAGGCTGCGGCCATCTCGGTCTTGGGCGGGTAGTGGAAGAGGGCCCAGATCTGGGTGGTAATGGTGTGAAATCCTGCGGGAAGCGCCAGGATGGCCGGCGATCCGAAGAGGGCCAGCGCCTGAAGGACGGCCAGGATGAAACCGCTCAGGACGGCGGGGGCCACCAAAGGAATGGTGATCGTGAGCGCGACCTGAAGGCGACCGGCCCCCAGGATGGACGCGGCCTCTTCCAGGTCGGAGGCGATCAGGTCCAGCGTATTGGCGATCATGATAAAGACGTAGGGAAACGTGTAGATGGCCACGACGAAGATCAGTCCCGGCATGCTGAAGATGTTGACCAGGGGGTCCTCGGCGCCGGTGAGGGTCCTGTAGAGCTTGTTGAGGAAACCGGCATTGGGCCCTGCCAGCATGACCCAGGCGAACGCGCCGAGAAAGGGCGGGGTGACGAACGAAGCCATCATGAGGCCCCGGATGAGCCGTTTCCCCGGGAGATCCGTCCGCGCCGAAAGCCAGGCCATCGGGATGCCGATGGCCAGGGATGCCAGCCCAACCCAGAAGGCCAGGTTCACGGTGTTCCAGAGGGCCTTTTGGAGGTGTGGGTCCGTGAACACCTTTCGGTAGTGGGCGAGGGTGAGGCCGGCCTCGCTGCTCACGCTCACGTAGGCCAGCCAGCCGAGGGGGAGGAGGATCAAGAGGGCCAGGGCCAGCGTGGTTATGACCCAGACGGGAAGGGATCGGTCCATTCCCTCGAGGCGCGAGGAGAGGACGAGTGTACGCTCAGCCATTACTCACCAGCCATCAGCTTTCAGCCATCAGCTCTCAGCCTTTGGATTTCCGCGGCTGAAAGCTGATAGCTGACCGCTGATTGCTTGCCTGTCACGCGCCGAAGAACTCCACGAAGCGATTCTTGATCTCCTCGTTCCGCTTCTCCAGCTCCTCGGGATCCGCCGGCAGAAGTTTCAGCTCGCTCAGCTTCGGCTTGTCCGCTGGGTAGGTTACCTCCGGGTGCCCGGTATAGAGCCCCTCGGTATCGGCCAGGATCTGCTGCACCTCCCTGCTGAAGGTGAAATCGGTGAAGAGCTTGGCCGCGTTCGGATGCGGGGCGAAGCTGGTGATGGCCGTGGGTGAGACGACGAGAGGGACGCCCTCTTTCGGGTAGACAATCTGGATCGGGTTCCCCTTCTTCTGGGTCTGGTAGAAGAAGTATTCGGCCCCGTTTACCGAGATGGGTCGCTCCCCCGAGGCCACCACCTGGGCCGGGTCATTGGCCGACTGGACGAGCATGAGCTTGTTCTGCGCCAACTGCTTGAAGTAGTCCCAGCCGTACTGGTTGACCAGCGCCAGGACGTGGGTCGCGATGATCCCACTGTAGCCGGGGTGGGCCGTCACCAGCTTCCCCCGCCACTTCGGGTCCTGCAGGTCCTTCCACGTCTTAGGGGCCTCGGCCGCGGGGACGAGCTTGGGATTGAAGGCAATGACCGACAGGGTGGACCGCAGACCGTAGTAGTAGCCGTCCTTGTCCTTGAAGCCGGACGGAAACTTCTCGACCCCGGCGGGCGCGTATTTCATGAGCAAATGTTTTTCCTTCAGGAGCACGAAGTGGCCCGCATCCGAGGTGTGCACGACGTCGGCGTTCTTGATGTTCGCCTGTACCTCCTGCATCAACCGCTGGAGGACCCGCTGGGAGCCCGTCCGGTGGACTTCGACCTTGATACCTGGATAGGCCGCCTCGAACAGCTTGGCTATCTTCTCGGTGCTGGGGACCGCCAGGGAACTGTACCAGACGACCTTCCCCTCCTTCTTGGCTGCCTCCAGGCGGGCATCCTGCGCAAAGGTCAGGCCCGCGAAACCGACGGACCAGGACAACGCCAGCGCGATCGTGAGCAACCACCACCTTCGCATGATCCTTCCCCCTCTCACCCCACTTGGCTCGGTGTTGTTGTCATGGGACGGAGACCGAGCGCCCCATCCCGCCGTCCACAAAGATCGAAACGCCTGTGATGAAGCCCGCCTGCTCCGAGGCGAGGAAGACGACGGCGCTGGCGACCTCCTCGGGCGAGCCGAACCGGCCCAGGGGGATCACCTTGCGAGCCATCTCTGTCATCGCCTCCTCAAAGGAAAGTCCGTGTTCCTTCCCGTAACGGGCCACCCGCTGTTCCCACCGCTCGGTTAGGATGGCCGCCGGACAGACGGCGTTGACCCGGATCCCGTGCCGGGCGACCTCGGCAGCCAACGACTCGGTGAAATTGATCAGTGCCGCCTTGGCGGCATTGGACGCGATCTGGCCCAGGCGCGGCACCCGTCCGGACAGCGCCGCGATGTTGATGATCTGTCCGCTCCCCCGCGCCTTCATGTGGGGCAGGATCGCCCGGCTCAGGCGGATGGCGGAAAAGAGGTTCAGATTGACGATCCGCTCCCACTCCTCGTCGCTGACGGCCTCGAAGGCCTTGGGGAGGCTCCCACCGGCATTATTCACGAGGATTTCAATTCCACCCAATACTCGGGAGACATTTCCGACGAGGACCTCCACCTGATTTGGATCGGTGACGTCCGTGACCCAGTGGCGCGCCTCGGCACCGAGCGCCTTCGCCTCTTCAGCCACCGCCGCCAAAGTCTCTGGGGTTCGGCTGGCCAGCGCCAGCCGGCATCCCTCGCCGGCAAAGGCCAGGGCGATGGCCCGGCCGATCCCCCGGCTGGCCCCGGTCACGAGAACTACTTTCCCCTTCAGTCCGAGGTCCATAGCTAACGATCAACCCCGGTCCCCCCTCTCCCTTCCCTCTCCCCACACCCAGGGGGTACCCGGGGGAGAGGGCTGGGGTGAGGGGCGAACGCATTGGTCATTGGCTCATTGGTCATTAGATCCGGATAATTCACTCGACCGTTTGAGAATTATTCCACCTGAGGCGTGTCATCAGTCGTGTGAGCTGTTTCAATGTGGCTATTCCAGCCACCAGTTTGATGACCTGCTCGGTTTTCTCCTTCGACAGGAGCAGGCCGGCGTTTGCTCGAAACTTTGCCTCCAGCGCTTCGCGGGTCAGAGGAAAATCCGGCCCGCCTCGGGGATGATCCTGTTGCTCCTCCACCACGCGACCGTCCGTGAGCCTGATCCGGACGTGGCCCACGAACTGCCTCGGATAGTCAATGCTCGGATCCAGCTCATAGTTCACCTTCGCAGCCACCGCCAAGACGGCCTTGTCCTGGACGGCCTCGTCCGTGAACTCGGCCAGGCCGGCTCTTCCTTTGATAAGCATCACCGCCACGAGATACGGCAGGCTGAACTTGGCCGCATAGCCGTTTGGGGGCCGCCGCTTTGCCGCCAGCGGTTCCCAGAGGCGCGGCACCGGTCCCGCGGCCGTGCGGCAATGAATCTCGGCGATCTGGTCGGGTCGGATTGCGTGCTGCGCCCGAAGTCGAAGGGCGCAGTCCATGTAGGGATGAGCGATGGAGCCACAGGGGTACGGCTTGAACGTGAGCTGCTCCACCTCCCACACCTTGCCCAGGCTTCCGAGGAGTTGATCTAACCGGGTGTCGTCGAAGCCTCCTGCGAATGCCTGATAAAACCCCTGCCGGCCCTCGAAGACCCTCTCGGGACCGGTAAATCCGGCTTGAGCGAGGAGGGCCGCGATCACGCCGGCGTGGGCGGCCCATCCGGGGTGGAGTCGCTTCGTCCATGAGCCGTCGGCGAGATATTCGATGATCCCACTGGCCTGGCTTCCGCAGATCCCGAAGGCGTGTACGAGCTGGTCCTCCGTGAGCCCGTACAGCTTGCCCGCGGCCGCGGCCGCGGCAAAGGTTCCCGAGACGGCGGTCGGGTGAAAGTTTCGCGCGTGAAACTTTCCGGGAACCGCGAGTCCCACGCGGCACATCACCTCCACGCCGGCGAGCATGGCCTCCAAGGCGGCTCTGCCCGAGGCGCCGACCGCCTCACCAACCGCCAGCGCGGTGGGGACCGCCACACATCCAGTGTGGACGATCGCATCCTCCCGGGTGTCATCGAAATCCAGGCCGTGGGCCAAGGTGCCGTTTGCCAGGATAGCGTTGGCGGCGGCTACCTTCGCCTTCCCCCCGATCAGGGAACTTTCCGGCATTCCTCCGAGGCGCTCGGCGGTGCGCATGACCGCACGGCCAAAGTCCATCGTCGAGGAGGCAAGACAGCTCCCGATGGTGTCCAGGGCGAGGAGAATCGTTCGTGCGACGACAGCCGGGGGGAGATCCTCCAGCACGAGGCCGGTAACGAAGCGGGCGAAGCGTCGGGCGACGGAGGGTTCACTCACGGCGTCTTGTACCGCCCCACGGGAACCAACTCGGTCACGGCACCGTAGGGCTCCCGGAACCTCATGACCTGTCCTGGCGTGAACCCCTATTTACCATCAGGTCCTCATATACTCAACTGAAAAACTCCCCATTCTGGTTCCACCCGCTGACGAGTCGGGCATAAGGAGTCGGTTTCGTTTCTGATCCGGGAGGAGCGGAAAGGTTAGCGGACTCGGGCGGTTACGAGGCCGGCTGTGCTGCCGCTTTCATTCCAGGATCTTCACCAGGTCGGGCAAAAGGACCGGCCGGCCGTGGACCTGGAGGGTGCCGGCCACGAGCCGCTCGTCCACCCAGGGGGCTGTCACGCCGGCAGGAGCCTCGGCCTCACCCACCGACAGGATCTCCCCGACGGAGTCCACGATGAAGCCCATCGGTTCTCCTCGCCCGCCGGGCAAGGCGATGATCATGCGGGCCTGACCGGTCGTCACCGGATTGATGAGTCCTAACCGCTTGCGCAGGTCCACGACGGGGACCGTCTTACCCCTGAGGTTGGCCAGCCCCTCGATGTGGCGGGCAGGCCGAGGGACCCTGGTGATGGGGGGCACCTCGACCACCTCGAACACCTGGTCCAACTGGATGGCCAGGGCGAGATCAGCGACCGTGAACGCGAGGTACCGTTTCATCCGGAATTCTCACCACCGGGTATCCAGCCCACACGGGACGCGACCCCGGTGGGCTGGCGCCACCGGCGTTGCTGTTGGTGCACCAAAATCACCAAGGTTCCCTACGTCTCATCAATTTCGACTTTTCTTTCCCCTCTCCCGGGGACCCGTTGCTCATCCCAATGCAACGGGTGACGGGAGAGGCCGCGGGTCAGGGGGCAGGCAGGATCAGCCAAAGAGCAAATCGCCCAGCGTGAAAAGAAACATCCCGATGCTGAGGATTCCATTCACGTTGAAGAAGGCGACATTGAGCTTCGCCAACCCGTGTTTGTACAGCAGCCAGTGCTCGTATAAGAGCAGGGCCATGGCGAGGAAGAGACCGGCCAGGTACACCTTGCCCAAGCCGAGGAGTGGGATCAAGAGCGCGAGGCAGGCAACGGTCAGGATGTGACAGAGGCCTGCAATAGCCATCCCCCCTGCTTCGCCGAGGCTCGCGGGGATCGAGAACAAGCCCGCGCGCCGGTCGAACTCGATGTCCATCAGGGCGTACAGGATGTCGAAGCCCGCGACCCAGAACAGGACTGCTGCCCCCAGGATCAACCCGGCAAGGGACACCTGTCCCCTGACGGCGATCCAGGCCCCGATGGGCGCGAGGGCCAGCGACAGCCCGAGGATCAGGTGGGAAAGCGTGGTGAAGCGCTTGGTGTAGGAGTACCCGCTGACGATCAGGATGGCGACCGGCGCCAGGGCAAAGCACAGCGGGTTCAGCATCCAGGCCGCGATCAGGAGCACTCCAAAGGACGCGCAGACAAATATCAGGGCCTCGTGGGGCGTGATTTTTCCCTGTGGGAGCGCCCGGTCCTGCGTGCGGGGATTCTGGGCATCCAGGTGCCGGTCAACATACCGGTTCATCCCCATGGCGCCACTCCGCGCTCCCACCATGGCCACAAGAATCCAGAAGACCTTGTTCAGGGAAGGAATCCCTCCCGCCGCCAGCACCGCCCCCATGAAGGCAAACGGCAATGCGAACACCGTATGCGAGAACCGGATCATTCCCAGGTAGGCGCGCAACTTCTGAAGCATCGGGTCTCACGAATAGCGGAAAATCACTTGCCAGGAGGCTTGGAGGTTGCATGACACCCAACCTCCCCTCACCCTCAGGGCGCGATCCTATTCCGAGGTGAGCTTCCTGACTATTCCAACGAGGGCCTTAACCGTGCCGAATGTATCAACGCCAGAGGGGGGAGCCTGATGCGCCGCCTTATCCCCCCTATCCCGGATCTGTTTCGCCAAGTCTACCTCCGAATCCGTCAGCATGCCGAATGCCTGCGCTGCACACAATCGGTCTCCAAGGGCGATCCTGAATGGATCACGCGTTTTGAGTTCATCGCGCCTGGCAGCGGGAAAAACGTTGGCCTTCCAATTAAGGGCGGAGAATACGTCTGCGTGTGATATCGTAGCGGCAAGCACTTGCTCCAAGACACTCCGACACAGGATCAGTGTATCAGCCGCTTCCCGATCCTCCCCTTGAGAATGGCATTCTCAACATCGGGGCGCTCCAACCGATCCTGCCCACATCTCCTCTTCGGCATGAGACGACAAGTAGTACTCCCGGTCAATCTCTTTTTGCCGGATTCGCTGAATGGTCCTCATTCCACTCGTCGTTCTGTTGTAATCTTGTCCTGTCCGGCGAATCCTGCAAAGCCGTCCTCAGCAACGGCTGATCCCTGCCAGCCGCCAGTTGCCCGCTGCCAACGAATAGCTCCTTCCGCCCCACATGGATCCCCACTATTCCCCCTGTGAGGAGCCAGTACGAGACCTCGGAGAAACCCGCCTCCTGCATCCAAGAGGAAAGCCCGTCGGGCGAGGGAAAGTCTGCCACGGAAGCCGGGAGATACGAGTAGGCCGATGGATGCCCCGAGACGAGCCGGCCGACCCACGGCAGCACGCGATGAAAATACCAGAGGTAGACGCGGCGGAACCTGGGGGAGGGGGGAGTGGTGAATTCGAGGATCACGGCGCGGCCGGCTGGCCGGAGGACCCGGTGCATCTCGCGCAGGGCTCGGAGGCGATCCGGGACGTTGCGTAGGCCAAAGGCCACGGTGGCGGCATCGAAGGATTCGTCGGGGAAGGGCAGCGCCTCGGCCGGCGCCACCTGGAGGGAGATCCGACCGGCGAGATTGGCCCGCTCGACCTTGGCCAGGCCGAGGGCGATCATCGGTCGGCTGAAGTCCACGCCGACGATCCGGGCCTGGGGGAATTGCCGGGCGGCCTCCAGGGCCATGTCGGCCGTCCCGGTGCAGATGTCGAGGATCCGGCCATTCGGCGGCAGCGCCGTTGTCCGGATCGCCTCGCGTCGCCAGTAGCGATCCCGCCCGGCGCTGAGCAAGCGGTTGAGGAAATCATACCGGGGGGCGATGGCCGAGAACATCCTCTCGACCCCCACCCCCCTCTCATCAACCACGTCAGCCACAATTTTTGGTGGATACGGTCCGCCTTGGCGCGCTTGGGGTCTTGCCGGTTTGTTGCTCTTCCAGATTGCCGGGCTACTGCTTGACGACGAGCTTCAGGCGGGAGCCGGGGGTGGGCACGGCGTCGTCCCGGAGGCCGTTCAGGCTGGCCAGCTCGTAGCGGCGGCCCTCGTCCCCCATCTCCTCCCGGGCGATGCTGGCCAGGGTGTCGCCGGCCTTCACCGTGTACACCTTGATGCGCCGCTGGTCCTTGGCCTCGCCGTACCGGAGCCGGTCGAGCTGGGCCTTGTATTGGTCGGCCTTGACCTCCAGGGCCCCCCCTTCAGCCAGCAGGAGGTTCGCCATGGTGTCCGCCTTGGCGATCCGAATGGCGGTGTCGGGGTGGGTGGCCTCGAAGCCGTGATACGTGGACTGGCCGCGAAGGATCTCCATCCGGCGCAGGTGCCTGAGAAACACCACGAGGCGCCGCGGATCGTACCCGGCCCGGTGGGCGTAGCGAAGGCCGACCTCGTCCGCCTCCAGCTCATACTCGCGCCCGTAGCCCAACAGCATGTAGTTCGTGATGTGGTTCGAGATCTGGGCGACGCCGCTGACCGCGGAGCCGGAGCCGCTCGCCGCGGCCGCCCCCAGGCCGATCAGGGTGGCCAGTTGCGCGCCCAGGGCCTTGGTGAGCAGCTTGGCCCCATGGCGGGAGTTGGCGTGGGTGATCTCGTGGCCCAGGATGCAGGCCAGTTGCGCCTCGTCGTTCAGCTCCGCCAGCATCCCCCGGGACACGTAGATGAAGCCACCCGGCAGGGCCATGGCGTTGATATAGGCCTGGTCCACGACCTTGAACTCGAAGGTGAACCGGGCATCGGCCCTGGACACCACCCGCTGGCCGACTTGGGCCACGTAGTTCTGGATGTCGGGATTGTCGTAGTAGCCGAACCGCTTGAGCATCTCGGGGTCGGCCTCGCGGCCGATCTTGACGTCGGCGGTCTCGTCCATGATCGTCTGGGACCTGGCGAGGCCCGGAGCCAGGCCCACGGCCAGGCACGTCTGCCCCACGGCAAGGAGGAACTCGCGTCGGCCCATTCCGCCAGAGGCGGAACCCCGTCCGCATGAAAGACACCACTGCATGATCCTCACCTGCCCTCGCCGGTCCAAGTCACGGCCGCAGCCGGGCTTCGACCGCCTTGATGTTCTGCTTGGCCTTGGCGGCCAAGTCGCCATTGGGGCTGTACTTCAGGTACAGCTTGTATTCAGCCAGCGCCTTCCGATACAAGGTCTTGTCATCGGTCCCCAGCTTGGCCTTGGTGTGGTAGGACAGCGCCAGATTGAAGTGGGCCTCGGCATATTCCGGCTTGAGCTTGACGGCCTTCTCGTATTCCGCGATGGCCTGGTCCAGGGATTCGAACACCCGCTCGTGATACATCACGCCGAGCTCGTAGTGGGCCTCGGCCTGCATCTGCTTCTCCGGCGCCTTGGCCCCGTCCTGTGGCTGGGCGGCAAAGGTCAGCGTCGCTAGAGCTGCAACGGCAAGTCCCGATGCACACAGAGTCCGCTTCCTCACCGTCCGCGTCCTCCTCTCCTAAACGACTGGAGCCGGCGGAGGGGGTCGAACCCACGGCCTGCTGATTACGAATCAGCTGCTCTACCACTGAGCTACGCCGGCCTGATGGTTAGTCTAGTCAACTCGTCCAGGGATGGCAAGCCATTTCAGGGGGTTGACCTGCCGCTATTGACCCCTGGTCCTGACCGGAGTAGCCTGAAGCTCCGGCTAGGCGAGGAGAGGAGGCGGCCATGCAGGAGCGGGTGCGTGTGGGCGCGGCGCAGGTGGCGCCGCACTTTCTCGACAAAGGGAAGACGCTGGAGAAGACCGTGCGCGTGATCGAAGAGGCGGGAAGGCTGGGCCTCGACCTCTTGGTCTTTCCCGAAACCTACTTCGCGGCCTATCCCTACTGGCGGGGATGCGTGTCCGTCCGCCGGTCCACGGAGCTGATCGTGGAGATGCAGCGGCAGGCCATCCGCGCCGACGGGGAGGAGGCGCGGGTCATCGCCGACGCTGCGCGGCGGGCCAAGGTTCACTGTGTGGTTGGCTGCAATGAGCTGGACGACCGGCCCGGGAGCCTCACGCTCTACAACACCCTGCTGTTCGTGGGGCGCGACGGGAAGATCCTGGGCCGCCACCGGAAGCTCATGCCCACCCACTCGGAGCGGGTGTACTGGGGGATGGGAGATGCCGCGGACATCCGGGTCTTTGACCTGGACGTCGGAATGGTGGGCGGCCTCATCTGCTATGAGCATCACATGACGCTGCTGCGGGCGGCCATGGCCATCAAGGGAGAGGAGATCCACTGCGCCGTGTGGCCCGGCTGGTGGAAGGTGGACGGGCACCTGGGCGGGAAGAGTCCCGAACCCGGATCGGAGACCTGTGACATCGAACCGGCCATCCGGGAATACGCCATCGAGAACCAGGTCTTCGTGGTGAGCTCGAGCTGGTTCCTCAAGCCCGAGGACGTGCCGGCGGACCTGCGCGACAGCATGCGGTACAACCTGGCCGTGGGGGGCAGTTGCATCGTGAACCCGGCAGGGCTGTACCTGAAGGGGCCAATCTTCAACGAGGAAGCCATCGTCTGGGCCGACATCCAGGCAGAGGAGCGGCGATTGGCCAAGGCGTACTTCGACTGCCTGGGGCACTATGCGCGCTTCGACCTGCTGTCGCTGAATATCCGGGAACAGCCCTACGCGCCCACGGGCACCCGCGTGCCCGGGGCCGATGCGCCGGAGCCGCAGCACGATCCTGACCTCCGGCGGCTGGCGTACCGGTACGGCGTGCGGGTCGAGGACCTGGAGGCCTATCTCGCCCGCAACCTGGGCCATGCAGAGTAGGGCTGTTCCCCAGGAGAGAGCTGGCCGCTGATGGCTGACCGGTGGGATCCCCGGAGAGTGCGGCGCTGGATCGGGCTCGCGGTGCTCCTGGTGATTGTTGGGATTGCCTGGGTGGTGATCCCGCGTCTGGGGGCGGGGGGGCGTTCGCCCCTCGCCATAGTCTTACTCTGCGGGCTCGCCATTCTCGTCATGAAGCTGGTGGAGCGGCAGGTCCACAAGTGGTTCCAGCGCTGGGCCGAGAAGCAAGCGGCCAGGACTTTGCCGCCTAGAAAGCCACAATAGGCTGCTGGAGTGGATGGGGGCGGGGCATGCGTAAGGTACAGATCGGCAAGTCAGTCATAGAACTGGTCGAGGGAGACATCACGAAGCAGGACACGGAGGCCATCGTCAACGCGGCCAATACCAGCCTCTTGGGCGGGGGTGGCGTGGACGGGGCCATTCACCGGGCCGGGGGCCCGCAGATTCTGGAGGAGTGCAAGAAGATCGGCGGCTGTCCGACGGGCGAAGCTCGGATCACCACGGGCGGCCGTCTCACGGCCAGGTGGGTCATCCATACTGTGGGACCCGTCTATCGCGATGGGACGCATCGGGAGCCTGAGCTTCTGGCGAGCGCCCATCGGAACAGCCTACAGCTCGCGGCAGAGAAGGGCATCCAGACCGTAGCATTCCCCTCCATCAGCACCGGCGCCTTCGGGTACCCCATGGCCGACGCCGCCCGTATCGGGCTCCGCACGACCATCGAGTTTCTGAAGACCCATCCCGAGATTCGTCTGGTCCGCTTCGTCCTCTTCGGCCACGCGGCCCTCCGAACCTACGAAACCGTCCTGGACGAGCTACTCCCGCATGAGGGTCGGGAATCTACCTGAGCGTCGCCTCCAGTCCCACCTATTGGTTGGTTTGTAAGCCGGACCCCCGTGGGGTCAGGCCGTACGGATTTGAACGTCGGAATCAGGCGGCGGAGGGGGAGCGGCTGAGGCGGCGGAACAGGATCGGGTAGACAGGCGTCAGCCAGGTGAGGATGGTGAGGACTGCCAACATGGCTGCCGTCGGGCGCGTGAAGAACTGCGTGAGGTCCCAGTCACTCTTGATCATGCTGACCATGAAGTTCTGCTCGACGATCGGACCCAGGACCATCCCCAGGACGATGGGGGCGACCGGGATGCCGTTGGCCTCGAAGAAGTACCCCAGGATCCCCATGGCCAGCATGGTCCCGACGTCGAACAGGCTGTTGTTGATGGCGAAGGAGCCAACGATGCAGAACATCAGGATGGCGGGCATGAGGATGTTCCGTGGCACCCGGAGCATGGTGCTGCTCACCCTGATCGCCAGATAGCCGAAGGGGACCAAGAGGATATTGGCCATAATGAAGGAGAGGTAGACGGCGTACACGATCTGGGGCTGTTCCTGGAAGATCATGGGGCCGGGGCGGAGACCCTTCATAAAGAGAATGCCGATGACGATGGCGGTGATGGAGTCGCCGGGGATCCCGAAGACCAGGGCGGGAACCCAGTCTCCCGCCAGGCAGGAGTTGTTGGCGGTGCCGGCATCCACAATGGGCTCGATGGCGCCTTGGCCGAATTTCTCCGGCTCCTTGGAGAAGCGGCGAGAAACTGCATAGGCGATCCAGGCGGCGATGTCGGCCCCTGCCCCCGGCAGGATGCCGATGAATGTGCCGATGAGTCCCGACCGGGCCATGTTGGCCTTGTACCGCCAAAGCGTCTCGGCGACCCCTCGGAAGATGTGCTCGGCCTTGACAGTGGTGATGGGGAACTTCAGGTGGGCGCCGCCCATGTTCCGGAGGACTTCGGATACCCCGAATAGGCCGATCATGGCCGGGATGAAGTCCACGCCATTGAGCAGCTCGGTGATGCCAAAGGTGAAGCGCGGTAATCCCAGGGTGATGTCCACCCCCACCGTGGAGAAGAAAAGCCCCACCAGCAGGGCCAGGCCGGCCTTGAGGGGTGAGCTGCTGGCAATCATGACCGTCGCAGAGAGACCCAGCGCCGCCAGCCAGAAGTATTCAAAGGACGTGAACTTCAGCGCCACTTCGGCCAAGAGCGGCGCAGCGGTCATCAGGATCACAGCCCCCATCAGGCCCCCGATGGCCGAGGTGATCACATCCACCCCCAGGACCAATTCCGCCTTCCCTTGCTTGGTGAGCTCGTAGGAGTCGTCGGTGTAGGCCGCCGAGGACGGCGTCCCCGGGATCCGCACCAGGGCGGCCGGGATGTCTCCGGCGAAGATGGCCATGGCCGACATGGTGACGATGGAGACCAGGGCTGCCAGCGGCTCCATGAAAAAGGTGAAGGGCACCAGGAGGGCCGCAGCCATCGTCGCGGTCAGTCCGGGAACGGCGCCGACGAAGAGCCCGTAGATGCTGCAGATGGCGATCGTCAGCAGGAGCTTCCAACTGGTAAGCAACGCCAGGGCAGTCTGAAGGTTCTCGATCATGGACCTAAAACCACAGAAGACCCAGAGAGAGCGGGACCCGCAGGATCTTGGCAAAGAGGAGATAGGCCAAGGTATTGAAGGTGATCGCCACCACGGCGGCGGTCAGGAGCCGGACCTGCAACCGCCACATGATGACGAAGCTGATCAGGGCCCCCATGAGGAGGAACCCCATCCGCTCTACCAGAAAGATATAGGCCAGGGTCCCCGCGAGGACGAACATGGCGTTGATGAAGGAGGGATTCCGGTGCAGGCGCAGCCACGCCACCTCATCGGTCACGTCCCGGGCCCGGATACCCTGCACGCTCAGGAAGCCCCCGAAGACGGCCATCAAGCCGGCCAGGAGGCGGGGGAACAGGGACGGTCCGGGGTGGCCAGCTTCCAGTGTGGGATAGCCAAGAGTCCCGCTGAAAATGAGGGCGCCGGCTGCCACAAAGCCGGCGCCCACGACGGTGTCACTGACTCTCATCTTCGACGTTGCGCGACCCTTACTTGGTGAGGCCCGCCTCCTTCATCAGGACGCCCATCGTCTCGTCCTGCTCCGCCAGGAACTTGCCGAACTCTCCGGACGGCTTATACAGGATCCCGAAGGGGCCAGCCTTCATGAAGTCCACGAACTCCTTGCTTTTCGCGACCTTGTCCAGGGCCTTCTCGTACACGGCCACGATCTCGGGCGACGTGCCCTTGGGCAGGGCGATCCCGCGCCAGGCGCCCATGGTCCAGTTGATTCCCAACTCCTTCAGGGTCGGCACGTTGGGGAAGGCGGGGTCCCGCGTGTCCGCCATGTGGGCCAGCGGCCGCACCTTGCCGGCGTCGATCAAGGGGCGCCCTTCCACCAGGCTCGCCGTCACCACTTGTACGCCACCCGCCACCAGCTCCTGGAGTCCAGTCGCCGCGCCGGTGCTGGGGACCCAGGGCATCGCGTCAATGGACATCCCGGCGGCCTTCAACATGCCGGCCCGAGCCAGATCCCAGATTCCACCTTTCCCGGTGCCGGAGGCCTTGGCTTTCCCTGGATTCGCCTTCACGTAGTCGAGGAGCTCTTTGAGCGTCTTCCACTCGGAGGTCGCCGAGACCTGGACGCCTGCCGGATCGATGTTGAGGAGGACTACGGGTGTGAACTCCTTGTAGGTAAGCGGGGTCAGGCCCATCCAGTGCATCATGGCCAGCTCGACGGTGACGATGGTGATAGTGTGGCCATCTGGGCCCGCCGTCGCGCCCGCCGTGTGGCCCACCGCGCCACTCCCGCCGGTGCGATTCACGACGGTGACCGGTTGCCCTATCTCCTTCTCCAGAAGGACGGCCACCATCCGGGCGATCCGGTCCGTCCCGCCACCCGCCGCCCACGGGCAGATGAGCTGAATGGGACGGGTAGGCGTCCAGGCCGCTTCCGTGGGTGTCGTGGGCCAGATTGCCGCCAGCGCAAGGACACCGAACAGGACAATAAGACATCTGATCCAGTGTCGCATCAGACTACCTCCTTGGGATCCGCCCCCGTGGACCAGATCCCCCTGTCTACATCCCCCGGGTAGTTCCCACCTATCACACGCGGTGTCCGGCTGTCAAGGCGAGGATGGTCAGCGGCCGGTGGCATTCCTGGAAAATGCGATCTCCCTATGGTACGGTAAAGCGGATGAAAAACGTGCGGAGGCGCGTGAAGGTCCTGACCGTGTCCGAGGGCGGCCGGTCCGCCCAGGTCCTGGTCGGGACCGTGCGGGGGCCGGAGCACCTGGAATTGATTCGCCGCGCGCGCTTCTATCACGTGCCGATCTCCGCCATCGCGGCGTCCCGGACGGCTGTGGCCTACGTCGCCTTTTACGAAGGGGCCACCCGGTTCCGCGGCCGGGTCGGGGGGATTCGGGAATACGCGGCTGTCCTGCGGGTCTCGCACGTGCGTCGGGCCGAGTTGCCGGGACTCACCTGGCCGGGCCGGCGCGGCGAGGACGCCCTGTATTACCGATTTGACCTGGGACCGCTGCAACAGCTTCCGAGGCCAATCACGAACCCGGATCGGCTGCGCGTGGTGTTTCGATTCCCCGACCTGGCGAAGCTCCGGGGGGCGGCAACAGTTCGGGATCTCGGAGCGGGCAGGTCCCGCACCCGGAAAGGAACATCCGGCGCAGGGCGCCGGGGAAAAGCCTCATGATTTTAGCCGCCATGACGCCACGACTTCTACCTGGAAATCAGGCAATCTGGTAACCGGGCAACCAGGAACCCCGGGTTGTCCCGCCATCGGCGGGATTGCCCAATTGCCCTCTCGATGAGTTGGCGCCTTGGCGGTTGGGATTCTAGCCCCGATCGGAAATTCCGCTGAGGGCGAATGTCCTGTGGGGAGGCCGAGAAAGCGGCGTAGAAGGCATAGGTCAGCGGGGGCCTCAGGACACCCATAGGGGGCTACGGATATTTCTCTCCACGGGAGCTCGCGTAGAGGGGAGATGTCGATTCTACTCTGGCCCCCTTTTCGGATCGGGGCTAGAAGCCTCCGACAGCGGGGGGCTGGTACCCCCGGGCACCCATCGACATAGTTGAGGCGGGACGGGGTGGGGGACTCCCTCTGGGGGGATGGGGGTATTCGTGACAGACACAATACAGACAAAGGAGGCGGGTGAAGAGACAGATGAGTCAGGATATTCGCTCGGCGGGAGAGCTACGGGCAAAGGTGGGGTTGACGAAGAACGAGATCGTCCATTTGTGGAATGGTGGGGTCCTGTCGCTGAAGGTCGAAGGCCGCGGGGTCGAGGCCGACCTTGAGTTGAGATGTTCCGAGGTTCAACCCGAACGGGGGACCCGCATCCTCGTCAAGCGCGTAAGTGCCGAGTGACCCCGCCCTTCACCCAGAGGGTACCCGGGGGAGAGGGGGAGACAAGAGTGGTCCGGGGCGTGGTGTGAGGAGCAGCCAATGCGCCTGAAGAAAGCCGAGAGGGATTTCATCATGTTCCAGCGGGTGTGCCGTGTGGCGACGGTTGGGAGGAACGGCCGGCCCCACAACGTGCCCGTCTGTCCGATCCTGGAGCGGGACAGGATCTACTTTGGCTCGGCCGCGGATGCGATCAAGGTACAGAACATCCGGGCCAACCCGCTGATGGCCCTGGTGTATGACGAATACACGGAGGCCTGGCAGGGCCTGAAGGGCATTCTTGTCTGGGGGACCGCCCGGGTGTTCGACGCGGGCCCGACCTTTCGACGGATCCAAAAGCTGCTCTACCGGCGCTACCCCCAATACGAGGGGTATGCGGCCATCGAGGAGAAGGACTCGGCCATCGTCGAGGTCACTCCGACCCGGACGTTCAGTTGGGGCCTCTAACCTTCGATCCCCCACCCCAGCCCTCCCCCACTCGCGGGGGGAGGGGACGGGAGGGGGGGAAGCAGGATGAACGCGCTGGAGGTTCTCCAAGCGGACGTGGTGGCGTGCCGTAAGTGTCCCCGCCTGGTGGCCCACCGCGAGCGGGTAGCCTGGGAGAAGGTGCGACGCTACCGGGACGTGGAATACTGGGGGAAGCCGATTCCGAGCTTTGGCAATCGCAGCGCGCGGCTGCTCATCGTCGGCCTGGCCCCCGCAGCCCATGGGGGCAACCGCACGGGCCGGATCTTCACGGGGGACCGGAGTGGTGATTTCCTCTACCGGGCCCTTCACCGCACAGGCTTCGCCAATCAGCCTTGGTCTCGCCACCGCGGCGACGGACTCAAACTCAGGGATTGCTACATCACGGCGGCTGTCCGCTGTGCCCCTCCAGGCAACAAGCCGACGCCGAAAGAGCTGGCCACTTGCCAGCCTTACCTGGTGGAGGAGATCCGGCTGCTCCGGCGCGCCCGTGTGGTCGTGGCCCTCGGCCGGATCGCCTTCGAGGCATTTCTGAAGGCGTGGGTTCACGCAGGACGACCCGTCCCCTTCCCACGACCGCGGTTCGCTCACGGCGCCGTGGCAGAGCTGCCCGGGGGCGTTCGGCTGTTGGCATCCTACCATCCCAGCCGGCAGAACACCCAGACGGGGCGTCTCACGGCCGCCATGTTCCAGCGGGTCTTTTCTCTGGCGAAACAGACCCTCACTGGCGGCCCCTCGAATTGTGCCAGGCAAAGACCGGAATTCCATTGACGCTTCGTCGCGTTCCTTGCCTTCCCCTCCCTGTCCTGCAATCTATTTCGCCCTTTTGACGAAGGGAGCGACGGGTTCTCAGTGTGTGCCATCTCCGACAATCCCTCAGGCCATGCAGCCTCTGCCGTCGCCGGAGAGAACCCCCGGGGAAGGGGAGCGCTACCGCACCCTCCTGGAGATCAATAACGCCATCATCTCGAACCTGACCCCCGAGCCTCTCTTCCGCGCCATCGCCCGGGCCCTCCGCCGCGTTTTCCCGATCGGACGCAGCGCGATCTTTCTCCAGGATCCGGAAAAGGACATCCTCCGCCTCTTCATGCTCGAGTCCTCTCTCCCCTCCCGGTACTTCCACATCGGCCTGGAAATGCCTGCTGGGGAAAGCCACGTCGGACGGGTGTTCCAGCAGCACGACCCTTGCTTCGGCGCGACCTGGAAACGGAACGCCAGTATCCCATGGAGGATCGGGCCTACGAGGATGGCGTGCGGTCCTACATCATTGTTCCCCTCGTTGCGCGAGGGAAGTCCATCGGCACGCTGGCCGTGGCCGGCGAAGGCGGACACGGTTGGGATGGGGCCCCGGGTGAGAGAAGCCGACAGGAATGGGAAGGAGCGGGGGTATGCGCTCACGAGTGCGAATCGACCGACAACTCTTCGCGACGATTCTCGGACTCTTGCTCGTTACGAGTCTCCTCGCGACCGGACTCTAGCGCAGCAGTCCCCCGCCTCCGCAGTTGTCGCGGTGGATTCCGTCGGGATCACCGTGGCGGACATGGACCGCTCCGTCGAGTTCTACTCCAAGGTCCTGACCTTCGAAAAGGTCTCCGATGTCGAGGTGTGGGGAGACGCGTACGAGCATCTCCAGGGGGTCTTCGGTCTGCGGATGCGGGTCGTGCGAATGCGCCTCGGGGATGAGTTCATCGAGCTGACGGAGTACCTGGCTCCGAGGGGGCGGCCGATCCCGGTGGACTCCCGGAGCAATGACCGCTGGTTCCAGCACATCGCCATCATCGTCAGCGATATGGATCGGGCTTATGCGTGGCTCCGCCAGCACAAGGTGCAGCACGCATCCACCGGGCCCCAGCGGCTGCCGGATTGGAATAAGAACGCCGCCGGGATCCGGGCCTTCTACTTCCGGGACCCGGACGGGCACAACCTGGAGATCCTCCAGTTCCCGCCGGACAAGGGGGACCCCAAGTGGCGGGAGGTCAGGGGCGGGCTGTTCCTGGGGATCGATCACACGGCGATCGTAGTTGGGGCCACCGCCGCCAGCCTGGAATTCTATCGGGACCTCCTGGGATTGCCGGTGGTCGGTGAGAGCGAGAATTATGGGCCGGAGCAGGAACGGCTGAACAACGTCTTCGGCGCCCGCCTCCGCATCACCGCGCTCCGCGCCGCAGCGGGCCCGGCTATCGAGTTCCTCGAATATCTGACGCCGCGGGATGGACGCCCGTATCCGGCCGATCATCGCGCCAATGACTTGATGCACTGGCAGACGCGCCTCGCAGCCGGCGACGCGGGCACCGCCGCCCAGGCCTTGCGTGCCGGGAAAGCCACCTTTGTGTCCCCCGGTGTAATCTCCCTGACGGAAAGCGCACTGGGATTCACGCGAGGATTCCTGGTGCGGGATCCCGATGGCCATGCGATGCAGGTGATCCAGCGATGAAACTCGTCTCGGTCAATGTCGGTCTGCCTCGCGAAGTGCTCTATAAGGGGAAGACGGTCAAGACGGGTATCTTCAAGGAGCCGGTGCCGGGCCGCATCAGGCTGCGCACGCTGAATCTCGATGGCGACCGGCAGGCCGACCTGTCGGTGCACGGCGGGCCGAGCAAAGCCGTCTACGCCTACCCGAGCGAGCATTACGGTTACTGGCGCCAGGAACTCCCGGGCATGGACCTGCCGTGAGAGATTTTCGGGGGCGGGAATATTTCCGCGAGAAGCTCGACCTGGTCACGAGGAGATCGGAGTAGGGGGGCGGGAAGAGGGGCAAGGGTACTCGCAATGAAGCACCTGGCAAAGCGGCAATAGAGGGATTCAGCCCATGAGTACAGCGATCCTGGATTGGGGACGGGAGATCTGCGGCAATCTGGTTACGGCAGAATCCCGGGAGTGGCTGTGCACCAACGGCATCGGCGGCTTTGCCTCGGGAACGGTGTCGGGCCTCCTGACCAGAAGGTACCATGGGCTGCTGGTGGCCGCCCTGAAGCCGCCGCTGGGCCGGACGCTCCTCGTCGCCAAGCTGGATGAGACAGTGGAATACGATGGCCTAAGGCGCCCCCTCTTCGCCAACCGCTGGGCGGATGGCAGCGTGGACCCCCACGGCTACCGGGAGCTGGAGCGCTTCCGGCTGGAAGGGACCACTCCCGTCTGGACCTACGCCTGCGCCGACATGCTCCTGGAGAAGCGGATCTGGATGGAGCCGGGGGCCAACACGACCTACGTGCAGTATCGCCTGCTCCGGGCCCGTGGACCGGTCCGCCTGGAGCTTAAGGGGCTGGTGAACTACCGCGACTACCACTTCACGACGCGGAGTGATGGCTGGTACATGCGGGTCGAGGCGGTGCCGGGCGGTTTGCGCCTGGTGGCCTTCGAGGGCGCGCAGCCCTTCGTCTTGCTGGCCGAGGGCGCCGAGGTGCAGCCGCTCCACGATTGGTACCGCGGCTTCGACCTCGCCGCGGAACGGGACCGCGGACTCGATTCCCGCGAGGACCACCTGCACGCGGGGACCTTCCAGGCGGCCCTCGCCCCCGGTGGCGGCCTGACGCTCGTCTGCTCCACCGAGACGGCGCCCTCCCTGGACGGGGAGGCTGCGTGGAATCGCCGCCGACGGTACGAGGACGGCCTGATGGCCCAGTGGCAAAAGACGTATCCGGGTGCCGAGCAGGCCCCTGCCTGGATCCGGCAGCTCGTCCTGGCCGCGGACCAGTTCGTGGTGCAGCGTCCACTCCCTGACGACCCCAAAGGCCAGCCGTCCGGTCCGACGGAGGGCCGGGCGGAGGGTGTATCAGTCATCGCGGGCTACCACTGGTTCGGCGATTGGGGCCGCGACACGATGATCAGCCTGCCCGGCCTCTCGATCTCGACCGGCCGTCCCGACGTGGCCAGGCGGATCCTCACGACCTTCGCCCGCTTCCTGGACAAGGGCATGCTTCCCAACCGGTTTCCGGACGCCGGCGAGACTCCCGAGTACAACACCGTGGATGCGACGCTCTGGTATTTCGAGGCGATTCGCGGATATCACGCCGCGACGGGCGATGATGACCTCCTCCGCCAGCTCTTTCCCATCCTGGAAGAGATCGTCCGGTGGCATCGGAAGGGCACGCGTTACGGGATTGGCGTGGATCCGAATGACGGTCTGCTCCATTCCGGCGAAGCGGGTGTCCAGCTCACCTGGATGGATGCCAAGATCGGCGACTGGGTGGTCACGCCCCGCACCGGGAAGGCGGTCGAGATCAACGCCCTCTGGTACAACGCCCTGCGGGCCATGGCGGCGTTTGCCAAGCGGCTGGGCCGGCCGACCGAATCGTGGGAAAGGTTGGCCGCGCGGGCACGGGAGGGCTTCAACCGGTTCTGGGACGAGAGAAACGGGTATTGCTATGACGTGATCGACGGCCCCGAGGGACACGACCCGGCCCTCCGGCCAAACCAGATCTTCGCCGTTTCCCTGCCAGAGAGTCCCCTCACCCCGGAGCGGCAGCGGCGAGTGGTGGATGCCTGCGCGCGCCACCTCCTAGCCTCCTTCGGTCTCAGGAGCCTGGCGCCTGGCCATCCCCAGTATCGGGGGCGGTACCTCGGCGGGCCCGGCGAGCGCGACGCAGCCTACCACCAGGGGCCGGTCTGGGGATGGCTCCTGGGACCATTCGCCCTGGCGCACCTTAAGGTGTACGGGGACCGCGAGGCGGCCCGGGCGTTTCTCGATCCGCTGGCCCACCACCTGGCCGATTACGGGGTGGGGAGCATCGCCGAGATCTTCGACGGGGATCCGCCCTTCACGCCTCGCGGCTGCATCGCCCAGGCCTGGAGCGTGTCCGAGACGCTGCGGGCCTGGATGGAGATCGCGGGCGGGCCCCCGGCAGCTTTGAAGGGAACGCGCCGCCAGGGACATCCTCCGCCCGACGTGGGTGAAAGAAATCAACGGAACGACAGATGGAACCCCGTCCGCCCAAAGGCGGACGCATTGCGCAGAGTCATGGGAGGGAACTGAACATGATGAGCGAGCGAAACTGGACGACCGCGGGGACCCCGTAGGCCCTAATGTTCCTGCGAATTGCCTATGGCGTCCTGTGGATTCAGCAGGCACTGTGGAAGATCCCGCCGGACTTCGGGCTGGCCCGGGGGGATGGCCTGTACTCCTCGACGCAGCAGATGGCGAGGTACTCCTTCCTGGCCCCCCACAAGTTCTTCGTGGCCTCGGTGGTCCTCCCGCACTTCGTGCTCTTCGGGTGGATGACGCTGCTGACGGAACTGTTCATCGGGGCGTCCCACGTGCTCGGGGTGATGAACCGCCTGGGGGCCCTGGCGGCGCTGGCGATGTCGGCGAACCTGTGGATCGGCCTGTCGCGGCACCCCGACGAGTGGCCGTGGAGCTACCTGTGGATGGCCTGCTGTCCCGCCACCTGAGCCGGCCGGCCGAGACTCCGCGAGCTTGGGCCCGCGCCGTCAACCTGCTCCTCTAACCCCGGCGAGCCCAGCCAAAACAACGGGGGCGCTGCGTGGAAAGCTCGCAGCACCCCCGTTGTCATCGCGGCCAGGAGCGACCCTACTTCTGTTCGACCATCATCCTCGTGAGCACGGAGGCTAGCCCCCCGGCGTGGGGGTTCTTGGGTTCCCCGGTCAGCAGGATGTCCGTCGTCGTGACCTCTTGCCCGTAATAGAGGCGGTTCAGCGTCTCTCGGGCGTCCAAGACGGCCCCGTCAATGGAGAGGCCGGCATACAGTCCCTTCCCCCGCTCGAAAATGACGAGGTCGGCACTCAGGTTGGCCGTGGCCGCGCCCACCCCCGCGCCTACGGGACCCAGGGTAAGGCTGGCGTCCACGCCGAGCTTGACACTCGTCCTGAGCATGGCGTTCAGGCCCCGGTCGCTCATCGCCAACACCACGACCTCGGCGGCCTCGGCGCCCGCCAGCGCGCCGAAGCTGACCGTGCCGAGGGTATAGAAGGCCGGACCGTTCCAGCCTCCCTTCCCATCGGAGGCCATCAGGACACCGCTGCCGCCAGATCCCCCGAATAGGAACCCCAGCCTCACGACTTGAGGCAGGATCAGCACCGCTTTCGCCTGCTTCAGCGCATTCCGGAACTCTCCCATATTCGGGTCGTCCTGGAAACTCTCGATGGTGTACTTCGCCCTCTCGACCAGTTGCTGCGCATCCCGCGCATCCTGCGCCCACACCGGGACGGGGCGTATCCCCATGGCGAGCAATGCAAGCATCCCTGCACCCAGTGCGGCTCGCGCGATCCAAAGGCCGATTGATCTCATTTCCCCTGCCATCCTGGTCCTCCTCTGGCCCGTCTTCGGGCGTGAGCCGGAGCCGCGCCTAGGCCCGGCCATCACCCTGGCCGGCTGAAATGACCGACCAGTATCTCTTACAGACTTCATATCACACCAAGGCCCCCCACACCAAACCCTTCTTTCGCGCCCTCGGCTACTCCGTCACCAGGGGGAAGCCGTTCACGGTCCACTCCTTGTCCCTGCCACGCATGACGAGGATCCGGCGGAAGCCCGGGTGGTACGCCGCCACCGCGCCGTCCAGGCGCTGGGCTCAGGTCGGAGCCCCGCAGTAGAACACCAGCAGCCGATCGCAGTCCTGACTTCATCGCGCGCATCGACCAGGACAAATCCTTCACGCCGGTCCGCATGGCTTTGAGCTCACGGGCCGAAATGAACCGGATGCCGACGGCTTCGAGCTGGCGTTTCCACTGCGGCTCCGGGCTGCAACCTGCAATGGCGGCCAGAAGCAAACTGACGAGCAGCCCCTTGCCCACCTGCACTCTCGGATGATCTTCTCGGCTCTCGAATGACCAATATCCCGACGACGCTTCCCCTGCAATCCCCACACAAGTCACGCCAGCGCATTGCCGGATGCGGGGGAACTTGGTAGAGTGCCATAGGCGGACACGAGGCAGGGACGACCGGTGACCATGACGGTCCTTGCAATCGACATTGGAGGGACAAAGCTGGCGGCGGGGATCGTGGACGCCGACGGGACGATCCTGGTCCGAGGCGAGGTCCCGACGCTGGCCCTCGAGGGACCGGAGCGGGTCCTGGAGCGGACCGTCCAGTTGGCCCGTGATCTCCTCGGCAAGGCATGTCTACCCGCGGCTGCGATCCGCCGGATCGGAATCGGCTGTGCGGGGCCCGTTGACCGCCAGGCGGGCTTGATTCTCAATCCGCCCAATCTTCCCGGCTGGGTCCGCGTCCCGCTCGTGGAGTATTTCCAGGAGGCGCTGGGTCGTCCAGCGGTCCTGGAGAATGATGCCAACGCGGCCGCCCTGGGCGAGTTCCGCTACGGCGCGGGCAGGGGGGCACGGAGCCTCGTCTATCTGACGGTGAGCACGGGAATCGGCGGCGGCATCATCCTGGATGGGAAGCTCTGGCATGGCCTGAAGGACGGGGCCGGTGAGGTGGGCCACATGACCCTGGTCTCGGACGGCCCCCTATGCGGGTGTGGAAACCGCGGGTGCCTCGAGGCCCTGGCGTCCGGCCCATCCATCGCCCGGCGGGCCCGCGAGGCGCTGGCGAGGGGACGACAGAGCCGATTGCGCGACCTGCCAGACGTCACCGCGGCGGACGTGGCCCGGCTGGCGAGAGAGGGCGATCCGGTGGCTGGGGAGGTGTGGGACGGGACCGTCAGGTACCTGGGGGTGGGGGTCGCGGCCATCGTCACGATCCTGGCCCCCGAGCGCGTCGTCCTGGGGGGCGGCGTGACCGAGGCAGGCGATTGGCTGTTCGAACCCCTGCGGCGCGAGGTCCGCCAGCGCGTCAAGCTCGTCGCGGTGGAATCCGTCCCCATCCTGCCCGCCGCCCTGGGGCGGGACGTCGGGATCCTTGGTGCGGCCGCCGTCGCCCTCCAACCCTAGTCCACGTTCTCCCCGATTCCAGAGTACGTAGGTTCTGAAACAACTTGACCCTTTCGTCGGTGGCCGTCCGGGCATCCTCACGATAATATAGGACCAGACGAGAGCGGCCCTCGGGGAGGTTCTGTCCCCAAAGGACCGCTAATTCGTACGCGAGTTCGAGCCGGCATCCCTGCCCCCCGGTGCTCCCGCAGGGAACCCCCGATCGATCGGGCTCCACGCTATCTCGCAGGTACGAGGTGCGGCAAGGCGATTCTCGCTCTCTTGACTGCGGGGCCGGGTGTAAAGGGTCGGGACTCAGGGATACGTAAAGGGGGCCAGGCTTCAATAAGGAAGCAGTCACCCGGCCGTCTCTTCGGTGTCGAGGCAAGGTCCTCCTCCCAACGCCTGGGGACCCAGAGGACACAAAGGCCGATCTTCGAGTGGGAGGTCTTGACACTGCCTCACGAAATGGTATTGTCTGGCCGCCCCTTAGGCGTCGCGGGCCCCGGACAGAGATGGGGCGCCGCCACACATGGTGCACGAGAGAGAGGCGAGCTGCCAAGCGAACGTCCCCGCACGGATCCGGATCGGCCCCATGGGAGCACGCTCCGTGTCGGGTACAGACAGGACGAGGTAGCGCATATGACTCACGTCAAAATCATCATCGAGAAACATCAGGACGGCTACGTGGCATACCCTGTCGGAATCAAGGGGGTGGTGGTCGGCCAGGGCGATTCATACGAGGAAGCCCTCGCCGATGTGAAGTCGGCCATCAAATTCCATCTGGAAACCTTCGGCCCGGGGTCGCTGGATGTGGAAGAGCCGGTGCTGGAAGCCTTTGTGGCCGAAGCGACAGTCTGAGCTATGCCCAAGTTCCCGGTGGACGCTCCCAAGGCCAAAGTCCTTCGGGCGCTACAGACACTGGGTTTCGAGATCGTCCGCGAGCGAGAACACATCGCCCTTCAACGCAGGAACGCCGATGGCACGGTCACACCGCTTACCATGCCCAACCATCCGCAGATCAAAGCCTCGACTCTGCGCACCATCTGCCGCCAGTCGGACATCTCCCGGGAGGATTTTCTAAGAGCTTACCAGGAGGTCTAGTCCGGTCTTCCGCCCGGTGCCGCCTGCCTGCTGCCCCCTGCATTCTGAATCCGCGCCCCTCAGCTCCTCCGCTTCTCATACTGGGTGACGCCGGTCGAAGGTCCCGGGCGAAGAGCGGGAGCGAAGCTCCCGGCCGAAGAGCGGCAGGGGATCCAGGCAGGCACCCCGGGGCCTGGGGGGACCACAGGAGTAGTTGATCTATCTCGAGCCTAAGTCAACGTAGTCAAAGACGTCCCCCATTACGGCGCGGCCGCGAACCGTTCAGCGTCGTGTGTGGTGTGCGGCGGTCGGTGCGCGGCTGGCGAGTCGTTGCGTCTTTGGTCTGTCGGCTCTAGTTCTGTGCGTGTTGGCCGATTCGGCGCCGCTGGGTTCGGCGCGAGCAGGAAGGATAGAAGCCCATTCGTTCGGCGGACAGCAGTCTCGGCAGCCGTCGACACTGTGGATTACTGGTGACCGCGGAGCGCCAGAGCGGCGAAAGGAGCGGGCATGCGTACGATGCGACTGCCTTGGACCTCAACTCTCATTGTGCTGTGCGCCTTCTATTGGGTGCTTGTGCTAGCGGGGCTTTTTACCGCTCAAGCATTCGGCCAGCTAAACCAGGTTATGCTCCGGTACATTCCGGGCTCGACCGTGAAGCTTGAGCAGCTCATCGGCGATTTCGATAAGCAAAAAAAGGCTCCCACTTTGAATCAGACCATGAGCCGGTATCGTATTCAGGGGACCGATCTCGGTTATTCTTTCGAGCACAAGGGAAAGCTGATTTTTCTTTTTGGCGACACCCTCGGACGCGGCGGCGGAGATGCGATGGCGCACAGCTCAACCGTTGATCCGGAAAGAGGGCTGAGGCTCGACTTCTTTACCGACCGTCGAGGAAACTACCTTAAAGTGGAGCCGCCTGGCATAAGCATGAAAGGATTCGAAGTCCCGGTAGCCGGGATCAGCAACGATGGAAAGATGTATGTCACCATCAAAACCAACCACTCCAGGGGGTCGCACACGGATATTTCGCTGCTCACCCGCTTTGACGAAGATAAGCAGGAGTTCAAGGTGCTGCGCGAGATCTCTCGTTTGCCGGAGGGGAGATTCATCAAAGTCTCCTTGCACCACGAGCCCGAGCCGATCGCCGGACTGCCCGAGGGCAGTCCGTACATTTTAATTTGGGGCTCAGGCATTTACCGACAAAGCCATGCCTATCTCTCGATCGTGCCGAGGCATGAACTGGAGACCGGCAAGGGGACGCTTTACTTCGCCGGAATGGGGCAGGATGGACGCCCTATCTGGAGTGCAAAAGAGGCGCACGCCAAGCCGGTTGTCGAGCATCCAACGATTGGCGAATTTTCCGTGACTTGGGTGGCGCCGCTCAAGTTATGGCTGATGACTTACCAAAGCCGCCAGCCGCGCGGCGTCATGATGAGATACTCGCACACCCCCTGGGGACCATGGAGCGAATTCCAAACCATGCTCGATCGAGAGGGCCATGGCCAATTTATCCATATGGTTAGTTCGGAGAGGGACGACGGTCTGGCCGGGCCCGTGATCGGGCCTGAACGGGATAACCCGCAAAAAGTACCGGGCGGCCCTTACGCGCCCTACGTTATCGAGCGCTTCACAAAGGTCGAAGCGAATAAACTCACCATCTACTACGTCCTGTCGACCTGGAATCCGTACGTGGTGGTGCTCATGCGCTCCCAGTTTGAAGTGAAGGGGTTTCGCTGAGGGGCCAACGGAAACGATATCAAAATTCAATCTTTAACGCCGGGTCGGACCAACGCAATCAACTTCTTGACATCGGAATGCGCGCCATAACATTCACTCCGGGCTACTCGAACATCAGCAACGAAGAAATGCGGTCTCTCCAACTCCAGCTCGACGAGATTGTTGCCGAGACGACAACAGGGTTGGGGGGACAGTTTGGGGGACGTTGCCACCTTATTCACCTTATGGCGATCCACTCCCATTCCTGTCTTTCCTTCCGACCCCTCTGGGCTGCCCGATAGATCGACTGGGGCCGTACCCCCAGGGCCTCAGCGATGGCCCGCCCGCTTTGTCCCCAGACTTCGAGCCACAGGTAGGCGATCCCGTCGCGGGCGCGCGCGACGTCGCGGCGACGGCTTCCGGCTTGGAGGACCGCCGGGGGGATCCCCACGTGCCGGCAGACTGCTGTACCCACCTCCTCCAAAGATGGCGCCCGTGGACGATGCCGCTGCTGCGCCTCAGCCTCATCGCGCACTTGAGCCACGAACTCGCTGCTGCCAAGGACCCGTTCGTCGGAGAGATACTGCTCGCGGCCCCGTTGCAAATTGCGAACGGCCACCCAGCCTCCTAAGCTTCGGACCAGGCCGCCCCCCTGCAGCTCAGGGCGACGGCCTTGGGCCGCTCCAGCGGCAGCGAAGGACCGGTAGATCGTGCGGGCACCCCTGACACTGGGAGCGAAGCGGCCGAGCACCTCCGTGGTGGCTTGCCAGGGGCGAGACACGGTCCCCATCAGGGCGGCATGCCCGCTCCACGGGTAGCGGTCCAGGGCTCGAAGGTCGGGGACGACTCCAGCGCGGAGGGGATTGAGGTGCAGGTAGCGGACGAGTTCGAGAAAGTATGGGTCCTCCTCCACCACGATGGACTTGTACCGGTTCTGGAAGAGGTGACCGGCGCGACGATGGCGGCGGTTGAACGCCCCGGCATATCCAGTGAGGAGAGAGCGCATGCTTCTGGCCAAGGGACGACTGCCGGTCCGAACGAGGAGGTGTGCGTGATTGGGCAGGAGAACCCAGGCGTAGATCTGGAGGGCTCCGCGCTCGGCCAGGGCGCCAGGCGCCCCACGAAGTCCCCTCGGTCCGCATCATCCCGGAAGATGGCACGGCGCTCGATCCCCCGCACCATGACATGATGCAGAGTTCCGGGCGCATCCAAGCGAGGGCCGCGAGGCATGGCGGGAGATTAGCACAAAGTGAATAAAGTGGCAACGTCCCCTACCACATGCCTCGCTATCACCGGGCGGCCGCCCGCGCGGTCCGTGCGGCACCGAAGGCGCCCCGGTCCCGGGCATCTCGGAAGCCGGCGCGCGGCTCCAGCCCCCGCCCGATCACGGAGTGGAGGGTGCCGGTCGAAGATCCCGGACGAAGGGCGGGATCGAAGATCCCGGGCGAAGAGCGGAAGGGATCGAGGCGCGGCTGGCGGGGCATGGCGAGGGGGAGCGTAGCACAGGGATCGTCCGGATGCAACGTCCCGCATTCCAAGAGCACCGTCGGGCGACTGGTGCCCAGCCGCGCCGCGATAGCGTTGTTGGGGACACCTTCGCTGGCCAGCAGGACGATCCGGCCCCGCAGGGCCACCTTCTGCGGCGTTTTGCCGGAGTTCGCCAGAAACCGAAGTCGCTTCCGCTGATTCTCGTCGATCGCGAGAGCCCGTGCTGGAGTAAACATGAGTCCTTGTGCACATAGATTGCCTGATTGTCGAGCTATTTCTGTTACACTACACTAGAAGATGAAAGGGCTGGCTCGAAGCAGTCAAAGTTAGGGAATGTGCTTAAGGCCTCTGTCCTGGATTACGCATTACGCGAATCGGGTGGGGGGCTTATTTGAACGGACCCCGCCGGGCTGTAAAGCCTGTCGAGTACAGCTCGCAGTTCGCGGGGATCCGTCGGAGCAGCTCCGCCTCGAGTTCGGCATAGTCCTCCAGGAGCAGGTAGGGGAAGCTGACCCCCCGCCCCTCTCCGGTAGGAGTAGACCCGATGATGCCAAGGAAGTTCATGCCCCCAAACCCGCGCATCTTATGCAGGGCACTGACATGACGGAAGAACACGGCCCGGCGTTTGGACAGGGCGATCCCGAAGTGCTCCCGGATGAGCCGCGTGAAGGCGAACTCAACCTCCACCCGATCCTCGTAGAGGAAGACCCAGACCCTCCAACAGAAGAAGGCCAGATACGCCGCGAACACCAGCATGATGAGGAGTGAAGGGATGGCAATCCACCAGTCGAAGACTCCGGACCGGCGCTTCGCAATGACAACGATACCCATGAGTAGCAGTAAAACGATGAGGTCGCGCCACCGGCCACGCTTCGGTTGGAACACTCGAGGAGCTCCGGGATCCATTATGGCACCCCAAAGCCACCGAGCACCCGGCTCGCCTTTTCGACTCCTGCGGTCACGAGGGAGCCCATGTCGGCCATGGCGGACCCGAATTCCTGTGCCGCCAACGCTGGCGCGCGCGCTGCTGCCAGAGTCGCTATACCAGACCAGGCCAAGGATGCAGAGTCAAGGATGGTGTCGGCCCATCGGCCGACGACCTTTCCGCTCGCCCCACCAAAGAGCCTCCCCGCCTCACCAAGCGGCCCCTCGTCCAACTGAGGACAATCGCCGGATTCAAGCTGCCAGAGCTTGCGGACCCCTTGGAAGTAGCTTGCCATGTTGTAGCTAGCCAGCACCGCCACCCCGACCAGCGCCGCTGTCGGCACGGTCACTGGCGCGCTCGCAATGAAGCCGACACCCGCGGCCACAGCCAAGCCCGCCGACGCAGTCCGTAGACCGAGACTCCACCGGGGGCTCAGGAGGCCGTATGGATCGATCCGGTTGATGGGATCGCTGACCAAATACCCATACAGATTCGCGTCCCCACCCGCAAACCAGATCGGGTCCTTCGTGGTCCACCGGCCAGTGAAGGCGTCGTAGTCGCGGGCGCCGAAGCGGGTGAGCTTGGTGTCAGAATCGTAGAGGCCCCCGGCGAAACCGAACGGCTGGAAGCCGGGGTTCGTATCCTGGGTGACCTGGCCGAACTCATCATAGTCCAGACGCTGGGCGATCGTCCCAGTCGCGGTGTCCACGACGAGCCTGACGC
>Ga0209172_10000787_pt1 | contig 80125 bp, 52 predicted proteins | sample LarsenN4metaG_FD_184113 | JGI IMG/M metagenome (GOLD analysis project Ga0209172, IMG submission 184113) | Hot spring sediment bacterial and archeal communities from British Columbia, Canada, to study Microbial Dark Matter (Phase II) - Larsen... ... | reverse complement strand
ATCGAGTGCCGCCGAGGCTACGTCCACAAGTGTTACTTCAAAACCGTATTGTGCGAACACGTGCGCGATGCCGTTGCCCATCGTGCCGCCGCCGATAACTGTGATGTTCATTTTGTTGCTGCGTTGTTGTGGTGAATTTGTTTATTTGAAAAAAGGCCGGCAAACGTACAAGAAAAGCCACATTCCAACAAAAAGCGCAACCGCCGCTTGTCATTTTCGCCAGGCAATCATCGCCGCCGGCGTGAGGCCCAAACTGGGATGCCATTCGGAGCCGATGTCGAGCGTGAGGCCATTTTTCAGCCGGAGGCCTGCGCCAAAACCCATGCGCGCAGCACCACCCGAACGCACGCCGGCACGTATAACCAACACATCCACAGGCTGGTATTCAAGACCGGCTTTGATTTGGGCTTCGCGTTCCAGCGATTTTTCCACCTCGCCCAGCAGGGTAAAAATGCCGGAAGTTTGCCAGGCTGCGCCAATTCGCATCGAAGTAGCGGCTTCGTAGTCGCCGACTTTTTGCTGAAACGGATTGTGTACGCGCGCGCCCAGCCAAAAATTGGGAAGCACATTCGCCAAAACACCGAGCCCGAACGTGACGCCATTGGCCGAACCGTACTCTTGCGCCGACACGCGCATAAATGCCGCGCTCCCGCCGAGGTAGAATTTTTCGCCCAAACGCCGCCCGTAAAGCAGGCGAAATTGTTGTTCCTGGTAAGCCTCGATGCCGGAATGAGCAATATCGAGGCCAAGACCGTCATTCACACTGATTTTTGTAAAACCCTGAAATTGTGCCACTTGCCAACCCGAAACGCCGTAAGGAATGGCCGAACCGAGATATACGCCGAGTGTTTTTTCAAAACCTGCCAACGCTTCGTTGGGCAAACCTGTCGCAAGACCAGGATAGGCCACCGTCGCTCCGCCGAGCGAGAGCGAAGCGGCATTGTCGAAAGGACGCATAAAAACCTGACTGTCAGCCGAAGGCGAAAAAGCCAAAAGGGAAAAGACAAAGGGCAAAAGTTGGCGCATAATGATAAGTTTGATTTTCGGGAAAAGTATGTCAGACATCGAGTCCGTTTTCTTTGGCGATTTTTTCATAAAAAAGTCCGGCATCAGTCATGGTGCGTTCCATCGTATCAAAATTGACCCGCACAAGGCCGAAACGATAGGTCGGGCCGAGATGCCACTCGAAATTATCCCAAGTGCTCCAGTGAATGTAACCCAGCAAATTTACCCCGGCGCCAATAGCCTCGTGGCAAACTTTCAGGTAATCTTTCAGCGCCTGAATGCGCTTTTTCGGGTCGTCAGTACAAATACCATTTTCGGTGACGATGACGGGTTTTGAATATTTTTTGGCAAAAGCCCGCATTATTTCGCCAAAACCTTCAGGCCGATAACCCCACATTTTATCATGCGGGATGCCGCGTTTTTCCAAATCCGCCACGCGGTCCATCGCGTCTATCGGAAAAGGGTCGAACAGCATGTAGGCGTAGTAACTCAGCCCCCAAAAGTCGCATTTTTTGAAAGGCCGGGCAGCCCGCGTCATGAACCACCAGCGCACAAAAGCCGCCACCGGACGCCCCAAAATATTAGCGCCCTCGAAACATGCCGTGTTCAGCGAAATGCCGACCGGCGCTTCCGATTTTTCCCGAATCATCGTCCGCGCGATGTCGTGGGCTTTGCCCATGTTGTCGAGCACTCGATTGGCAGTCAGGTATTTACCTTTTTTAAATGGCGGAAAATTGCCGAGCATGAACGCGTTCATCGCGTACACGTTCGGCTCGTTGAAGGTGTTCCAGTAGTGCGCGTATTCGCCGAAATGCTTCAGGCATTGCCGCACGAAATCGAGGTAGGCCGGGATGTTTTCCTCGTTGGTCCAGCCGCCGTTTCGCTCGAACCAGTTGGGATGAGCAAAGTGGTGCAACACGAACATCAGCCCTGCCCCACCCTTTTTCAATTTGTCAAAAAAGGCGCAATATTCGTCCACGGCATGCTTGTCGAATTTGGCAAAAGGCTCGGTTTGCAGCCGGCTCCAATCCACGCCGCAGCGATAAATACTGCCCAACCGGGTGATAAATCCGGCGTCTTCTGTGCGGCGTTTTTCGTGATCGGTCGTTCGTTCGAACACATAGCCGTCTTTGGCGCGCAGCCCGCGCCAGGGATGCTCGCCTGCCGTTTCCACCTGCGCGGCGGCAGTGGACGTTCCCCAGAAAAAGCCATCGGGAAATTTCAGATACATGGAAGACTGAAGTTGGACGTTTGGAGCGCGAAAACTACTTCAAAGCCTTCACTTCAAACAGTTACTGGACAACAAGTTTTCTTCGCACAATGCCTTGTTGGGTCGCAAGTTCGAGCCAGTACACACCTTTCGGGAGCGAAGCCAAATTTTGCTGGAACCTGAGTTGGCCAGGTAAGGCATTCAAAATTTGCGTTTGCAACACTGCACCTTGTATGTTTTTTACAAAAACGGACATTTCTCCGCCTGCGAATTCACCTATTTCGACAGTCAAAAAATCCGAAGTCGGGTTGGGGAAAAGCCGAAGCCTCGAAGCCCATTCCGGCTGGCCCGTGCTCGAGGTCGAATCCACGACAGCCGTCACCGGCGCGCGGTCGCTCGTGCATTCGTACCCGTAAAAATCAACTTCCCAATCGAAAAAGTAGAAGTAGCGGATGTCGCCAAAGTTGGATTTTTTGATGCTCAAAAATCCCGGTATTTCGTAAGGATAATTTACGTTTTCAATGCTTCTGTAGAGCCGGGGACCAAACGAACCGAGATTTTGGAAGTTCACATTTTCATCGGTTGTCAATGTAAAATCAGTGCCGGCAGGAATCTCAAAATCAAGGCTGATAACTGTCGTGCCCGAGGGGATATTGACTGTTTTGCTCTGAATGACAAGCCCCTGATCATCCCACAAATCAATTTTTCGTTCGCCGGCAGTGTTGGCGTACACTTTGACTTTTGCCAATCGGATTGGCGAAAAACAGTCAAAAATGATGGCGCCGTTGAAGTTGACATCGCCAATCTGGGTTGCTCCCTGGAAATTGGTCATGCCTGTAAATTGATTCGGCTGATCATAAATTTTTGTGTTCGACACCCAATAAGTGACATTTTCATCGAGCGGCGGGGTAGTAAAAATGTTTCCGGTAAAAAACGGATCTCCCCCCGCCGGCGCATCGAACCACGAGGGTGCATCGCCGGAAGCAAACAGCGTTGCGATCTGGCCTGGCGCGATGGTATCGCCCGCCACATCGGGCACGCTGTTATCCAACACAGTCACGTTCATCGGTTTGGAACTGAAGTTTTTACACAAGCCTGCTACTGTCACCGAAAAAGCACCCGGCTCAGTGACGACGATGCTTTGTGTATTTGCGCCAGTGCTCCAAGTGTACGAAGCAGCAGGCGAAGCCGTCAATGTCACAGATCCGCCGCCACAAAAAGTAGTGTCGCCAGAAGCTGTGATGACGGGTGTTTCATCCGGGTCAACTACGACGCCGAGGATGCTCGACACGGCTGTGCAGCCTTCGGCATTTGTGACCGTCACTGAAAAGTTGCCGGAATTTTTTGCCGTAATCGTCAAATCCGTCGTGCCGTCAGCCCACTTGTAAGCGACAAAACCACTTGGAGCCGTCAGCGTCACGCTGTCGCCTGAGCAAAAAGTTGTCGCGCCGTCAGCCGTTAAAACGACTGCAGGAATCGAACATCCGCCTTCTTCGAGCGTAAGGTATTGATCCAAAGCGGGTTGGAACAAAACATCCACTGTGCCGGAAGGCCAAAAAATCTTTACCGAGTCAATGACGGTCGTTTGCCCCAAGCCAAAATGAATTTGCATGGAGTTCATAATCCCATAACTCTCACCCGAACGAACTTCGCGAGTCTGGATGCCAAGCGCGCTGTGGAGTTGGATTTTGGCGCCTACGGCATTCCGGTTGCTTTGTACGCCGCGCAGGTTGAGACCGAAAAAGTGATTGTCGTTGCCGTCGTTCATCCAAAGAACATCGGGAATCGTGCTGGGGTCGGTAAAAATTTCGGCATAGCCGGCATAGATATCCTGGAATCCGTCGTGATTCAAATCGCCTACCGCCAGGGATTCTATCTGGTTGTTATTGAACAAATTTTCCACAATCGAAAAAGTCTTGTCGCCATTGTTGCGGAGCAAGTAGTGTTCCGTGCCAGCCACGATAATATCCACAAAGCCGTCGTTGTCAAAATCCCTGAAAATCCCCTGAATCGTGAGGCCGTCAATCGTATTGAAAATACCCGACGCCACGGAAATATCGGTGAAATGACCCGAGCCGTCGTTTTCCAGCAGCTGGCTCGAAACGTCGTGATTGGTGATAAAACAGTCGAAATCGCCGTCGTTGTCAATATCGCCAAAGTCTGCCGTCCAGCTCTGCGCGCCGATACGCAGACCCGAAGCGTTCGTGACATCCTGTGTGTAAGTGCCGTCGCCGTTGTTCAGAAAAAGTTGATTGATACGCCGTCCGTCGGTGGGATCATCCACACCCTGGCGACATTTGGCGATGTAGAGATCGAGGTGTCCGTCGTTGTTCACATCACTCCAGACCGAACCGTAGTTGCCCGAATTATCGGAACCTGGCACCGTAGCGAGGTCAATCCAGCCCGGCTGATATTCCAGATTCCCCACCCCGTCATTTTCAAAAATACGCGACGTGCCGTCGTCATGGCACACGAAAGCATCGAGCCAGCCGTCGTTGTTGATGTCGGCGAAATTGACGCATTGGGTAAAAGTAGTTGGGGCGTCGAGTATTTCAAATGTATAGGCCGAACCATCGGCATTGGCCAAAGCTATTTTTATCTCATCTTCGATACCTCCGGTCAGCAGATCCGGGAAGCCATTGTTGTCCAAATCGGCGACGCACATGCCCCATTGCGGCCCATCCGCAGGAACGGGGCCAACTTCGAGGTGCGCAAAAGGCTGATTGGCGCCTCGCTGATATTCTATCATGAGTTCAACCCCCTGATTCATGCGCACGATGTCGTCGTGGCCGTCGCCGTTCATATCGAGCACAGCGATGGCTACGCCGCTGTAATGTTTGGCGGGTGTGAGCAAATTGGTTTTGTTGGAAAAATGAATTTGTGCCGAAAGATTTCCTGCAAAAAACAAGGCGGCGAGAACGAGCGGAAGTTGCAGTCTTTTCATTTTCAAGGAATTGGAAAGCAAGTTTTTGATTGCTGAAGAATGGCGGACAAGGTAGCGGGAAGCGGGCGATTGTTTTTCGAGAGCCGCGCCGTTGGCAAATTTCTGACACAAACGATTATCCTGAAAAAGAAAAATAAGCCGCGCAGGGTAACATTTTTCTCAAGGCTGCGTAAAAACGAACATTCATGGCATTAAAAAACCCGCTACCTGAATGCAGGGGGCGGGTTTTTCATTTTTGAAAAGTCCAATATTTTGCTACTTAAATCAGGTAATTGATGGCAAAAAACAGCACAAGATAAACCCAAAGCCCGTCGAGAAAATGCCAGTAGATGGTAAGCAGGCGCAGTTTTAGTCGTTTTTCCGGGTCAGAAAAATAAACGAGTACCGTGACCGGGTCCACCATTCGCTTTTTCGCCGTGCGATAAAACATGATGAGAAACGGCAGCCCGGCGACAACGTGCGCCAGGTGAACGAAAGAAATCACGTAGAGGTAAGCCGTCGTCGTCGAAGTGTTCAGCGCGATGTTGTTGTGAAAAAGCCACCACCACGCCACCGTCTGCATGAGCATGAAAAGAACGGAAAGCCAGATGGTATATTTCAGGTTTTTCTGGTAGCCTTCGGTGTCGTCGTCGAGATAGGCACGTTTGGCGCGAATCATCATCCAACTGCTGCCGAGCAAAATCAACGTATTGAAAATGAAGAGAAAAGGAATGTTGACCGGCGGAACGTTCATCGTCACCCTCGTATAAATGTACGACAAGGTCAGCGCCAGGAAAAGCGCTGCGAGGCCGAACAGCAGGATGAACAGCATCAGATTTTTCGGGTGAAACAGAAATTCGTTGTCTTGCTGTTGTGTTTGATTTTGCTCCATTTTACAGTGAAATAAAGATGATAGCTGCTACTGCCAGCGCGATGCCCAACCAATTGAGCCTCGAAAGTTTTTCGTGAAACAGCCAGACTGCGCCAATGGTTGTGGCGAAAATAATCCCCACATTCACCACCGGAAACAGGACTGAACCTTCGAGGCCGCTGCCCAGCGCCATCAGCAAAAACAACATGCTGCCGTAGTTCGGAATGCCGAGCAAAACGCCCGCCGCGACATTGCGCCAGGAAAAAACCAACCGTTTTTTCAGCCAGCCGAATGCCGCAATCGAAAACCCGACCACACCCGCCGTCCCGAACACCGTGCAGATAAATCGCGGGTCGTTCGTGTCGGCCAAACCCTCTTTTTGCACACGGATAAAAAGGATTTCGATGACACCGGCGAGCAACCACGTAAGCACGGGAATCCAAAGTAAAGTTGTTTTTTCGGCTGTTTTCTCTTCATTTTTACCTGTTTCGGAATGCCAGTTGACCAAAACGATGGAAGCCAGCGCGAGTACAAAACCCGCAATTTTTCCCCAATTCGCCGACTCGTTGTAAGCCAAAATTGCAAACGGCACCGTCATCAAAATGGACATGCGCTGCATAATCTGGCTCACTGTTACCCCGAAATATCGAACCGTCAGCGCCGCGCCGTTGAACCCGCTGATGAACACAAAACCCAGAATAAGCGCGTAAGGAAACCAGGAATAATTCGCCTGCGTCGCCGTTATCGGAAATGCACCGAGATGCAGCCAGCCACACAAAACGCAGGTGAAATAATTAAAAACAATCGCCTGAAAACCATCCACCCCGAAACGAGGGAAAAGTTTGAAAATAAAACCAAGCAACACCGAACACGCTATCGCCAGCGATAAATAGAACATGGGTCATAAATTTGGTGGGCAAAAGTAATTTTGCGAAAGAATGCAGCGGTTGACAAGAGGTTCATTTCTCCAAATTTGTGCATTCTGTGACTTTTTCAATCAAAAACCGGCGACATGCGACACATTTACTGGTCCGTTTTTATTCTCCTGAATGTTTTTTCCTGCCAAAGAATACCCCAACCCGTTCGGGATAAATTAGCCGAAAAAGGCGAACCCAACGACATGTTTTCTTTCCAGCGCTCCTTTCCCGACCGCGATTTCGACTGGAACGGCTGGCGAAAAACCCTCGCGGCAACTCGCCTTTCAGCGGTGGCCGCACAAGAACGCGGCGCCTCAGGCTGTGCCGGCAACAGCTCCAATTGGACCCAGCAAGGCCCCGGCAACATCGGCGGGCGCGTTAATACCCTGGCCGTCAAACCCGGCGACGAAAACACCGTGTTGGCCGGTTTTTCCACAGGCGGCATTTTCAAAACGACCGATGGCGGCATCAACTGGCACCCCGTGTTCGACGACCACATCGAACTTTCCATCGGCGACATCATTTTCGACCCGACCAATCCGAATATCGTGTACGCCGGCACTGGCGACCCCAATATGCCCTCCATCATGTTCAACGGCGACGGTATTTTTAAAAGCACCGACGCAGGCGAAACCTGGCAATATCTCGGCCTTTCGCAGGCCGGCATTATTTCAAAAATTCAAATTGACCCCTCGAACCCGCAAAATCTTTACGTCGCTACGATGGGAAATCCCTACGTGCGCGACAACGAACGAGGTATTTACAAAAGCACAAACGGCGGCGCTACCTGGCAAAAAATTCTGTTCGTAAGCGACCGGGCAGGCGCGAGCGACCTCATTATCAATCCTTCCAATCCGCAGATTTTGTACGCCTCTTTCTGGGACAGAATCCGCAACAACACGGAGTCAATCGTGTACGGCCCCCATGCCCGTATCTACAAAACGACCGATGGCGGCGCCACCTGGAACCAACTTGGCGGCGGACTGCCGACCGGAATCATGGGTCGCACCGGGCTGGCAATGTCCGCCCAAAATCCCGACAAACTCTACGCGGTGTACATTGATTCGCTCTCGACGCCGGGTGGTTTGTTCAAAACAACCGATGGCGGCGCCACCTGGAGTTCTCTGGATATCAACGCTTTGGAAGACAAATGCAGCAATTTTGGCTGGTATTTCGGGAAAATTCATCTCAACCCAACCGACGATGAAGAAGTCTATTTCCACGCCATCATTCTCTGGCGAAAATCTGCGGGAAGTTCTGCCTGGCTCACTGCGGCAGGTGGCCACGCCGACAGCCACGACCTCGTTATTTTGCCTTCCGGCAAACGTTATTGGGCCAACGACGGCGGCGTTTACCGCAGGGAAATCAATCAAAACACCTGGATTCGATGCAACAACCTGCCCACAACCCAATTTTATCATACCAATTTCAACCCGCACACACCTGACATTTACTGGGCTGGCGCACAGGACAACGGTATCAAAAAAGGCAACGCGCAAAATTTCAACAACTGGGCAAATGTGTACGGCGCCGACGGATTTCGCTGCGGTTTTCATCCGACCGACCCCAACACGTTCTGGGTGGAAACGCAAAACGGCACTATTCACAAAACCACCGACGGCGGCGCTACCTGGCAAACGGGGCAAGCCTGTCTTGGCACCAATGACCGTTGCAACTGGGATGCACCTTACTTTATCAGCAGCCACAATCCCGAAAAACATTTTGCCGCCACTTACCGGGTTTACATTTCGTCGGGCGGCACGGGCTGGTCAGCCATCTCCGGAGATTTGACCGATGGCATCGTGTACGAACCGCGTTTTCACACCATCTCGTGCCTGAGCGAATCGCCGTCGCTGGCCGACAAATTGCTGGCCGGAACAAGCGATGGAAACGTGTGGCGCCGCGACCCGGTCGGCGGTTGGGTGAACATAACTGCCGGATTATCAGAGCGATACGTCACTTCCGTGCATGGTTCCCCTACCCTTCCCAACCGGATTTTCACCACCCGTTCCGGCTTCCGCGACAACGAATACATCCCTCACATCCACCGCTCCGACAACAATGGCCAGACCTGGACCGACATTTCCGGCGATTTGCCTCAAATCCCGGTAAACGACCTGCTCGTGTTGCCCAACCACGCCGATAGCGTCCTTTTTGCCGCTACCGATGCAGGTGTTTATTTTACCGTCAACAGCGGAACAACCTGGGCCCGGCTCGGCGGCAACATGCCGTTCATACCTGTCTTCGATTTGGAACAAAACCCTGTGCGCAAGGAACTTATGGCCGCCACCTACGCACGCGGGCTTTGGACTTTTCCGCTCGACTCGGTATTTGTTCAGCAAAATGCAGCGACTGTAAATGTCAGTGGCACGATAAAAACGGAGAGCGGCATGGGTGTCGGAAATGTTGAAATCAACAGCCAAATGACTGGAAGCACAGGTGATTTTTCTATCCCGAATATTCCCGGTTGCCAGAATTACACACTTGCGCCCTACCGCAACGACAACCCGCTCAATGGCGTCAGTACTTTCGATTTAGTGTTGATTTCCAAGCATATACTCGGTATCGAGGCGCTGGCCTCGCCGTACAAAATGATTGCCGCCGACGCGAATAAAAGTAATTCCATCACGACTTTCGACATCGTGACTATCCGAAAACTCATTCTTGGAATTGATACTGTTTTTTCCGGCAACACCTCCTGGCGATTTATCCCGAATGACCATGTTTTCCCCAATCCCGCCAATCCTTTTCTGGCTTTTTTCCCCGAAACGCTCGATGTTTCATTACAAAACCAACCGGTTTCGGGACTCGGCTTCACGGCCATAAAAGTTGGAGACGTGAACAGTTCAGTTAATCTTATTGCGGAAATTTCGGCTGAGGATAGGACTTTAGGCGATTGGCCTATTTCGCTCGAAGACATTGATTTTGAAGAAAATAGAAAAGTGGCTGCGACATTTCAGGCGTCGCTGGAAGGCATGGCTGGTGTACAGTTTACAATTCAGTTTGATGCTGAGAAACTGGTTTTTGAAAAAATAGAGCCGCTGCTGCCGGGATTGTCGCAGGAAAATTTTGGCGCCAACCGCGCCGCCAACGGGTTGTTGTCCGTCAGTTTTGAAAACCAAAAACCGTCGAAGGATTCAAGACAGCCACTCTTCCGTATCATTTTCAAAGCGAAAGCGAGGGGAAAATTATCCGAAACCATCCGCCTCGGCGAAATGCCAACTCAATCCTTGGCTTTTCAGCCGGATGGCTCAGCACTGAAGCCGGTTTTAGAGATTTCGGGCCACACATTGCCGGCTCCGGAAGCGATACAAGTCTGGCCCAACCCGTTTGGGGAAAGTGGCGTTTGGCTGAAAATACCGGCTGGTGACGAGGCTCTTTTTTCCTTGCAAATATTTGATTTGCAGGGTAAAGTGATTTTCCAAAAACAACTTTCAGGCAAGGAAATCTCTCAGCCAGTGTTTCTATCGGCAGATATTTTCCCGCAAAAAGGCGCCTATTTTTACAAGATAAATGGAAGCGGAACGTGGACCGGGAAACTGGTGTTTGCTTCAGAATAATTGAAAATCAGATGTTTGTTTTCTTTGAATTCATTTTTGAAATAGTTTTCCGGAGATGGATAGTTCGATTTCTCGGCATTCGTACCCGTTTTTACTTTTTAAAACTATTTGGACAAAAAGTGAATCTTCAAGATTTAGCAGGGGCCAGAGATGACCCTGCCTCACAACTGATACAAGATTTTTGTAACGCTGCTGTTGGCATGGTTTCTCTGATCGCTTTGTTCCTCTTAATTGCCAAAATATTTGACAGATTACTGGCGTAGCAAAACCGGAATTGAGGCCGTCAGTAAATTAGATTCATCCGCCAATTTTACTTCGATGACACCTGTTTGATTTTCAATCGAACGCGGAAGTTCTATCGGCAGGCTAAATGCTCCGCTTGCGGCTTCGTCCACTTGCCACCGGGCTAATTCCTGCCCCAACATCGAGAGCAGCCGGACTTCCAGCCGCCCGGAAAAAGGCAAATTCATTTCCAAATTCCCGGAACCGGAAAGAGGATTGGGCGAAAGTCGCAAGGCAAGAATCTCGGTTTGCGGCTCTTTCGCGGGAACGGTGCAATCCGTCGTCAGCTCTGGGCACCAACAGCGGCGCGCCAGCGTACAATCGAGCACGAAGGGGTTGGGCTTGCCGTCCTGGTAAGCTGCGATCCGCCAGGTTTTTACGAGTTCAGCCGAGTCGGCGGGGTCTTGCGCCTGCCATTGACAGAGTGTAAGTCGTTGTAAATTAAAGAAATTGGGGTCGGCGGCATTGGCCTGCGCGCGGTACATCGTGTAAAAATAAAACACCGCGCGTGCGACGTCGCCTTTCACAGATTCGCGTGGCTCGAAGGAAATTCCGGTGCGCGATTCGGACCAGGCGTCTTTGTCAGCACCCGGGATACTGTTCAAAACCTGCGTCCCGCGAAACCATTTTTGCGTTTGTGCGTCAGGGATTTCAGCGTAAGGAACGTCGCCGCGCGCTTCATTCACCGGGATGCGCGCCGGGAACAGATGATGCATATCGCTGCGGGCGTTGCCATCGCCGGCGCCTTTGCTTTGCGGGTAGGCGTGTTCGGTGTTCATACCAAGTGTGCTACCGTTCAGATAAATATATTGTGTCGGGTCTTGCGTAGGGTCGAGCCAGAGCGCGTAGCCCGAATAAATGCAGCGGAGCGTGTCGTCATCAGCTGCTAAAATGCTGGCGTACAGCGTGTCGCGTGCATTGGCGTAGTCGAGCACAACAGCAGGACGGTAGTGAGACGCCACGCTGTCGAGCAGTTCGTCGCCGCTGAGACCGGGAAAAACGGAGTCAAAATTTTGAGCAAAAAGGGATTGGGAAAATGAGCAGAAGAGTAAAAACAGAAGCGAAAAGCGAGTCATGTGAATATCATTTGTTGGCCGAAAGGTAAGGGCAGAGGTAGCAGATTTTACAAAAACGTTACTTTGGCGGCCGCATTTACAAAACACAATCATTTTGAAACAACCCTTAGTAATCATCTATCTTGTTGACGGGGCGCGACCCGATGTGATGCAGGAACTCGTCGAATCCGGCGATTTGCCCAACATCAAAAAGGAGATTCTCGGCCGTGGCACTTTTCGCACAGCGACTTCCTGCTTTCCTTCTACAACCGGCCCTGCCTACCTGCCTTTTCTCACCGGAAGTTTTCCGGGCACAAGCAATATTCCCGGCATTCGCTGGCTCGACAAGTCGGAATTTCACCAAAAACGCTGGGGACGCAACAGTTTTCGCAGTTATTGCGGCTACGAAGCGCCTTATTTCAACGACGATTTACCAAAAGAACGTCCTACGCTCCACGAACTTTTCGAGCGTCCGTTTAATATTTTCTCAATGATCACACGCGGGCTGCCGAAAGGTCACGACCTCACGGCAAAGGCAAAACCGGGACTTTACCTGCGCGCGCATTTGAGCCACAAATGGGATAAAGTGGATCAGGCTTCGCATCAGCATCTAATGTTGGGCCTGGAACAGGAACCAGAGTTTATGTTCGTCGTTTTCCCCGGTGTGGATTCCAACTCTCACCTGCATCATCCGCACCACGAAAACACGATAAAGGCCTATAAATATGTGGATTACAGCGTTGGGCAGGCTGTGGAAAAACTCAAACGTCTCGGTCGCTGGGACGAAACGCTGATGATTTTGATTTCAGATCACGGACTCACGGCGACACACACGCACCTCGATTTGGCACATTTTTTCAAACGCCGGCGAGTCCGTACACTCGAATACCCTGTCATCTGGACACAAAATCCGAAGATGTCTGTCATGATTTCGGGAAATGCCGCAGGGCAGGTTTATTGTTTGCACAAACGGGATGGTCAGCCGGTTTTCGGTAACGAGATCCGCCATTTGCTCGGCGAAACCTGGGATGAACTGCTCCACCAGGAAGAGGTAGATTTTATTACCTGGCGGCACGACGCGAATACTTTTGCCGTCGGTTCGGCGGCAGGCGAAGCGCATATCGTCAAGAAAAACAACGGATTGTGTTATTTGCCACACACCGGCGACCCGCTCGGACTCGGTCGCCTCGAAACGCCAATGAATCGAGCAGAAAGCCTCGCCGCTACCTTCGATTCGCAGTATCCGGACGCGCTGGTGCAGATCGAACAGGTTTTTTCCTGCTCGCGCACGGGCGATTTTATCGTGACGTCCAAAAAAGGATTCGACCTGCGCGAAGTGTGGGAATGGCCTGAACATCACGGCTCGCACGGGTCGCTGCACCGGGAACACATGATGGTGCCGCTCATTTACAACCAAACCGGCTGGGATGCTCGTCCTGCGCGCACGACCGATATTTTTAACACTGTTTTGAAATGGGCCGGACGGCCAACGCTCGATAACACCGATGGAACAGCCCTCTGTTGATAGCCCCTATTTACCGTCGCAAAAAGTCATCATCGGCGGCGTGCAGGCATTTATATTTTTTTCCGCAGCAGGCACGCTCCTGAGTATATGGTGGAAACGACCGTCGAATTTCGACGAATTTATCACCGGCATAGAATGGCGCCGGGCACTGCTGCTGGCGCCGATGGTCTGGCTGGACTACTGGCTTGGCGGCTGGCGCTACCGGCTGTTTTTCAACGGGAAACAACTGCCCGACATTTCGCAATGGGATTGCATGCGCTCCAATTGGGCCAATATGTTCATGGGCGCCGCTACTCCATTTCAAACGGGTGGCGGCCCTGCGCAATTATTCATTTTGTGGCGTAAAGGCGCAAGTGTGTCCGAAAGCCTGCTGGTTTCGCTGGTCAATTATGTCGCGACACTCGTTTTTTTTCTGACAGCGAGCATTGCCGCCATCGCTTTGTTGCCGGAGGATTTGTTCGGCGTGAATTTTACAGCGGTATTTCGAAGCGGATTCGCGCTGATAGCAAGCGTGGTGTCAGTAGTCCTGGTCATTTTGCTTTTTCCAAAAACCGGCGACAAAATCATCCGTTTTTTGATAAAACTTCTCCCGGTCAAGCCCGCCAAAAAACAATCGCTGCTGGCAAAAGCGGAAGATGAAATCCGCCGTTTTCACGAGGGATTTAACAGCATACTCAAAGACAACAAAAGAGGCCTGGCGCTCACGCTTCTCGCTACGCTCCTGCTGTATTTCAACAAATATCTTATCGGTTATGTCATTTGCCTGGCGCTTGGGCAAGCCGTCCCGTTTGGCATTTTCATCGGTTTGCAAATCATACAAATGATGTTGCTCTATTTCGCACCGACACCCGGCGCCTCCGGGCTAGCCGAACTTTCCAGCGTGTGGCTCATGGGCAGACTGATGCCCGAGTCCTTGCTGGTCGTTTACTCCGTTTTACAAAGACTTGTAGCCACTGTTTTAGCAGCAGTCATCGGCGGCATTGTGCTGATTCAGGAATTGCGCGACAGGCAAGTTCGCTAAAAAACATCCGTTCAAACGCGAATGCCAAGTCGCTGATAAATAAAACTCATCAGCCACGCCGGACCGATCATCAGGAACTGCAAATCCTTCAGGAAAGACGGTTTTTTCCCTTCGATTTTGTGTCCCCAAAACTGTCCGACCCAGGCCAGTACAAACAGCGCGAGGCTCAGTTGCCAGAGCGAAAGCCCGCTCGTTTCGATCATTTGACAAATGACGAGACACACTGCGGCAAACAAAGCCATGCCCACTGCCAGCGTTGGCGACAGGCGGACGTAATACAAAATCGTCGCCACCAGGACGACCATTGCCAGGTTGAGTTCGAGGGTCGGCGTGAGTTGAATGCCCAGTTTGACGCCGTACAGAAGCCCGACAACGCAGAAAAAAATGACAGGTACGCAAACCCAGTGTACGAGTTTATTGGTAGGGTTTTGATGGCTTTCGCCGTATTCGCTGAGCCAGTTTTCGATAGTGCGCATATTTCGACTGATTTTATTTTGGACAAAAAATGTTTGGCAAAAATAAAAAATCAGCCTTGAAAAATCGCCTGCGACGAGTCTCAAAATTGTTTCCTGACCCGGAAAGCCTTTAAAATTTCGGGCACAACACTTCTTCGTTTTCGTATTCGCCGAGGTAGGCTACCGAAATTTCGAAGGCACTTTGGCGCTGTTTGGCCTGCAAAGCCCGCAGGTTGAGATCGTAGCTCAGGCCGACCAGCACGTTGCTGAATTCGATGCCCACCAGACCAACTACCGCGTCGAGGCCGACCGCGTCGTCGTTGCGCACAACGCGCGCCCAACTGCCGATATGCAGCGCCGAGCCGCCGTATTTACCGAGGTTGATACGAAAGTTGGTGCCGGTGTTGATTTCCATGTGCGGTCCCTGGCTGGAAATCAGAAAACGGGGCAAGAGCGACACGCTGTTCTGGCGGTCGAGCGGGATATTGGCGGCGATTTGAGCGGAATATTTCCGGTAGAGTTTGTCGCCTTCGCTGGTGTTTTCGTAAAAAGAAATCACGGGCGAAGTGACGTGGTGCATACCGAGCCCTGCAAAAATCCGACCGTTGCGACCGACTTCAGCCATGTAATTCAACCCCACCTGGAGGTCGCCGTAAGAGATATTATTTTCCGGCAAATTCTCGCCGGTACCCATCGTGTAGCCGTTTACGCCATCGAACTGATCGTGAAAATTGAGCGAACCGTAGGAGACGTTGCGCTGGGTCAGCCCGCCCTGGATACCGAGGGTCAGGAACTGTTTGTTGCTGGAGCCCAACGATTTATGATAAGCCATCGAAACGGCAATCTGTGTCGTGCTGAAATCCACAACACTCACTTTATCGGTAAAAAACATAAGACCGAGGCCGAAAGCATCTTGAGTAGCCCGACGCACCGGGGCTTTCAGGCGCAGGTCGGCAGCCACCGCGAAAGTCCGAATCGGATTGTCGAGCACTTGCCGCCATTGGTCGCGATAGACTGCGGCCACGCGGTATTTGCCCTCAAAAGCCCCGGTCAGCGCGGGATTTAAAGTCAGCGGGGCCGCGTAGAATTGGGTAAAATGTTTGTCCTGAGAAAACGCTTTCGGGAGAAAAGCCAAAAGGAGGAGGGAGTAAAGGAGAAGTTTCTTCATGCGTTGGGAAAAAAGTTTGGGCAAAGGTAGGAGACTTGTCACGTACGACCTACTCCTTGCGATTTTCGATTTGCGGCAAACGGATTTTTCCCAAAGATTTTGCCTAAAACGATAAGTTTAACAGTAAATAGTAAAGTGTGGCACACCTCGATGGTATACCACACTCCTCCTTATTTAGTCAGCACCAAAAATTATTCAGTGTCGGCGATTAACAAAACGTCTGCATAACCATCAAAAGGATCGTCAAAGTTACGTGGAGAATCGTGCAGGAGAAGATTTACCGTGACGATAAAATAATGTCTGTTGTCCGGATCAACTCTAACATCACAATTCACCTGAAATCGCTCTAAATGATGATCACCATTACGAAATCGAACATCAAAACCATTTAACGCTGCCTGAATTCTTCGGATAGGAGCGTCAAAATAGCTGCGAGCAGAAAGTATTTTTCCGAGATTCGGTGATGTAATAGGAGTAGCCGTTGAAAAATTGACTCGCTGAATTCTAAAATCAAGTGCCATAAAAAAAGTTTTAAGGGTGAAAGTTTTGGGAGAATACTTTGGGGCTAAATTGCTTTTGCCGCAACGCCGTGAACAATTAAGGAATATTTTTTTAACTACTTAAAGACTTACCTACCTTTCGCACTGTACAATTTAGGTCTGATGGCTTGAATGGCAAATTGACGAAAACAACTTCTTCATGGAACAACCTAACACCACAGAGTTCAAACCTTACATTTCCCCTGAAAACACGTCGGTAAAAGAATTTACTGTTAAAGCCGTCGTGCTGGGCGCTATGTTCGGGATTTTGTTCGGGGCGGCCACCGTTTACATGGCCTTGAAAGCCGGCCTCACCGTTTCTGCCTCCATCCCGATTGCGGTGCTGGCCATTTCGCTGGGACAGCGTTTTTTCCGCACAACGATTTTGGAAAACAACATTATCCAGACGGCTGGTTCGGCGGGCGAATCCGTCGCAGCAGGCGTCGTGTTCACGCTCCCGGCCTTTTTGTTCCTCAGCGACGGCATCGGCAAAGGTTATTTTAATTACTGGACGATTCTGATGCTCGCCATTTTCGGTGGCATTCTGGGCGTTTTGATGATGATTCCGCTGCGTCGTTCGCTCATCGTGAAAGAGCACGGCAATCTCCCGTATCCCGAAGGTACGGCCTGCGCGCAGGTTCTGATCGCTGGCGATAAAGGCGGCGATTTTGCCCAAATGGCCTATCGCGGCCTCGGATTCGCGTTCGTGTATGCTTTGCTACAAAAGATTTTTCACGTGATCGCCGAAACGCCCACGTGGTTCGCCGCAGTCAAAAATAAATACCTCCCGTCGGCAGCAGTCGGCGCTGAAATCACGCCCGAATATCTCGGTGTCGGTTACATCATCGGGCCGCGTATTGCAGGCGTGCTGGTAGCAGGGGGTGTGTTGGCCTGGCTCGGACTCATCCCGTTGCTGGCAACTTTGCTGGCTGAAAATCAGGGCATCATCGCCGCGCAATTAGCCAAACTCAACCTGCTCGACCCCACGCAGCCCAACGCGCGCTACGGCTGGGATCCCGCCACGCAGGAATTCGGCAATCTTTCTGAAGCGATTTATCGCGCTTATATCCGCCAGATTGGCGCAGGCGCCGTTGCAGGAGCGGGTTTCATTACCCTGTTCAAAACAATGCCGACCATCATTTCTTCTTTCAAAGAAAGTCTCGCCGACTTGCGCAACCGCGACAAAAGCGTCGCCGTTTCCCGCACGGAAAATGACCTTTCGCTGAAAGTCGTCGGTTTTGGCAGTCTCGCGCTCATTTTGCTCATGGCGATTTTGCCCTCCATTCCGGGCGAAGGTATCGGCAGCAAACTGTTGCTCGGCGTGCTGGTCATCGTGTTCGGTTTCTTTTTCGTCACCGTTTCGAGCCGCATCGTGGGTATCATCGGCAGCAGCAACAACCCGATTTCGGGCATGACCATCGCCACCATTATGGGCACAGCGCTCGTATTTATCGGCGTGGGCTGGACGGGCAAAGTGTACGAACCGATGGCGCTCGTGGTAGGCGGCATGATTTGTATCGCGGCTGCCAATGCCGGCGCCACCTCGCAGGATTTGAAAACAGGTTATATCGTGGGCGCCACGCCGCGCTATCAGCAGTTGGCACTTTTTATTGGCGTCGTCGTGTCGTCGCTGGTCATCGGGATGACGGTTTTATTCCTCGACACGCCCACCAAACCAGGTTATGAACACGCCATCGGCAACGAGTTCAACGCACCGCAAGCAACCCTCATGGCAACCCTTGTGAAAGGACTTTTGTCGTTCAATCTCGACTGGCAATTTGTGTTGGTCGGCCTTTTCGTCGCTATCACGCTCGAATTGTGCAGTGTCAAATCACTCTCTTTCGCCGTAGGCCTCTACCTGCCGCTTACCACCACGTTGCCGATTTTTGCCGGCGGCGTTGTGCGCGGACTTACGAATTGGATGGCCGAACGCAAAGGCGAAAAACCCGAAGATGAAGACCTCGGCAAAGGCAGTCTTTTTGCCACCGGCCTCGTGGCGGGCGGCGCGCTCATGGGTCTTGTCGCGGCTTTGTGGAGCGCCAAAGAAGCTTCCTACAACGGGCAAGGCTGGCTGCCAAAACTGAACCTGGAAGAAAACGTGAAACACGCGTTGGGCGATGGCGGCTACCAGTTGCTGGGGGTAGTTTTCTTCCTCTCACTGGCCTGGTTGCTCGTGCGCGCCGCAAGGCAGAAATAGAAAATTGTGTCATTCTTAAAATGAGGCGGGCGTTGAAATCAAGAGATTTCAACGCCCGCCTCATTTTTTATTTTAATTTTACTAAAACTCACATGAAATATCCACCCGGAAACAACCATCCTGCTCCTGAATCGGGTATTTGCCCGGCAACAAAACCGCGCCTTTCAAACCCAGTTCGGCAACCAAACCGGCAGGCAACGGGCAAGATTCCGTCATTTCCAAAACACCTTTTCGGAAATGACGGCGAAACAAATTTACACACAACAGTTCGCGGAAAAACACGAGCGAAACCTTCCGTCCGTCATCTGTGCGGCTTGCGAAAGCCGTTGTGCGGCGGCACTCCTTGTTCAAATTCAAGGGTTGAAAAACATCGCTGGTCAGTTTGCAAATGCCCGTGCCCCGGCAGTCCTGACTGGGCATACCGAACACGATGTCGCAGCGAATAAGTTGGGAATCAAGGTTTTGAAAAGGAGAACTGCGGGATAAAAACCTGCGGTCAGGAAGGGAAAAATCGGTGGATGAGATGTGTGCCATAGCGTTAGCGGGAAGATTATGTGAATCGGTTCGATTAAAACCGCTTCCCGAATTTTCCGGCAGAAAACGACAGAAAGCGGCGGCGTATTTCCCGTGAGCGGTTGCAAAGACTGTTCCAAAACAGTCGGGCGGGCGACTATTCGTTGATTACCGCTTTGATTCTCCAATCCAAGGCCTTGCGCACCAAAAGTTACTTGTCACTGAATCTTTTTATCAGCGCATACACTTTTGTCGTATCCGATTTTGCCTTGCTGATTTCGCGAAAAGCATTTGGCAGAATCGTGTACTGAAAAGTAGAATCCCAACATTCGATATTGTCCAAATCGTCTTCCTCCGTCGGATGACACAGGTTTTGAAAAATCAGCACTTTCCAGCCGTCTTTTTGCTTGACGAGGAGTGCACACTTACTGAGGGAATCGCCCGCGTCGCCCCATTCTTCGCCAACTTCCAGGTCGCGGAAGGTTTTACCTGTCTGATTGTCAAACAAATAAATTCGGATAGAACTTTCCCAATAGTCCGAAGGCGTGCGCAGGATCAAGCCCTGGACGGTCTCACTCAGCGGAAAACGGTAGCAAGCGAACAACTGTCCGCCGCCACGTTTCACCCACTTGATTAAATCCGCGTCTCCAAAAAACGAGTGAAAAGTCGAGTCTAATTCGACGCCTTTAAATTTGAATTTGGTCAAGTCCTCGGCGGCGTTGGTTGACTCGATAAAAAAAGAGTCGACTTCGACATTTTTAAACTGCGCGAGAAAGTCGGCGGGTGTTTTAGCGGCTTGTGCAAGCTTTGGCGAATCATTCTGAGGCTGCGAAGAATTGCATCCCAAAAAAAGCAGGAATTGAAAAATTAAAGCAGCGGAGTACAGCGGCGGGCGTTTTCGTTTTTTCATAAGAGTTTGGTTTTGAATTTACTTTGTCATTCTGACGGAATCCGTCCACTCTACGAGGGTAATCGCACTCGGCTCTCTCGCCTTAGAGTGGACGGATTCCGCCAGAATGACAAAAACCTTTTACAACCCTGCCTCCCGCATCATCCGCACCACCGATTCTACCACATCTTCCACTTGCGGCTTCGAGTGATAATCGCCATCCTGACCGTAGGCCGGGCGGTGCGGCTTGGCGAAGAGCGTCACGGGCTGCGAATCGAGCCAGCGATAGCCACCCTGTTTTTCCAGAACTTGTTGGAGCATGTAAGCCGATGCGCCGCCTTCGAAATCTTCGTCGAGGAACACGACGCGATTCGTTTTTTTCAAACTTTCGATACAAACCTGCGGCAAATCGAACGGCAACAAGGTCTGAACATCGATGAGTTCGACCGAAATACCTTGCCGGGCGAGCAGATCGCAAGCCTTCTCCGCCACGCGGACGCAAGCGCCGTAGGTGATGAGCGTCACGTCGTCACCGGAACGAAGAATTTCCGGCACGCCGAGCGGCACAGTGAAGGTGTCAATGTTGTCGGGCAGGCGCTCTTTGAAGCGATAAGCGTTGAGGACTTCGACCACGATGGCCGGGTCGTCGCCGCGCAGGAGCGTGTTGTACATCCCGGCGGCCTGGGTCATGTTGCGCGGCACACAGACGTGCATACCCCGGAGAGAGCCAAGCATCATGCCCATCGGCGAGCCCGCGTGCCACACGCCCACGAGCCGGTGGCCGCGCGTGCGGATGATGGCGGGTGCGATTTGCAGGTTGTTGGAGCGCCAGCGCAGCGTGGCGAGGTCGTCGGAGAGCGGCGAGAGGCCGTAAAGCAGGTAGTCGAGATACTGAATTTCGGCGACGGGGCGCAGACCGCGCATGGCGAGGCCGATGGCTTGGCCCATAATCGTCCATTCGCGGATGCCTGTGTCGAACACGCGCGCTTCGCCGTATTTCTGTTGCATCCCGCGCAGGCCCTGGTTCACGTCGCCGATTTGTCCCACGTCTTCACCGAAAAACATGAGTCCGGGGATTTTTTCGAGATTTTTGTCAAAACAGGCGTTCAGGATTTCGTAGCCGTCTTTCAAAGGTGATTCTTCGGAAAAAACGGCTGGCTCGACGGGAACGTTCAACGGCGACTTCGGGCCTTCGCTGAGCAGGTTTTTGGAATAAATCACATCGCCTTCGGAGCGTTCGCGGTTGATAAATTCCTGTAACGCGGAACTCTGTTCCGCGACTTGACCGGAACGGAGTTCCGGAAAACAGAGCAAAGCGCGGCGGGCGGCCTCGACAATTTCGTAGCGCAAGGGCTCGCGTTTTTGACCCAATTCGTTCAAAATTTCGACCACACCCGGCACGGAAGGGAGTTTTTGCAAAATCGAAATCAACTCGTTTTTCACCTGCGCCACCTTGTCGTGGTAAGCACGGAAAGCGCGTTGGGCGGCTTCGGTCGCTTCGCGTTTGGCTTCGGCTTTGATGCGTTCGATTTCTTCCGGCGTGGCGATGCCGTTGTCCACCATCCACTCGGCCATGCGGCGGTTGCAGTCGAATTCTTCCTCAAACTGGAGGCGTTCGGGACTTTTGTAGCGGCGGTGGTCGCCGGAAGTGGAGTGGCCGAGTTGCTGCGTAACTTCCTGAATATGAAAGAGTGCGGGGCGATGCGTGATCCGCATTTCGTCGGTTGCGTCGCGGTAAAGTTGGCAGAGTCCGGGGTAATCCCAAGCCTTGCCGGTGTAAATCGAAAGGCCGTTTGTGTCGTTGGAGCCGTCCGCACGGAAGCCTTCGAGGATTTCGGAAATGCTCTCTTTGGTGGTCTGGTATTTTTTCGGAACGGAGATGCCGTAGCCGTCGTCCCAGACGGAAATAGCGAGCGGGACTTGCATCACGCCGGCGGCATTCACCGTTTCCCAAAACGCGCCTTCGCTCGTGGAGGCATCGCCGATGGTGACAAAGGCGACTTCGTTGCCATTGTTGGAAAGGTCGCCGCAGATGGCCGGGAGTTCGCGAAATTTTTTGGAAGCGAAGGCGAGGCCGAGACCGCGCGCCATTTGCCCACCGGTCGGCGCGATGTCGGACGAGATGTTGTAGCGGTTTTTTAAGTCAAGAAACGCCCCTTCGGAAGTGACGAAAGCGGTGGCGAAATGGCAGTTCATTTGCCGCCCGCCGGAGAAGGGGTCGTTGTAGGGATCGCCGTAGAGTTGGGCAAAAAATTCGTCGAGGGTCGTTAAACCTAATGCGAGCATCAATGTTTGGTCGCGGTAATAACCGGAGCGAAAGTCTCCTTTGCGCCAGGCCTTCGCCATCGCGACTTGTGCGACTTCCTTGCCGTCACCGATAATTCCGAAGTTAGCTTTGCCGGTCAAAACTTCTTTGCGGGCGATAATGCTGGCTTCACGGCTGAGGCAGCAGATTTTAAAATCCTGAAGTACTTCGTTGCGATAGGCTTCGGTGAGCGGAGCGGATTGTTTTTTGCGACGGGGCGTGGTGGATGTTGCGACCATTCTTGTTATCCGGTTAGAATTTTTGAAGGCGCAAAAGTAAGCCATTTTTCCCGCTTTCAATTTTTGCCATTTGGCCGACACTTGATTTTAAAAGGCTGATTTTCAGAAGTAAAAACCGGATTTAAAAAAAGATTTTTGGAAAAAATCAGACACGGCGGGTATTAAATTTTTGAAACCTCTTGATTGCCAAAGTTTTTTTTGTCCTAATTTTGCCCCCCGAAAGAAACCCGCCTCAATCGTTTCAAACAAAAAAACGACCTCTACTCATGTCTCAAGAACTTAAAGTACGGTACAGCGACGAGGAACTTCAGGAATTTAAAGAGCTGATTGAAAAAAAATTGACTCAGGCTCAAGAGGAGCTGGACACGACCCAGCGCCAGATTGATGACTTGAACGAAAATGGCTTTAATCAGCAAGGTGGCGATTGGTACGATGATTCTACGGCGCACACCGACCTGGAAATGTTGCAGCGCATGCTGACTCGCCAACAACGCCACGTGCAGGATTTGAGAAATGCCCTGCTCCGCGTCCAGAACAAGACTTACGGTATTTGCACCGTAACGGGTAATTTGATTGAAAAAGAACGGCTCCGCCTGGTACCCCACGCGACCAAGAGTGTGGACGGGAAAAATATCGCTAATGCCTCCCACCACCGCGAGGTATCCGGCGAATCTGGTTCGGACGTGTTCAACGCCTCAGACGAAGGAGAACGGCCTTCCGGCAAACCCATCGGCGACAAGGTGCGCCTGCCAAATGGCAAACGCCCGACGCGCAACGCCGGCGACGAATGGGAAATGGACAACGAAACGCTGGAAGATGCCGGTTACGACAAGCGTAAATTCGACGACGACGAAGAATAACCTGGCCTGTTATTGAAAAATATAAATCCGGCTGTGCGAGCGATTCGCGCAGCCGGATTTTTTTAAGAAACTGATAATCAGAATCAAACTCTCGAAACCGGAACTTTCACAGCAGGCGGGACAATCGGTTTGCCGTTCTTTTTCGACTCCTTGCCATACTTTTCGATGACGCGATTGATGTCGTCGAGGCGAAGTTTCCCTTTCACGCTCACGAGTACGAATTCATCGGGCGACTGCACCAGCACGACTAATTTTCGGATGGCATTGCGGCGCTCTTTTGCCATCACCCGGACGTGGGTTTTGCCCTCCCGGACATAAACCAGATCTTCCAAATGTTTGCGCTTGGCCCTGCGGTTGAATTTTTTCAGGTCTTTTTCCTTCACCGGGCTTTTATCTTCAAAAACCATGACGCGGACTTTGTTGATTTTTCGCAGCAACACCCGGTCGGCTTTTTCATCCAAAAACCAGGAGCCGATGTCGATGAGCGTGGAAGGAACCGTGAACGAAATGCCGTCGTAATCTTTGTATTTCCAGTAAAGGCCGTAGTCTTGCGCCTGAACGGCTAAGCCGCTGAGAAACAGGCAAATAATGATGATTGTCCTCATAACTGCTTAGTTTTTGTCACCTTTTTCCCCTTTATCGCCTTTGGAGTTGGTGCCGGATTTCACCTTTTCCAGGTGCTCGGCGCCGTCAATGTCGAGGGTTTTGGACAGTTCAGAAATCTTGTCGAGATCAATTTTCCCGGTAAAACTGAGCAGCACGAACTCATCGGGCGCGCCCACGAGCAGGAGCAATTCTTCGATGATATTGTCCGAATCTTTGACCCAGATGCGGACATTTTCTTTCCCGTCGCGCACGGTGAGCAACTCTTCGTACTCGCCGGTAGGTACCCGACTGAGTGCATCTTTGTAGTATTTCAGCCCGTCTTCTATGCTGTCGGCGACCAAAACGCGCAGACCGCTGATGTCTTTCACGATGTCGCGCACTTTGTTCCATTCTTCGTCGTCGGTTTCAATTTTCGACACTAACTGAAACATTTTGGGGCTGACGTAAACGACTGTAAAACGTTCGTCGTCCACATATTTTTCAAAAAAACGGGTGATGGCGTCATTTTGCGCCGAGAGGTTGAAGATGGCTGCCAGCAAAAAAATGGGCAGCAGGAAAAGGGACTTTTTCATAACTCTATTTTTGTTGTTGACTGATTGATTTTGTATTAGTTATTGGTTTTTAGTTGTTAGTTGCTGGTTCTAAAAGGGTAATTTGAACCAGCAACCAGTAACTAACAACCAAGAACTATTTTATCCATCGGATTTTTTCTTGAACACCTTGTCCACGTTTTCGAGGTGGATAGCGCCTTTGGCGGCTTCCTGCCGGCCTTTTCGCAATTTGGAAGAGACGAGCGCGAGTGCGGCCTTGATTTCTTCCATCGCCATCTCTGCTTCAGGATCAGGCTGGGGTTTTGACGGTTTTTTCCGCTTCACAAAAGTTTTTTTTGACAAAACGGGCGTTTTGGACTGGCCCGAATCTGCGACTTGATCTGGTGTGACAGATGACATGGTAGATGTTTCCTGCTCTACCGGAGGCTGCGGAAGTACAGGCGGTTGCGCTACAATCTGCTCGTCCACAGGTCTTTCGTTGCCTGTCCACCACCACAGGCCTGCTGACAACATCAATGTGACGGAAGCCGCGACGGCTATTTTTTGCCAGTTGAAAAGAACCGGCTTCAGGGTTGCCGCTTTGGCCCGGTGCGCGTACTGGACGGTTTGTTCTTCGCGCAATGCCTGAAAAAGGGGGGCGACAGCGCGCAGGCGTTCGTCCACTTCGCCGGAAGCGAAGTAGGCTTTCAGCGCGCGCTCTTCTTCGAGCGTCGTTTCACCCTCCCAGTAGCGGTCGAGCAAGGCTTGTATGTCGCTGAAATTTTTCATGTTGAGTAAGGTTTAACTGGTTGAGAAGGGTTGAAATTTGGTTGATAAAGTTGAGAAATACTTCTCTCATCCTCCTCAACCAACGTAGTTCACGGTGGCGGTTAATTGTTCTCGAATGGCTTTCCGGGCACGGTGCAAATTGACTTTCACCTGGTCGAGACTAATGTTCAGCACTTCTGCGATTTCTTCGTAACTCAATTCCTCGATGTCGCGCAAGTGCATCACAAGGCGCTGTTTTTCAGGCAATTCCTGCATCATGCGTTTCACCTGGTCGGCGAGGTCGCGGTTCTCGACAGCGTTTGCTTCACTCGCTGTTCCGTTGGAGCGTTCATTCAGTCCGTCGAGCGGAGCAGTGCGTCGGAGGCTTTGACTTCTGGCTTTGTCGAGCGAGCGGTTGCGCGTCAAAGTCATGCACCAGGCTTCCCACTTTTGCACCGTTTCCGACTGTTCGGCAGATGATTTCCAGACTTTTTCCATCACTTCCTGCACCACATCTTCGGCCTCATGCGCGCTTCCTGTGATGCGCAGCGCAAACCGAAAGAGTTTGTGGCGGATTGGAAAAATATGTTGTTGAAAAACAGACTGGTTCATCCAGAATTTGTGCGCTTTGTTGAGGAAAAGACGCCTGCACAAAGGTTATGTTACACCGGGAGAAGAAAAAAATAAAAAAGCCGTGCTGGGGCGTCCAAACACGGCTTTTTGCAGAAAAAACAGACTCGTATTAAACCAGTTTCAGCGCCGAGTCCAAATCCGCGACCAAATCTTCCACATCTTCCACGCCCACACTCAGGCGAATGAGCGAGTCGGTGAGGCCGACTTTCAGGCGTTCTTCGCGCGGAATGCTGGCGTGGGTCATGCTCGCCGGATGGCCGATGAGCGACTCGACGCCGCCGAGGGATTCGGCCAAAGAAAAGAGTTCGGTGCCGCTCAGCACTTTCGTCGCATTTTCTAAAGTATTGTTTTTCAGGTCAAAAGAAACCATCGCGCCGAACATCCGCATTTGGCGGCGAGCAATGTCGTGGTTGCGGTGCGCGGCAAAACCCGGCCAATACACTTTTTCCACCTTTGGATGTTTTGCCAAAAAATCGGCGATGACAGCCGCGTTTTCACAAGCGCGCTGTACCCGCAGGTGGAGGGTTTTTATTCCTCTTAAAATTAAAAAACAATCTTGAGGCCCCGGCACTGCACCACTTGCATTTTGGAGAAAATGCAGGCGCTCAGCGAGCGATTTTTCCTTGACAATCAGGCATCCATGTACCACGTCGGAGTGGCCGCCGATGTATTTTGTGGCTGAATGCAACACGATATCGGCGCCCAGGTCGAGCGGGTTTTGCAGGTAAGGCGAAGCGAAAGTATTGTCCACACAGACGAGGATGCCGCGACGTTTGGCGACGTCGCACACGGCTTCGATGTCCACGATGTTGAGCATCGGATTGGTGGGCGTTTCGAGCCAGATGAGTTTTGTGTCGGGGCTGATTTCACGCTCCACGCGGCTCGCGTCGTACATGTCCACGAAACGGCTTTTGAGGCCCCACTGGCCCCACACCCGCACCATCTGGCGGTAGGAGCCGCCGTACAAATCGTTGACAGCCAGGACTTCGTCGCCGGATTTCAGGAGTTTCATCACGGCATCCTGGGCGGCGAGGCCGGAAGCGAAACAGATGGCGTCCGTGCCGTTTTCGAGGGCGGCAAGGTTTTTTTCGAGTACCGAACGGGTCGGGTTTTGTGTGCGGGCGTATTCGTAACCTTTGTGGTCGCCGGGGGCGGCTTGCACGTAGGTCGAGGTTTGAAAAATCGGGGTCATAATCGCCCCGGTGGAGGGGTCAGGCTCGATGCCGGCATGGATTACTTTCGTAGCAAACTTCATTTTTGGCAATATTTATTTGAAAAAAGGCGGGCAAAGGTAGGCAAAGCCGCGCCTTTTTTCTTTTTGCCAAATGGAGGGAAATTGTCTCGTTCAGATTTTTTGAAAACGCTTCGTGCCTGCGTTTCTACCATTCGCAAAAACCGAAACCGAATACACGGCGGCAGGCAAATGGCCGACGTTTATTTCAAAACTTGATTGATTTCCCGCAGTTTCCTGCCTTGCCACAACTTTGCCGAGCATATCGGAAATGACAACCTGGTCGAGGTTTCTTTCTTTTTCAAATATTTGAACAACAATGTTTTGGGTGGCAGGATTAGGAGTAATCAACAGGTTTGAAAAGTCAATTTTTGGCTCGCCCGTGCTGACGATTTGAGCACAGTTTCCGCCGTACAAAGTCTCTCCATTTTGCTGGTAACAAACCCCGTGCGGGCAAATGCACAACTCCGAAGTCGGGTCCCAGAGATTATTGGAAGCGCCGAGACTTTCAATCCAACTGGTAAAGTAACTGTCATCCAACGTGTTAATATTCAGCCTCCTTCTGTTGGAGCCGTCACCCCAGGTCTCGTACCATTCATCCTGAACGATAAACGACTCTGGCGGATAACCTACGGTAACAGTATCGCCCACTTGTGCGGAGAAGTCGAAAAGCAAAAATTCGACCCCCGCCTCAAAATCGTAGCGATATACTTTTCGGGCTGCCGTGTCTTCGCGCATCAGAGCAAACACGGAACAAACGCTCGTATCTACCGTGTAAGGCGGGCAAAAAACGGTATTGGGCGCGCCTTGAATTGGGGCACTACACAGTTTTTGATAAACCTGTCCATTGACGGCTGAATCGCCCTGGAACCAAAAACGCGAACCATACAGATAGATGCAAAATTGCAATTCCGGCGCCCAGAATTCGTCGCGATAAACGCCTTGCTGGATGAAAGGATAGTAGTTTTGAGAGAAAGTGGCCGTAATCGGCAGGAGCAGAAAAAGCAGGCAGATTATTTTCATGATGGAAAGTTTTGCTACAAAAATAGCCTCGCCAGGGCAGAAGAATTGTTTAATCCCGGTAGAAGTCGTCAATTTGCGGGACAAAATCGCATGTCCGCTATTCAACGTCATACCGAGATAATTAGAGCCGAAGCCCGGCGGCTGGGCTTCGAGTTTGTGGGGTTTGCGCGCGCCGAACGGCTCGACGAGGAAGCGCGGCGTTTGGAAAAATGGCTCCACGCAGGCGCGCACGGTCGCATGGCTTACATGGAAAATCACTTCGACCTGCGCGTTGACCCGACCCAACTCGTGCCGGGTGCAAAGACGGTTATTTGCCTGACGTTCAATTATTTCACCGATAAAAAACAGGAAGACCCGGAATCGCCAAAACTCGCTGCCTACGCCTTTGGCGAGGATTATCATTTTGTGGTGAAAGACAAACTGAAAAGCCTGCTGCAGTTCATGCAGGCCGAAATCGGCGAGGTAAACGGGCGTTGTTTCGTGGACAGCGCGCCGGTGATGGAACGCGAGTGGGCCCGGCGCGCCGGCCTCGGCTGGAATGGCCGCAATACGCTCACGATTCACCCGAAACGCGGGTCATTTTTCTTTTTGGCGGAAATTATCTGCGATTTGCCGCTGCTCTGCGACGACCCCATTCGCGACCACTGCGGCACTTGCAGGCGTTGCATCGAGGCTTGCCCAACGGAGGCTATCTCGCCTGAAGGTTATTTTCTCGATGCCTCGAAGTGCATTTCGTACCTGACTATCGAACTGCGCGACGAAATCCCGACCGAGTTCAAAGGGAAAATGGACAACTGGATGTTCGGCTGCGACGTGTGCCAGGATGTATGCCCCTGGAATCGTTTTTCCGAACGGCATTCGGAACCGGCATTCGAGCCGCACCCGGATTTGTTGCAAATGACCCGCCGCGACTGGCTCGAACTGACGGAGGAGGTTTTTGGAAAAATATTTAAAAAATCGGCAGTGAAAAGGGTGAAATACGCAGGTTTGAAAAGGAATATTGAGTTTTTGAGTGATTAAGGTTGTTTGAAGTGGTTTGAAGTGGTTTGAGGTTGTTTGAGGTTGTTTGAAGTGGTTTGAAGTGGTTTGAAGTGGTTTGAAGTGCATCTCAAACAATCTCAAACAATCTCAAACAATCTCAAACAATCTCAAACAATCTCAAACAATCTCAAACAATCTCAAACAATCTCAAACAATCTCAAACAATCTCAAACAATCTCAAACCACCTCAAACAACCTACTGAATCACCACCTTTTTCACGCTGTTTCCAGCGGCATTTTCCAGCCGAAGGAAATAAATCCCTGCCGGCACTTGTTGCACATCGAGGGTCAAAATCTGTCCTTCCGAAATATTATCGAACTGACGACTCAGGGCGACACGACCGTCTGTTCCGACCAATTGAACTTGCACGAGGCCATCGAGCGATTGCCCCGGCGTAATGTGCAGCAAATCCGAGGCGGGATTGGGCTGAATTTTTATATCCAACTGTTGCGCCGAGGACTCATCCGCGCTGACGACGCCGGGCTGCACAACGACGCCGCGACCGGGCGCTTTCGCGCAAATTTGCTCGCTGCCGCTGGTCACGCAGGCTTCGCCATCGAAATTGTACAGGTCCATGATTTCCACTTCGTCCACAAACCAGGCGCCAGCAGGGCCGGGGAAAAAGCCGTCGTTGTTGCTGCCGAAGCGAAAACGCATGGTCACTTCCTGCCCGGCATAGTCGCTCAAATCGAAATAACTCTGCACCCATCCGCCGGAGTTGCCGGAAAATCCTTTGAGGCCGGGATAGGAAAAAGTGAGGTAATCCACGCCGAGGGGATAAGGATTGCGGAAGATTTTTTCCACGGGAATCTGGTTCCAGCCTTGCTCGCCTGTTTTCTGGATTTCCAGCATGCCTGCGTCGTAGCCGCCTTCCGTCGCGTAGCGGTGCCAGAAGCGAAGTACAGGCTGGGCGCCTGTAATTGGCACAGAAAGGTTGTAGCGAAGGTAAAAATCCGTCCCGGTGGGTTGCGTCACAGCCTGCCAGGCCGCAGTGCCGGTTTTCACCACTGTGTCCTGGAGTGTAAAAAGATGAGGCTGCATGTCGGCGTTTTCTGTTTTCCAGTTCATATTGTCGTCCATCACATCCTGAAAATAGCGCAGCGAACCAACAAAATCAGCAGATTTAGCGGTATAAGTCAGCGTAGTCACTTTGCCCGATGCGATTTCACCAAGATTCCAGACGACGTAGCCATTGGAAAAAACACCGCCATTGGCAGCCGAAATGAATGTGAGCCCGGCAGGCACTTCGTCCGTGACGACAACATTGGGTGCAGCTTCGTCTTTGTGATTGGTGACAGTAATTTTGAACTCCGCGATTTCGCCCGGCTCTATCAGCGGGGTAGTTGTTTCCTTTTTAATTTTTAATTCTTTCACACAAGCCGGTATCGGGTCGAAGTTTTCCACCCCATCGGCGGCGTTGAAACTGCTGCCCTGCTCTGCGTAAAATCCTATTCCCCGGCGTGCAAATACACTCGAAATCAGACAGGTGTCGGCGCCGCCATAGTTGAGGACGTCGGCAGCGAGAATGGCGTCGCGGCCTTCGATAAATCCCGGGCTGCAAGGCTGAAGTTTCATACCGTCCATCACGAGTTGGATAGCGCGGCCATTACCGCTGTTGGTGTTCGTGAGGTCGGCATCGAAACCGTATTTTTCTACCATCGCCCAGTAGAGATCCCAGCAGGCGGCAGTCCAGACTTCGCCACGTGCGTGCACCTGACTTTGCCCGGCTGTTTCGGCAACGTAGCCGTAGGTCAAAGGATTGACGTTCATATCCGTCGTGTAAGGGAAACGGCGCGCACCCACCCCGTCGTTGGGCTGACGAAGAACGTAGGTGGCAACGCCGCGTGTTTTATCATGCGTGTCGCCAGGCTTGACGGTTGTGACAAGGGCAAAAAAATCGCTCCAGCCTTCGCCCATTTGTTCGCGGTTGTCAAGACAATCGGTGTTACTGGGTCCCCCGGTGAGGCGATTGGAAATGCCGTGCGCGTATTCGTGCGCGATGATTCCGTTGTCGAAACTGCCGTCCAGAAAATTGGGGCCGGGTGGCGTGGGGGGACGCACAAATGAAATATTCAGGCCATTTTCCGCATAGGGACGCAGTTTTTCGCAATCAGATTTTTTCAACATCACGACCGGAATATTCACCTCGTCGGCAAAATCGCCTGCACCGAGATTGGAAATAGCCTCGAACGAGTTGCAAATAATGCAGCCGATGGCGCCCGCCTCCTGCGCGTAGTAGGCTTTGAGGCTGTAATCGCAATTACCACGGTCTACGAGGGCAATTTTTCCGGTCAAATCCTGCTGCGTTTGCTCGCAACCCATATTGGGGAAAGCGGTGCCATCGTTCACCACTACCCCGTCGCCTGTGAGGGGTACGTTGGTGATATCGGCCCCGAAGGGGTCGGGCGATTCGAAGGCCAACGACACAGCATAAATCCCCTCGACAGGTCCCGGTGCATTCACCTGGACGAGTTGGCCTCCGCTCTTCGACCAGACGAACATGGACATCCGGGCGTCGAAGCCATCGGGGTCGGTCGTAAAAGAGGCGTTGTTGAGCGTCGGACTGGAAAGCCCGAATCCGTCTATCGCGTTGGCTTGCACGGGGTCGTTGCCCGAGCCGCCGTTGCCATAGTTGTTTTGCTGAAAATTCCCCGCCTGTTCGTCGAATCCGTAGCGATACGTGATGTCGTGCATCATATTGTTCAGGTAGAACAAGTTGGTAATCGAGGCATTCAGATTGTCGAGCGGTTCGCCGTCAGGGTTGTAGGGAAAATTGAAATTCAGGGAAGCGCCCGCGTTGGGGAAAGGCGTGCCTTGCGGTGGCAGATTATTGTTGTCGCGGTCGTCATAAGCGAACACGTTGTTGCCGCGCGTGTAGGTGAATTCCGCACCGGCCACCGCGTTGGTATCGAGCCAACCGTAAGGTGAAGCCTCCGGGTCGGCAGGGTCTGTCACTAACTGGCGGCTACCGTGCGCCGGGCTTTCGACAGGCAAGGCGAAGACGTTGTAAGATTCGGCAGCGGCGTTGGTTGTTTTTTGTTGATTGCTCGTTGTTCGTTGTTCGTTGCTGGTTGTTGTTGATTCGGAATGAATCGGGCAATCATCATGCAGCGCTTCCACGCTACCGGCCTGGCAATACACCGTCCGGTTGTTTTCTCCGAGTATTAAACCCGTTTGAGCGTCTATCCGCATGCTCCAGACATCGGCGCTGCCGACCGGCTCTACAACGAGCGACCAGGCGAGTCGTACGGAGCCGTTTTCCATTTTTTCAAAACAAGCCGACACGGCGATGTCTCTTTTAGAAACACTTCCGCCTTCAAAAATGAAATTGCGGTCGTTGATTTTTTGTCGCAAAGAAGGCGTTGGCGCATCCGAAAAGCCAAGATGAGCAAACGCCATTTCGACAGCCCGGGAAGCACTCAGCGAGGGAATAGTTGAATTTACTTTTGCCGCTAAACCAGGCACGAAACGATGCCCCAGGGTGAGGACACTGCCGTCGGGTTTCACGTGCAGGCCGAAAAGCGCGTTGAAAACCGGGATACTGAGGTGCTGTTGTTGCACCCACACGTGCGTCACACTGTTGTTTTTGGAAAAATATTCGTCGGTGACGCGCAGGTCCGACACGTCGGCTTTCGTCAGGCCGAATTTGGAGGGATTTTCCTGTAAGAAACGGAGCGCGCTCTCGCGGGGATTGGCGGCGTTTTGCGCCTCAGCAAGATTTGAAAACAACAAAAAAAGACTTGCCAGAGGCCAAAGGCGCGGAAAAAGAAGCAGATTCATAACACAGCGTTGGATTTGAAAATCAAGTTACCGAATTTCAGGTTCTGAAACTGCCCGTCCCAAATTTTTCCCGCAGATGCGCGCAGAAAAAAGTCGCGGATAACGCTGTTAATAAATGGAACTGCGGTATCCGCGACATATTTAGCCGGACAGTTTTTATGCGAACAAAGGTAACGAGGCGATTTTTTGAAAAACTGTGTTTGAATGAAAATGCTGTTTTTTGTCAGCGCGCGTCTATTTCAAACGCCACACCTGCACGTGAGAAGGATTTTTTGAATCGTGATAAATGCGGTGCATGGCTTTTTGAAAATCACTTTCCGAGCAGTTGTAAATATCCACGAACTTCTGCGGGTTGCGGTCCACGAGCGGGAACCACGAGTTTTGCACCTGAATCATGATGCGGTGGCCGCGTTTGAACGTGTGCGCCACATCGGGCAGTTCAAATTTTACTTCCGCCACTTTGTTCGGCACAAAAGGCTCGGGTTTTTCAAAACTATTGCGAAAACGTCCGCGCATCACCTCGCCGCGCACGAGCATTTGATAGCCTTGCATCGGCACCTTCTTGTCATTGTCAGGGTAATTGCTCAATGTGTCGGGGAAAACGTCAATCACTTTCACCACATAGTCCGCGTCAGTGCCGGTAGTGCTCACAAAAAGGTCGGCAGTGAGCGGGCCGGTCAGGGTCACATCTTCGGTCAAAACGTCGGTTTGATACACCATTACGTCGGGTCGGCGCGCTGCGAAACGCTGATCGTCTGTCATATAGGCGCGGGTGCGCTGGAGATGCACGTCTTCGGTGTAAGGCACGGGTTTCATCGGGTCGGCCATGTATTCATCGAAACTACCCGTCGCTGAGGGCGCTGAAAACGACAATCCGCCCGCCGGTTGGAAATAGAGTTTTTGTTGCGTTACATTTTTGGGCGGCCATGTCTCGAAAGTCCGCCACTCGTTCGCGCCGGTGATAAAAATATCGGCCTCCGGCAAATCCAAAGCGCCTTCGCCATGCAAATAGTGTTTGAAAAAACGGCGCTCCACGTCTTTGTAATGTTCGGCGGTATTAAAACCCCAATGCACGTTGCCCATTTTTTCTGCATCGCCCGAACTCCATTGGCCGTGAAACCAGGGTCCCATAATGAGCCGGTTCGACATAGTAGCGGGATTTTGTTTTTCGATAGCCTCGTAAGTCCGCAACGCACCGTAACAATCTTCGGCATCGAACCAACCGCCCACCGTAAGCACGGCAGGTGCAAGGTTTTTCAAATGCGGACGTGGGTCGCGGATTTTCCAAAAATCATCGTAGTTGGGGTGCGCCGTCAGGTCGTTCCAAAATTTGATGCTGTCGCCGAAGTATTTGGCTTTCACGTTTTTAATGGGCCCCAGTTCGAGGAAAAAACGGTAGTTGTCCTGCACAGGCCATTTGAATTCCGAAGGCCAGGCGCGGGTGGGTTTAGGTCGCGGAACGCCGATAACCGAGTAAAACGAAAAGCCGTCGAGCAAGAACAAAGCCCCGTTGTGGTGCCAGTCGTCGCCCAAAAACCAGTTGGTCACAGGCGCTTGCGGCGAAGCGGCTTTGAGGGCAGGATGGGCATTGGGCAAAGCCATGGTGGAGTAAAAGCCGTCGTAGGAAACGCCGTAAATCCCGGCGCGACCGTTGTTGCCCGGCACGTTTTTCACGAGCCAGTCAATTAAGTCGTAGGTATCGCTGTTGTCGTCGGTTTCCTGTGGGCTTTTTTTGTTGGGGTTGTAAGGCCGCACGTCCACGAACTCGCCTTCGCTCATAAACCGCCCGCGAACGTCTTGTAAAACAACGATATAGCCGTCTTGCAGCAGGTGGGTCATAAACATAAAACCAAAACTGACTCCCTCTTCACCGCCCGGCTCAATGTTGTAAGGCGTACGGGTGATGAGCATCGGATAGCGCCGCGAAGTGTCTTTGGGTGTGTAAATAGAAGTGAACAAACGCACCCCGTCGCGCATGGGAATGTACACTTCGCGTTTGTTGAAACGCTCTTTCACCCAGTCCTTGCTACCCGGCGGGGCTTCCGTTTTTTTGCGGCTGAAATTCAAAGGAAAACTTTCTCCCTGAGTGAAAGTACCAGTAATGGTCGTAAAACTTGCATTCACATCACCCTCGTAACTGATTTTGAAATTCGGGAGTTTGAAAGTCAGTTTTCCGTTTTTAAAATCAAATTCGGGAATCGGCAAGTCGGCGCCCTGATCAGGTACAATAAAATTGGCGGAATATGTGTCGCCTTGCGTCTGCACACGCAATGCGATTTGCAGTTTTATACCCTCCGCTTCAAGCAGACCATACCAGTCGCCCGCAAGACTTTGCGCCGGAAGAATTTGAACAGCAAAAAGAAAAAGGGAAAAGAGGAGGATGGAGGGTTTTAGATTGTGTTTCATGGTCAAAGAGTTTTAGGTGAAGAACGGCGAAAATATGCATTACGACTGTATTTCCCGCAGATTTTCGCAGAAAAATGACGCAGATAACACAAGGTCTTTTTTGCAAAAAATCTGTGGAAATAATAACGATCGGAGAAAAACACGCGCCGGAGATACCGGGCGTCAGGTGAATGGGATAAAATAACGCAGCCGTTCAAAACAAAGACGGAACGGCCCGTCGCAATGACAGACCATTCCGTTTTTGATTCAAAATGATGCGATTGTATCGCGAGTCGTCTATTGATTGTTGTTAGACTGTTTCGTTTTTGCGGAGGAACGACGTGCAAAACGCGTAGCCAGGTCATCTACCAGATCACCCAGCCCCGCCGTGCCAATGCGACTGTTCTTCGCGCTACCGTAAATGACCAAAGCCGAAGCGTATGCTTCGCTGCGCAGTTCGCTGATAGTATCTTCCATTTTCACACAAAGCAGTTGCATCGCCTGATATACAGGAATCAACTGCCGGTAGAGGTTGACATCTTTTTCCATTTCGGATACATCAAAAGCACGGGGAAGAAAGTCATCATTCTGCTTGGCAATTTCCAAACATTTGACCAAAAATGGCATGACGCCATCCCCGATGCGTACCATCCGGCGTTTCTCCTCTTCGGAAAGATTGATGAGAAACGGGAGTTGGGTTTCTACCTGTTTCAACGTGTCGAGTACTGATCTGGCCGTAGCGTCTTCGAGTGTTGCACTCACTTTGTTGGTAATCATGGTATGATATGTTTATAGGTTAGAAAATCCCTGAATTTTCCTTTTTCCTATTGTTTTATCAACCTACCCACGCCCGCTATTTTTCCGTTTTTATCTTTCAACTGCACCACGTACGCCCCCCGTGCCAGGTCTTCCAGCGACACCTGCCACATACTTCCGTTGCCATGCAGGGCCATAGAACGAAGCACCCGGCCTGACGCATCACAAAGTTCCAGCACAGCGGGCGCTTCCCGCAACCCCTCCCCCGCAACCGTCGCCCACTCCACCGCAGGATTCGGATAAATCAACAACATCGCCCGCCCTTGCGCTTCACTCGTCCCGATAATGGCTTTCACCTCAAATGTCCACGCCGCTTCACACCCGCGCTCGTCCGTCACCGTCAGGGTATACAAACCGGGCAACAGGTTTTGGAGCATATCCTCCGTGCTACCGCCCGGCGACCACAAAAAGTCATACGGCGGCGTACCGCCCGTCACCACGTTCACCAGGATGCTGCCGTCGGCGTTTTGTTGCCCCGAAGCGTCCTGCACGGTGGCCGCGAATTGCAGGGTGTCAGGTTCCGGGATGTCGAACGAAAAAGTAGAAGTACAGCCTGTCGCGTCAGTCACGGTGACAGAAGCAAGGCCGGGAGCGAGGTTCGTGTCCACAGAATCCGTCGTGCCGGTAGGCGACCACAGGTAACTGAACGGCGGCTGACCGCTCAGCACCATGACCGACAACAGGGCATCGTCGGCGCCAAAGCAGGAGATGGGCTGACCGTCCACTTGCAGCGTAGGCGAAGGCGCGGCAGGCACCGAAGCGTTGAAAACGACGCTTTGGCCTTTCGCGTCGGTCACGGTGACGGCATAAAAGCCGGGGGCCAGCCCATCGAGCGCAGCACCGGACTGATTGCCCGACTGCCACGACACGGCCAGCGGCTCGCAGGCACTGAGCAGCGGGACGCTGATGGCGCCGTTGGCGACGCTATCGCAGGCGGCCTTGACGGATGGCTCGGCAGCGAGGCCGAATGCGGGCGATTCGTAAGCCCCGATGTCCACCGTGCCGCCCTGGATGCGGGGCGCGCCGGCGATGTCGGTGGGAATGCCGGTCACGTAGGCGTTGTTGCCGGCATTGATGAGGGGTGAGCAGCCTTGCAGTCGGAAATCACCGGAGTCGGGGTTGACAAAAAGGGGATCGAGGCCGAAAAGGTTGCCGGGACCGCAAGTGACGTAAGGCAAACTGTCGCATAAATAAGCGGTGTCCAGTAAACAGGCGTCAAATGATGTTATGCAATCATGGCAAAATTGATCTATATAGCCTTCAATGGAGCCAGTTCTGATTAAAATTGAATTATAAAAGAAAACCTCAGACTGATGGTCATGGAAATTAACAAGTCTTTTTGAGTTGATAAGGTTGTTAGAGCAGCTAATAAAAGTAGCATTAAAAAGCCCGCCCATTGATAAAAATGTACTCTTTTCGACTATAAGTAAATTATTGGAAATATCTGATGTGTTGCTATTTTGGACATTATACAAATCAATTAAGGTGGCTGTTATAGATGGCTCTATCAAAACATTGTTCACAAATTTCATTGCTTTATTGTTTACAAGGTAACCAAAAAAATAATTGCCTTTTGAAAAACATTTCGATATTTCAGCCTCATCGTAATCGCCCAAAGTTGAAAAAGCGCCACAGTCATTTTGGGAATATACCGACCTTGTAACTGACAGCTTTCCACCCACTGGACCATCATAAACGAGATAAGGGTTGGACGAGTTTTTAATAAAACACGAACTATCTACCATTATTTCGCGAGTGGGCAATAAAGAAAAACTCGTAATAGAATATGGGCCGCCTGATTGTGCCGATGAATTACCTTCATACAGGCATCTCCGAATTGCCAATGTACTACCCTCTTCTCTGCCCAAATTGAAATTGGCGCCGCCGCCCGTAAAACCTGCTGTATTTTGAATAAATTGACAGCCCAATACGTGCATGGTGTCGGTTCGCTCTGCATCGTTGAAGTGCAATCCACCGCCCCGCTCGCCAGCGTGGTTATTGCGAAAAATGCAGTTGCCGAAGTCGGGAATACGCTCCGACCAACTGCTGCCGCGCCGATATACGGCGCCGCCGTTCACGCCGGCGCTGTTGCGCTCGAACACGCAATCGAGGAATTGGGGCGCTGCCGAGCCGTCACCGCCGCCGTTGATACAAACGGCGCCGCCGTGAACAGCCGCATGGTTGTGCTCGAAACGGCAATTTCGAATGACGGGATAGGCAAATTCGTCGAAAGCCATAATGTAGATGGCCCCTCCGCATTGTTTTGGGGAGAAAAGGCTGCCCGACAAGGTAGGGGGCAGGGCCATTCCGTGCCGAAAGATGAGTCCGTCCAGCACTGTGCCGCTGTCGGGCGATTCCATGTACAAGATAGTATAGGAATTGTCGGTGCTGTCGCCTTCAGCCCCAATGTCGCCACTTAAAACGGTAGGGTGTGCTGCCCAGTCGCGTTGACTGAGCGATGTTTCAGTGCCGGCGAAGCCACCGTAGAGCAAGACATTGCTTTTAAGTTGAAACACGGAATCGCGCCCCGTCCCCTGAACAGGTTTGTAAATGCCTTGCGCCACCCAGATGGTATCGCCCGCTTGGGACAGGGAAAGTGCACTCTTCAAATCAGTGAAAGCGTTAGCCCAACTCAAGCCGTTGTTTGCCCCAGACGCGGAAGCGTTCACATACAAGCGGGTTTGGGAAAAGGCTGATAAAGAAGCGAGCAGCAATGCCGTGATGATAATGCTCGGTTTCATAAGCGTTGTTTTTTTGATTGGTGGAAAAATGTTGAGATTGGTAATGACGGGGTGACTCGTAGTCACCCCGTCACTTGTTCATGGGACGCAAGTTATTGTTTGATAAAAATGCCCTGCGATTTGTTTTTCCCGGCTTTTACTTTCCAGACATACACCCCAGCAGGCCAATCATTTGCCTCCGCGATGTTCAATTCTGTGACACCGGCCGGCAATTCGAGTTCTTTGTAAAATTTGCGCACGCCGAAGGCGCTGTAAACCGAAACAGCGGCTCGTTTTTCAGAGAAGGTTTCGAGCTGAAGCGTCACAGTCCCGGCCGTGGGATTGGGCAAACAGGCAACCCCGATGCTCGTGTCGTTCGCGACTGTCGCGGGAGAACGTTCGCCAGGCGCTATTGAGTTGGCTGTCAAACCATAAGTAGCGCCATCGGCGCGAAATCCGAGATTTTCCAATACCGCATCGTCAGTTTGCAACAAAGGAGTTTCGCTCTTTTCGCCGCGTAGCACTTTAAAAGTGAGCGAAAAAAGGATTTGTCCCTCGGCAAGGTAATTTTCAGGTTCCATAGCGAGCCATACCACCCGGATTTTGCCGTCATTTATTTCCGTAAACCCAAAACAATCGGCGTTCATACCGACCAAATCTCCGGCGGAAGGCCCGACAAGTTCCAGACGCTGCGGGTCAAAATGAAGCCCCAATTGGAATGCCGCCAGGGTTTCCTTCCCCCGATATGTGACGGGGAGTGTAAAATACTCGCCAGGTTTGGCATTGATAGCCGGGTACTCGATGGCAAACTCGTCGGCTTTCGCAGTGGGTTTCCCGGGGGCGAGGTCGTCGGAGTGGGTGTTGTTGACATCGCCGACTTTTACAGCCACGAAATCGGCTTGGGTCTCCGGAAAATTTGTTACAACAATATTTTCGGGGAAGGGAGGTGATTGAAGGTCCCAAGGATTGGTCGGTACAGGAAAAACATAGTCGGCATCAATGTATTTCCACGAAGGGGCGGTGAATTTATCATTAATCCCAAGAATCAACTTGCGGATTTCCACAATGTCAAAAGTAGTAATGGAATTGGACTTACTGGCATCTGCGGCAATCATTTTGTAGGGGCTGCTTAGCGGTTCGATACCAAGTATGTGCCTGCTGATAAGAACCAAGTCGTAAGTGGATACGCCGTTTAAATAATGATTCGAATTGCCATTTTGACCGTCAAAGCGCACGAATGGCGCCGCTGTGTAGCTGATACCTGCTCCATAGTCGCAAACGCACTGAGAGAAAGGCAAGTTGCCGGGCGTAAGGGTTACGTCCGGGCAGGAACCCGAGGCAGGGTTTCGCTTAATATTCACTCTTACATCGTCAATATTGTCACCTTGTTCGTCCCGAATGTTTCCTTCCAGCAGAGGCGGGCAGAGCGGGAAACCTTGTATTTCGATTAACGGAACGCAAGCTGTCGAACCGGCAATATCAATCAATGCTTCAGTCACGGTAACACCACCCACACATCCTGTTGCGACGTTGAAGAATATCTCAAAGCCGGAATCCTTGTAAATGTTTGTTCCTGTTGAAGGGTAGAAACAAAATGAAACGATGTCCCCGTTGATGCTAAAGCAGTTGTTGTATGTTCCGAGCGGCAGGCATGAGGGGTTGACGGACGGACAGCCGAAACTGTTTGTACCTATATTAGCAATGGATACACCGTTACCCAAATTGAACTTCAATGTTATCTTAATCCGCTCAAAACTGAGCGGATCAGGAGAGGAATTCCAGCCAAGTGTAACTGTAGTCCTTTGTGAACTGCAATTTGAGATTTGCTGGTCGCCTCTGATTCTCAATGTAAAATCAGGTGGATTACAATAATTCGCCTCGCCGAAACTGGCATTCCCACAAGGTGAACTTAAACAGGCTGCTTTGCAACTACTCGGGCCATTATAATTGTCCGTTCGGATTTGCCCTGTTTCAAAGCATAATTGCACGGTCGTCAGAAGTGTCTGCAACTGAGGGCCTTCTATTTTGACATCGAACAACTTCTTCTTTGAGGATGGGAAGCCTGCCGGGTCGAGTGCTATGGGGACGTTTGGTGGTGCAAATCGCACAATAAAACGGTATTTGTTTGTGCCTGGAATGGGTATTCGTTTTTGATAAACAGGAGTTTGAATGAAGTTGACCAATTCAGGTGGTACCATTAGATTCGTGGGTGTAACGTCAAATGTGAAGTTCAGATAACGTACGCTCTTCGAAGTAAGAGCGTTGTTCGCAATTTCTACAGGTAATAACTTTGTATTTGAATCAAATGTGCCAAAATGAAGACAAACATCAGTTTCAGCCATAGTCGGGGCGGACGGCGCTGTGTAAGGTTGAGTGATAGTCTGCAAATAGCTAAGCGAAGGAGGCGAGATGGAAGAGGTACACAAGGTGTTGCCGTACTTGTAGGTTGCTGACACAAAACTTGGTTGAATAACCACACTGGGATAAGTGCTCATGACGACAACAAACAGGTTGGCTACCCACACGTTTTGCCCTGTCAATTTCGTGAACGCCACGCCGGGCCCGTTTTCATTTGGATTTGTCAACACAAACGATACGATTCGTTCATCTGGTTCTATACTATGAACGCTGTAATCTGATTGTGGGAAGCTGCCAGACTGAAAGCAGTTTTCCGTTTCAATTTCGTCTAACGAAACCAGAGGTGGCCCAATCATTTGTGTCACGACTGATATTTCCTCATAAGCAAGGTAAAAAGTGAGGGTATTCAGGCCTCCACTTGGAACAAAAGCACCGTTTGTTCTTAATCTGACCTGGAAAAAGGCTCGGTTGCATTCTTGAGAACTGCAATTCGGGTCCGCAATGTCCAGCATTTCAACAATAAGATCGTTGCATTGGACGGTCTCTGGGTCTGGTGTTGTCTGTGCATTGACGTTTTGATGTAGACAAAACAGAATGCCGCACAGGATAAATTTCAAAGAACGAGAGGAGAAAACGAGCCTTTTGCCCCCCCACGCAAAAACGGTGAGAAAAAGTTTTGAGCGCTCCAAAGCGCAGCCGGCAATCTGAAATAAGGTGTCATGTCCCATTATGTAAAAGGTTTTGGGATGGCGCAAAGACAGCGCCACCGGTTCTGAAATAAAAAATGCGTTTATCTGCCAACAACAACGGTCGGCACGCACAGTAAGAAAAGGATGAAATCCGCCCTCCGGCGGAAATGGAAGATTAAAGCGCGTAGAAAGGTAGGCCTGGATTATGATCTGCCTCACGTTCACTTCGAATGTGAAATAAATCGCTGACAAATGTAGTAAATACGTTTTAAACCTGCAAGCGTGGGGAACAAATTTAACACAAGCATCCTAACGCTATTCACTAATGCTTTTTGAGTATATAAGTCACCACCAATACCGGGATTTCGGGAGGCGGTGACCCATATTTATAGGAAAGGCGCATTTCCTATTGTTTTATCAACCTACCCACGCCCGCTATTTTTCCGTTTTTATCTTTCAACTGCACCACGTACGCCCCCCGTGCCAGGTCTTCCAGCGACACCTGCCACATACTTCCGTTGCCATGCAGGGCCATAGAACGAAGCACCCGGCCTGACGCATCACAAAGTTCCAGCACAGCGGGCGCTTCCCGCAACCCCTCCCCCGCAACCGTCGCCCACTCCACCGCAGGATTCGGATAAATCAACAACATCGCCCGCCCTTGCGCTTCACTCGTCCCGATAATGGCTTTCACCTCAAATGTCCACGCCGCTTCACACCCGCGCTCGTCCGTCACCGTCAGGGTATACAAACCGGGCAACAGGTTTTGGAGCATATCCTCCGTGCTACCGCCCGGCGACCACAAAAAGTCATACGGCGGCGTACCGCCCGTCACCACGTTCACCAGGATGCTGCCGTCGGCGTTTTGTTGCCCCGAAGCGTCCTGCACGGTGGCCGCGAATTGCAGGGTGTCAGGTTCCGGGATGTCGAACGAAAAAGTAGAAGTACAGCCTGTCGCGTCAGTCACGGTGACAGAAGCAAGGCCGGGAGCGAGGTTCGTGTCCACAGAATCCGTCGTGCCGGTAGGCGACCACAGGTAACTGAACGGCGGCTGACCGCTCAGCACCATGACCGACAACAGGGCATCGTCGGCGCCAAAGCAGGAGATGGGCTGACCGTCCACTTGCAGCGTAGGCGAAGGCGCGGCAGGCACCGAAGCGTTGAAAACGACGCTTTGGCCTTTCGCGTCGGTCACGGTGACGGCATAAAAGCCGGGGGCCAGCCCATCGAGCGCAGCACCGGACTGATTGCCCGACTGCCACGACACGGCCAGCGGCTCGCAGGCACTGAGCAGCGGGACGCTGATGGCGCCGTTGGCGACGCTATCGCAGGCGGCCTTGACGGATGGCTCGGCAGCGAGGCCGAATGCGGGCGATTCGTAAGCCCCGATGTCCACCGTGCCGCCCTGGATGCGGGGCGCGCCGGCGATGTCGGTGGGAATGCCGGTCACGTAGGCGTTGTTGCCGGCATTGATGAGGGGTGAGCAGCCTTGCAGTCGGAAATCACCGGAGTCGGGGTTGACAAAAAGGGGATCGAGGCCGAAAATATTGCCGGGACCGCAGATGATTTTATAGGTTGAATCGTTTGTAGTACATATGCTGCTATCTTCAAGAAAACAATGATTTAAAGTAATCTCATAAGGATAAGCAGATCCATTTGTGGTTATAGTACACTCTTCAAATATGCAGTTATTGAATTCAGCAGGAATAGTATCCAAGGTGCTTTCGAATTGAACAAACAAATGATTTATCTGACAATCATAAAATGTAAACCCTGATAAATATGCATTTGTCCATTTATCGTAAGATAGTACTCCACCGGGAATTTGGCAGGACGTCATCAAAATATTTGAAATCGACAGTGAATCACTACCCATAACGCCAATTTGCTCCGCATCTTCGAGATATAAATTTCTTATTGTTGTAAGGTCTCCTGAAAGTAAAACGAATGCGGCATTAGGGGTATTTTTCAATGTATCATTTTCAATCTTAATAGTTCCTCCCGTTATATCACTACACAAAAAAGAGGCAGAAGAATTGTTTTCAAATCTGGATGCAGTAATACTCAAATTTGCCACACCACCAGGGAAAAGAATAATATCAAACCTTATTTCTCCAATTTTATCATTGGAAAAATAACACCTGTCAATTTCAACGTCTTTAAACGGCAAAAACGAACGGTTCATAAAGTCAAGAATTGAGGCCGTGCTTGAATTGGCAATAATGTTTTGTTCAAACCTGCAACTCTTTACATTTACTTTAGCCCCTCTTCCCTGCCGACCTGCAATGCTGTTGCCGCTCCTCTGTTCATCGCCTCATTTTTTTGGAAAAAACAATTGTATAAATCAAGCCAGCTATCCACATCCGCATCCAAATAATACAACCCGCCGCCAAATCTGCCCGAACGATTTGATATAAAATCACAGCCTTCAAAGTCCACGCGTTCCAAGTCGCTGTTACCGATGCGAGCCAGCGCACCGCCATCCTGACCGGCAATATTTTGCTGAAAAATACAATCCCGAAATGTCGGCGCCGCATCGTAACTGCCCGCTCCATTCACATACACCGCGCCTCCGTGGTTGCGGGCGCTGTTGCGCTCGAAACGGCAGTTTTGCACCAAGACATAGGCCTCCCAATCCGCCATGATGTACAAAGCTCCGCCGCTGCGGTAAGGTGATGCGGCAATCTGGTCGCCTGCTGTGTAACTTGCGTTGCCAAAACGAAAAATGAAACCATCCAGCACAGTCAGGCTGTCCGGGTTGTCCATGTAAAGAATGGTATAGGAGTTGTCAGTGCTATCGCCCGGCACACCGATGTCGCCGCTCAACACGCTTGGGTGTGCCTGCCAGTCGCGCTGGGAGAGCGTATTTTCCACACCGGCGAACCCGCCGTATAACCTTACCCCACTTTTAAGTTCGAAGAAAACAGTTCTGTCCACGCCCGCAGTCGGCAGGTAAATACCTTCGGCCACCCAGATCGTGTCGCCGGCCTGGGAAGCTTGCAGGGCGGTTTGCAGCTCGGTATAGGCGTTTGCCCATGACAGACCGTTATTGGCGCCGCTGGCGGCATGGTTGACATAGAGCCGGTTTTGGGAAAAAAGGGAAATTGCGGTGCTGCAAAAAAAGATGAAGAGATGGACGAATTTCATGAGCCTGTATGGTTTTGGATTTTTGAAAACGATTGAATGACCCTTCCTGCGGCGCGGAGCCGCAGGAAGGGTAGAACGGTAATAACACAACCATCACTGCCGGATAAAAGTACCCCTTGTACGCGCCCGGTCATGCCGGAGTTCCCAGTGATAGACGCCCGCCGGCCATGAGGCCGCTTCCGGCACAACGATTTGTAAGGGCCCGGATTCCTTGCTTAAATCACGCGACCAGACGCGGCGGCCAAAAGCATCGAGTACATTCAGTTGGGCGCGTTTTGCCTGCGGCAGGTCAATGATATCGAATGTGATTTCTCCTGAACCCGGATTGGGACGACAACGAACTGCAACAGGAGTGACAACCTCGCCGCGATATTCAACTGCTTCGAGGGCCGGCATTTTGACATGAAAGACTGATCCTTCATTGGTCCAACCCAGATTGGACATCAATTTATCATCTGTTTTTAACAGAGAAGTTGTCGCTGCTATTTCTTGTTTGGTCCTGAACGTGAGGTAGAAAAGCACTTGGCCGGGTTGCAGCGCTGCATCTTCTTCGCCGGGCTGGGCGAACCACAAGGCACGAATGATGCCTTCTCCCGCTTGCGCAAGATTGAAATTATCAACCGACAAATCCGGCAGATCTCCTATTGAAGGGCCGATCAGTTCCAGCAGGTCAGGATCGAAACGCAGAGCGGTCTGCCAGGCTATCAGGGACTTATCGCCGCCTGCATACACCGGCAGCGTGTAATACTCCCCTGATTTCAGGGCGTTTCGCTGCGGTTCGTACCATGCGACTTCTCCCACAGGTCGCTCGAAAGCATGACATTCATCGTTGGCTTCCAGGCAGGAGACAATGGCCGAGTTGTTGACGTCGCCGGTTTTTATCGCTACAAAGTCCACAAGTAAATCAGGGGCAGTGACTGTCTTGAATTCTGGGAATGAAGGAGCAAAGGGGTTGCTCGGATCAGGGAATATGTAACTTTTATCCACAAACCGCCAGGAGGGGGCGTTGCCGTTAGGCCAGTCGTTTGAAAGGTCAGTATCCTCATTGTTGTAAATGCCCAAAATGAGTTTTCGAAGTTCTACAATGTCAAATGTACTGATACCAGAAGTTGCTGGCAGAGCAGCATCAGCGGCAATCATCTTGTAAGGCGAGCCGAGCGGTTCTAATCCAAGAATGTGCTTTGAGATCAGCACCAGGTCAAGAGTGGAGACGCCGTTGAGATAACAGCCATTCTTCAAAGGCCTGACTCGCCAGGTATCGAGTTTTCTTTGGTCAGAATCTTTATGAAAGACAACGCCAGAAACGGTATCGCCTTTTTCATTGAAAGCGACGGGGGAGATTTGTGCGGTAGCGGTAAAACAAAAACCACAAGACAGGATTGCTTGATAAAATAATGGTGAGAAAGCCTTCATTGGACCGGGAACATTAAAGCGTGGAAAGATTGCATTGAAATATCGGTTCACAAATATAATCTGCCTTTTTGCAACACAAATACCCGGCAACGGCTTTCCTGAAAAATTAACATTCTACTGTATTATTCTGACAAAAATGACCTGCCTGAATGTTTACTCTTTTACAAACGCAGCACTCCCCCACACTATCAAAAACTGTCCCACCATCAGCGCATCAATCCATACCTTTTGCCAATCGCTCCATTCTGTTTTGTTCAATAAAAATCGTAACCACCAGGCGCTAAAAACCAGCGATACAAGCAGGCCGATAGCCGGATGGAGTTCATAAACCTGAAAATGCCAATTCGCAAGCGCGCACAGTGCGGCTATAGACAGGGCGCTGTTTATCAACAAAAAGGTTTTTGAAAAGCCCAACTGCCAGGCCAAAGTAACCAGTCCCTGTCGGCGGTCATAAGCCTCATCCGCTACATCGTAAGCAAGTGCCAGTGCGAAAATAAAAGCCGCTCTGCCGAGAAAAATAAAGGCCGCGTCGCTCCAGCGTTCCGGCGGCACAGGCAACAACACTGTCACCCAGGCCCACACCAGTGCCACGACGAAGGGTTTGGCGGCCGGTACGCCCCGCAAGCCTCCATTGCCCGGACGCTGCAAGCCGTAATATAAAAGCCACATCAGGAGCGGCGCCCACACGCTGGTTTGCCAGCCTGACATGGTAAAATCCGACAACAACGGCCATGAAAAACACAGGCAGCCGAGCGTCGCTCCCAACCATGCCGCCGTTTTGCGCAGTCTGTCACGATGCGTGAAGTTATAAGCGAACACAGCGCCGCCCAACACAAAACCGTCGAGCCAGCCGGGCACAAGCGACCATCCCAGCAGCAGACGCGTCTGCGCGAGCATGGAAAGGACGCACACTCCAATCCAGACTGACCGCAACCCCGGCAAAAAAGCCGATATTTTTTTCACTTTCAAGTTTGAATCGAACAGTTATCTTTTCCGCGTTTTAACGCTGCCCTAACATTCGCATTTCTAACATTTTACGTAAGCAAACGTTAAAACACTCGCATTTTTGTTAGCCAAAATTTAAAACAACTGTGGGTTTGCAACCGGCGACCCGGTTTGCGCCCCAAATGGCAAAAATCACGTAACCATGAAACGTTTTTTGTTTTTCACGCTCCTTTTCAGCGTTCTCGCTGCGAGCCAATTAGAGGCCCAGTATTTCGGACGCAACAAACCCCGTTACCAAAAACACGATTTCAAAGTGACACAAACCGAACACTTTGAAATTTATGAATACATGGACAATCCTGAAAAGGTGAAAGAGCTCGCCGCTGCCGCCGAACTTTGGTACGCGATGCACCAGGCGGTATTGCGCGACACTTTTCCGGGGAAAAATCCCATGATTATTTACAGCGACCATGCGGGTTTTCAGCAAACCAACATCATCGGCGGCGAAGTCAGCGTAGGCACGGGCGGCGTCACGGAAGGCCTTCGCAATCGCGTCGTGTTCCCCGTCGCCATGACGAACCAGCAGACACACCATGTGTTGGGCCACGAACTGGTGCACGCATTTCAATACAACATGGTGTTGGGCGGCGACTCCACCAGCATGCAAAACCTTCAGAATCTGCCGCTTTGGATGATAGAAGGTTTGGCCGAATATCTCTCCATTGGCCGTGTGGACCCGCACACAGCGCTCTGGATGCGCGACGCGGTGCTGCACAACGACTTGCCCACACTCGACGATTTGAACGGCTACAAGTACTTCCCGTACCGTTGGGGACAGGCTTTTTGGGCATTCGTGGCAGGCGTTTATGGCGATGAAGTGATTTCCGTTTATTTTCTCAATACTGCCAAATACGGCCTTGAAGTCGCTACCCGCATGACGCTCGGCACCACGACCGACAATCTCTCGAAGGCCTGGCGTTCGGCGCTGCGCAACCACTACGGTCGCTACGTGGGTCTTGAACCGGAAACAATCGCCGCGCTGGAAACTGCGGAGGCCGACAAAAAGTCGAAGGAAAAACGCGAGGCCGCCGACAAACTCCTGTCGCGTTTGATAAAAACGGAGAAAGCGCCGGGGCGAAAACTCTTCGATGAAGGCGAAGCCGGCCGTATGACGATTTGCCCGGTGCTCAGCCCGAACGGCAAATACGTGATTTTCCTGTCGGAAAAAAGCCTGTTTTCTACCGACCTCTTTCTGGCAGAAGCGGGTTCGGGCAAAATCATCAAAAAAGTAGCCAGCACCGTAAACGACGGACACATTGACCAGTTCAACTTTATCGAAAGTGCCGGTACCTGGAGCCCCAACAACAAGCAATTTGCCTTCGATGTGTATGAAAAAGGGCAAAGTACACTCGTCATCGAGGATATTGCGAAAGGAAAAACCGTTCAGAAAATCAAAATTCCCGGCGTACCGGCATTCAGCAATCCGGCTTGGGGGCCCGACGGCAAAACCATCGTGGTGAGCGGCCTCGTGAACGGCCAAACGGACTTGTATGCGTATGATTTGAAAACGAAAAAGGTACGGCAACTGACCAACGACCGCGCCTCCGAAATACTGCCGCAATGGAGTCCCGACGGGAAATACCTGACCTATTCGACCGATAAAATCAGCCTCGAACGCGGTCGCTCCAACGGCGCCTGGGCGATGAACCTCGCCATCCTCGACATGGAAACGGGCGAAGCCGAAAACATTGACATTTTCCCTGGCGCCGACAACATGAACCCGCAGTTCGACAAAGCCGGCAACCTCGTTTTCCTCAGCAACCGCGACGGTTTTCGCAACTTGTACTGGTACAAATTGGACGAAAAAAAGGTGTACCAGTTGACGAAACTGACGACCGGTATCACGGGCATCACGCCCTACTCCCCTGCTCTCACAGTCGCCGACGACCGCGACCGCATTGTGTACACGTATTATTCCAACGGCACCTACCGGCTTTACAATGCCAAATCATCGGACTTCACGCCGGAAGAAATAGACCCGATGAGTGTGGACATGGTGCCCGCAACGTTGCCGCCTTTCGCGCCGGGTAAAAAAGATGTTGTGAACACCAACCTTCGCCTGCTCGACAACAACACGAAATCCGTAGTGGACACGACGTCGTTGAAAGAAGTAAAATACAAACCGAAATTCTCGCTCGACTACATCGGCGGCAGCGCCGGAGTGGGTGTGCAGACGGGCAATCGCAGTTTTGGCAACGTGGCAGGCGGCCTGGGCGGGGTGGACATGTTGTTCGGCGACATACTGGGCAACAATCAGTTGTACGTCGGTGCGGCGCTCAATGGCGAATTGCAGGACGCCGCGTTCCAGGCTTCCTACATCAACCGCAAAAACCCGATTGGCTGGGGCGTGGGCGTGGGGCATATTCCGTTCATCACCGGGGGCGGCAGTTTGCCGTTGCGGGTGGAGCCTTTGGACCCTCCGTTGGGCGATTACAACCTTGCCGTGATTGACGAACTGATTATCCAAAGGCAGTTTTTACAACAAGTCAACACCTTCGTGTTTTATCCTTTTTCTGTCACCAAACGTGTCGAAATGGGCGTTTCCGCGGAGTTTTATTCGCTGCGCAACACGATTTACCGCGATGTGTACGCAGGCGTGCTCGATGGAGACGGGAATCTGTTCGTCGGGCCGCTCATTGCGCAGCAAAGAGAACGCGGCGATAAAGTCGGGCCTGAAGGCATTTACAGCGTCAACGCCGCTTTTGTGGGCGACAATTCGTACTTCGGTTTCACGGCGCCGCTACAAGGTTGGCGTTACCGCATCGGGGTGGAGCAATACATGGGCGGCTTCTGGAATTTTACGGGTCTTTTGCTCGATGGCAGGCGATATTTATACAAAAAGCCTGTGACATTCGCAGTGAGAGGTATGGCTTACGGGCGTTTTTGGGGCAATCAGGATGATGGTTACGAAAGCGGTAATTACGCCGTTCAGCCTTTATTTGTAGCGCAGCCCTGGTTCGTGCGCGGTTATCCGTACAACCTGTTGTACAATGAAGAGCGCGACCTCATCGAAGCCAGCGCAGGCAGCAAAATTCTGGTAGGAAACTTTGAAATACGCTTGCCTTTTACCGGACCGCGACAGTTGTCGGTGATTCCGTCCAATTTTCTCATCACCGATTTGAACATATTTTTCGACGCGGGTTTGGGTTTTTTCAAAGAAAACGACCTGAAAAAGAACCCCGTTGACCCTGACCCTATTGACGGGCGCGACCCGGTACGGCACAAGCCGCTGCTTTCCACCGGCATTTCGTTGCGGGTCAATTTGTTCGGCGCCATCGTGCTGGAACCCTACTTCGCGCTGCCGCTCACGGTTCCGAAAGAGCGGCGCGAATGGCAATGGGGTTTGAACTTTATTCCGGGTTGGTAGAAGATGATACGACGAAGCCGAGGGTTCAACACCTTCGGCTTCGTTATTTTTGCCATCCCTAAAGCCTGTGTTTCAGGACTTTTTGGCCTTCGTCTTTTTGGGTGCGACCGATTTTTCTTCCGCCTTGCCATTCGTTTTTTGCTCTTTTTCTTTCGACGCCTTCGGCAAATCTTCCCCTTCAAAAATGACTATGGACAACGGTGACAACTGAAACGTAATCGAGTGATCGTGTCCGTGAGAAGGTTTCTTATTGGCCTTCAAATCGCCATTCAGGATACCGCTGCCGCCATACTTTTTGTCGTCGCTGTTCAACACTTCTTTCCAGAGGCCGCCGTAGGGCACGCCAACCGTGTATTCGGCCATCACATTTGTGTTGAAATGGCAAATCACGAGCAACACTTTGTCGGTCGCCTCGCCTTTGCGAAGATAAGCCATCACGCAGTTTTCTGTGTCGTCGCCGGAAATCCATTCGTAGCCACTGGGAGAAAAAGCGTTGAACCATAGCGCCTTTCGTGAAGTGTAGAGTTCGTTCAAATCACGCACCCAGGCCTGCACCCCTTTGTGAAAATCGTATTGGAGCAAGTGCCAAGCTACACCGAGGTCGTGGCTCCACTCGCTCGTCTGGCCGATTTCGCCGCCCATAAACAGGATTTGCGAACCGGGATGCGTCCACTGGTGGCCGAACAAAACACGCAGATTGGCGAACTTTTGCCACTCGTCGCCAGGCATTTTATAGAGCAAACTGGCTTTCATGTGTACCACCTCGTCGTGACTGAGCGGCAGCATGAATTTTTCGGAAAAAGCGTACACCATTGAAAACGTGATTTCATTCTGGTGCCAGCGACGGAAAATCGGCGGACGTTTGAAATAATTCAGCGTGTCGTGCATCCAGCCCATCATCCATTTTTGTCCGAAACCGAGGCCGCCATCGAAAGTGGGATGGGTCACCGCCGGGAAAGCCGTGCTTTCCTCGGCAATCGTCTCCACGCCGGGAAAATTTTTGGAAACAGCCTCGTTGAAATCTTTCAAAAACGAAATTGCTTCCAGGTTTTCCCGCCCGCCGTAAATATTCGGAATCCACTCGCCTTCTTTTCGGGAATAGTCGTGATAGAGCATGGAAGCCACCGCATCCACCCGCAAACCGTCGGCGTGATACTGTTCGAGCCAAAATAAAGCGTTGGAAATCAGGAACGAACGAACTTCGTTGCGGCCATAATCGAACACGTAACTGTTCCAGTCGGGGTGATAGCCGCGCCGCATATCGGCGTATTCGTAAATGTGCGTACCGTCAAAAAGATACAGCCCGTGAATGTCGCCGGGAAAATGCGACGGCACCCAGTCGAGGATAACGCCGATGCCTGCTTCGTGGCATTTGTCCATGAAATACATCAAGTCCTCCGGCTGCCCCGAACGGCTTGTAGGCGCGAAAAAACCCGTCACCTGATAGCCCCATGAAGGGAAATAGGGATGTTCCATCACTGGCATCAACTCTATGTGGGTGAAGCCCATGTCCTTCACATAAGGCACGAGTTCTTCGGCCATTTCGCGAAAGTTGAGCGAGCGGTTGCCGTCTTTCGGGATTTTTTTCCAGGAACCGGGGTGTACTTCGTACACAGACCAGGGTTGTGGCTGCAGCGCGCGTTCCTGTCTGGCTTTCAGCCATTTGTCGTCGTTCCATTGGTAGTCGAACTCCCACACGACGGAAGCCGTTTTGGGCGGAATTTCCCAGAGCAACGCAAAGGGATCGCCTTTATCCAGCCCGAACCCGTCCCAGGTTTTTACGTGATATTTATACACGGTACCCTTGCCGATACCGGGAATAAAACCTTCCCAGATGCCGCTGCTATCCCAACGCGGATTGAGGATGTGCGCATCGGGATTCCAATTGTTAAAGTCGCCGGTGACGCTCACGCGTTTGGCGTTGGGCGCCCACACTGAGAAACAGACGCCTTTTTGGCCATCCATTTCCACGATATGGCTGCCCATTTTGTGGTGAAGTTGAAAGTGTTTGCCCGCCTGATACAGCGCAATATCGAAGTCGGTAAGCAGGGAGAAAAATTTGACTGTTGGCATTTGTTGAGATGGTTGAGATGATTAAGAAAGGTCAAGATGATGTAGAAGGTTAAGTTTTGCCCTGAACCCTCTAAAATATTCTCAACCCTCTAAACCCAAAATGGCTACCGTGTTTTGGGTGAAAGGTAGAATAATCCTTTCTGTTAGTGCCAAAGGATGGTTGGAAAAAATCGCTTGGCACAGTTTTGGTTTTGTTTAATGTCGCCTCCCTGTCAATTGTCAAAACCAAAAGCAGTCCCTATGGATGCTCCTACCTTACTCAGTACACTTCAGCGATTTCCGTTGCTCGCGTCGTTGCCGCAGGCTGACCTGCAACGGCTTGCGCAGGTGGGCGAGCTGAAAACCGTTTCCAAACACTCGTTTATTTACCTGGCCGACGAGCCGAGCGAATACCTCTGCCTGCTTGTGAATGGTGCGGTGAAAATCGGGATTTTTTCTCCCGACGGTCGCGAAATCATCAAAAGTATCCAGCATCCTTTTACCGTTTTTGGTGAAATGGGCCTCACAGGCGAACAACAACGCACCGAATTCGCCTCCAGTATGAATCTGGACGTGACCTATTTTAAAATATGCGTTGCGGATTTTAACGATCTCATGCAACAGGATTATCAGTTGGCACAGGCCGTCATGCTGTATCTCGGCGAACGCCTCCGCAAAGCCGAACGCCAGTGGGAGTCCCTGATTCTCAAAGATGTACGCACCCGTATTGTCGAGTTTTTGAAAGAAAGCGCGGGCGAACGAGGCCGTCAGGTTGGCTACGAAACTTTGGTAAAACACGGTCTTACCCAACAAGACATCGCCAATCTCGTCGGCGCCAGCCGCCAGACGGTGACGGCTATCCTCAACGAGTTGCGCAAATCCAACCTTATCCATTTCAACCGGAATTCGATTCTGATTCGGGATATGGAAAAACTGAATTGATTCGGATTTTGCGATAAGACGAAAAGGTCGGGCGTTCAAATCACTTTGGACGCCCGGCCTTTTTTTATTTACATAAAAACCACTTTTACCTTACAAATAATTTACACAAAAAATTGAAAGACAGCAACTTAACTCAAACTTAAACCTGTCTTTTTCAACGTCCGAAAAACGCCCGCCTACATTTGCGCCGAATTATTACCGGGAAAACGTTGCCGGTATCGCTTACAAATTCACTCGAATTTTTTCCAACCCGCGATTCGGCCTTTCCTCGGACTCCCATCTTAATCTCAGTTTTAAAAAAACACTAAACTTTTTCCTATCTATGAAGGCTTTCTTCCAAACCTTCAAGGGTATGTTCTATGCCCTTGTACTCATCTTATTGTGCGTCGCAGCCGCGAATGCCCAGAGCATTAGTGGTATCGTGACGGACGCAGAAACCAGTGAACCCCTGCCCGGCGCTACCATCGCCGTACAAAACCAATCGCGCGGTACGATCACGGACGCGAGCGGCAAATTCACCCTGGAAGCCGTGCCTGGCGATGTGCTGACTGTTTCACTCGTCGGCTACGCGACGCAAAATGTGACTGTCGGCAGCGCCGTTGTGAACATTGCGCTTTCGCAAGGCGAAGCATTACAGGAAGTTATCGTAACGGCGCTCGGTATCAGCCGGGAGAAAAAATCGCTGGGTTATTCAGCCCAGGAAGTGAAAGGAGACGACCTGAATAAAGCCCGCGAGACGAACATCATCAACACCCTGTCGGGCAAAGTTGCCGGCCTCACTATCGTCGGCAATCCTTCGGGCATCGGCTCTTCGTCGCGCATTACGATTCGCGGTGAGCGCTCGTTGAACATCAATCGCAACCAGCCGCTCTTCGTCGTGGATGGCGTGCCGATCACCAACGAGTTTCGGGGCTCTTCGGGCAACAGTTTTCAGGATGCCGACTACGGCAACGGCGCCGGCTTTGTCAACCCCGACGACGTGGAGTCCATCACAGTGTTGAAAGGCGCGAGCGCTGCGGCACTCTACGGTTCGCGTGCCAACAACGGTGTCATTTTGATTACGACCAAATCGGGTAAAAACACCAAAGGCATCGGCGTTTCGGTGAACTCGACCGTGACTTTTGAAAATGTGCTGCGCCTGCCGGAATATCAAAATGTGTACGGTCAGGGTCTTGGCGGCCAGTTTGAATTTAAAGACGGAAATGGCGGCGGCAATCGCGACGGGGTGGACGAAAACTGGGGGCCTAAAATGGAAGGCCAACTGCTCAAACAGTTCGACTCCCCTACTGCGAACGGCTTTCGCGGTGGCGATGTGGGCAATTTGTTCACATCCATCGGCCCCGTAAACCTCGACCAGCAATTGGCTGCACGTGGCGAAATCCTCGCTACCCCCTACGTGGCTTACCCCGACAACATCCGCGATTTTTTTGAAACAGGCATGACCAATACGCACAACGTGGCCGTGTCGGGCAGCAACGAAAAAGGCGATTTCCGCCTCTCGTACACCTGGCTCGACCAAACCGGCATTGTGCCGAATACAGACCTGAAACGCAACACGATCGCTTTCGCAGGTGGTCTCAATCTGAGCCCGAAACTTCGCGTACGCACGGCCATCAATTACCTTAACAGCGCCAGCGACAACCGCCCGAACCTTAGCTACGGTACCGAAAATATCATGTACCTGTTCAACTGCTGGTTTGGTCGTCAGGTAAACATGGCCTCTCTGCGCGACTACTGGATGGCTGGCCGCGAAGACCTCAATCAGTTCAACTTCAACTACAACTACCACGACAACCCGTACTTCAACGTTTACGAAAACACCAACTCCCAGAACCTCGACCGTGTGTACGGCAACCTTTCTGTCACTTACGATTTTACGCCTGAACTGAGCCTCATGGTGCGAGCCGGTACGGATGTGAACAGCGAATTCCGCGCACGCCGCCGCGCTTACAGCACGCAGCGTTTTCAGCGTGGCTCCTACCGCGAAGAGCGTATCAATTTTTCGGAAACAAACACCGACTTCTTGCTGAATTACAAACGCCCGCTGGGCAGAAGGTTTGACCTGAATCTTGGTCTCGGCGGCAACGCCATGCGTCAGGTGGGTCGTTTTTCCGACGTTATTGCGCCCGAACTTGCCGTGCCGGGCATTTTCACGCTCTCCAACTCACGGGTGGCATTACAAAATCTGACCAACACGCCTTACACCGAAAAACGCATCAACTCGCTCTACGCAACCGGTCAGTTGGGTTTCAACAACTACCTCTACCTCGATCTCTCCGCCCGCAACGACTGGTCGAGCACGCTTCCGAGCGATTCGCGCTCATACCTTTATTACGCTGCCAACCTCAGCGCCATCCTGACTGACGCTTTCAAAATCAGCCCCAACAGCGCCTTGTCATTTGCAAAAGTTCGTTTCGGCGTAGCGCAAGTAGGTAACGACACCGACCCTTACCAGTTGGCGACGATTTACAACTCGCAGACGCCCGTACAAGGCAGTCCATCTTACAGCGAGTCGAGCGTATTGATCAACCCGGGCCTGAAACCCGAAATCAGTACTTCTATCGAAACAGGTTTCGACGTGCGCTTCTTTCATAATCGCATCGGCCTCGATTTTACCTACTACAATACGCAAAGTAAAAACCAGATTTTGCCTATACAACTCTCTGGCACAACGGGTTATAGCGCGCGTATCATCAACGCAGGTTTGATTCAAAACCAGGGTATCGAGGTGACTTTGAATGCTACGCCGGTTCGCTCGCGCAATTTCAGCTGGGATATCGCATTCAATTTCTCGCGCAATCGCAGCGAAGTGAAAGAACTTTTCACCGACCCTGTTTCCGGCCAGGAAGTGACCAACTACGTGCTGGCTTCACGTTACGTGAATGTGGAAGCCCGCGTCGGCGAACAGATGGGCAACATGTACGGTATCGGTTTTGCCCGTGTGAGCAGCGACCCGAACAGCCCGTATTACGACCCTACCGGCCAATACGTAGGCCAGGTGGTGTACAATTCGGATGGCAAACCCGTCGCTACCGGCAGCACCATTTTGCTCGGCAACTATAATCCCGACTGGCTCGGCGGCATTGGCAACACCTTTACTTTCAAAGGTTTGTCAGTCGGTGTTTTGTTCGATATTCGTTACGGCGGCGAAGTTTATTCGCACACGCAAACGGTAGGTCGCGAAGGTGGCCAAATCATCGAAACCCTCGAAGGCCGCGCCAACGGCTACGACCTGAGTCTGGAAGGTAACGGTGTCATCGGTGAAGGTGTGGTGCAAAATGCCGACGGCACTTTCGCCCCGAACGCAGTGAAACTCAGCGCACGCGAGTGGCACACTTCTTACACCTTAGGGCGTCGCCTCGTCGAAGGCGTCATCTACGACGCTTCGTTTGTGAAACTCCGCGAAGTACGTATCGGCTACACCTTGCCAAACAGACTTTTCGGAAGCACTTCGTTCCGCGATTTCAACGTCAGCCTCGTGGGCCGCAACCTCGCACTTTGGACCGATGTGCCGCACATTGACCCGGAGACTTCGTCCACTTCGGGTGGCACGGTTATCCCCGGTGTGGAATCAGTAGCCTTGCCTTCCACTCGCAGCTGGGGCGTGAACGTGAATTTCAGATTCTGATAAAAAAGTGTGGGAGTGTTTGAGGGTTAAGGCGCCTGTTGCCTCCCACACTCAAACACTCCCACCCTCAAACACTTTTTCCTTCATTTCAACAACACACACGATGAAACATATTTTTCTTAAATCATTGGCAATCTGCGGTTTGATAGCCTTATCGTCCGGCTGCACCAAAGATTTTGACGACATCAACACCAACCCCAATGCGCCTATCGCCGTGAACTCCGGCCTTTTGCTCCCGCAAATCCAGCGCGACATGATAGGCTCGCTCCTCGGCGAAACCTGGGGCATCGGCAACATCGTCATCCAGCACACGGCCAAAAACCAGTTCGTGAACGAAGACCGCTACCTCTGGGGCGAACTCAACAGCATCTGGGACAATGTGTACAGCAACATGCGCGATGTGAACAACATCATTGCGCAGAGCGAAGCCAACGGCGAAAACAACTACAAAGGCGTGGCGCTCGTGCTGAAATCCTGGATGTTTTCGCTGGCGACCGACGCTTACGGCGACGTGCCTTATTCGCAGGCCATTCAGGCGAAAGAAGGCCAAAACTACCCGGCTTACGACCCGCAGGAGCAGATTTACAACGGCATTCTGGCCGATTTGAAAACGGCGAATGATATACTCGGCACGAGTAACGAAGTAATTGCCGGCGACATCATTTTTGGCGGTAACACCACGAAATGGAAAAAACTCGCCAACTCGCTCCGCATCCGCGCCCTGATGCGCATTTCGCGCAAACGCGACGTGAGCGCCGATTTGCGGGCTATCGTGGACAACCCGGCCACGAACCCGATTTTTGAAAGCGTGGCCGATAACGCGGTTTACACTTTCCGCTCGACTTCGCCTGACCAATTCCCGCTCCACACTTCGCGTATCGGCTCTTTCAACGAATTCCGCGCCAGCAAAACCCTGCTCGACACGCTGAAAACCCTGAACGACCCACGCATGCCGATTTTCTTCCGTCCTACCCCCGACACCGAAGGCTCCGCCAATCCTGAATACGTCGGCATCCCGAACGGCCTGAACGACGTGGACGCACTGACTTACAACGGCGGCCCGCAGTTCCAGTCGCGCATCGGCGTGCTCTACTACGAACAGGCCGTTTCGACAGAAGGTCTGAACATCGCGAAAGGCGTGATTATGACCTATGCCGAACTCCAGTTTTTGCTCGCTGAAGCTGCTGAAAAAGGCCTGATTTCCGGCGACGCCAAGACTTTTTATGAAAATGGCGTAGCTGGCTCTTTTGCATTTTACGGCCTCACAACACCCGTTGATTACCTCAACCGGCAGGAGACGGCCTACACCGGCACGCAGCAGGAAAAACTTTCCAAAATCGGTTTGCAAAAGTGGATTTCGCTCTTTTTTCAAGGCCTGGAAGCATGGTTCGACTGGCGCCGCACGGGTATCCCGGCGCTCCAACCCGGCGTTTCAAACCAGAATAACGACCTGATTCCGGTGCGTTTTCGCTACCCGATTATCGAGCAGTCGCTCAATTCGGCCAGTTACAACGAGGCCATTCAACGCCAGGGCCCCGATGATTTGAACTCAAAAATGTGGCATTTGAAATAACGCTTCCTTCATACGAAATGGGTTTAAGTACTGCGGAGAAACGGCGCAATGCCGTTTCTCCGCCTTTTAAAAACACACCATGTCCCACACGAACAAAACAATCGAAACCGTCCTCACGGTCTTCCGCGAACGCGGCCACGAAGAATATCACGGCGAACCCGTCAGCCAACTCGAACACGCCGTGCAGACAGCCGAACTCGCCCGGAGAAGCCATCCCGACGATTCAGAATTCATCCTCGCCGCTTTCCTCCATGACTTTGGTCATTTGTGCGATTCGCCAGCCGGCGACATGGACGGCTATGGCGCCTGGAACCACGAAAGCCTCGGCGCGCAGGTTTTGCGCGATTTGGGTTTTTCGGAAAAAATCGCCAGCCTCGTCGCCAACCACGTCCTGGCCAAACGCTACCTCGTCAGCACCGACCCGGCCTACCATGCCGCGCTTTCTGAAGCCAGCAAAATCACGCTGGAAAAACAAGGCGGCCTGCTCCTGCCCGAAGCGCAAAAAGCATTTGAAAATGACCCGCTCTTCGACCTCCACATCGCCTTGCGCCGCCTCGACGAGCAAGCCAAAGAAACGGGAAAACCCGCGCCCGATTTGAACTGGTTAGAAAATCTGATGCGCGAACATCTTCATCTGGGTGCGCGGTGAATTTCAGGCTTCGTTCCCTGAAAATCCCGCACCTGCCATTTGCCAACAATCTTCCTTCATAGTCATGCGAACACCCACACTGCTCCTCTTCGGATTTTTTTGTTGTACTGTTCTTTCCGCTCAAAAACCCGGCAAACAACCTGAAAACCAACCCATGCTGTTGCCGACAGGCTGGTCGCTCTCGCCTGCCGGAAGATCGTTGCCGTTGGGTGATTTACCCCTCAATATCGCTGTCTCGCCCAACCAAAAGTACCTTGCTGTCACCAACAATGGTCAGGGTAAACATTCCCTGCAACTCATCGAGGCGAAAAAAGGACGGTTGCTCCACTCATTTGAAATACCCATCGCCTGGCTGGGTTTGGCCTTTAGTGACGATTCCAAAACCCTGTATGTTTCGGGCGGCAACAGCAACGCCATTCTGCGCTATGCTGTTGAAAAAGAAAAACTTGTGTTGCGCGACACCCTCGTTTTGGGCAACCCGTGGCCGACGCGCATTTCTCCTGCCGGGCTCTGTGTGGACGACCGGCGCGGCCTGCTCTACGTCGTCACCAAAGAAAACCACAGCCTCTACGTCGTAGACACGCGCACGAAAGCGATCGTCCGGCGCGATTCCATTGGAAAAGAACTCTACACCTGTGCACTTTCGCCCGACCGAAAACATCTCTACATCACGCACTGGGGCGGCAATGAACTTATCGTGTGGGATACGGATTTGAGAAAAATAAAAACGCGAATCCCTGTTGGCGACAACCCCAACGATTTGGTTCTCAACAAAAAAGGAACGTTGACCTACGTCGCCTGCGCCGACGACAACTCGGTGAGCGTAGTGGATTTGCTCCAAAATAAAGTGGTGGAAACACTCGTGGCTACGCTTTACCCCGATGCGCCCACCGGCTCTACTTCCAACGGCGTTGCCCTTTCGCCCGACGAAAAAACGCTCTACGTCGCCAACGCCGACAACAACTGCCTCGCGGTGTTCGACGTATCGGAGCCGAAACAAAGCCGCTCACTTGGCTTCATTCCCACGGGTTGGTACCCGACCTGTGTGCGCACCGCTGGCCAGCAAATTTTTGTCGCCAATGGCAAAGGGTTTTCCTCTTTTCCCAATCCCAATGGGCCTAACCCGGCCAGCCGTGAGCAAAATGTAGCCTATCAAAAAGGCGATTTGGAAAAACTGCATAAAATCGAATACATCGGCGGCTTGATGAAGGGGACCATGAGCCTTATCGCCGTTCCGAACGAGCAGCAACTGGCCAGGTATACGCAACAAGTTTATCGCAACTCTCCTTACACCAAAGAACGTGAAAAACTGGCAGAGGGCGAACCCGGCAATCCCATTCCGCAGCGTGTCGGCGACCCCTCACCCATCAAGTACGTTTTTTACATCATCAAGGAAAACCGCACCTACGACCAGGTGCTGGGCGATATGCCGGAGGGTGACGGCGACACCTCGCTTTGCCTTTTTCCTGAAAAAATAACGCCCAACCACCACGCGCTCGCACGTGATTTTGTGCTGCTCGACAACTTTTATGTATCAGCCGAAGTCAGCGCCGACGGCCACAGCTGGAGCACAGCTGCCTACGCCAACGACTATAATGAAAAAACCTGGGTGACAAGTTACGGCGACCGCGGTGGCGATTATGTGTACGAAGGCCAGAACCGCATCGCCTGGCCCAAAGGCGGCTTCATCTGGGACCATTGCCGGCGGGCGGGCATTTCTTATCGCACCTATGGCGAATTTGCCGACGATTATAAGGCCAACATCCCTGCACTGGAAGGTCATTTTTGCCCCTATTTCACTTCCTGGGACACCTCTGTGAAAGACACGACGCGTGTGTCACAATGGAAGCGAGACTTCGATTCGCTGGTGGCTGTCAATGCTTTGCCGCGTCTCAGTACACTTCGGCTCATCAACGACCACACCGAGGGATTGCGCAAAGGCGCGCACACCCCTTATGCCCAAATGGCAGACAATGACCTCGCGTTTGGCTTGTTTATCGAACACCTTTCCAATAGCCCTGTCTGGAAGGAATCGGCGGTTTTTGTGCTGGAAGATGACGCGCAAAACGGCGCTGACCATGTGGACGCGCACCGCTCCATCGCCTTCGTTATCAGCCCTTTCGTCAAAAGAAAATACGTTGACCACACGCTGTATTCCACCAATTCGATGCTGCGCACCATAGAACTCATACTCGGCCTGCCGCCCATGAGCCAACACGACGCGGCAGCCACTTCGATGTGGCGTTGTTTTACCAAAAACGCCGACTACAGCTCTTTTAAAGCCCGGCCCTCTAATGTCAACCTCGACGACCGCAACGCTGCCGTGGACAGCGATTTGCAACGCCGCTCCGATGCTTTCGACCTGACGGGCGAAGACCGCGTGCCCGATTTGGAGTTCAACGAAGTGCTTTGGAAAACCGTCAAAGGCGAACATTCGGAAATGCCCGCGCCGCGCCGGGGAGCATTTTTGAAATACCCGGAGGAAGAAGAAGGAAAAAAAGATTGACTACTCAAAACCGCGCCGCCAGCGTCGCGAAAACCGACCGTCCGTACCCGTTCACGCCTGATCCGTGCATGCGATAGTCCTTGTTGAACAAATTGAGCGCAGAGAGCCGCAGCGACAAAAACCGCCATTCATAGCCCGCATTAAGGTTAAACACGTTCCATGCGGGTGTGCCGCCTTCAGGGATGCGATTGTCGTCTACATCGCCTTGTGCGAGACGGCTTTGTTTGCCTGCTGCCAGCCATTCGACATTGAATGACCAGGCGCCAGGCGCAAAATCGAGTGCCAAGCGTCCAAACAAGGGCGGAATGCGGCGCACAGGTTCCTGTCTGGTTATATTTTGGCCGTAAGTATAAGTCAGGTTGCCTTGCCCTGACCAGTCTTTGGCAAAAGAAAAACTCCAGGCAGTCTCGATGCCTTGTACGTAAGCGGATTCCACGTTTTCTTTCTGGTAAAGCGGATATCCTTGCATCGTTTGTGTGTCTTGTTTGACGCGGGCGATGAGGTCGCGTAGGTCGTTCCGAAACAGGTAGATTTCGCCTTGTAGTTTGTTTTTCAACAGTTTATAACCAATTTGAAAATTGAGCGAATGCTCCGGTTTCAACGCGTAGTTGGGCGTTTCAAAGCGAAAATCCACGATACCGAGTGTGCCGAGGTCGTCAATATTAGGAGCGCGAAAAGCCGAATTGACGGAGGCGAAAACATTGGAATGCGGTTTTAATTTGTACATCACCGCCCCATTGCCTACAAGCGCCGAAGGTTCGAGGCGCGTTTCTCCAACGGCTTCGTCGGTCGCAGTAATGACAAAAGAATTCCAGCGCGCGCCTGCCGTAAAGTGCCACTTCGGCAAATCCCAATCGTGCAGTGAAAATGCTGCAATACTCGCCATCGTCGCACCGTCGGGATAAAGCCCGCGTTTGGTTGTTACTTCTCCTATACTTAGGTCCGTGTCGGTGCGGGTGCTGTTCACTAAGTCGTGATAGACTTCCACGCCGCTGTTGGCCGACCAGCGGGGGCCGAACACGTTGCTGACCTGCGCGATAAAACCCAATGAACGCACCTTGTCATTTTCATAGCGAACCACTGTCGAGCCATTTTTCTGACTGCGGCGACCTTCTTCGGTTTGTTGCAGCGACGCTGTGAAGCTAAGCGATTGCCAGACACCCCGATTCAACGTTTGTTCCAACCGGGCATAGGTCAACGCTCGTTTTTGGGGGTCAAACTCATTGACAGCGAAGTTTTCCAATCGAACTTTGTGAAACACAGGCACTTGATCTTGCCGGACGTTTTGATGAGCGAGCGTGAGGGTGGCCGAAGCGGAGAGCGCAAATTTCCCTTTCAAATCAAAATCAAACTCCTCGTAGCCGCTCGGTGATTGAACCCCGGTGCTGTCGCCGCCGACCAGATTGCCGAAATCGCGCCAGGTTGCGCCGCCTGTGAAGGCGAAACGCCGGCTACCGAAGTGCAAACCGGCGCGGGCACTTTTCTCCATATCCTGTGTGGCGCCACGCAGCAGTGCTTCGCCACCCCAGTCATTTTTTTCGGAAAACGCGGCATCGCGACTGAATACCTGAATCGTGCCCCCCATGGCATCGGAGCCATATTGCACCGAACCGCCACCGCGCAAGGCTTCTGTTTTCTCAATTGAAAATAAGTCAATCGTGTTGAAATATTGGTTTGGTCCGTAACGGAAAGTCGCGTTGTTGAGCCGGATGCCGTCAACCAGTTGCAGGGTTTGATTGCCAGTAAGACCGCGCAGGAAAGGCGAGCCGCCGCCGTGATTGGTTTTTTGCACGAACACGCCCGGCATGATGGACAAGGCCTCCGGCATAGTGCGGAACTGTTGCAAGCGGATGTTCTTTTCACTTAAAATATCAATAGCCTCCGGTGTGCCGAAACGTGGAGCGGCACTTCGCTGGGCGGTCACCACCAGTTCGGAAAGGACACTTTGATACGAAGAGTCGGTCAGAGAAGAATCGTCAGGCGTTTGAGCGCCAAGGCGCTGAGCGAGCGATAGCAACATCAAAGCGAATACGAAGCGAATCGTAAAGACTTGCATAAGCCGGTTGTTTCGGGCGAAGGTAACGGCGGGCAGATTAAACTAAGGTTAAATGGAGCATGACGCGTTTTACAATCATTTCATATTGGATTCGGCGTGAAAATCGGGACTCATACAGACCTTCGCTCCAAATCAGTATCCATGAAAGCACCTGTCCTTTTAGCCTTTGCGGCTGCCATTTTGTGCGCCGATTGCCAATCCCCCAAGTCCTCCCTTCAGCCTTTCCAAACCTGGCGCATCGAGCCGCCTGCGGGCGAGCGATATTGTCAAATCAATCTCGACGGCGAAACCATTATTCCCAACGGCCGGGTCGTGAAACCGATGGGCAACACCGTTCGCATTGCACCGCATCCCTACGGCCTGGCGCTTTCGCCCGACGGCTCTGTGGCAGTGACAGCCAATTCCGGCAACCGTCCGTTTTCCATCACTATTTTGGAAAAACCCGCTTCCGGCAACCCCAAGATCCGTCAGGTGCCCGAAGGCGCGATGAACGATCCTAACCTGCTTGAAGATGTTTTTATGGGTTTGGCTATTACGTCCGATAACCGCTCGGTGTGGGTGGCCGGTGGTATTTCCAATAAAATATTTCGCTACGACCTGCGCACAGGCGCAAAACTCGACTCCATTCCTTGCGCTCAAGCCGATAACCCCGACGGCTATCTCGGCGACCTCGTTCTCACCCGCGACGGCTCCACCCTTTACGTTTGTGACCAAAGCAATTTTCGCCTTGTGGTGGCCGACACCCGCACGCGGAAAGTGCGGCATTATGTCCCTGTCGGGCGCTATCCTTTTGGCGTGACGCTTTCGCCCGATGAAAAAACCGTGTATGTCGCCAACGTCGGGATGTTCGAGTACAGTACGCTTAACAATCTGAACGATAAAGATTTAAAATCTACGGGCGCTGATTTCCCAACCTCGGCTTTCGGCTCGAAGGAGATGCGTGAAGGATACAAAAAAGGCCAACTTGACGTGCCGGGTTTGGGCGACCCCAACGCGCCGGAATCATTCTCCGTGTGGGCATTGGATGTATCGGGCAACGTTCCCAAAGTGACGCACAAAATCAAAACGGGCTTTCTTATAGGTGAAAAAATCGAAGGCATCCCGGCGGTGGGAGGGTCGGGCCCCAATTCTTTAGTGGCGGCCGAACAACTCGTCTTTGTTACCAACGGCAACAACGACTGCGTGTCAGTGATTGACCCGGCACAGGGTAAAGTGGTACAAAATATTTTTCTGAAACCCTTGCCGCAACTTACCCGTCATCGTGGTGTGATTCCGTTCGGGATGGCTTTGTCGCCCGATAAAAAACGACTCTACGTCGCGGAATCGGGCATCAATGCGGTGGCAGTGATTGATGTAGCGTCGTTGACGGTTATTGGTCATTTGCCCGTTGGCTGGTTTCCTTCCAAGTTGGCTGTTTCGCCCGATGGCAAAAAACTCATCGTTGCAAACGCCAAAGGTTACGGCAGCGGACCCAACGGAGGTTACACTTTTAAGGAGGGACCGGAAGGCACTTACGTCGGTCATTTGATGCACGGCTCGGTAACAATGCTCGACATTCCGGCGGACGCGGATTTACCCAAATGGACGCGACAGGTATTAGACAACAACTTTAAGATAAAACCTGTCGGAACAAACTCCAACCCGAACCCAATCCCGCTTTTCCCTGGCGAGAAAAAAAGCCCGATTAAACATATCGTATTCATTTCCAAAGAAAACCGCACCTACGACGAGGTATTCGGACAGGTAAAAAATGGCAAAGGCGACCCGGCGATTGCCCGCTATGGCTACAACCGCAGCTTCTCCAACAAAGTCAAAACTACGACGGTAGTAAACGCCACCATCATGCCCAATCACCTCGCGCTGGCGCAGCGTTTCGGCATATCTGACAATTTTTATGTGGACAGCGACCACAGCGCCGACGGCCACCGGTGGCTCGCCAACACTTACCCGAATGAATGGATGGAAACGACTGTTGCTTCCGGTTACGGCGGTCACCGCAACGTAAAACCCGACAGCAAGGCAAAGGGGCAGTACGCCTGGACCGGCGGCGCCGGGGCGATTTTCCCGGAAGACTACAACGAAGCAGGCTCCATGTGGGATCATCTCGAGCGCAACAGTATTTCATTTTACAATTTCGGTTTCGGCACCGAAATGGGGTCAAATTTCACCGACTCTACCATGAAATACTACGGCCAAAAAGTGCTGGTCAATTTCCCGATGCCGGGGCCTCTCTACGGACGGAGTTCTCAAAAATATGCGACCTACAACATGGCGATTCCCGACCAATTCCGCGCTGACGTGTTCATGCAGGAGTTCAAAGAAAAATGGCTCTCAGGCAAAGAAAAAATGCCGCAAGTGCTGACATTGATGCTGCCACAAGACCACGGCGCAGGCGAGCGCCCGGAGGCGGGTTATCCTTTCCGGGAGAGTTACATGGCCGACAACGATTTGGCCCTGGGGCGCGTGGTGGAGTTTCTGTCGCGCACGCCCTACTGGAAAGAGATGGCGATTTTCGTCACCGAAGACGACGCTCAGGACGGCCAGGACCATGTGGACGCGCACCGAAGCCTGCTGATGGTCTATTCGCCTTATGCGAGAAAAGGTCACGTCAGCCACACGCACACGAGTTTTGGGAGCATTTTCAAAACGTTTTGGAATATTCTTGGTGTGCCTTACCTGAATCAGTATGACGCTGCGGCAGCGGATTTGAGCGACTTTTTCACCCATCAACCTGATTTTACGCCTTATTCGGCGCTACCAGCTGACCCGCGTGTGCTCGATCCGCAAAAATTGCTCACGCCTTTTGATGAAAAATTCGATTGGAAGTCGCTCTTGGAGTCTCCTGGGCTGGACAACGTGGAGGATTTTATCCGGGAAAAAAGCAAAGGGAATTGATGGCGCAATTGGCCCGGCTTACATATCATCCCGCCCTGCTGGCTATCGAGCCCGTGACGCAGCGCTGATTTTCAAAAGAGAAAAACGTTTCGGCAAAATTTGATAAAATTCCGGCGGCAATCGGTAACATCTTCGCGGCTGTACCGTCTCCGGTTCAATTGTATCACTTTCCAATTTCGAGCTATGAAACGTTTTTCCCTTTTGTTTTTGTCCCTTGCCTGGACTTCGTTCGGCATTTTTGCCCAAAACAACGCACTCACCGGTTTTATCGAGGAGCACAAAAACGACAAAAATTTCATCTACGCCTTTCTCAGCAAAGACCTCTTCGAAGTAGCCACACAGACCGAAATCCAGGAAAAAGACTGGAAAAAACTCCACAATGTGGTCAAAAATATTGGCAGCCTCCGCATTCTCGCAGCCGATAGCACCCCGAATGCCGTGCCGCTTTACAAAGAGGTGCGCAGCCTGATTCCGGAGGAAGAATTTGATGAATTGCTGACCGTCCGCGATGGCCGCGACAATGTCCGCATCTGGGTGAAGGAAGCCGATGCCATCGTCACGGATTTGATTTTGCTCGTCGGATCTGTGGAGGAATTCGTGCTGGTTTGTTTTGCCGGAAACCTCGAACTGGGCAATCTTTCGGAACTGGCCGCGCTATTCGAGGCCGACGAACTGGAACAACTGGCCCGCACGACTGCTGCCGCCAATGTTGATTTCAAAATCAGTCCCAACCCAAGCAAAGGGGAAATAACCCTGACCTACAGCGACGAGCAAGACCCGCCAACAGCCCTGATGCTCTTCGACCTGAATGGTCGTCAACTTTCCAACCTGTCGCTTTCAGGATTTTCCATTCAACAAGTGATGCTGCCCGATTTGCCGACCGGTTTTTACTGGCTGCAAATGAAAACGCGCAGCGGTAAAATTGGCGTAAAACAGGTTCAGATTGTGAGAGATTAAGCCGACGCTACACGACTTCCTGCGCCAATCCGAAACTCATAGTCATGCCCGCTCCGCTCAGGCCGTTGACAATCCAGACATTGGGCTCGACCTCCAAAACGAACTCTGTTTTACCCGGAATTTTGGGGTAAACGCCGTGCCAGGTCTCGACAATTGCCGCGTCGGGAAATTGGGCAAACGTGTCCAAATAATTCAAAATCAGGCGATTGATCGCTTCGCTGTCGAAAGGCGACACGTCCCAGCCATACTCGTGGCTGTCGCCGAGAATGATTTCCCCGAAGCGGTTTTGCGACACCAAAACGTGGATGCCAAAGCGCGAGAAATCGGGATTTTCACGGTCGTAACGCGCGCGCACAGGAGCAAGACTTTCCAGATGCGCGAACGACGAATAGTGCAGCAGCGTCAGCCCGGCACAAAGCGAAGCGCCCAAATCCCAGCCGTCGGGCTGTGTCGCCGTGCGCAACATTTGAAGTTTGCATTTGGTGATGCCGCTCTCGCGAAAAACGCGCGGATAAAGCGTTTCAAATTCAGCCCCCGAACAAATGAAAATCCGTTCGGCCTGCCAGGTGTCGTAAAAATCGGACAGCCCCCGCGATTCCGTGTGCGTCACCGCTGTGCCGAAGTGAAATTTGACGCCCATTTCTTTTTCCAAAAAACCGGCAATCTGCGGAATAGCCTGGCGGGAAGTGACCGTGCATTCGGTCGCGCTCCACAAAGCGCCTTTCAGTCCTTCCGTTTTTACAGCGGGCGAATAGGCTGATACTTCGTTGGCAGTCAATAATTTGACCTGATAACCTGCGGTGCCGGCATCGCGGTAGAAGTCGTGCAACACCGCCAGTTCGTCGTCGTGGTAGGCCAGTTGAAGCGAGCCGTTTTGTTTGAGCCAAAGGCCGCTTTGTTGCGCCACCTCAAGCCAGGTTTCACGGCTTCGCATGGCTCGATCGAGTAAACTCCCGGCCGGCTGACCAATCGGCCACAGGAGACCGAAGTTGCGAACGGAAGCGCCCACTGCACGGGGGGCCCGTTCAAAAACTGCCACTTTCTGGCCTTTTTTGGCGGCGGCGTAGGCGATTGCCAAGCCAACAATGCCTGCGCCGACGACGGCGATATCGAATTTGTTGTCGTTCATTTTTTTCAGACAAGCATTTCAGGAGCGACACTTTTTGAAAAAGTGTCGCGCCTGCGTTTTTTCAAAAAATAGAAATAAGAACCCGCCGTCAGCAGCAAAATCAGCCCCGCGCCGATGTAGCAAAGGTTCGTGTAGAAGTTCAGCCAACTCATTTCTCCCGCGCCGAAATTGCGCCAAAGCAACACGACCACACTGCCGAGGTAGCCGACGGAATCGGCTGTGTACATCAAAAAACCGACATTCCCGCGTTCGTGAAAACTTGCCAGCAGCCGGTCGAACACCACGCCGTTGAATAGAATATAAGGCAAAAACAGGCCAAATCCTGATAAAATCATCCACAGCACAGGCGAAATCAGGCCATTTTGAAACAATAAAGTCGCCACAATCAGCAGTGTTGCACCGAAAGCAGTGAGCGTATGGTTGAGCCAGAAAGCGCGGAAGTTGTTTTTTACAAACATCATGGCGCCGACGACAAGGAGTGAAAAAACAGCCACAGGAATTTCGGCAGTCGTCAGAATCGCCGCCTGGCCGCCAAAGCCGAGTTCGCTCCAGATTTCGACAGCGAAGTTGTCGCGCACGTCGCGCACAATAGTGAGCGCGAGGTAAATCACAACCAGCAATATCAGTCCCGGTGCGTAGCGAAAAAACAATTTCCGACACTCGGCAGGCGTCATGCGTTGGCGGGGCGCCCGCTGCGCTTTATCCGCCTCGGATGGCGGCGGCAAATGCTCCAACACCCACAGGCACAGGAGCAATCCCGGCAGAAATATCAATCCTGCCACGAACGGCATCCATTGTTCGCTCACACCGTGCGCATCGAGCAGCCATTTTCCTGTCGTTTTGACAAAACCGGAAGAAATAATGAAGTTGACGCAGAGTAAAGCCGCCAGCGCCTCTGTCACGCGCCGCCCTTCCAAGTAACTGAAAATCAGACCCCAGGCCATACCGAGCGGAAGACCGTTGACGAACATCCAGCCGACATTCCAGGGAAAAGGCGTGAGGGCAAAACCCAGCAAAGAAGCGGCGGCTACGCCCGTCATGCCAAGCAAAACTGCTGCCCGACGACGCGCTGTCATGCCCGAAATGACCCGGATGCCGATGAATTTGGAAAGCGCGTAACCCGCTACCTGTGCCATCACCAGCATTATTTTGAACTGCACGCCCCACCATTCCAGCCCGGCGTACGAGCCTGCCGTAAAAGGTTTTCGGAAAGCATAAATACAGCAGTAGGCTAAAAAAGAAAACACTCCGGCTACGGCGATAAAAACTGCCGGCGAAACGACGGCCATTCGGCGGGCAAATGATTCCGAGCGAAACATAACAGTCGCAATCTTACGACCGCTTTTTCCTGACTATGAGGCGCTTGCACAGAAGTAACGGTTATTTAACCCCCGCCGCTTTTTTGTTTTTTTATTGTAAAATCAGTGTTACCCAATCGTTGATTTTCACCTCGACAATCTTAAAATTCGCTTAATCCCCTGCCACTTACCTTCGCCGAAAAAGCAAACAAAATGAGCCATCCACCTATTCGCCTTGTCATGTTCGACATGGCCGGTACTACCGTTCGTGACAACAACGAAGTGTTGCATTGTTTCGGCGAAGCCTGCAAAAAAGAAGGCATTCAAGCCGATGAAAAACGCCTGAACGCGCTCATGGGCGTGTCGAAACTGGAAGTATTTCATTTACTCTGGCGCGAACAATTGGGCGAGGACGCCGCAAGCGAGATCATCACTGAAAAAGCAGAACATGCGTTCCAAACCTTCCGCGATATTCTTGAAAATTACTACCGCAACCATCCTGTGGAGCCTACCGAAGGAGCGTTGGAGGTATTCCACTGGTTGCGCGGACACGATATCAAAATCGCGTTGAATACCGGTTTTTATCGCGCCGTCACGGATATTATCCTGAACAAACTGGGTTGGCTGGCCGGGTTGAACGCCGAATATGTGGGCGGCATCAGCTCTACGATTGATTTTTCCATCAGCAGCGACCAGGTGCCGCAGGGTCGTCCGGCGCCGTACATGATTCAAAAAGCCATGTCTGTTTTTGGTATCACTGACCCGAAGCAGGTCGTGAAAATCGGCGACACACCGATAGATTTGGAAGAGGGCCGAAAGGCCGGCTGCGCGTTGTCGCTGGCTGTGGTCAACGGCACGCATAGCCGGGCTGAACTGGAGATTTTGGACAACGATGGGCTACTACCCTCTTTGAGCGAGTTGCCTGCATTTTTAGAAAAACTGTCTTTGATTGAAAATAAAATCGGGCACCCGGTATAAAACTGGATGCCCGATTGTCGGTTTGAAGTTTTTCCAAAAAACGTCTTAACCGTTCATATTGAGGATTTTAACTTCGACACGCTGGTTTTTCCGGCGACCTTCGGGCGTCGTGTTCGGCTCTACGGGCATTTTCCAGCCATAACCTTTGTACTGCACACGGCTGGACGCGACGCCTTTGGAAACGAGCCAGTCGGCTACTGATTTGGCGCGATTGGTAGAAAGCGAATAGGCCGCAGAAGAATCGGGGTACATGGCATTGTTGGTATGCCCGCGCACCTCCACTATCACGTCCGGGTTTTCTTTCATAAACGTGAGAAATTTATTCAGTTCCGGTTCGCTTTCGGGTTTCAATTCAAATTTACCGGTATCGAAATACACTTTTTCGAGTCGGTACACTTTGCCTTTCGCCATCGTTTTGCGTTCGATTTCAGCGTTGGCAACAGGCTTTGATGGCTCCGGCTTTTTAGCAGGCGTATCTACCCGGGGCTGATTTGTCACTTTGGGTTTTTCATTCGGGACTGATTTGGCAGCGGCTATCGGAGGAGTCGGTTTTTGCTCCGGCATTTTATCCGGCCCGCACACGACTGTCCTTATGGGCGAGGCGTTATCCAGCAAAATATTTCCATTATAAGGAAACAAGACAGGGGTTTTGTAGTATGCCTCGAAGAAAATGTACTGATAATTTCCACTTTTAGGACTCAGCCGGAACGTGTGCCCCAGCCAGCGGGTGTTGGTGACGACAGGCGTTTCATAGAGTAATTCGGTCTTGCTACAGTAGCCAGTGCCGCCATAAACACGAATTTTGGCGGGTGTGGCGTAGTTGGCCTCCTGGCCTGTAAGTTTGCTGGTACTCAGATAAAGTTCGGCACGACAAATATCCATCGTGAACTCGTAGCAATGGTCTTTTTCCAAAGCACGGCTCAGGCGCTGACCCACCCCTTCCCAGGTTTCGTTGTCGCGTACCACCAGGCCTAAGTAAGTATTGCCATGACTGGGGGCTTTGGTTACAGAAAAAGAGCCGGGCTGCACATCAGGCGGCGTCTCGCCAGGTCTGCCGCAATCGTACCACCCGTTGGGGGCTTCGCCGGCTTTCGGAAAATCTTCAAAGGAAGGATTGGTGAAAGTGATGGGCGCTTCTTTGGTTTGCGCAGAAGTCAAAAGCGGAAGCGCCAGCGCGCCGATTATCCACCCGAGTTTTCTTTCAAAAGACATACGTTCACAATGTTTTGATTAGCAATTTGCAGCAGGCGTGACAAAGAATATGCCGTTCAAAACACTTTAACAACGTGTTGCCGAAACCTGCCGCAGTTTTCTCGCTACAAAATTTTAAAGCAATAACGCCAGATGCTCGCTTTTGATGTGTGCTTTTCGATGAAAAACAGGGTTTTAACACTTGACGGGCAAAGGTTCTTAGTTGTTGGTTGCTGGTTGTTGGTTCTTGGTTACTAATTTGAAACGCTTGCTACCAAGAACTAACAACCAAGAACCAAGAACCAACAACTATTTAAAAGCATCCAGCCCCGTCACGTCGTGGCCGGTGATGAGCAGGTGAATATCGTGCGTGCCCTCGTAGGTCAACACTGTTTCGAGATTCATCATGTGGCGCATCACGGGGTACTCGTTGGTGATACCCATGCCGCCATGAATCTGACGGGCTTCGCGGGCGATTTCCAGAGCCATGTGGACGTTGTTGCGCTTCGCCATCGAGACTTGGGCGGGCGTGTGTTTGCCCACATTTGCCAAAGTACCGAGCCGCCACGCGAGCAGTTGCGCCTTCGTGATTTCGGTAATCATCTCGGCTAATTTCTTCTGTGTCAACTGAAAACCGCCGATGGGACGACCAAACTGAACCCGCTCTTTCGAGTAGCGCAAAGCCGAATCGTAGCAATCGAGCGCTGCGCCGATGGCGCCCCAGGCGATGCCATAGCGGGCTTTGGTCAGGCAGGAAAGCGGGCCTTTGAGGCCGACGACGTTGGGCAACACGTTTTTCTTTGGCACGCGCACGTCTTCAAAAACAAGTTCGCCAGTGATGCTGGCGCGGAGGCTCCATTTGCCGTGAATTTCAGGCGCAGAAAAGCCTTTCATGCCTTTTTCGACGATGAGGCCGATAATTTTGCCTTCTTCATTTTTTGCCCAAACAACAGCGATATCGGCGACGGGCGAATTGGTAATCCACATTTTCGCGCCGTTCAAAATGTAAGAATCACCGTCGTCTTTCACGTTGGTAATCATGCCGCTGGGGTTGGAGCCGGCATCAGGTTCGGTGAGACCGAAACAGCCGATGAACTCGCCTTTCGCCAACTTGGGCAGGTAGTGGCGGCGTTGTTCTTCGGAGCCGAAGCGATAAATCGGGTACATCACGAGCGAGCCTTGCACCGAAGCCATCGAGCGGACACCGGAGTCGCCGCGTTCGAGTTCCTGCATGATGACGCCATAGGCGATTTCGTCCATGCCGCCGCAGCCGTATTCGGCGGGCAGCGAGGGGCCGAAGGCGCCGATTTCGGCCAAACCTTTGAACAGGTGGGTCGGGCATTCGGCGCGGTTGGCGTAGTCTTCGATGATGGGGCTGACTTCGGCTTTTACCCAGTCGCGCACGGCCTCGCGAGCGAGCAGGTGTTCGGAAGTGAGCAGTTCGTCCACGCCGTAGTAGTCGTGGTGCTGGTAGCGGTCTTCGCGTTGGGAGATTTTATGAGCGGTAGCGGTGGAGCCGTTCGATTGCATATTTTTCAATGATTGAGTGTTGAACAAAGTGAAATCCCGCATTTCGGCGGGAAGTGAATGGGTGATCGAGTGAGGAACTCAAATCGAGTTTGGTCAGGAAAATATCGGGGCAAAAGTAAAGAAACTTTCGCGGGCGAAATGGGGCAAAATCACTTCTTCGCAATTTTGACCGAATATAATTTTTGAAAAGGAAAAAAACAGGCGGGAAAAACGAAGATGGTTTGGGATGCCTTCTGAGACCTGTAAGGTTTCGCAAACCTTATAGGTCTGAAAACACTACCTTCGCCGCCCAAAAAGTCCAACGTCTTAACGTCCAACAATCCAACGTCCGCGCAGTGAACTTCCTTACGCTCGAAAATATCACCAAGTCCTACGGCGAAAAAATCCTCTTCCAGAACATCAGTCTTCGGATTGACAAGGGGCAAAAAATCGGCCTCATCGCCAAAAACGGCACAGGCAAAACGACCCTCATGCGCGTCATCGCTGGCAAAGAAGGCGCCGAAGGCGAGAACGCTAAAATCCTGCTGCGCAAGGACATCCGCATCGGCTGGCTCGACCAGGAACCCTACTTCAGCCCGGAACTCGACGTGCTCGCCGCTGTGCTCGACCCTTCCAACCCGCTCGTGCGCGTGGTGGAGCGCTACGAACACGCGCTCGCCCATCCCGAAAAAACCGCCGAGTTGCAGGAAGCCATCGCCGAAATGGATTTGAACAACGCCTGGACTTTTGAGGCGAAAGTGAAAGAAACCCTGTTTCGTTTTCGCATGGAGGATTTCGAGCAGAAAGTCAAAAACCTTTCCGGCGGCCAGCAAAAACGCCTCGCTTTGGTCAAAATCCTGCTGGAAGAACCCGATTTTCTCATCCTCGACGAGCCGACGAACCACCTCGACGTGGAGATGATAGAATGGCTCGAAGAGTATTTGCAACAGCCGGGTATTACTTTGTTCATGGTGACGCACGACCGCTATTTCCTTGAAAATGTGTGCGATAACATCATTGAACTCGAAGGCGGGCAACTGCGCCGCTACTCCGGCTCGTACTCGGATTATTTGGAAAAAAAAGCCCTGCGCGAGGAGGTGGAAACGACGACCTACGAACGCCAGAACAAACTCCTGAAACGCGAACTCGAGTGGGTGCGCCGTTCGCCGCAAGCCCGCACGACGAAGGCGAAGGCGCGTGTGGACGCTTATTTCAACAAAAAAGAGACGAACGACGCTTTGAAAAAAAAGTCGGATGAAATGACTTTGCAAATCAAGGAAAACTGGATGGGCAGCAAGGTGGTGGAGTTGCACAACATCAGTAAAGCGTTCGGAGAGAAGAAGTTGCTCGAAAATTTCAGTTACAAATTCAAGCGAAAAGAGCGCGTCGGCATCGTCGGGCAAAACGGTTCGGGCAAGTCCACTTTCCTGCAAATCCTGACCGGCGCGTTGCCGCCCGACACTGGGAAAGTCGTCATCGGCGAGACGATTATTTTTGGTCACTACCGGCAGGAAGGCATCCAACTCAAAGAGGACAAACGAGTGATAGATGCCGTGCGCGACATTGCGGACTACATTCCGCTCGAAAAAGGCAAAGAACTTTCGGCGGCGCAACTGCTCGAACGTTTCCTGTTCAGCCGCCCGCAGCAGCAGGTTTATGTCAGCCAACTTTCCGGCGGCGAACGGCGCAGGCTTTATTTGCTCACGATTTTGATGAAAAATCCCAACTTCCTCATCCTCGACGAGCCGACGAACGACCTCGACGTTTTGACTTTGCAGGTTTTGGAGGATTTTCTCGAAGATTTTCCCGGCTGCCTCGTGGTCGTCACGCACGACCGCTATTTCATGGACAGGCTCGTTGACCATCTTTTCGTTTTTGAAGGCAACGGAAAAATCAAGGATTTCAACGGGACTTACGCCGAATACCGGGCACTGAAACGCACTGAAGCAGTCGGCAGTGGCAGTGGCAGTAGCAGTAGCAGTGGCGGTAATCAGTTAGCAGTAGCGGTTGGCAGTAGCAGCAAACAGTCGGGACTAACGAACACCGAACGCAACGAGATGAAAAAACTCGAAAAAGAACTCGCCACGTTGGAAACCCGAAAAAAAGAGATTCTGGAAAAATTCAACTCCGCCGACTTGGGCGCAGACGAGGCGACGAAACTTTCCGCCGAACTGGGGAAATTGCAGGACGATTTGGACGGGAAGGAAATGCGCTGGCTGGAATTGTCGGAGAAGTGAACTGAAATCCTTATTTTTGAAGCCTCAACCGGCTTCGCCATGAATACAAAAACGCTTGCCTGCGCAACCTTTTTTCAACTGCTGGCCGCTTTCGGTTTCGCTCAAACGGATTTCGCCGCCATTGATTCCTGGGCCGCTTCCCTACCCTTTCGCGGTGAAAAAAATCTCATCCGCATCACCGACTCTTTGACCAATCGTTTTGAAAGTGACTTAGAAAAAGGCCGCGCTATTTTTTCCTGGATAACCGAACACATCGCCTACGACTGCGGCCAGCAAAATCGCCTCGAAGCCGAACCGGAAGAAGCCGTCCACCCACTCTATTATACCCAACAACAAGTCGAACTTATCCTCAAACGCCGCCGCACCCGCTGCGAGGGTTACGCGTTTATGTTCAGGACAATGTGCAGATTGGCAGGTATTTACGCGACCACGCTGGAAGGATATGCGCGCTTCGACGGGCGAAAAGTGGACCCCGCCACCGTCCAGCCGAACCACACCTGGAATGCCGTTTGTTTCGACGGCGAATGGTTTGAGATTGACCTGACCGCCGCTTCCGGCCAATGCGACAACGGGCAATTCCGCCGCGCACCCCGCGAGGAGTTTTTCCAAATGAACCCAAATTTGATCGAGCGGCTCTACATCCCCATTGAAGACGAGCGCCACTCGAACAATTCGGGACGAATTATCTTGAAATTTTGAATGAAACTCAACTTTCCGAAAGTTGGCAACTTTCGGAAAGTTTGTAAAGAATTACTGCAACACCGCCCGCCGCTCGGCCATACGCTCTTTCAACTTGCGCCAGCTGGGACCCATCAGGCGGTTCATACCTTTGTCCACGACATAGTGCGTGGCGATGTTGGCCAAACCTTTCACCCGTGCCGGCAACGAGCCGAACGAACGCAGGCTAATGGAGTAGCCGCCATCGGTGTACTCAATGTAGTGCCAATAGCCCGAAGGCATAAAAATCGTTTCGCCCGGCTGAAGCATCACTTCATAGCCTTTAGCATTGGCCAATGCCGGATATTTTTCGTAATCAGGATGGTTCAAATCCACGTAGCTCGCTACCGTAAAGGGGTGTTGATAAACGTTGCGGCTCTGGTCGGGCGCGAAGAGAATGACCCGTTTGCGGCCATGAATCTGGTTGAGAAAAACGTGGCTCATATCAATGTCGTAGTGCAAGGCCACTTTAGAGCCTTCGCCGCCAAAAAACATGAACGGCAACTCGTCCACGAAACCGTCCATGATGTCAGGAATCTGGAAATCATTGCGCAATTCAGGTGCGGCGCGGAAAATGTTCCACAGGAAAATGCGCAGGTCGTTGGGCCCACTTTCGAGGATTTCAAGATATTCTTTAAAAGAGATTATCCTGTCGGGTGTCATGTAGCCTTTACCAGGTTTCGAGTAATTATTGGACACCACCGGGACCTGCAAATGACCGTACCGCGATTTAAAGTGTTCGATCGTCCAACGCTGACGGGCAGGCCACGAAGCCGTGAGATCGGTAAAAACGACTGGCTTCATTGGAAGCAAGTATTCGGTAGCAAAAGTCTCGCGGGTTAGACCAGTCCGACGTTCAACGGGTTGAAGTTCCAGCATAGGCAGCATGAGTTTAGGTGAAAAAATGTGCTAACAGGAAGATGCCGGTTTGTTGTTTGGAGTGCAAAAGTAAAAAGGAAGTGCAACGCAAGTGCAATTTTGTCGCGACACTCTACCTTTGCGCCACTTTGAAACGGCTCGCCCGCTCACCCCTCTCTTCTCACATCATCGTTAAATGGCAGATATTTCCAAACTTACAGAACTCGCCGCACAAGTCCGCCGCGACATCGTGCGCATGGTTTACAATTGTCAAAGCGGACACCCCGGAGGCTCGCTCGGCTGCGTTGAGTTTTTCGTGGCGCTCTACGGCAACGTATTGAAACACAAGCCAAAACCTTTCAAAATGGAAGGTAAAAACCAGGATTTATTTTTCCTTTCCAACGGCCACATTTCGCCCGTTTGGTACTCCGTGTTGGCGCGCACGGGCTATTTTGAAGTGAAAGAACTCGCCACTTTTCGCAAAATAAATTCCCGCCTGCAAGGCCACCCCGCTACCCACGAAGGACTGCCGGGCGTGCGCATTGCTTCCGGTTCGCTGGGGCAGGGAATTTCCGTCGCCATCGGCGCAGCGCTCGCCAAAAGGCTCGACCAGGACCCCCGCTGGGTTTTTTGCCTCACTGGCGACGGCGAACTCGAGGAAGGACAATGTTGGGAAGCCATCATGGCCGCTGCGCACCATAAAGTGGACAACCTTATCGTCACGGTGGACTGGAACGGCCAGCAGATTGACGGCCCGACCGAGCAAGTGATGAGCCTCGGCAACTTGCCCGCCAAGTGGAAAGCCTTCGGCTGGGATGTGTTGATTTTGGAAAACGGCAATGATTTAGAGGCAGTTATCGCCATGTTGCGCAAGGCAAAACGCCGTACCGGCAAAGGCAAACCGGTCGTGATTTTGATGAAAACGCAAATGGGTCACGGCGTGGATTTTATGGTCGGCACACACAAATGGCACGGCAAAGCGCCCAATCAGGAGCAATTTGAAATCGCGATGAAGCAGTTGGGAGAAACGAGTTTGGGGGATTTTTAGACGAGTTAACATGAGCGATATTCAATTACTTAGAGAAAAGTTGTTGCGTTTAAATCTGCCTTACTCAGCGGAGACAGGCATGGTTGAGGTTTCTGGGCAACTCCAAAACGGTCTTGCTTTTTTCCCCGTGGGGCGTGGATTATTTGGCGACGGAGAGGATTTGCCCAAAGGGAAAATCATGATTTTGGGTCAAGACTTTGGCACACTTTCTTACACTCAAAACTTGCCGCAAAGCGGCGAAGACATTAAAACAAATGCAACTTGGAGGAATTTACTCGAACTGATTCGAGGCGCAAAAATCTCTGAAGGTGATTGCTTCTTCACCAATGCAATCATGGGTGTCCGAAAAAATGAAAAGATGGTAGGGAAATCACCGGGTATGAAACATGATAAGTTCCGGGAAAAATGTCAAGAGTTTTTTGAATTTCAATTTGAAACTCAAAAGCCTGCGACAATTTGGGCATTAGGAGTGGAAGTAATGAAATTTCTACTTCCTCTGTCAAGTGAATTAAAGGGAAAATGGAGCAAAATTTCAAGTCTTAAATCTTTAGATGAAACTTCTACTCCTCTTTTGAAGGCCATTCATTTTGACAATAATAAACTTTTGAAAACGAATGTTTTAATCCTCACTCATCCTTGCATTTGGTCAAATCTCGAAAGAAGAAAATTTAACGAAATTAAAGGTGTGGAGGCAATCCGTGAAATGATGTGCCAGTCCCTCACTGCATAAACTTATGTCACTCGAAAATATCACATCCTCCGCCTCCCGCGCTACTCGCGAAGGCTTCGGCCAAGGCCTCCTCGAACTGGGCCGCCAAAACCCCAACGTCGTCGGCCTCACCGCCGACCTCATGG
>Ga0209172_10000786_pt1 | contig 80145 bp, 72 predicted proteins | sample LarsenN4metaG_FD_184113 | JGI IMG/M metagenome (GOLD analysis project Ga0209172, IMG submission 184113) | Hot spring sediment bacterial and archeal communities from British Columbia, Canada, to study Microbial Dark Matter (Phase II) - Larsen... ... | reverse complement strand
CAATGCCCCACGCTGCTCCTCGCTCGCCTCAACCGGAGATTTGCCCGCCATGCCCCGCCCCCGCGAATCATCGCAAAGACGGAATCACACCCGCGATTCGTTGGTCAAGCTGGTAGAACCTGCTTAGCAGGGGATGCCTCGAATTCAACCGGTGTCGGCGCGCCCGCACGACCCGGAACCGCCGACCGGCAGCGGCCGATGCAACTCGATGTCGTCGATCTGCGCGATTTCTACGGCCGGCCGCTCGGCGGCGTGGTGCGGCGGCTGCTGGCCGGCCGCATCCGCGCCCGCTGGCGCAGCACGCACGGCACTCAGCTTGTGGGCCTCGGCTACGCCGTGCCCTACATCGGCATGTTCCGCGGCGAGGCGGAGCGCCTGGCCGCCCTGATGCCCGCCAACCAGGGGGCCCTCGCCTGGCCCTCCACCGGCAAGGTGGCGACCGCCCTGGTGGAGGAAGCGATGCTGCCGCTGCCTGACGCCTCCGTCGACCGGCTGCTCGCCGTGCACTGCCTGGAGGCCTCCGAGCGCGTCTCCGCGCTGCTGCGCGAGATCTGGCGCGTGCTGACGCCCGAGGGCCGGCTGCTGCTCATCGCCCCCAACCGGCGGGGGGTGTGGGCCCGGCTCGACACCACCCCCTTCGGCCACGGCCGGCCCTATAGCCGCGCCCAGCTCGAGCGCCTGCTCACCGACGCCCTCTTCACCCCGCTCGAATGGGCGACCGCCCTGCACCTGCCCCCCCTCGACCGGCCCTGGCTGCTGCGCTGGGCCACCGCCTTCGAGCGCATGGGGGCGCGGCTGTGGCCAGGCTTCGCCGGCGTCATCATGGTCGAGGCCGAGAAAGAGCTGATGGGCGCCATTCCCAAGACCGTGCCGGCCCGCCGCGTCGGGCGGCTCGCCACGGTCCGCGGCTCCTTCGAGCGCGAGGGGGGCTCGCCGCCGGCCGCTCTCGCGCCGGACAGCTGAAGGGGAGGGCGGCGGGGGTCGCTGCGCCTGGGCCGGCCATTGCTTGCGCGCCCCGACGCCAGTATAACGCCGGCAAAATCGCGGGCCGTCGCCTCCGGCGCCCGCGCCGTCAGCCCCTTCAGGAGAGCCCAATGGCTGCCCAGCTCAGCGAGATCAAGGCCTATGCGCGCGCGCGCGCCGGCACCGGGGCCGCGCGCGCCGTGCGCCGGCAGGCCCAGGTGCCGGGCATCATCTACGGTGACGGGCGCGAGCCGCAGACCATCTCGCTCAACACCAACGAGCTCGTCAACCTGATGAACCGCGGGCGCTTTCTGTCGACCCTGATCAGCCTCGACATCGACGGCACCAAGACCCGCGTCATCCCGCGCGAGGTGCAGCTCGACCCGGTGAGCGACAAGCTGGTGCACGTCGACTTCCAGCGCGTGGGAGAAGGCGCGCGCATCCGCGTCAACGTGCCGGTGCGGTTCGTCAACGAGGGGCTCTCGCCGGGCCTCAAGCGCGGCGGCGTGCTCAACGTCGTGCGCCACGAGATCGAGGTCACCTGCCCGGCCGACGCCATCCCCGAGCACTTCGAGTTCGATCTCGCCGGCCTCGAGATCGGCCGCTCGGTGCACATCTCCGCCATCAAGCTGCCGGAGGGCGTGAGGACCACCATCCAGAACCGCGACTTCACCGTGGCCACCATCGCCGGCCACAAGATCGAGGAGGAGCCCACGCCCGGCGCCGAGGCCGCAGCCGTGGAGGGCGCCGCGCCGGCCGAGGGTGCCGAGGCCGCCGCGCCCGCCGAGGCGGCCGCCGGCGATGCCAAGGCGGCCGCGGGCAAGGAGGGCGCCAAGGCGCCTGCCGGCAAGGAAGGCGCCAAGCCGGCCGCGGCGGCGGCCAAGCCAGCCGCAGACAAGGGCAAGAAGTAGGCGCTGCGCCGGGCCCTGCCCCGCGCGGCGGATCGCGAGCACATGAAGCTTTTCGTAGGCCTCGGCAACCCGGGCAGCGACTACGCGCGCCATCGCCACAACGTGGGCTTCATGGCGGTCGAGCGCATCGCCGAGCGCCACGGCCTCGGCCCCTGGCGCCGGCGCTTCCATGGCCGGGTGTGCGAGGGCAGGCTGGGCGGCGAGCGCGTGGTGCTGCTCGAGCCGCAGACCTACATGAACGAGAGCGGCCGGTCGGTGGCCGAGGCGCTGCGCTATCTGGAGATCGGCGAGGGCGACGTCTACGTCTTCCACGACGAGCTCGACCTCGTGCCCGGCAAGCTCAGGGTCAAGACCGGCGGCGGCAATGCCGGCCACAACGGCCTGCGCTCCATCTCGGCCCACATCGGCAACGAGTACGCCCGCGTGCGCATCGGCATCGGCCACCCGGGCTCCAAGGATGCGGTGATCCGCTACGTGCTGCACGACTTCGCCAAGGCCGACGCGGCCTGGCTCGAGCCGCTGCTCGATGCCATGGCGGATGCGGCCCCGCGGCTCGCCGCCGGTGACGAGGCGCGCTTCCTCACCGACGTGGCGCGCGCCCTCAAGGGCGGCGACGACAAGCCCGCGGAGCGGGCGGCATCGCCGCCGGTGAAGGCCGAGAAGCCGCCCGCGCCTCACCCGGCCGGCGAGCGGCAGGGCAAGCGCGCGAGCGCGCTGGCCGAGAACCTCAAGCGCTGGCTCAAGGGCCAGGGGCGGGAAAGCTGAGCCATGGGCTTCAAGTGCGGCATCGTGGGCCTGCCTAACGTCGGCAAGTCCACCCTCTTCAACGCGCTCACGCAGACGGCCGCCGCCGAGGCCGCCAACTATCCCTTCTGCACCATCGAGCCCAACATCGGCGAGGTGGCGGTGCCCGACCCCCGGCTCGACAAGATTGCGGCCATCGCCGGCTCACCCCTGGTAACGCCCACCCGGCTCACCTTCGTCGACATCGCCGGCCTGGTGCGCGGCGCCTCCAAGGGCGAGGGGCTCGGCAACCAGTTCCTCGCCCACATCCGCGAGGTCGACGCGGTGGCCTACGTGCTGCGCTGCTTTACTGACCCCGACGTCACCCACGTGGAGGGGCGCATTGATCCCCTCGCCGACGCCGAGACGGTGGAGACCGAGCTGATGCTCGCCGATCTCGAGAGCCTGGAGCGCCGTCGCGAGCCGCTCTTCAAGAAGGCGCAGGTGGGCGAGAAGGAGGCGCGCGCCCAGCTCGCGCTCGTCGACAAGGCGCTCGCGCTGGTGCGCGAGGGCAGGCCGGCGCGGCTGGCCCGCGTCTCCGCCGAGGAGGAGCGCGGCTGGCGGGCCCTGCAGCTGCTCACCGCCAAGCCCGTGCTCTACGTGTGCAACGTGGAGGAGGCGGCCGTCGCCGGCAACGAGCTCACCCGCAAGGTCGAGGCCCGTGCCCGGACGGAGGGGGCGGGCTGCGTCGTCATCTCGGCCAAGCTCGAGGCCGAGCTGGCCGGCCTCGAGCCAGAGGAGCGCGCCTATTATCTGGAGCACCTGGGGCTTGCCGAGCCCGCCCTCAACGCGCTGATCCGCGAGGGCTATCGGGTGCTGAGCCTGATTACCTTCTTCACCGCCGGCCCCAAGGAGGCGCGCGCCTGGACGGTGCCGGCCGGCACCAAGGCGCCCAAGGCCGCCGGCGTCATCCACACCGACTTCGAGAAGGGCTTCATCCGTGCTGAGACCATCGCCTACGAGGACTTCGTGGCGCTGGGCGGCGAGCAGGGCGCCAAAGAGGCGGGCAAGATGCGCCTGGAAGGCCGCGACTACGTGGTGCGCGACGGCGACGTCATGCACTTCCGCTTTGCCACGTGAAGTCCCCATCCGCGGGCAAGACCCCGGACAGCCGCGCCGAGGCGCGGCTTCCGGGGCCGCACGTATGGACGGTGCGACGAGAAGCGGCGCGATGCGTCGCGGGGATCGCAGCCCGCATAGCCGGCCGCTGCCGCAAGCCGCGAGGATCCGGAGCCGCCCAAGGCCGCTTAGCTCCCGCTTGGCCGCTGTATCCGGCCCCAATTTCGCCCTAAGAAGCGCTGGCCGGGCCTGCGGCCGGGTCCCCGCCGGGGGCCCCTTCGTCCTCTGCGGGAGACGCCTGGTGGCGCGAAAGCCCATCACCGAGCCGAGCGATGCACGCTTCCGCGAGGCGCTCGACGCCATGCCGCACAAGGTGTGGGTCGTGCGCACCGAAGGGCCTGCCGTCTACTACAACGCGGCAATGCGCGCGTTCGCCGGCGCCGCGCTCGATCTGGCCGATCGGCCGAGCCGCGAGCGTGCCCTCATCCACCCCGACGATCTCCCCCGTTTCGTGGCCGCCCGCGACGCCGGCCAGCGCTCCGGCCGGCCCTGGTCGGTGGAGGTGCGCCTGCGCCGGCGCGACGGCGTGAGCCGCTGGCACCGCGTCGACGTGTCAGTGCTGCGCCTCGCCGGCAGGTCCGAGGCCTGGCTCGTCACCGCCACCGACATCGACGACCTGCAGCGCGCCGTAGCCGACGCCCGCCACAGCGAGGAGCGGCTTCGCCTCGCCGCCGAGGCCGCCCAGCTCGGCATCTACTCCTTCGACCTCGACAGCCAGGAGCACGTGTGGTCGCCCGAGCTCAAGGACATCTTCGGCCTGCCGGAGACCGCCGCGCCGCCGCCCCACGTCCTCGAGTGCATCCATCCCGACGACCGGCCGCGCTTCGAGGCGCTGCGCCGTGCGAGCCTCGACCCGCAGGGGGAGGGCTCGTTCCAGGACGAGCACCGCATCCTGCGCCCGGACGGCTCCGTGCGCTGGGTGCTGGTGAGGGGGCGGGTCGCCTTCGCCGGCGAGGGCGCCTCGCGCCGGCCGGTGCGGGGGCTCGGCCTCGTGCTCGACGTCACGAACCGCAAGACGGCCGAGCAGATGCTGGCCCAGAGCGAGGCGCGCTATCGCACGCTGGTGGAGAACGCCAGCGACATCGTCGCCATGCTGGCGCTCGACGGCCGCATCCTGTCGGTCAATCCCGCCATCCACCGGATCCTGGGGTACACCCCCGAGGAGGTGATCGGCAGGACGCTCGCCGAGTTCGTTCCCGCCGACCAGATGCCGATGCAGTACGTCATGCTCGATCGCAAGCTCAAGGGCGAGCCTTCCACCCGCTACGACCTCGAGGTCATCACCAAGGGCGGGCAGCGGCGCGTGCTCGAGGTCAGCTCGCGGCTGGTGTTCGACGACGCCGGGCTGCCGGCCGCCGTCCACTCGGTGGCCCGCGACATAAGCGAGCGCAAGGAGGCCGAGGCCCGGCAGCGCCTGCTGGTGGGCGAGCTGCAGCACCGCACCCGCAACCTGCTCGCCGTGATCCAGGCGATCGCCACCGGCACCCTCGGCGACCACCCCGACTACGAGACCTTCGTCGGCCGCCTACACGCCCTCGCCCACGCGCAGGAGTTCGTGGCGGCCGGCCCCCAGGGCGGCGTGCCGCTCAGGGGCCTCGTCGATGCCGAGCTTGCGCCGTTCGGCACGCGCGTGGCCGTGTCGGGGGAGGACATCGTGGTCGGCGGCAGCTTCGCCCAGGCCTTCGCCCTCGTGGTGCACGAGCTTGCCACCAATGCCCTCAAGCACGGCGCCTTCTCCGTCCCCGACGGCCACGTGCGCATCGAGTGGCGGGTGGCCGCGGGCGGCGGCGAGCCGCAGCTCGAGATCGCGTGGATCGAGCGCGGCGGCCCGCCGGTGCGTGCGCCCGCGGCTGCGGGCTTCGGCAGCCGGCTGATGGCGGCGCTGGGCGAACCGCGGCTCGACTTCGCCGCCGACGGCTTCGAGTACCGGCTGTCGGTTCCGCTCGCCGAGGCGACCAGGGTCGCGCAGGAGCCGGCCGGAGCGCTCGCCCGCCAGGGGCGCCCGCCGGGCGGCACTTGAGCCCGGCCCAGGGCGCGGGGGGCCTTCCCTTGCCTAGCCTAGTACCCGGCCTTTGCCTCGAGGTCGCCGCCCTCGCGCTTCATCACCAGGATGGTGCGCGTGAACTCGCATACCACGGTCTGGTCCTGGTTGCGGCCGATGGTCTTGACGGTGACGAGGCCGGCCCCGGGCCGCGATTTCGAGGGGCGCTTGGCGAGCACCTCGGACTCCCCATAGAGCGTGTCGCCGGCGAACAGCGGGTGAGTGAGCCTGATATCGGTCCAGCCCAGGTTGGCGATGGCCTTCTGGCTCACGTCGGTGACGCTCATGCCCACCAGCAGCGCCACCGTGAACGGGCTCGCCACGATGCAGCGGCCGAACTCGGTGTGCTTGGCGTACTCCTCGTCGAAGTGCAGCGGGTGCGTGTTCATCGTCAGCAGCGTGAACCAGATGTTGTCGGTCTGGGTGATGGTGCGGCCCGGGCGGTGTTCGTAGACGTCGCCCACCGTGAAGTCCTCGTAGTAGCGCCCGAACGACTCCCGGTAGCGCCGCTCGCCGACCTTCCTCACCTCGCCTGCCACGCTCCCCTCCCCTCCCGCGAGTGACCGGCCGCCCGGGGCCCGCGGCCGTCCGGCGGCGGCCCGAGCCTAGCCTGCCGCGGGCCGGTCGGCCATGCCGCGCCCCGGGGGCGCCTCTAGCGACGGTCGATCTCGAAGTCCTCGCACGACATCCCGAGCAGCGCCAGGGCCTCCTCCAGCTGGTCGCCGAGGAGCGGCATGCCGAGAAGGTAGTCGGCCGTGTGGGTGGGGCGGCTGCCGTGGGCGCGCGCCGCCTCGGCGCGGAGCTCCGGCCAGTCCTCGAGCGTGTTATCGTCGCGGCCGAGCCAGGCCAGCGCCACCAGGTCGATCTGCTCGTCCTCGCTCAGGCTGGAGATGAACGACACGAGCTCCTCGGCCACCGGGTCGTCGGGGTGATCCTCCAGCACCGCGATCATCCTGTCGTCGGCCGGATTGGAGCCGTTCTCCGGCTCGGTGACGACGTCCTTCACGTCGAACTCGCGCGCCTTGATGATGACGAAGCACACCTTCTCCGCCGAGATCGCCAGGGTCGGCGCCTCCTCGCCGGGGCCGTGCTCGATATGCGCTGACCGCCTCGCCATGGAGCCTCCCAGGTCTGGCTTGCACCTCGTTTGCCTCGTCAACGCCGACGATGGGCAAACGCTCCCGTGCAACGTCGACGAGCGGGCGGCGGGGCGCGTTCTCCGGCCGCGCTCATGCTCGCCGGTCCCGCGACCGCGCCGCGCCGGGCCGTGCCGCATGCGCGAGCGGAGCGGCCAAAGTGCATTGCCCCGGCGCGCCTGCGGCGGCAGGCTAGGCGCCAGCCCCGAGCCGCAGCAGCCACTCCATGTCCGCCTCGCTGCCGAGCTGCCGCCTGCCGCCCTCCCTGCCGAGGCCGCGCCTCTACGCGGGCGCCGACCAGCCGGCCAGGGTGAGCCTGGAGATCGACGCCGTCGGCCATGGCGCCGGCACCGTCCCGGTCATGGTGGAGGACGTGGCGCACCTGCCGTTCTGCGCCCTGGCGCGGTTTGCCCGGCCCGACTGCGCGGGCCTGCCCAAGGTGCTGGTGGTGGCCCCGCTCTCCTGCCACTTCCCCATCCTGCTCCGCGATCTGGTGCTGGGCCTGGTGCCGTTCTGCCAGGTGTTCCTCACCGACTGGGTCAACGCCCGCCACGTGCCGGTCGAGCGCGGCCGCTTCGATCTTGCGGCCAACGTCGCCCATGTCGCCGAGGCCATGCGGCTGGTGGGCCCCGGCCTGCACGTCCTGGCGCTGTGCCAGGGCGCGGTGTCGGCCCTGGCGGCCGCCGCCCGGCACGCCCGGCCCGGCGGCGCCGCCCCGCGCAGCCTGGTGCTGGTCGCGGCGCCGGTCGACCCGGCGAGCAGCCCCACCCGCGTGTCCCGCCTGCTCGCGGCCCGGCCGCTCGCCTGGTACGAGCGCAACGTCATCGCCGAGGTGCCGGCGGGGTGCGCCGGCCGCGGGCGGGCGGTCTATCCGGGCTCGGTGCAGCTCATGGGGCTGTGGGCCTATCTCGCCCGCCACGTGAGCGAGGGCCGCGAGCTGCTGGGTAAGCTCCTCGCCGACGACGGCGCCGACCCTGTGCGCTTTCCGTTCCTCGATCTCTACTCGGCGGTGATGGACCTGCCCGCCGAGGTGTTCCTCGACATCGTCCGCCACGTCTACCAGGAGCGCACGCTTGTGACGGGCGGGTTTGCGCCCGGCGGGGAGGCGCCGCCGCTGGCCGCCCTGCGCGCCACCGCGCTCATGACCGTGGAGGGCGAGCACGACGACATCGCCGCGCCGGGCCAGACCGGGGCGGCGCACGGCCTCTGCCCGGCGCTGCCCGCCCGCGCCAGGCGCCGCCTCGTGGTGCCGGCGTGCGGGCACTTCTCGCTCTTCCACGGCCGTATCTGGCGGACGCAGGTGCTGCCCGAGGTGCGCGCCTTCATCGAGTGCTTCGACCGGGAGCCGGCGGCTTGACGCGCCCCGTCGCTGGCCGGCCGGCTCGGCTCGGAGGAGGTCTGCGAGCATGCCCGCCGCCCGACGCTCGAAACGCTATTGCAAGGGCCGGGCCCCAGACGCCATCCTGCCCGCACGGCGAGCAGCGAGGGAGGGCGACATGGCCGGCAATCTCACCTTCGGAGAGCTCGAGGCCGCCGTCGCCGCCGGCAGCATCGACACCGTGGTCGTCGCCATGGCCGACATGCAGGGCCGGCTCGTGGGCAAGCGCTTCCAGGCGGCCTATTTCGTCGCCGGCGCGCACGAGGAGACCCACGCCTGCGACTACCTGCTTGCCAACGACATCGACATGGAGCCGGTGCCGGGCTACGCGGCCGCGAGCTGGGACAAGGGCTACGGCGACTTCGTGCTCAAGCCCGATCTGTCGACGCTGCGCCGCCTGCCCTGGCTCGAGGGCACGGCGCTCGTGCTCGCCGACGTCCTCGACCATCACCACCACGACGTGCCCCATTCCCCCCGCGCCATCCTCAAGCGTCAGGTCGCGCGGCTTGCCGCCCAGAGGATGCGCGCCCTCGTCGCCTCCGAGCTCGAGTTCTATCTCTTCGACGAGACCTACAAGTCGGCCGCCGCCAAGCGCTGGCAGGGCCTGGAGACGGCCGGCTCCTACATCGAGGACTACCACATCCTCCAGACCACCAAGGAGGAGGGAGTGATGCGCGCCATCCGCCGCGGGCTGGAGGGCGCCGGCATCCCGGTCGAGAACTCCAAGGGCGAATGGGGTCCGGGCCAGGAGGAGATCAACATCCGCTACGCCGATGCGCTCGAGATGGCCGACCGGCACGTGATCCTGAAGAACGCCGTCAAGGAGATCGCCCATCTCAACGGCAAGGCCGTCACCTTCATGGCCAAGTGGCGCTACGACCTCGCCGGCTCCTCCGCCCACATCCACCTCTCGCTGTGGGACGAGAAGGGCACCAAGCCGCTGTTCTTCGCCCCCAAGGCCGAGCACGGCATGTCCGACCTGATGCGCGCCTTCGTCGCCGGCCAGCTCAAGTACGCCCGCGACGTCACCTACTTCCTCGCGCCCTACATCAACTCCTACAAGCGCTTCCAGGTCGGCACGTTCGCCCCCACCCGCACCGTCTGGAGCCGCGACAACCGCACCGCCGGGTTCCGCCTGTGCGGGGAGGGCACCAAGGCCGTGCGCATCGAGTGCCGCATCGGCGGCGCCGACCTCAATCCCTACCTCGCGTTCGCCGCCCTCATCGCGGCAGGCCTCGCCGGCGTCGAGGAGAAGCTCGCCCTCGAGCCGCCTTTCTCCGGCGATGCCTACCACGGCAAGGCCTTGCCCGAGGTGCCCAAGACCCTGCGCGAGGCCGCCCAGTGCCTCGCCGAGTCGAGGCTCCTGCGGCAGGCCCTCGGCGATGCCGTCGTCGAGCACTACCTGCACACCGCCCGCTGGGAGCAGCTCGAGTACGACCGGCGCGTCACCGACTGGGAGCTCGCCCGCGGCTTCGAGCGCTACTGAGGCGCGGGCCGCCACGCGAGGTTGAGAGCGGTTCGGGCCTGGCGCGCCGCAATGGCCTTCGCGCACCGGGCCGATGGGTTGCGGCGGCCCGGCGCAACTCGTTGCACGGGACGCCCGGCGGGCGTACCAAGCAGCCGGACCGATCCCGGTCCCCGGGCCGCGCGTGGCCGGCTTTGCAACCAGAGGTGCGCGAATGCTGAAGTTCTATTTCAACGGCTCTCCCAACCCCACCAAGGTCGCCCTGTTCCTCGAGGAGGCGGGCCTCGCCTATGAGCCCATCCCGATCGACACGCGCAAGGGCGAGCAGTTCAAGCCCTCGTTCCTGGCCGTCAACCCCAACGGCAAGGTGCCGGCGATCGTCGACGGCGATGTCACCGTGTTCGATTCCAACGCCATCCTGCTCTACCTCGGCGAGAAGACCGGCAAGTTCATGCCCGCCAATACGCCGGCCGCGCGCGGCGAGCTGCTCTCCTGGCTCATGTTCGTCGCCACCGGCGTCGGTCCCTTCTCGGGCCAGGCCGTGCACTTCAGGCACCATGCGCAGGGCGAGGTGGCCTACGCCCACAACCGCTACCAGTACGAGGCCGAGCGCCACTACGGCATCCTGAACGAGCGCCTTGCCAAGCGCCGCTACATGGTGGGAGATGCCTATTCCATCGTCGACATGGACGTGTGGGGGTGGGCGCGCATGGTGCCCTTCATCCTGGGCGACGGCGCCTGGAGCAAGTTCCCCGATCTCAAGCGGCTGCTCGACGAGATCAACGCCCGTCCCGCCGCGGCTCGCGCGCAGGCGCTGAAGGACAGGTTCGCCTTCAAGACCGAGATGGACGCCGAAGCGCGATCGCACATGTTCAAGCACACCCTGCGCAAGGTGGGTTGAGCGGGAGGCGCCGGCGCGAGAGGTCGATGGCCGACATCGTCTGCATCTCCCCCATCGACGGCCGCGAGGTGGCGCGGCGGCGGGCGGCCTCGGGCGCCGAGGCCGCAGCCGCGATCGCCGCCGCGCGCAAGGCCCAGCCCGAGTGGGCGCGCCTGCCGGTGCGGGAGCGGGCGGCGGCCATGCTGCGCTTCCTCGACGCCATGCGCGCCATGAATGGCGAGGTGGTGCCCGAGCTCGCGCGCCAGATGGGCCGGCCGGTGCGCTACGGCGGCGAGCTCGGCTCCCTCGCCGAGCGCGTCGAGCACATGGTGGCCATTGCCGAGCAGGCCCTGGCGCCGGTCGTCCCGGAGGCCAGGGCCGGCTTCCGCCGCCGCATCGCCCGCGAGCCGCTGGGGCTGGTGCTCGTCATCGCCCCCTGGAACTATCCCTATCTGACGGCGGTCAACACCGTCGTGCCCGCGCTCGTCGCCGGCAACGCCGTGCTGCTCAAGGCCTCCTCCCAGACCATCCTCACCGGCGACCGCTTCCAGGCGGCGATGGACCGCGCCGGCCTGCCGGCCGGCCTCTTCCGCCATCTCGTGCTCGATCACGCTGGCGCCGAGCGGCTGATCGCCGGCGGAGATGTCGACCATGTGAGCTTCACGGGCAGCGTCGCCGGCGGGCGGGCCATCGAGCGGGCGGCCGCCGGCACCTTCGCCTCGGTCGCCCTCGAGCTCGGCGGCAAGGACCCGGCCTACGTACGCGACGATGCCGACCTCGACCTCGCCGTCGAGTGCACGGTCGACGGCACCTACTACAACTCCGGCCAGAGCTGCTGCGGCATCGAGCGCATCTACGTCGCCCAGAGCCTCTACTCCCGCTTCGTCGACGGCTTTGTCGCGCTGGCGCGCAGCTATGTGCTCGCCGACCCCCTCGATCCGGCGACCTCCCTCGGACCCATGGCGGCGACGCGCTTTGCCGACCTGGTGCGCGCGCACACGGCGGAGGCGGTCGCCCGCGGCGCGAGCGCTCTCATCGACGAGGCGGCGTTCCCCATCAGCCGCCCGGGCACCCCTTGGCTCGCGCCGCAGGTCCTCACCGGCGTCGACCACTCCATGCGCGTCATGCGCGAGGAGAGCTTCGGCCCCGTGGTCGGCATCATGCCCATCCGCGACGACGAGCAGGCGATCGCCCTCATGAACGACTCCCCCTACGGGCTTACGGCGTCGGTGTGGACGCGTGACCTCGACGCGGCCGAGCGCATCGGCGCCAGGCTCCAGACCGGCACGGTCTACGCCAACCGCTGCGACTATCTCGACCCCGCGCTCGCCTGGACCGGCGTGAAGGACACCGGCCGCGGCGCCTCCCTGTCGCCCCTGGGCTATGCCACGCTGACCCGGCCCAAGAGCTACCACCTGAGAGAGGCGACATGAAGCTCGTCGGCAACTGGAGCTATCCCACCGCCGTGCGCTTCGGCGCGGGGCGTATCGCCGAGCTCGGCGCCGCTGTCAGGGCCGCGGGCTTTGCGCGGCCGCTGCTCGTCACCGATCCGCGGCTCGCCGCCCTTGCGCCCGTCGCCCGCGCCTGCGAGGTGCTGGCCGCCGACGGCCTGCCGGCTGCCGTGTTTTGCGACGTGAAGCCGAACCCCGTCGCAGCCAACGTGGAGGCGGGGCTCGCGGCCCTGCGCGCGGGCGGCCACGACGGCGTCGTCGCCATCGGCGGCGGCTCGGCGCTCGATGCCGGCAAGGTCATCGCCTTCATGGCCGGTCAGAACCGGCCCATGTGGGACTTCGAGGACGTCGGCGACTGGTGGACCCGCGCCGACCCCCGGGGGATCCTGCCCGTGGTCGCCGTGCCGACCACGGCCGGCACCGGCTCCGAGGTCGGCCGCGCCGGCGTCGTCACGGACGAGTCGTCGCGCACCAAGAAGGTGATCTTCCATCCCCTGATGATGCCCAAGGCGACCATCTGCGACCCCGAGCTCACGGTGGGCATGCCGCCCGCCGTGACCGCCGGCACCGGCATGGACGCCCTGGCGCACTGCCTGGAGGCCTATTGCGGCCCCTTCTACCACCCTCTCGCCGACGGCATCGCGGTGGAGGGCATGCGCCTCGTCAAGGAGAGCCTGGTGCGGGCCTACCGCGACGGCCAGGACCTCGAGGCGCGGGCGCACATGATGGCGGCGGCCGCCATGGGCGCCACCGCCTTCCAGAAGGCGCTGGGCGCGATCCATGCGCTCTCCCACCCAGTGGGCGCCCTCTACGACACGCACCACGGCACCACCAATGCCGTGTTCATGCCCTATGTGCTGGCCTTCAACCGCCCCGCCGTCGAGGACAGGATTGCCCGGCTTGCCGCCTACCTCGGGCTCGCGCCCTCCTTCGACGCTTTCCTTGCCTGGGTGCTCGAGCTGCGCGCCGCCGTCGGCATTCCCCACACGCTGGCGGGGCTCGGCATCGACGCGGCCAGGCTCGACGTCATGAGCCGCATGGCGCCGAGGGACCCCACCGCCGGCGGCAACCCGGTGCCTCTCGACGAGGCCGCCTGCCGCCGCCTCTACGAGGCCGCGCTCGCCGGCAAGCTCTGAACGCTCGTGTTTCCCAGGGAACTTTCGCGCCGCCCGCCATCGCGTACCAAGGTGCAAGGCGCCCGCCGGTACCTGTGCCGGGTGCTCCCTGACTGAGCCAAAGAGCAATGGAGACCAGAGATGAGACTGATCATGGCCGCGCTGGCAACCTCGGCGATCCTCGGCGGGACCGTTGCCCCAGCCAACGCGCAGAGCATCACCATTTCGCTTTCGGATGGATACGTGAGCATCGGCACGCCCGAGAAGGCCACCACCAAGACCCGCCGCTACGTGCCGCGCCAGATGGAGCACCTGGCCGACAAGCTTCCCGTCGGCAGCGACGTCTGGTGGCAGCAGATGGATCGCGAGCGGAGGGGCGGCCGCAGGTAGCCCGGTGCCGGGCCCGCTCGGGCCTGGCACCGCGGCGGCGACGATCATCGAGCGGCGACGGGTCCTGGCGATCCGGCGCCGCCCACGCGTCAGCTGCGGTCCGGGGGCCGGGTATGCCCGGGCATGGGGGCATGCTCCGGGGGCATCTTGTCCTCCCGCATCTCCACCACGACGTGAATGTTGCCGCGGATGCAGCGGATCGAGTAGATGCGCCCCTCGTGGGCGACGCGGCCCGACATGGTCGCGCCCGGCCACCACATGATCGTGGCCGGCGCGCCGGTGCCCACCACCTCTCCCCGCCAGACGAGCGAGTCCGCGCGCAGGGTGACGCCCTTGCGGGCGATGGCGACCGTGGTCTGCTCGTTGAGATGCACGACGATGCGCGGCGCCCCCTCGGATGGCCAGTTGACCCCGGCATCCCTGGTGAGCGCGTATTCGAAGACGGCGGGCCGCGGCGTCGTCACGAGGGTATAGCTCGCGGTCGTGCGCGAGGCCCCGATGCGCTCCAGCATGGCCTTGAGCTTGGTGCCGAGCTTCACGCGCGACGCCCCGAGGCGAAAGACATTCCAGTCCTTGCCCAGGGTGCGCACGCTGGCGCCGTGTCTTGTCGCCTCGGTCCTTACTGCGGCCAGGCTGCCCGCCGCGAACGACCACACCTCGGCCTTGGTCAGGCTCAGCGTCTCGATCGCCGGCTTGCCGGCCTGCGCCAGTATCGCCTTGTAGGCGGCCGAATCGCGCGGGGGCAGCTTCGCCAGGACGAGCGACACACGCTCCGCGCCGTCGTGCGCCGAGGCCGGCGCCGCCCACGAGACTGCGAGCAGCATTGCCAGCACAGCGGCATGTCGCGGCCACAAGGTCATGCGCTCCACACATCGAGGCGGCGCGCGCCGGCTAGTCTCTCAGTCGCTCCAGCCTGTCGAACAGCGCCTTGGCATCGTTGACGTCGCCGGTCACGCAGGCATTGTACACCCGAAGTGCCTTGCGTGCGTGCACCGCCAGCCGCTCCGGGCCGTGCTGGCGTTTGAGCTTCTCCAGCACCGCCTTGTAGGCCTCCTCGCAACTGATGGCGCCGTCCTGGGCCACCACGGCCCACGCGGTCAGGCTCAAAGCCATTGTACCGACAAGGGTGATCCGCACCATGCGGTTTTCCTGTCGACGCGCGTGGCGCCCGCGGGAAGTCGCAGCCAGCCAGCACGGCTGCCTCCCCGCCACCTTGATATTCATCAATGCCGTTGGCAACCGCCGCCTGCCAGGCGGCTGGGGACAGGCCGTTCCGTGTCGCACTAGCGCCCGGCCGCAGGCCTTGGGTCGACGCCGAGATAGGCTTGGCGCACGCCGTCGTCCTCGAGCAGCCCGGCGCCCGTGCCGGAGAGCACGATGCGGCCGTTCTCCAGCACGTATGCGCGGCTTGCCAGCTTGAGGGAGGCGACCACGTTCTGCTCCACCAGCAGCACGGTGAGCCCCTTCTCGTTGAGTGCGCGGATGGCCTTGAAGAGCTCCTGCACCAGCGCCGGGGCGAGGCCCAGGGAGGGCTCGTCGAACATGATGAGCTCGGGCCTGCCCATCAGGCAGCGGCCGATGGCGAGCATCTGCTGCTCGCCGCCGGACATGGTGCCGGCGGCCTGGGTGCGCCGCTCCGCCAGCCGCGGGAAGAGGGCGTAGACCTCGCCCATGGTGGTGCGCATGGCGGCGCGGGCGCGGGGCACCAGGGCGCCCATCTCCAGGTTCTCCTCCACCGTGAGGGAGGGGAAGATCTGGCGCCCCTCCGCCACCTGGCCGATGCCGAGGTTGCAGATGCGGTGGCTCGGCAGGCCGGTGATGTCCCGTCCCCGGAACAGGACGCGGCCGGCGCGGGGCACCTCGATGCCGGCGATGGTGCGGATCAGGCTCGACTTGCCGGCCCCGTTGGCGCCGACGATGGCCACGAGCTCCCCTTCCTGCGCGCCGAGCGAGACGCCGTCGAGGGCCTGGGCGTCGCCGTAGAAGAGGTCGAGATCCTCCACCTGCAGGATCATGGCGCCCCACTCCCGTCGTCCCGGCCGCGCGTGTCGGCGCGCGCGTCGGGACCGACACGCGCGGCTGCCGGGTCCGTGGCATTCCGCTTCGCGAGATTGCCGGATGCCGGCATCACACGGCCTCCTCGCCCAGGTAGCAGTCGAGCACGGCGGGGTTGCGGGTGACCTCCTCGGGCGACCCGGCGGCGATGACCTCGCCGTGGTGCAGGACGACGATGTGGCGCGACAGCGCCATCACCGCGCGCATGACGTGCTCGATGAGCAGGATGGCGAGGCCGAGCCGGGCGTTGAGATCGCGGAACAGGGCGACCATGTTGTCCATCTCGGTCGGCCGCAGGCCCGCCATCACCTCGTCGAGCAGCAGGATGCGCGGGCCGGTGGCGAGGGCGCGCGCCACCTCCAGCCGCTTGCGCTCTGGCAGCGTGAGGGAGGCGGCCGGCTGATGGCGCTTGGCGCCGAGCCCCAGCTGCTCGACCACCTCGGCCGCCCGCCGCTCGGCCTCGCGCACGCCAGGCGAGGTGTTGAGCGCTCCCACCACCACGTTCTCCATCACGGTGAGGCCGGCGAACGGCTTGACCAGCTGGAAGGTTCGCGCCACGCCGGCCCGGCACACCTGGTCGGGGCGCCAGCCGTCGATGCGGGTGCCGGCGAGGCGCACTTCCCCCGCATCGGCGCGGTAGACGCCGGCGATCACATTGAAGCACGTGGTCTTGCCCGCGCCGTTGGGGCCGATGAGCGCGACGATCTCGCCCGGCGCCACCGAGAAGCTCACGTCCTGCACCGCGCGCAGGCCGCTGAAGCTCTTGGAGACGTGGGCGAGCTCGAGCAGCGGGGTCATGGCTCGGCCCCCGCCCGTCCGGGCCCGGCGGGCAGCCGCCTCTCCAGCCCCAGCCGTCGCGCGAGCGGCGGCCACACGCCCTCCGGCAGGAACATCACGACGAGCAGGAGGCAGAAGCCGTAGAACACCTGCTTGACGCCCGGGATGTCGATGCCGAACGCGCGCATCGCCTCGCCCAGCGTCTCGGCCAGCGCCGTGAGCAGGAAGGCGCCGATGATGGGCCCGAACAGGGTGCCGATGCCGCCGATGATGGGGCCCAGGATGAGCTCGATCGAGCGCGAGATGTGGAAGACCTGCTCGGGGAAGAGGTTGTTGTAGTAGAAGGCGAACAGCACGCCGCCGAGCGACGTCATGGCCGCGGACAGCACGACCGCGTACATCCTGTAGCGGAAGATGTCGATGCCGAGCGCCTGGGCCGCCTCCGGGCTCTCGCGGATGGCCTGCCAGCGGTAGCCCACGCCCGAGCGCAGCAGGGCATGGCACAGGACGAAGGCGCCCGCCGTCATGGCCAGCGCCAGGTAGTAGAACATGGTGGGGCTGCCGCGCAGGCTGAGCAGGTCGTTGCGCGTGTAGTTGGCGACCGGCAGGAAAAAGCCGCCGGAGCCGCCCAGCCAGCGCCAATGATCGAAGCCGATGCGCGCGAACTCGGCGAAGGCGATGGTGAGGATGGCGAAATAGACGCCGGCCACGCCGAAGCGGAAGGCGAGAAAGCCGATGACGGCGCCGGCCGCCGCCGCGATCGCCATTGCCGCCAGCAGCCCGAGCCACGGGCTGATGCCGAAGTGCACGTAGAGCGCCGCCGAGGTGTAGGCGCCAAGCCCGACGTAGAGGGCGTGGCCGAGGGAAAGCTGGCCGGCGAAGCCCATCATGATGTTCCACGCCTGGCCGACGTAGGCGAAGTAGAGGATGAGCACCAGGACGGTGATCAGGTAGTCGTTGGCCACCAGCGGAGCGAGCAGGAGGAGTACGAGCAGGGCGGCGAGCAGCGCCGGCCCGCGGCGCGGCAGGCCCTCTGTGAGCCCGATCTTCATGATGCGCGCCTGCCCAGAATGCCCTGCGGGCGAAACAGAAGCACCAGCACCAGAATGGCGAAGGTGAACATGCTCTTGGCCGATGGGGTGAACAGCAGGCCGCCCAGGGCCTCGGTTATGCCGATCAGCACCCCGCCCAGGAGCGCGCCGGGCATTGAGCCCAGGCCTCCGGTGATGACGATGACGAAGGCGAGCAGCGTGTAGGCTGGCCCCAGCGGCGGCGTCACGTCGACCAGCAGCACCATGATCGAGCCGGCGGCGCCGACGCAAGCGGCGCCGATGCCGAAGGTCAGCGCATAGAGCCGCTTCACGTCGAGACCGACCACCAAGGCGCCGGCGTAGTTGTCGGCGCAGGCGCGGATGGCCTTACCGGTGAGCGTGAAGCGGAAGAAGGCGAAGAGGCCTGCCGCCACCGCCACCGCCGCGGCGCCGGCATAGACCTTGGTGGCATCCACGATCAACGGACCAACGAGAAAGCTGTCGAAGGCATAGCGCGTCTGTACGGTCTGGGCGTCGGGGCCGAAGATGATGAGCAGGCCGTTGACCATGATCAGCGCAACCGCCACCAGCAGCATGAACTGGCTGTGCTCGGGCCGGTTGATGAACGGATTTATGAGGCCGAGCTGCATCACGTAGCCGAGCGCGAACAGAACTGCCGCAATCGGCACCAGCATGACCAGCGGGTCGAGCCGGTAGGCGGAGAAGAGCGCGATCGCCAGGTACATGGCGATCGTCATCATCTCGCCATGGGCGAAGTTGACCACCCGCACGACGCCGAAGATCACCGACAGGCCGAGGGCCATCAGCCCGTAGACGAGGCCGGTCAGAAGCCCGCTGACGGCGACGTTGAGATAGATCTCGACGGGCACCGGGTGATCCTGCGGGGCAAGGGCCCGGCCGCGCCGGCGGCCGGGGGGCGGGCTGCGGCGGCCTCAGCCGCGCTTGTCGTAGGGCTTCATCGGCCACTCGGGCGCGGCGTTAGCCGCCGCCTTGGGCGCCACCGTCACCAGCTTGCCGTCGCGGTTCTGGATGGCGGCGTTCTTGAGCGTGGCGTTCTGGCCCTTGGCGTCGAACTTGATGCCGGGGCCGATACTCACGTTGTCCTTGATGTCGGTGGCACGGATGGCATCGGCCAGCGCCTTGGGGTCGGCCGAGCCGGCGCGCTTGTAGGCGTCGGCGGCGATGAGCAGCGCCTCGAACGTGTAGATGTGGTTGGTGTTGAGGTTGATGCCGGGGTGGGCCTTGGCCAGCGCCGCCTCCAGCTGCTTGCTCAGCTTCTTGTTGGGGTCGTACCAGGGCACGAAGCTCATCGGCCCGTCGGCGAGCTTGCCGAGCGTCTTGAGGTACTGGTCCTCGTACCAGCCGGGGCCCATGCTGAGCACGCCCATCGGCGACCAGCGCTGCTTGACCAGCTCGCGCGTGATGAGCATGGCGTCGTTGAGGCGGCTCACCATCAGCAGCGCGTCGGCGCCGGTGGCCTTGGCCTTGGCCACCTCCACCGACAGGTCGCGCGCGGCCGGGTCGTAGGCGATCGTCTCGGCGATCTGGTAGGGCATGTCGAACTTGGGCATGACCGCGCCGATGCCCTTCTGCATCGCCGTGCCGAAGGTGTCGTTGACGTGCATGAACACCACCGACTTCGGCGCCGTGCCCGACGCCTGAAAGATCTCCTTCTGATTGGTGAAGGCGTCGGCCAGGATCATCGGCGCGGTCGGGAAGTTGCGGAACACGAACTTGTAGCCCTGCTCGGTGATGGGCGGGGCGGCGGCGATATTGATGACGAAGGGGACGCCCTTCTGCTCGGCAACCTGCGCGATGGCCGTCGACTGGCCGGAGTCGAAGGCGCCGACCAGGAGCTGGGCGCCCTCGCCGATCAGCCGCTCCGCACGCGCGCGCGACACCTCGACGTTGGACTCGGTGTCGCCGTTCATGATGGCAAGGTCCGGCAGGCCGAGGTCCTTGAGGATGCCGGCGGCGATCTCCACGCCGCGCTGGCAGTCCTGGCCGATGCCCGCCTGCACGCCCGAACGCGGCAGCAGCACGCCCACCTTCAGCGCCGTCCCCTGGGCGCGGCCGATGTGGAAGGGGGCGACACCCGCGAGCACGCCGGCGGCGCCGGCGCCGGCGGCGAAGCGGCGGCGGGTCAGTCCACCGCGGCGGGCAGGCGTGCGGCGCGATTTGTCCGTCATGGCTGGTCCTCCCTGGGTGCGAGCCCGGCGCTGCCGGGCGGCGGCGCTCGAAGCACGTTCTAGCGGAGAAGCCCTTTGACTTCATCCGTCGGTTGGGGAGATTGTTGCCAGGAACAACAAATGCGGTCAACAACGACAGGAGTGCGCCGGTGGTCGAAAGAGAGGTGCGCGAGGCGCGCGCGTCCGGCGAGGCGGGTCAGCCCGCGGGCGACCGCGAGGCGGGGCGCAAGAGGCGCCAGCGGGTTGCCCTCGGCGTGCTCGAAGGCCATCTCGGCTACTTCGTGCGGCGGCTGCAGGTGTGGATCTTCCAAGACTTCGTGCGCACCCTCACCGCCTTCGACATCCGGCCGGCGCAGTTCTCGGTGCTGGTGGTGATCGAGGCCAACTCGGGCTTGTCGCAGGCCGACATCGCCGAGACCCTGGGGATCGAGCGGGCGCGGCTGGTGCGCCTGCTCGACGGGCTCGAGCGGCGCGGCCTCATCCGGCGCGAGCCGTCGCCCAGCGACCGGCGCTCGCATGCCCTGGTGCTGACCCGCGAGGGTCAGCGCGACCTCAAGCGCATCAAGGCGCTGGCCGCCGAGCACGAGGCCCACCTCGCTCAGCGGCTCGGGGCGGACAAGCGCGAGGCGCTGCTGGCCGCGCTGCGGGGCCTGTCGTAGGACAGCCCCGCCGGTGACGGGTGGCGGACGGTGACGGTCGCCGCAGCGCTCAAGCCGTCTCCTCGAACAGCTCGCGCCCGATGAGCCAGCGGCGGATCTCGGATGTGCCGGCGCCGATCTCGTAAAGCTTGGCATCGCGCAGGAGCCGCCCGGTCGGGTAGTCGTTGATGTAGCCGTTGCCGCCCAGGAGCTGCACCGCGTCGAGGGCGATCTGGGTCGCCTTCTCCGAGGCATAGAGGATGGCGCCGGCCGCATCCTTGCGCGTGGTCTGGCCGCGGTCGCAGGCGCGCGCCACCGCGTACACGTAAGCGCGGCAGGCGTTCATGGTGGTGTACATGTCGGCGAGCTTGCCCTGGACGAGCTGGAAGGTGCCGATGGGCGCGTCGAACTGCTTTCGCTGGTGGACGTAGGGGATCACCACGTCGAAGGCCGCCTGCATGATGCCGAGCGGGCCCGCCGCCAGCACCGCGCGCTCGTAGTCGAGCCCGCTCATGAGCACGTTGACGCCGCGGCCGACCTCGCCCAGCACGTTCTCGGCCGGCACCTCGCAGTCCTCGAAGATCAGCTCGCCCGTGTCGGAGCCGCGCATGCCGAGCTTGTCGAGCTTCTGCGCGGTGCGGAACCCCTTGAAGCCGCGCTCGATCAGGAAGGCGGTGATGCCGCGCGGGCCCGCCTGCGGATCGGTCTTGGCGTACACCACGAGCACGTCCGCGCACGGGCCGTTGGTGATCCAGAACTTGGTGCCGTTGAGGATGTAGCGGTCGCCCTTCCTCTCGGCCCGGAGCTTCATCGACACCACGTCGGAGCCGGCGCCCGCCTCGGACATGGCGAGCGCTCCGACGTGCTCGCCCGAGATGAGCTTGGGCAGATACTTGCGCTTCTGCGCATCGGAGCCGTTGCGGCGGATCTGGTTGACGCACAGGTTCGAGTGCGCCCCGTAGGACAGGCCGACCGCGGCCGACCCTCGGCTGATCTCCTCCATGGCGACGACGTGCTCGAGGTAGCCCAGCCCCGCGCCACCGTGCTCCTCCTCGACCGTGATCCCCAGGAGCCCCATGTCGCCGAGCTTGGGCCACAGCGCGCGCGGGAACTCGTTGGTCCGGTCGATCTCGGCGGCGAGGGGTGCGACGGCATCGGCGGTGAAGGCGCGCACGGAAGCGCGCAGCTGGTCGGCGGTCTCGCCGAGGTCGAAGTCGAGCGCGGGCAAGTCGTTGGGGATCATGGCAGCCGCCTCCGCAGGGTGTCGGGCCTTTGGCTAGCGCCGGCAAGGGCCCCGGGCAAGCGCCATTGCACCGTGGATGGCGGGGCCGGGGGCTTTGACGCCCAGGCGGCCGAAGGCCGATAGTGGCGGCATCGGGCGCGCGCGGCGTCCGCACCATTCCGGGGGGAACCTGTGAGACCTTTCGGCATCGCCGGCATCTGCATCCTCGCGGCCGCCAGCCTAGCTCTCTGCGCCGGGGCGGGGCAGGCGCAGGATGCGACCGAGCGCACGTTCTGGAACCTGGTAAAGGGGTCCAACAACCCCGCCCACCTGAAGTCCTATCTCGATACCTATCCCAATGGCGCCTTCGCGGAGGAGGCGAGAGCCCGCCTGAGGGAGCTCGAGACGGCGCAGGCTGCGCCCCCGCGGCCCGAGGCCAAGTCGGCGCCAGTGCCGCCGCTTGCCCCCCAGGGGGGGAGCGGCAGCGCCCTGACGAGCCCTGCCGTGATCCGCGAGGTCCAGGAGCGCCTCTACAATCTCAATTACGAGATCGGCGTGTTCAGCGGGCGGCTCGACGCGGACACCCGCACGGCCATCCGCCAGTGGCAGGCCAACACCCAGCGCCAGGTGACCGGCGATCTCACCTCCGAGGAGCTCGAGGCGCTGCGCAACGCGCGCCTGCCGACCACCTGGGGCGCGCTCGCCTACGCGGCGCGCGGGGCAAGCTCGGTGGTGTGGAACCGGCCCTCGCGGCAGGAGGCTTCGAGCGCGGCTCTCCTCGATTGCCGCAAGCGCAGTCAGGGGACGGTCTGCAAGGTGGTGACCGCCGCGGAGACGGCCTGCGGCGCGCTCGGCTTCTACACGGGGCGGGTGCGCTCGACCACCTACTGGGGCGCCTACGCCATCATCCGGCCGACGCTGGGGCAGGCCACCGATGCGGCCCTTGCCGAATGCCGCCAGAACGCGAAGCGCCCCGAGGCCTGCGGCATCCGCCTCGCCTTCTGCGCGGACGGCAGCCACAAGCGCTAGGCAGGCGGCGCATGGACCGCGGCGAGCATCACCGCCCGTCGGCCGTTCCCTGGCCGCCGCTGCTGGTGGCGGCCTTTGTCGCCGCCGGCGTGCTGCTCGGCCGCATCTACCCGCTGCCCTGGCCGGGGCTCGACGACCTCCCGGCCAAGGTCGTGGGCTACGGCCTGGGGGCGGCAGGCATAGGTCTCATCGCCTGGGGCCTGCTCACGCTGCGCCGGGCCCACACCACGGTGCTTCCGCACCGGGCTGCCGACCGCCTCGTCACCACCGGTGCCTTCGCCTTCCGCCGCAATCCGATCTACATGGGCGAGGTCCTGGTCTTCTTGGGGTTGGCCGAGGCCACGGGTAATATCTGGCTGGCCATCGCGGCGCCGGCGTTCGCGGTGGCCTTGCTGGTGCTTGCCATCGTGCCGGAGGAGCGCCACCTGGAGGCGCGGTTCGGAGCGGAGTATCTCGCTTACAAGGAGCGCACGCGGCGCTGGTTCTGAGGGTGATCGGCATGGCGCGCGACGAGGCGGAGGAGGAGAGGGCATTCCTGGCCGAGCTCGAGGCCCGCACCGGGCGCACTCTCGAGGCCTGGATGAAGGCCATCGCGGCGCAGGGCTTCGCCGACAAGAACGAGACCATCGACTGGCTGCGGGCGCAGGGCTTTCCCTTTGCGCGCGCCTCCTGGCTCGAGCGCATCCACTCCAACGGCGGGCGCCCCATCTACGGCGGCGGCGCGCACCGGCCCCATGACGAGGAGCGGCCGCGGCCGGCAGCCAAGCGGCCGGCCGCTTCCGTGCCGCCGCCCGGCTCGCGCGCGGCGGCCGAGCTCGAGCGGCTGCTTGCCGCCGCCAAGGGCTACCGCCCGCTCTATCTGCTGCTGGAGGAGGAGGTGCGCCGGGCGATCCCGGACGTCATCGTCCTGCCCAAATCCACCCACGTCGCCCTCGCCGCGCCCGCCGAGTTTGCCGCCGTGGGCCTGCACCCGACCGAGCTCCGCCTCGGGCTCGCGCTGGGCGACCTGCCCTTCGACGACCTCTTGCAAAGACCGAAGCTGCGGGGCGCCGGGCCGGCCGTCACGCACATGCTGGTGCTGACCGACGCGCGGCAGGTAAACGCCGATTTGATCAGGTTGATCAAAACCGCGAACACTCGCGTCAACGGCTGATCGCCTGACTTGCCCTTGACGGGACACAAAAAAGTCAGCTTGGGAGACCATCGTCGCCCGAGCGCACAATGGGAGGTGCGGGGTTATGTGCTTTGCCCGCAATAGCATTTCCGCCTTCGCCCTGATGGTGATGGTGGCCGCGCCGGCAGCTCCCGGCGAGGCCCAGTCCGCGCGCCGCGACGCGATCGGCTCGCTGCTGCGGGATGGGCCCGATGCCGGCGTCCAGGTCGCCCAGTCGAAGCAGGCGCAGCCGCCCGCCGCGCAGGCTCCCTCCGCCAAGGCGCAGCCGCCGGCTGGCGCACAGCCTCCCGCTGCGCCCGAGAAGGACCCGCGCGAGGGCGACGCGAGCTTTGAGCAGGCGCAGCGCCTCATGAGGGCCGTCGACGCCGTGCTGCAGGACGCCGCCAGGCACCGCGGCGAGGCCAGGAAGCTTCCTTCCGAGAAGGACTTCCTCATGAAGCCGCTGTGGACGGAGACCAGGGAGGACCGCGAGAAGAAGATCCGCGATCTTCTCGACTCCGCGCTCGGCATCGTCACCGACGTTCCCATCGTCGAGATCCAGAAGCGGATCGAGGGCCTGCGCAAGAACATCCGCGACCTCGACGACCGCATCGTGGCCCTGCGCGAGAAGCAGATCGGCGCACCCAAGGACGGCGTGCTGCCGGGCCTCATCACCGACACCGTCGACAGCCTGGGCAAGGACATCGACGAGGCCCGCAAGAAGATCGAGCTGAGCCGCGAGGAGATCAGGAAAGCCAAGAGCGAGGTGGCGGGTGCGCTCGACAAGGCGGGCATCAAGCTGGCGCCGGAGCAGATCGATCTTCTGCTCGACGGCGTTCTGGCCGGCGACCTCGTGCGGCTCGTGGCCGTGTTCAACTCCGCCAAGCTCGTTGACGGCCAGCTCGGCAAGCTGATGGTGGCCTCGGGCGAGAACATCGGCGCCGCACGCAAATATTTCGCCATGCACGCGGCGCTGTTCGCGCTCCTTGTGCACGCCCAGGACCTGCTGATCGCCAAGATCGACCAGCAGTACATACCCAAGCTCACGGCCATCGAGCAGGACATCAGGACGGCGCGGGCCAAGACCGCCGAGCTGCTCAGGGCGGAGAACCGCGAGGACCAGAAGCGCACGCTCGAGGCCAATCGCGAGAGCCAGCGCCTGGCCGAGGAGGCCGCCAAGGGCTATCGGCGCTACCTGTTGCAGCAGCGCGAGCAGATCGCCAATGCGCGCCGCCGCGCCACCCACGACCTGCGCATCGCCGACAACACCTTCGAGACGGTTGAAGCGAGCTACCAGCTGCGCAACCTGATGAAGGACTCGGCGGCCTCCTTCGAGGCCATCCAGCGGCTGGAGGCGCCGACCTTCGACCAGATCTTCAAGAACGAGGAGCTCCGCCGCGAGTTCGAGAACCTCACCCGCAAGCTCGACGTGCCGCAGAGCTGAGCGGGGCGCCGCGCACCCCCGTGCGGTCCGGCCGGCTGCGCCGGCGCCGCCCGCCTCTCAGCCCTTGGCCTCGCAGAAACCCTGGTACTGCGTGACCACCGGCTGGCCCAGGATGCCGAAGTGGCGCGAGTGGACGGCCGGGTAGGCGCCCTTGGCCTCGTCCTTGTCGTAGATGGTGGTGATGTGCAGGAAGCCCTCCGTCACCACCTCCAGGAAATGCATGGCATTGACCGCGTGCACAACCTTGAGCTGGCCCGTGCCGCGCGCGGTCTCGAGGTTGGCGGTCTGCGCCACGGCGTCGATGGTGGAGATGCCGAATGACAGCGGCGCCACCGTCTCCGAGGCGAACCGCCCATCCTGGTATGAGTGCGCGCTGCCCGCCGAGAACGTGCACACGAAGCCCTTGGGCTCGCTCGCCTCGGCCGAGGCGGCGAGCAGCGCCACGAGTGCTGCCGCAAGTGGGCGGACTGTCATGTGCTCCTCCCTCGATGGGCCTGCCCGACCGGGGCATCGGGCGCATTGAAGGCCGGCGCACCGGCGAGCGCAACCTACGGAAGCAATGTCACGGCCACGCTGCGGAGGCGCGGAGCGCAACTATCGATGTGCACGAATGCGGTTTTGCCGGCGACCATGCCTCGGGCGGCGCCTGCCCGAAAGCGCGGGCTCGGCAGGCAGCGCCGGGATCAGGGCCGATCCGGCAGCCCGAGGGCCGCGCGGCAGGACGCGAAGAAGGCCTCCTTCTCGGCCTCCGACAGATCGATGGAGGAGAGCTTGGCATCGAGCAGCAGCGGCACGCCGCCCTCCGGGCCGGCCAGCGCCAAGGCGCGCTTGGCGTCGGGGGTGACGAACAGGGGATCGTTGCCCGACGGGAGCTCGATGAAGGCCCGCTCCTGCGTGCCGTTCCGCTCGAAGAGGTAGGTCCAGCGCCGGCGCCGGTGGGCGATGAGAACGCTTCCTTCCACCGGCACCACAATGGGCGTGAGCCGCTGGCCGTTGAGCGTCATGAGCGCGCGCCGCGTCGCCTTGCCCTGCATGACGACCTGCGCCGACAGGACGATGCAGAGGAGCAGCAGGCCGATGACGAGCACGAGCGCCAGCAGCCGGTGATAGAACTTGTCGATCCCGAGATTGCTGGAGATCGGCGCCACCCCCGGTCCGGCGTGGCCCTTGGGCTCGACCAGCACGATGGGCTCGCGCCCGACCGTGTCGATGAAGAAGTACCACAGCGTTCGCTGCGAAGCCGGGGCGGTGCGCTGGTCGGTGTAGGCGATGTCGCAGACCGTGAACAGCACCAGGCGGCTTCGGCAGCGTGCCTCCTCAAGGCGCGCGCCACGCGCCTCCGTCACGTCGCCGGAGAGCCGCCAGTCGCGGGCGAGGTCGGGTCCCAGCCACCAGACCGCACCGGCCAGCAGACCGAACAGCAGCACGAAGATGCCCAGCGCCGACAGCGGGCCGACGGTGGGCGGCGGCCTCACGACGATGGGACGGTCGGGCAAGGCGCGTGCGAGGTCGGGGGCTGGGCGGTCGGCGAGCATGGCGGCGCACCCTAGCGAAGGGATGCCGCCTTGCCCAGATGGCGCGGGCCCGGCTTAACGCCGGCTTAGCGGTCGGGCGCCATACTCCCCGCGGTTGCAGCGCCAGCCGGAGGGTGTCATGGTCCTCGCCAACTACGTGATGATGCTCGCCGTGGGCACGGTGCTGGCGCTGCTGGTGGGGCTCGCCTCGCATGCGGCCCACGCCTACCTTGCGATCCGCCCCGACAACTTCTGGGAGAAGGACATCCCTGGCCGGTGGCCCCAGCCGCCCTATCGCAATCCCGACTACGACAGCGAGGGCTACTGGGAGTTCGCGAGCCTGCGCAACTTCCTCTATCACGCCGGCGGCTGTGTGCTGTTCGTGTGGGGCCTGGGGCTGTGGTTCTTCGACCGCCAGGAGCTGGCCCTGGCCGAGACCTGCGCCTTCCTCGCCAAGGCGGGCATCGAGCCCCTGTTCTGCGGCTGAGCGGCGGGCGGCCTTTTGCAGCCCCGCGAGCCCCGGCGGCCCCGTGCTGTCTTGGACGTTGACTTGCGGAATGCGATTGGCTCCCGTGGGGCTTCGCCGACGCCCAAGCCCTCCAGGAGATGCCGATGCCGCAGCGATCCGATGCCACGCCGGGCTTTGCCACCCTCGCCATCCACGCGGGAGCGGCGCCGGACCCCTCAACGGGCGCCCGCGTGACGCCGATCTACCAGACCACCTCCTACGTCTTCAACGACGTGGACCACGCCGCCGCGCTGTTCGGCCTCGAGGCGTTCGGCAACATCTATACGCGCATCGGCGGGCCGACCCAGGCCGTGCTCGAGCAGCGCATCGCCGCGCTCGAGGGCGGCACGGCGTCGCTGGTGGTGGCATCCGGCCATGCCGCCCAGGCCATCGTGTTCCACACCCTGCTCGAGCCCGGCGACGAGTTCGTAGCCGGACGTCAGCTCTACGGCGGCTCGATCAACCAGTTCAATCACGCCTTCAAGAAGTTCGACTGGCGCGTGAAGTGGGCCGACGCCACAGACCCCAAGAGCTTCGCCAAGGCAGTGGGGCCCAAGACGCGGGCCATCTTCTGCGAGTCGATCGCCAACCCCGGCGGCATCGTGGTCGATCTGCCGGCGATCGCCGAGATCGCCAGGCGGGCGGAGATCCCGTTCATCGTCGACAACACGCTCGCCACCCCCTACCTGTGCCGGCCCAAGGATTTTGGCGCGGACATCGTCGTGCACTCGCTCACCAAGTTCATGGGCGGGCACGGCAACTCGATCGGCGGCGCCATCGTCGACTGCGGCACCTACGACTGGCTGGGCTCGCGGCACCGCTACAAGACGCTGGTCGATCCCAACGCCAGCTACGGCGGCATGCGGCTGGCCGAGACGTTCGGCAACTTCGCCTTCGCCATCGCCTGCCGCGTCATGGGCCTGCGCGATCTGGGCCCCGCCATCTCGCCCTTCAACGCCTTCCTGATCCTGACCGGCATCGAGACCCTGCCGCTGCGCATGGCCAAGCACTGCGAGAATGCGCTGACGGTCGCCAAGCACCTCGCCAGGCACAAGAAGGTCGCCTGGGTGAGCTATGCCGGCCTGCCCAAGGACAGGTCGCACGCCATCGCCAAGAGGATCTGCCCCAAGGGCGCCGGCTCCGTGTTCACGTTCGGGCTGCGCGGCGGCTATGACGCCGGCGTCAAGCTCGTCTCCAAAGTCAAGCTCTTCTCGCATCTCGCCAACATCGGCGACGTGAGGAGCCTCATCATCCACCCCGCCTCCACCACCCACCGCCAGCTCACCGACGCCGAGCGCGAAGCGGCTGGCGCCGGCAACGACGTGGTGCGTGTGTCGATCGGCCTGGAGGATGCCGCCGACATCATCGCCGACTTGGACCAGGGCCTGGCGGGATAGCGGACGGCCTGCGGGCTGGCGGGCACAGGCGGCCGGTGGATGCCTGCTGTTTGGGCGGCGGCGTCCGCGGGTGCAGCCGCTTAGAACGGCAGAGGCCGGCAGCGCGCGCAGTAGGTGCCGCCCCTGGAGATCGTATAGCCCTCGGTTGCAAGCTTGATCACCCTGTTGCAGGCGGCGCAGCGGGTCGGCTCGAAGGTGGGCGGGTCGGCCAGCTTTTCGAAGTTGTACTCGTTGGTCCCGTAGTAGACGTACATTTCGGTCTTGATGCCCGAGCGGCACTTCGCGCAATCCTGCCAGCGGCCCTGGTGGCCCTCGCGGTAGTGATGGCCGCACAGCGTGTAGCGCCGGTGGTTGCGCCAGCAGCTGTTGCGGGCATAGGAGAAGAGCACGTAGCTGTCCGCGTCGTCGCAGATCCACTGGCCGCAGCATTCCGTGCGCGTGAGCCTGCTGCGCTTGCCGCAAAGCCCGCACCTTGGCTTGTCCGCGGCGGCGGTCTTGCCTGCCGGCTGTGCTCGCTTGGCCGTGCGCGTCGCGCGCGCGGCACTTCTAGCGGGCATGGGGCTCCTCCGACGCGCGCTGGCTGGACCGTGCGATGGTATCGCGGCCGGCCGGCGGCGTCGCGGCCGTCGGGCAAGTCTTCCCCAGGATTAGGCGTCGCCAGGAGGCCTGAGCCTCAGCTCTTCGCCTTGACGTAGCTGCCCGGCGCGTCCTCGATCACGCCCAGGGTTGCGCCCGGCGTGCGGGCCGGCACCTTGGGCCCGGAATGGCCGGCGAGCCACTCGGCATAATGCGGCCACCAGGACCCGGGGTGCTCCTCTGCGCCCTCGAGCCACGCCTCGAGCGTCGCCGCCTTCTTGTTGTTGGTCCAGTACTGGTATTTGGGCTTGTCGGGCGGGTTGATGACGCCGGCGATGTGGCCCGAGCCCGCCAGCACGAAGGTGACGGGGCCGCCGAACAGCTTCGAGCCGATGAACACCGACTTGGCCGGGGCGATGTGATCCTCCTTGGCGCACAGCTCGTAGATCGGCAGCTTGACCTTGGAGAGGTCGAGCTTCACCCCGCCGATCGTCATCTGCCCGCGGGCGAGCTTGTTCTCGTGGTAGAACTCGCGCAGGTAGAAGGCGTGATTGGCGGCCGGCATGCGCGTCGAATCCTGGTTCCAGTAGAGCAGGTCGAACGGGAACGGCTTCTTGCCCAGCATGTAGTTGTTGACGATGTAGGGCCAGATCAGGTCCTTGGGCCTGAGCAGGTTGAAGACCGTGGCCATGCGCGCCCCGTCGAGATAGCCGCGCTCGGCCATCATCTCCTCGAGCGCCTTGAGCTGGGTGTCGTCGATGAAGAGCATGAGGTCGCCGGCCTTGGTGAAGTCGACCTGCGCGGCGAAGAAGGTGGCGGAGGCGTAGGGCTCCTCGCCCCGGGCGGCAAGATAGGCGAGCGTGGTGCCGAGCAGGGTGCCGCCCACGCAGTAGCCGATGACGTTGATCTTCTCGGTGCCGCACTCGCGCCGCACCGCATCGGTGGCGGCGAGCACGCCCTCCCGCATGTAGTCCTCGAAGGTCTTGTCCTTGTGGCGCTCGTCGGGATTGACCCAGGAGACGATGAACACGGTGAAGCCCTTGCCCACCATGTAGCGGATGAACGACTTCTGCGGGCCGAGATCGAGGATGTAGAACTTGTTGATCCACGGCGGCACGATGAGGAGCGGGATCTTGTGCACCGCCTCGGTGGAAGGCGCATACTGGATGAGCTGGATGATGTCGTTCTGGTAGACGACCTTGCCCGGCGCATTGGCCACGTTGCGGCCGACCTCGAAGGCATCGACGTCGGTCTGGCTGATCTTTAGCAGGTCGCCCGAGCGCTCGAGGTCACGCACCAGATTGGCCATGCCGTTGACCAGGTTCTTGCCGTTGGAGGCGAACGTCTCGCGCAGCACCTCGGGATTGGTCATGGGGAAGTTGGAGGGCGACAGCGCGCCCGCCAGCTGCTTGAGGTAGAACTCGGCGCGCTGGCGGGTGCGCTCGTCGAGCCCCTCGGTGTGATCGAGCACCTCCTCGAGCCAGCGCGTGGTGATGAGGTAGAGCTGCTTCCAGAAGTCGAAATAGGGGTTGCGGCTCCATTCCGGATCGTTGAAGCGGTTGTCGCCCGGCTCAGGCTCCGCCACCGGCGGGCTCTCCACGCCCATGAACCGGCGGGCAGTGGTGCCGGCGAGCTCCAGGTAATCGCGCAGGAGGGCGCTGTTGGTCTCGGCCAGACGCGCCGGGTCACTCAGCCAGTGCCGGGCGATCTCGGCGAAGAGCTTGGCAGCCTCCGTCGCCTCGCTGGCGAGGCTGTAGGGACCGCTGCCGCCGTTGCCGCGCTCGATCAGGTTGCTCGCAACCTTGCCGCCCTCCTCGATCAGGCGCAGCATGTTGCGGCTGAACTCCTCGGGGTCGGCGACACGGTAGGCCGAGATGTCGATCTCCACCGGCGTCGGCTTGTGCATCTCTGGCGTTCTCTTCTGCATTGGTCCCTCGGGGATGGGATCTCTAGCGGCCTGGGGGCCACATGCCTCGATCCTTATTTAGTACTCCGGGCGGCCGGGAGCCAAAAAAAGGTACAACTCGGATGCATTACCGGGGGAGAATCTGCTACCCGCGGCGCCCTGTCGGCGCTGACTGGCGTCAGCGGACGTGGTAGTCCTCAAGCCTGGAGCCGAGGATTCGGTCGTCATGGCCGGGGTCCGATCGACATTTCCAGCTGTGGTCCTGCTTGCCGGACTGCTCGGCGGGTGCTCGGAGACGCTGTCTTTGGCCCAGCTGCCGGACGTCGCCAAGCTTCCCCAGAGGGTGCTCACCAAGGGCGAGCAGCAGGACAAGGTGAACGAGATGATCGACAAGGGCCAAAGGCACCAGAGCGAGGCCGAGCGCGAAATCGAGAAGGGCAAATGAGGCACTTGCGCCCGCCGGCGCCCCCTCGCCCCCGGCCTTGGTCCATGCGAATCGATTGGAGCCACCACGGTTAGTCACGTGATCGAAGACTTCCACCGCGTCAAGCGCCTGCCCCCCTACGTGTTCGCCGAGGTCAACCGCCTCAAGGCCGCAGCGCGCGCCGCCGGCGCCGACATCATCGACCTCGGCATGGGCAATCCCGACATGCCAACCCCCCAGCACATCGTCGACAAGCTGGTGGAAACGGTGGCCAAGCCGCGCACCAACCGCTACTCGGCCTCCAAGGGCATTCCCGGCCTCAGGAAGGCGCAGGCAGCCTATTACGCCCGCCGCTTCGGGGTGAAGCTGAACCCCGAGACCCAGGTGGTGGCGACGCTGGGCTCCAAGGAGGGCTTCGCCAACATGGCGCAGGCCATCACCGCGCCGGGCGACGTGATCCTGGTGCCGAGCCCCACCTACCCGATCCACGAGTTCGGCTTCATCATCTCAGGGGCCGCCATCCGCCATATCCCGACGGTCGCGGGGCCCGGCCGGCCTGCCGCGGGCGACCCCCAGACGGAGTTCCTGCGCGGCATCGAGCGCGCGGTGAAGCACTCGATCCCCAAGCCGCTGGCCGTGGTGCTGAGCTATCCCTCCAACCCCACCGCCATGACGGTGGGGCTCGACTTCTACACGGAGGTGGTCCAGCTGGCCAAGAAGCTCGACCTCATCATCCTCTCCGACCTCGCCTACGCCGAGATCTATTTCGAAGGCGTGCCTCCGCCCTCGGTCCTGCAGGTGCCGGGCGCCGTCGACATCACGGTGGAGTTCACCTCGCTCTCCAAGACCTACGCCATGCCCGGCTGGCGTATGGGGTTCGCGGTGGGCAACGAGCGCCTGATCGCCGCCCTCGCCCGCGTCAAGTCCTACCTCGACTATGGCGCCTTCACGCCGGTGCAGGTGGCGGCGGCTGCTGCCCTCAACGGGCCGCAGGAGTGCGTGGACGAGATCCGGGCCATCTACAAGTCGCGGCGGGACTGCCTGGTCGAGAGCTTCGCCCGTGCCGGCTGGACCGTGCCGCCGCCGCCCGCCTCCATGTTCGCCTGGGCGCCGATTCCCGAGCCCTATCGCGAGGTGGGATCGGTGGAGTTCGCCAAGCTGCTGGTGGAGAAGGCCGACGTGGCGGTGTCTCCGGGCCTCGGGTTCGGCGAGTACGGTGAGGGCTTCGTGCGCATCGCCCTGGTGGAGAACGAGCACCGCATTCGCCAGGCCGCGCGCAACATCAAGCGCTTCCTCGCCCGCGCGCCCGAGAGCATGCACAACGTGATCCCCATTGCCCAGAAGGCCTCGCGGTAGGGCATCGGCCTGCCGTGACGCGCGCCGGGGCCGCGCCGGGCCGATATCAGGCCGCATCCCGCGCCGGCAGCTCGGCAGGCGACGGCGCCAGCACGTCCGAGGCGCCGTAGCAGGTGATGCCGAGGCAGCACGTCTCCTCCAACGCCGTCATCATGCGCCGGTAGGTGTCGATCAGCGCCGGATCGATGCGGCAGCTGCGGTAGTTGATGATGGCGTGCACCTTGTGCCCGGCCTCGCGCACATGGCGCACGACCTCGGCGCCGATACGGGCGACGTCGGCCTCGCTGCGGATGGCAAGGCGGCGGAAGTCCATGAACAGCATCCGGCGTGCCGCGTCGTACCTGAAGCGCGCCTCGAGCGGCATCAGCATGCGCGCGCGCAGGCCCATGGGGCCGGGAGCGAAGATGCGTCCGTCCATCGGCCGCGGCTGGCGCACGATGGGAAGGAAATCCATGTGGGCGAGAATGTCGCGATCGATGTCGATGCCGGGCGCCACCTCGATGAGCTCGAGGCCGCCGGGAGTGAGCTCCAGCACGCAGCGCTCGGTCACGTAGAGCACGGGCTGGCCGCGCTTCAGCGCGTAGGCGCCCGAGAACGTGCGATGCTCCACCTCCTCGACGAACTTTCGCACGCTGCCCTCGCGCACGATCGCCAGGTTGCCGTCGCGCACGTCCACCTCGAGCCCGCCGGCCGTGAACGTGCCGACGAACACGACCGCCTTGGCGCTCTGGGAGATGTTGATGAAGCCGCCGGCGCCAGCGAGCCGGGGCCCGAACCGCGACACGTTGAGGTTGCCGTCGCGGTCGACCTGGGCCAGCCCGAGGAAGGCGCGGTCGAGACCGCCGCCGTCGTAGAAGTCGAACTGGTAGGGCTGGTCGATGATGGCGTGAGGGTTGCTGGCGGCGCCGAAGTTGAGGCCAGAGGCCGGCACGCCGCCGATGGCGCCGGGCTCGGCGGTGAGCGTCATGAGGTCGGCGATACGCTCCTCGGCCGCCACCGCGGCGATCCCCTCCGGCATGCCGATGCCCAGGTTGACGACCGCGTTGGGCTCCAGCTCGAGGGCGGCGCGGCGGGCGATGATCTTGCGCTCGCTCATGGCCATCGGCTCGATGGTGTCGATCGGCACGCGGATCTCGCCCGCGAAGGCCGGGCGATAGAACTCGGCGAAGGTCTGCATGTGGTCCTCGGCGCGCTCGGCCACCACCACGCAGTCGACCAGGATGCCGGGGATCTTGACCTGCCGGGGACCGAGGCTGCCGCGCTCGGCGAGCCGCTCGACCTGGACGATGACGAGGCCGCCCGAGTTGTGCGCGGCCATGGCGATGGAGAGCGCCTCCAGCGTCAGCGCCTCGCGCTCCATGGTGACATTGCCGTCGCTGTCGGCGGTGGTGCCGCGCACGACGGCGACGTCGATGGCAAACGTTCGGTAGAAGAGATATTCCTCCCCGTCGACCTCGAGCAGCGAGACGAGGTCGGCGGTGGTGATGGCGTTGAGCTTGCCGCCGCCCAGCCGCGGATCGGCGAAGGTGTGGAGCCCCACGCGCGTGAGGTGGCCCGGCTTGCGCGCTGCGATGTCGCGGTAGAGGTGAGTGATGACGCCCTGGGGCAGGTTGTAGGCCTCGATCTCGCCGGCCACGGCCATGGCCTGCAGCTTGGGTACCAGCCCCCAGTGGCCGCCGATCACGCGTTTGACGAGGCCCCGGTGGGCGAGATGATTGAGCCCGCGATCCTTGCCGTCGCCCTGACCCGCCGCGTAGACGAGCGTGAGGTCCCGGGGCTCGCCGATGCCGTCCGCCCGGCCCTGGGCGGACTCGAGGAAGCGGGTCTCGAGCGCTACCGCCACGGCTTCGGGAAAGCCGATGCCCACGAAGCCGCTCGTGGCGAGAGTGGCCCCGGACCTGATCCGAGCGACCGCCTCGCGCACGGGCACCACCTTGCCCGCGTTCGGAGGGGTGGGGGCGGGTCCCGCCCGGGTCTGGCGCTGCATTGCAAGCCTCCACGGCTCCCCGGAGAATGCTCACGGGTCTGCCTCAAGTCCCCACGCGCACGGATCGATGCCTCAATGGCGGGATTCGCGCGCAGCCGCAGCAACGAGTTGGCGCTTCGGCGGCCCACCTGCCGGTGCTCGTGGTCGCGGTGCCACGCGGCGCCCAAACCTTTGTGCGACAGGAGCTAGAGCACAGGAGAGCAGCGCCGGTTGTAGAGGCGGCAAGATCGGCCGGAAAGTCTCTGTCAAGGCGGCGCCCTGCGCAGCGGCCGGGGTCTCGATCGCGGTCCGGGCTCCTGCCGCGCGCATGCCGGCGCCGCTTGGTCGCACGCTCGCGTCGACCCGCCGGCGGACATGCGACAGGCGGCCGCGCACCGGCCGAACGTGTGGGTGTTCGAGCGATATCCCCACGTTGTGGGCGGCCCGCGCCGAGCCTGGGCGCGAGCCTGCTTGTTGCCACCGCGAGGCCCGTGATATGAGGGCCGCGCGCCCCTGTTCTGGTGCGCCAAACCCAGGTCGTCCAATGCCCAGTGCCGCCGCAGGGCGCCGCGAGGCGCCGCGTTCGAGCCCCTTCTCCGCCGGTCTCGCCGAGAGCGATCCGGAGATCGCCGGCATCGTCGGCCGGGAGCTGGCGCGTCAGCAGGACGAGATCGAGCTGATCGCCTCGGAGAACTTCGTCTCGCGCGCGGTGCTCGAGGCTGCCGGGACGGTGCTCACCAACAAATACGCCGAGGGCTATCCCGGCCGGCGCTACTACGGCGGCTGCCAGCACGTGGACGAGGCGGAAACCCTGGCCATCGAGCGCGCCAAGAAGCTCTTCAAATGCCGGTTCGCCAACGTTCAGCCGCACTCGGGCTCGACCGCCAACCAGGCGGCGTTCATGGCGCTCATGCAACCGGGCGACACCTTCATGGGCCTCGCGCTGGAGGCGGGCGGCCATCTGACCCACGGCTCGCCCGTGAACATTTCCGGCAAGTGGTTCAAGGTGGTGCCCTACCACGTGCGCCGCCAGGACCAGCGCATCGACTTCGACGACGTGGCCAGGCTCGCTCGCGAGCACAGGCCCAAGCTGATCATTGCCGGCGGAAGCGCCTATCCGCGCATCATCGACTTCGCCAGGTTCCGCGGGATCGCCGACGAGGTGGGCGCCTACCTGATGGTCGACATGGCGCATTTCGCGGGCCTCGTCGCCGGGGGCGCCCACCCGAGCCCGTTTCCGCACGCCCACGTCGTCACCACCACCACGCACAAGACGCTGCGGGGGCCCCGAGGCGCGCTCATTCTCGCCGACGACGAGGAGCTGGGCCGGCGCATCAACTCGGCGGTGTTCCCGGGCATGCAGGGCGGCCCGCTGATGCACATCATCGCCGCCAAGGCGGTGGCATTCGGCGAGGCGCTGGCTCCCGAGTTCCGGGCCTATGCGCGCGCGGTCGTCGACAACGCCAAGGCGCTGGGCGAGGCGCTGTCTAGCGCCGGCTACGATCTCGTCTCCGGAGGAACCGACACCCACCTGCTGCTCGTCGATCTGCGCCGCAAGGGCCTGACCGGCAACGTCGCCGAGAAGGCGCTGGGGCGCGCGCACATCACCGTCAACAAGAACACCGTGCCGTTCGACACCGCCAAGCCGACGGTGACCTCCGGCATCCGGCTCGGCTCCCCGGCCGGCACCACGCGCGGCTTCGGCATCGCCGAGTTCCGGCTGATCGGCCGCCTGGTCGCCGAGGTCCTCGACGGGCTTGCCGCCAACGGCGAGGAGGGCAATGCCGAGGTGGAAGCCAAGGTGCGCGCCGAGGCCATTGCGCTCACCCGCCGCTTCCCCATCTACGCGTAAGGGTCCCGGCGCCGCGCAGCGAGAGCCGGAGACGATGCGGGAGCACAGCCATGCGCTGCCCCTACTGCGGCTCCGAGAACACCCAGGTCAAGGATACCCGTCCGACCGAGGAGAGCCAGGCCATCCGCCGCCGTCGCAGCTGCGAGGACTGCGGCGGCCGCTTCACGACCTTCGAGCGGGTGCAGCTGCGCGAGATCATCGTCATCAAGCGCTCCGGCCGGCGCGTGCCGTTCGACCGCGAGAAGCTGTCGCGCTCGGTGGAGATCGCCCTGCGCAAGCGGCCGATCGCGCCGGAGCGCGTGGAGCGCATGATCTCGGGCATCGTTCGCCAGCTCGAGAGCATGGGCGAGCACGAGCTGCCGTCCTCGGTGATCGGCCAGCTGGTGATGGAGGCGCTCAAGGGCCTCGATCCCGTCGCCTATGTGCGGTTCGCCTCGGTCTATCGCGATTTCCGCGAGGCGGCCGACTTCCACGAGGTTTTGGGGGAGATCGCCGAGCGCGCCGGCAACGCCGAGCAGGGGGCCGCGCTCCCGGAGCCGGGCCCCGCGGCCGCCGCCGACAGGAAGCACTGAACGCGCGATGGCCTCACGTCCGCAGCCGGGTACGACCGTGGAAGGCGACCGCCGCTTCATGGAGCTCGCGCTGCGCATGGCGCGGCGGATGCTGGGCCGCACGGCGCCCAACCCGGCCGTCGGCGCGGTGATCGCCGACGCGGCAAGTGGCGAGGTGATCGCGCGCGGCTGGACCCAGGAGCGCGGCCGGCCGCACGCGGAGAGCCACGTGCTCGCGCGCGCCGGGGCCCGCGCCCGCGGCCAGACCATGTATGTGACGCTCGAGCCCTGCTCGCACCACGGCCGCACCCCGCCCTGCGCCGACGCCATCGTCGCCGCCGGCGTGCGCCGGGTGGTGTGCGCCATTGCCGACCCCAATCCCGAGATAGCCGGCCGCGGGCTCACCGTGCTGCGCAAGGCCGGCGTTGCCGTCGATGTGGGGCTGTGCGCGCAGGAGGCGCGCTGGATGGCCGCGGGCCATCTGTTGCGCATGACCTGCGGCCGTCCGTTCGTTCAGCTCAAGATGGCGGTGTCCGGCGACGGGCTGATCGCCCCCGGCCGGGGAGCGCCGGTGTGGGTGACGGGCGAGGAGGCGCGCCGCTATGCCCACCTGCTGCGGGCGCGGGCCGATGCGATCCTGGTCGGGCGGGGGACGGTGACGGACGACGATCCGGAGCTCACCTGCAGGCTGCCGGGCCTCGCCGGCCGCTCGCCCCGGCGGGTGGTGGTCGACCCTAACTTCCGCACTCCGCCCACCGCCAGGATGCTCAGGACGGCCGAGCGCGTGCCGGTGACCATCTTCGGCGCCACCGGCAGCAGGCCGCCGGCCTATCCGGCTGGCGTCGAGGTGCGGCGCATGCCGGCCGGCGCCGACGGCCGGCTGAGCCTGGCGGTGGTTCTCGAGAGCCTCGCCGCCGAGGGCGTGACGCGCGTCCTCGTCGAGGGCGGACCGCGCATTGCCCGCGCGCTGGTCTCGGCCGGCCTCGCCGACGAGGTGGTGATCGGCCACGGCACGGCGCCGGTCGGCGCCTCCGGCCGCAAGCCGCTCGACGATGCCGGGCTCGAGACGTTCGAGGACCGCGCCCGCTGGCGCCTGGCGGAGGACCGCCGGCTCGGCGACGACAGGATCACCATCTATCGCGCGGTGGGACGACTGGAGGATGAGGCGTCAGGATGAACGACCGGTTTCGCTACTATCTTCGCGTGCGCTATCAGGAGTGCGACCCTCAGCATGTCGTCTTCAACGCCCGCTACGGCGACTACGCCGACCTCGCCTGCTTTGCCTTCCTGCGGGCGGCGCTGCCGCGTCCCACGGACGCCTTCGACGGCACGTTCGAGCTGCAGACGGTGCGCCAGGTGATCGAGTGGAAGGCGCCGGCGCGCTTCGACGACGTGATCGAGATCACGATCTGGGCGAGCCGGATCGGAACCACCTCGGTGACGCTGAGCTGCGAGCTGCGCCGCGCAGGCGAGCCCGACGTGCTCTCGACCATCGAGACCGTTTACGTGCACGTCGATCCCAAGACCTTCAGCAAGCGCGAGATCGCGCCGCACATGCGGGCCGCCCTGGAGCGCGGCGCGGCCGGCCAGGTCACCGACCACGCTGGCCATCTGCAATCCGCCCCGCGCTGATCAGCGGCTGCTGCGGGACAGCACCTCCATAAGCTCGGCCACCTTCTTGCGCTGCTCGGCGACGTTGCCGGAGGCGATCGCGTGCTCCACGCAGTGCGCCACGTGGTCGCGCAGGATCTCCTCCTCGACACGGGCGAGCGCGGCCCGCACCGCCGCGATCTGCGTGACGATGTCGATGCAGTAGCGGTCCTCCTCGACCATGCGGGCAAGCCCACGGACCTGGCCTTCGATGCGGCTGAGGCGCCTGCGGCAGGAGGTCTTGGCGGCGGCGTTCATGGCTTGACATATACCCCTACCGGGTATACCCGTCAACCCAACATACCCCGCACGGGTATCAGGAGTCGCGACCATGAGCCACGACCACGCCGGCCACCGGCACGACACCTCCGGGAGGCACCATACGCCGGGCACCGCCATCGACCCGGTGTGCGGCATGACCGTCGAGATCGCCGGCGCAAGGCACAAGCACGCTCACGCCGGCACCACCTACTACTTCTGCAACCCCCGCTGCCGCGAGAAGTTCATCGCCGAGCCCTCGCGTTACCTGGCCCCCGCCGCGGCGCGGACGGAGGCTGCGCCGCAGCCGGCCGGCACCCTCTACACCTGCCCCATGCACCCCGAGATCGTGCAGGAGGGCCCCGGCATCTGCCCCATCTGCGGCATGGCGCTCGAGCCGAGGGGCATTCCCGCGGCCGAGGCCGGGCCCAGTCCGGAGCTCCTCGATTTCACGCGACGGCTCAAGGTCGCCGCGGCGCTGACAGCGCCGCTCCTGGTGGTGGCGATGGGGCCCGACCTCGGCCTGCCGCTGCATCGCCTCATCTCGGGGCGCACCGGCGGCGGCATCGAGCTCGTGCTGGCGACACCGGTGGTGCTCTGGTGCGGCTGGCCGTTCTTCGTGCGGGGCTGGGCGTCGATCGTCAACCGCAGCCCCAACATGTGGACACTGATCTCGATCGGCGTGGCGGCCGCCTACCTCTACAGCCTCGCCGCCGTCCTGGTGCCCGGGCTCTTCCCCCACGATCTGCACACCCACGGCGGCACGGTCGGCCGCTACTTCGAGGCCGCCGCCGTGATCGTCGCGCTGGTGCTGGTGGGCCAGGTGCTGGAGCTGAAGGCCCGCGAGAGGACCGGCAACGCCATCCGCGCGCTGCTCAACCTTGCGCCCAAGACCGCACGCCGCATCGCCGGCGACGGCCGCGAGGAGGAGGTGCCGCTCGACGCTGTCGCGGTCGGCGACCGGCTGCGGGTGCGGCCGGGCGAATCCGTGCCGGTCGACGGCATGGTGGTCGAGGGGCAGTCGGCGGTCGATGAGTCGTTGCTCACCGGCGAGCCGGTGCCGGTCGAGAAGGCTGCCGGGGCGGCGGTCACCGGCGGCACGCTCAACAGGACGGGCAGCTTCGTCATGGAGGCGCGCAAGGTCGGGGCCGAGACCATGCTCGCGCGCATCGTCGCCATGGTGGCGGAGGCGCAGAGGAGCCGCGCGCCGATCCAGGGGCTCGCCGACCTGGTTGCGGCCTACTTCGTGCCCGCGGTGGTGCTGGTCGCGGTGCTGTCCTTCATCGCCTGGCTGGCCGTGGGCCCGAGCCCGGCGCTCGCCTATGCCGTGGTGTCCGCCGTATCGGTGCTCATCATCGCCTGTCCGTGCGCGCTGGGGCTCGCCACGCCGATCTCGATCATGGTGGCCACCGGACGGGGCGCGCGCGCGGGCGTTCTGATCCGAAATGCCGAGGCGCTGGAGCGCATGGCCTCCATCGATACGCTGATCGTGGACAAGACGGGCACCCTGACCGAGGGCAAGCCGGTGCTTAAGGAGGTGCGCGCTCTCGATGGTTTCGACGAGCCCGGCCTGCTGCAGCTCGCGGCCAGCCTGGAGAAGGCGAGCGAGCACCCGCTGGCCGACGCGATCGTGGCCGGAGCCCAGGGCCGCGGCATCGCCCTGCTGGCGCCCGACCAATTCGCCGCCATCGTCGGCCAGGGCGTCCAGGGCCGGGTCGGCGGGCGCGCGGTGGCGCTGGGCACGTCGAGGCTCATGCAGGGCCTGGGCGTCGATACGGCCGCAGCAGAGCCCGATCTCGCCAGGCTCAGGGGAGAGGGGCGCATTGCGCTGCTCGCTGCCGTCGACGGCCGGCTCGCGGGCTGGCTGGCGGTGGCCGACCCGATCAAGCCGGCGGCGGCGGGCGCCGTGCGGGCGCTCGCCGACCGCGGCATCGAGGTGATCATGGCGACCGGCGACAACCGGGTCACGGCCGAGGCCGTAGCGCGGGAGCTCGGCATCGCCCACGTTCACGCCGATGTGCTGCCGGCCGACAAGGCACGCCTGGTTGCCGAGCTGAGGCAGCGGGGCCGCCGGGTGGCCATGGCGGGCGACGGCATCAACGACGCGCCTGCGCTCGCCGCTGCCGACGTCGGCATCGCCATGGGCTCGGGGGCGGATGTGGCCATCCAGAGCGCCGGCATCACCCTGCTCAAGGGCGATATCTCCGGCATCCTGCGCGCGCGCCGGCTGGCGGAGGCGACGCTCGCCAACATCAAGCAGAACCTGGCGTTCGCCTTCGGCTACAACGTGCTCGGCGTGCCCATTGCGGCGGGCGTGCTCTACCCGGTGTTCGGGCTGCTGCTGTCGCCCATCATCGCGGCGGCAGCCATGAGCCTCTCCTCCGTGTCGGTGGTGGGCAACGCGCTGCGGCTCGGCAACGTGCGCCTCTAGGCCGAATCCCGAATGTCGATTGGACCTGGTCCTGCCTCAGGCGGCAGCCCCGGACACCACCTCGTCCTTCACCGGCCGGGGGCTGCCGAGCAGGGTACCTTTGCCGTAGAGCACGCCGAAGCCGAGGATGCGGGCAAGCAGCCAATCGTCCTCGATGCGGCCGACGATCAGGGCGAGGCCGAAGTCGGAGAGATAGCGGCACAGGTCCGAGGCCGGCACGCGATCGCGGCCGTGCGGCAGGCCGTCGAGGAACACCGGCGCGTCGAGCTCGACGAACTCGAAGCCCATCTGCTTGAGCGCGGCGAAATCCATGTCGAGGTCGGTGACCTCCTCGAGCGCGAAGCGCAGGCCCGCGGCCCTGAGCGCCCCCAGGGCGTGGGCATGACCCTCGGTGAACGCCCGCACCTCGCTCTGGGCGAAGGCCAGCACGAGACCCATGCCGCCGGTGCTCCAGGCCTGGGCGCCGGCGGCATCGAGGAAGCCTGCGTCGGCCAGCGACTCGCTTGCCATGCTGGCCAGCACCGAGCCCTGCCGGCCGCGCTCGCCCAACCGGCGCGCGACCCGCGCCGCCCTGATCATGCGCGCCGCATCGATGCGCGGCATCAGGCCCGACCCGCGTGCCGTGCGCGAGAAGTCGCTCTGCTCGAGCCTGGCTCCGTCGGCGGTGAGCAGGCGCAGGCTCACCTCGAAGTGGCGCGGCCGCCCTTCGACGAGGGCGTGGATGGGCTCGAGCAGGACCTCCACGCGCTCGGCCGCAACTGCCTCGGCAATGCGGGCGATCTGCGGATCGATGGCGGGAGGCACTGCGGCCGCCGGCGCCGGCGGCTCCGCCCCCGACACGCGCTCGACCGCCGGCCACCAGGAGGCGATGCCGCTGCCGCCTGCCGCCGGCGGCACGGGAGCCGCCGGCTCGGGGGCCGCCTGCAGGGTGCGTGTCACGGCCTGGAGGGCGGCCACCGAGCGGGCGATCATGGCCTCGGTCTCGTTGCCGGGCTCGGCCCCGGCGCCGCCCGCCGAGGCCGGCGAATTGAGCTCGTCGGCGAGCTTCTTGATGAGGTCCTGCACCACCTCGACGCTGAGCTCGGCCTGGGAGATGCCGCCGGGCTGGGGCAGCTCGGGCTCGCCCGCGGGCTGCGCGGCGAGCGGCGCCGGGCCGGCGGCCTCGGGCGCAGCTTGCGGCTGGGGCAGGCTCGGCTCGGCCCGGGGTCGGTAGCCGAACGGTCCCGAGGCGCCGGTCTCGGGCAGCTCGCCCGCGAGCAGCGCCGCGTCACTGCGTGCCGCTTCCGCCCAGCGCGCCGCCTCCTCCTCGGGAGAGAATGCGAGCGAGGAGCGCGCGTGGGCCGTACCGGCCTCGGGCAGGCTCGGCGAGGCGTCACCGGCGACCCACAGCTTGCCGCCCGCCGGCCCGCGAGGCCCGGCCCCGTCCCTGTCGCCCGCCAGCGACCGGCGCACTGCGAGATGCACGGACAGGAGCCCGGCGTAGGCTCCGAGCGCGGACATCGTGCCGGCCCACAGCCCCACCTCCAGCCGCATGAGCAACCAGGCGCCGAAGGCCAGCGACAACACCGTCACCGCGAAGATCACGAACGCGTCCGCGTAGGGCACGTGCCGCGGCCGGCTGTCGTCGATGAGGGCGAATTGCTGTGCCATTGCTGGTGGGCCCGCTCGTTGGCTGCGAATCGTGGCGACAAGCATCGGCGATCGGCGCTTGCAGTCGCAACACGCAGCCGCGGGCTATCACCAGCTTTCGCGGGCCGGCGGCTTGGCGCCCTACGCCACCGCGGTCAGCACCTTGGCGATGCGGTCGCGGATCTCGGCGATGTCGGCCTCCTCGGCGATCAGCGGCGGGGCGACGATCAGGGTATCCATGGCCACGCGCACGTAGATGTCGAGGTCGTGGTACATGCGCTCGGTGGCCTCGTAGCCCCGCACGCCCGGCTTGCCGGCGATGGGGGCGAGGTCGATGCCGCTGAGCAGGCCCACGGTGCGGATGTCCTCCACGTTGGGCGCGCCCCTGAGGGTCATCATGGCGTCGGCGAAGACGGGCTCGAGCTTGCGCGCGCGCTCGAACAGGCCCTCGTCCTTGTAGATGTCGAGGGTGGCAAGGCCCGCGGCGGCCGCGAGCGGATGGCCCGAGTAGGTGTAGCCGTGGAAGAGCTCCACCATGTGCTCGGGGCCGGTCATGAAGGCATCGTAGATCTTCTTCGATGCCATCACGCCCGCCATCGGCACGGCGGCGTTGGTGACGCCCTTGGCGAAGGTGATCATGTCGGGCTCCACCCCGTAGCGCTCGGCGGCGAAGCAGTGCCCGAGGCGGCCGAAGCCGGTGATCACCTCGTCGAAGATCAGGAGGATGCCGTGCTGGGCGGTGATCTCGCGCAGGCGCTGCAGGTAGCCCTTGGGCGGGGGCAGGATGCCGGTCGAGCCCGACACCGGCTCGACGATCACGGCGGCGATGGTGGAGGCGTCGTGCAGGTTGACGAGGCGGGAGAGCTCGTCGGCGAGGTGGGCGCCCCACTCCGGCTCGCCCTTGGTGAAGGCCTGCTCGGCGCGGTTATAGGTGGACTGCAGGTGGTCGACGCCCACCAGCATGTTGCCGAACTGCTTGCGGTTGGCCACCATGCCGCCCACCGAGATGCCGCCGAAGCCGATGCCGTGATAGCCACGCTCGCGGCCGATGAGCCGGGTGCGTCCCCCCTCGCCCCGGGCCTTGTGGTAGGCGAGCGCGATCTTGAGGGCGGTGTCGACGGCCTCGCTTCCCGAGTTGGAGAAGAAGGCGTAGTCGAGGCTGCCCGGCGCCAGCAGGGCGAGGCGCGAGGCGAGCTCGAACACTTTGGGGTGGCCGTACTGGAAGGCCGGGGCGTAGTCGAGCCTGGCCGCCGTCTCCTGGATGGCCCTGACGATGGGCTCGCGGCAGTGGCCGGCGTTGACGCAGAAGAGGCCCGAGGTGGCGTCGATCACCTTGGCGCCGTCGGGCTTGAAATAGTGCATGCCCTTGGCGCCGGCGAAGAGGCGCGGACGCTTCTTGAAGGCGCGGTTGGCGGTGAAAGGGATCCAGTAGGGCTCGAGCTCGTTGGGCTTCACGTCGAGCGGGGCCATAGGGTGTCTCCGCGGCGGTGGCAGGCTTGAGACGCGGTTCTAGCAGGGGGTGCGGCCGCCTCCAAGCGGGCCGGACCCGCGCCGGGACCCGGTGGAAGCATGGGGGAGGGGCCGCACCAGGAGCGGGGCCTCCAGGGCCGGCGCCCGGCATGGTGCAGGGCCAAGCGCGCAGCCATGCCGCGGACCGCCTGGGCCTCGGCTGGGCACGGGCCTCACGTTGGCGCAGGGCCATGGCGCGGACTGCCGGGGCCTGGGCTGGGCACGGGCCTCAGGTTGGCGCAGGGCCATGGCGCGAACCGCCGGGGGCCTGGGCTGGGCACGAACTGGGCACGGGCTGGGCAGCGGCCTCAGCTTGCCCGCGGCAGGGGCCGGGTCTATATACCGTTTCCTCGCGGCGGGCCTGGTCCCGCCGGCCCCCGGGCCCGATCCGGGGGTGCAGGAGGTCGGGCGGAGCGTAGCGCAGCCTGGTAGCGCACTTGCTTCGGGAGCAAGGGGTCGGGAGTTCGAATCTCCCCGCTCCGACCAGCACTTGACTCAAATTGAGCCGTCGTTCGCGCAGGACATCGCGCAAGAAACTCCTATCGCGCCTTGGCTCCGGGCGCCGATCAGTTGGCCGGTGCGCACATCTGGCGCCTTCGGATCGAAGCATGCATGGGTTTGCGTGCGCGCCTGAAGGAAGACGGGGAGCAGGTGACGGGTACTGCGACAAGTGCAAGCGAGTGAACCCGATCTCGTTCACCGTCGAGCCACAGAAAGCGTGGCGCACGGTCGTGCTCAACTGCTGGCGGCGCATCTGCCCTCGTGCTTCGATCAAGAGGCGGAGAAGGCTGGAGTCCGGTACTCGTTCGCAAACCTGGGGGCATGGCCGGCCTGCGCCACGTTGCCGGACCAAGAGCCGCTCATGTCCTGCGCGGTGGTTGACTGGTGCTTTGTTTCCCGATGGACTCTAGCGGGTACTGCGTATCGGGGAGCAGGTTATGCTCAATTGGTTGGACGGGAAGGGGATAGTTACGGCAGTCGTGGGCGCATTTGTCGGCGCGGTCTTCAAGTGGCTGCTGGATCGCAGGGAGAAGGCGCAGCTCCGGGCCGACATAAAGGCCCAGGAGGCCGAGACGCGGCGGTTCCGCGAGAGCCTCGACGCGACGAACACTCGGCTGGCCGCACAGGAAGCCCAGAACGCTGAGAAGCAACGAGAGCTGGACAGGCTGTCCGATCTCTTGAAGGGCAAGGGCATCGACATAGAACAGCGCGAGGACCGCTTGACGGAGCTCCTCGCAACTTTGCGCGATAGCGAAACAAGCCTATGGGCGAAGTTCGACCGACGACTTCCTTTCCCGGACTATGATGCGCGGATAGGCCGACGAAAACCCTACATAATCACGCTTGCGAACCTCAAAGGCGGTGTCGGCAAGACGACGCTGACGGCCAACTTGGTTGCCTACTTCGACAAGCTCGGGCTGAGGGTGTTGGTCATCGACCTAGACTACCAAGGCTCCCTTACAACGATGCTTCGAAGCTTCGGTGAGCCAAAGGACCGAACCTCCAGCGTCAACAAGCTGTTCATGCCCGGGGCGCAGCTCGGCACGTTGATGAGCAACACGCGAACGCTTGGAGAGAAGTTGTCTCGCAGCCGCTTGGCCGCCGCGTTCTACGATTTTGCCAGGTACGAAGATTACTTGATGATCGAATGGCTACTTCAGCAAGGTGGTGACGATGTACGGTACCGGCTGGCGGCGCTGCTGCTCCAGGATGACGTCGCGAAGGAGTTCGATGTGATCTTGATTGACGTTGCACCACGCATGACGACGGGCACGGTCAACGCGCTCTGTGCCAGCACCCACGTGCTTGTTCCAACCATCTTCAACCCACTGTCGGCAGAGCCCGTCCAGAACTTCATTCGGATGGCGAAAGGGTTGATGGATGTCCTCAATCCAAAGCTTGAGTTCGTCGGTGTCGTCGAGACGATGAGCCCACCCGCAAATCAAGGCCAAAGGGCGCGCGCCGAGGGCAAGCGGATCATCTCGGAGGGCTTACAAGAATTCCCTGGGATCGGCATACTCAGGAGCAAGATACCTCGACAGCCCGCTATCGCAGACGTTGGTGGTTCCTCCTTGGCGGCATTGACAGGCAATCGTGCCACGAGAGGGATTTTTGAGAACCTCGGGCGCGAAGTTTTCGCATCGGTGAAACGTGAACCTCAAGCAACTGCGTAACGTTCTTGCCATCGAGGCGAATCACTTTCGGGAAACAGGTGACGCCAAAATGGCTGACGCCATCGCATCCTTCGCGAATCTGCTAGAAGGCCCGGATGGTATGGCAGTGTCAGAGTTCGTGGACCGCGTCGAGAGCGCCCGAGAGCAGGCTGGTGGGACACAGGTTAGGCCGAATCGAGGGCGACGATCTCGTTAGCAGGAGCGAGCCACCGGCACGATGCAGCTATCCCGCCTCAAGCGCATCTTTGAACGTCTGACGGACAGCTACGCGGCTGCTGGAGCCGAAGAGCCAGCGAAGGATATGCGCCGTGTCGCGGACCTACTAAAGGGGCACGAGCAGCGTACAGTTGATGACTTCGTTGCTGAGACCAGAAAGGCCCTCGATGCCGGTGGGTTTACCTCGGCCAAACAGCGCTCGAAGATCAATGACGACGTTGTTGCGAGACACACGTCGAGCCTTCTGAGCGCTGGCGCGGACCGCAGTGCATTCGATGCAGCTGTGGGTGCTATCGATGCCGACGATCAGGTCGGCAAGCTCGAACTCTTCGCGATTGCCAATCGCTATCGCAATCAACCGTCCGGCGGCACGCATGAGATCAAGTTCAAATCTGTGAAGCAAGCTCGCGGAACAATCCGAGACGTTTTTCTTGAGAGAGCAGACTCTCAGAGCAAGCGCGGCGCTATCGACAAGCTCACGAAGCGTGCATCCTAATCTGTAGAAGTCTATACTTGATCTGACACGCTTCGTTAATCGGGGCGAAGCTGTCGGCGTCACGCAGCCTGCATCAGTGGTAGTGTCCAGAGTCTTTGGATAGTGTCCGGCTCGGCGGAATCGCCAGATGGAAGCGGAGGCGGCAGATCCGGTCCCGCGCGGGAGCGCCTGGAAGGCGGCGGAGGGGCGCGACGGCGCTGAGATGCTGGAAGCACCCGACGATGGACGACCCAAGGTGGTCGACGGCGCTCGAGCACCCGCGCGAGCGCGTCGAGACCGGCATTCACCACCTTCGTGCATGCCAGACTACCCATACCCCCATGGTCGGGTTGCTCCGGGCACCCGGGAGGTGCACGGGTTGTCCCGACCGGCTCCATCCTGCAGTTGGCGGCGTGGACCGATCCTGTCCCTGAGGAGACGCCCGGTGGGGTCTTTGAAGCCGCTGCCCCTACCTTTTGCGCCCGCCTGAGGGCGGCAACGGCGCCAATCCTGCGCGCCCTGCCGGCGCCTGCCGATACGGCTTGACATCGGGCCCCCCCTTGGCCGGAACTAGGTGGAGGGGTGCGGACGGCCGGCAAGGGAGCCGCGCGTGCCAGGCATCGAGCCCGCCCGTTCTCGCAGCAGGAGGTAGCACCATGAACCGCAGGACCGTCTTGAAGGGCCTCGCCGCCACCGGTGCGGTGGCCGCAAGCGGCAGGCTCGCCGCACCAGCCGTCGCCCAGGGCGCCAAGGTCTTGAAGTTCGTGCCTCAGGCGAACCTCGCCAACTTCGACCCCATCTGGGGAACGCAGTACGTGGTGCGCAACGCCTCCCAGCTGGTGTGGGACACGCTCTACGGCCTCGACAGCAAGCTGCAGCCCAAGCGGCAGATGGTGGAGAGCGAGGAGGCCTCCCCGGACGGCCTCACCTGGACTTTCAAGCTGCGCGACGGCTTGAAGTTCCATGACGGCGAGAAGGTGCTCGCCAAGGACGTGGTGGCGAGCATTACCCGCTGGACCAATCGCGACTCCATGGGCCTGATGCTCAAGGCGATCCAGAAGGAGCTCACCGCCGTCGACGACCGCACCGTCAAGTGGGTGCTCTCGAAGCCTTACCCCAAGATCACCTACGCCCTCGCCAAGGTCGGCACGCCCTGCTGCTTCATCATGCCGGAGCGGCTGGCCAAGACCGATCCCTTCAAGCAGATCGACGAGTACGTCGGCTCCGGCCCCATGCGCTTCGTGCGCGCCGACTGGAAGCCGGGGGCGCTCGCCGCCTTCGAGAAGTTCAAGGACTATGTGCCGCGCAACGAGCCGGGCGAATGGTGGTCGGGCGGCAAGGTCATGCATTTCGACCGCCTCGAATGGGTCATCATGCCCGATCCCGCCACCGCCTCGGCGGCCCTTCAGAACGGCGAGGTCGACTGGTGGGAGACCCCCGTCGCCGACCTGGTCCCGGTCCTCAAGAGGAACCGCAACATCAAGGTCGACATCGCCGACCCGCTCGGCAACATCGGCGCCTTCCGGCTCAATCACATGCACCCACCCTTCAACAACGTGAAGGCGCGCCGCGCGGTGCAGGTGGCGCTGAGCCAGGAGGACTACATGCGCGCGGTGGTCGGCTCCGACACCAGCCTGTGGAAGCCGATCCCGAGCTTCTTCACGCCGGGCACGCCGCTCTACACGGAAGAGGGTGGTGAGCCGCTCAAGGGCAAGCGCGACTACGACCTCGCCAAGAAGCTGCTCGCCGAGGCCGGCTACAGCGGCCTGCCCGTGACCTGCCTGGTGGCCCAGGACCAGGCGCCGCTCAAGGCCATGGGCGAGATCACCGCCGATCTCCTCAAGAAGATCGGCATGGCGGTCGACTTCGTCGCCACCGACTGGGGCACGGTCGGCCAGCGCCGCGCCTCCAAGAATCCGCCGGGCCAGGGCGGCTGGGGCATGTTCCACACCTGGCATGCGGGCGCCGACTGCGTCAACCCGGCGAGCCACATCGCCGTTCGCGCCAACGGCGAGAAGGCCTGGTTCGGCTGGCCCGACAGCCCGGAGGTGGAGAAGGAAGTGGCGGCCTGGTACGAGGCCAAGTCGCTCGAGGAGGAGAAGGCCGTCATCGCCCGCCTCAACAAGGCGGCGATGGAGAGCGTCGTCTTCATCCCGACCGGCTTCTACTACGGCTATCAGGCATGGCGCTCCAACCTGGAGGGCATCGCCAACGGCCCGCTCCCGTGGTTCTGGGGCGTCAAGAAGACCTGATGCGCGATCCCCCCGCCTCGCCCGCCTGAGCAGAGCGGGGGCGGCGCAACCGGACGGAAGGCCACGATGCTCGGCTATCTCTTCCGGCGCGTGCTGGCGACGATCCCGGTGATGGCGATCGTCGCCCTCTTCGTCTTCTCCCTGCTCTATCTCGCGCCGGGCGATCCCGCTGCCGTCATCGCCGGCGACCAGGCCAGTCCCGAGGACGTGGAGAAGATCCGCAAAAGCCTCGGGCTCGACCGGCCGTTCGTCGTGCGCTTCACGGAGTGGTCGCTGCAGGTGCTGAGCGGCGACCTCGGCACCTCGATGTTCACCGGCCTGCCGGTCACCGAGCTCATCGCCCAGCGCATCGAGCCGACGCTGTCGCTCATGGTGGTGACCCTCACGCTCGCCATCGTCGTCGCCGTGCCGGTGGGCGTGATCGCCGCGTGGAAGGCCGGCAGCTGGCTCGACCGGATCTTCATGGCGCTTGCCGTGCTCGGCTTCTCGGTGCCGGTATTCGTGGTCGGCTATCTGCTGGCCTACACGCTGGGTGTCGCCTGGGAGCTGCTGCCGGTGCAGGGTTACACGCCGATTGCGCGGGGCTTCTGGCCGTGGCTGGAGAACCTGATCCTGCCGGCGATCGCCCTGGGTTTCGTGTACATCGCCCTTATTGCCCGCATCACCCGCGCCACCATGCTCGAGGTGCTGAGCCAGGACTACATCCGCACCGCCCGCGCCAAGGGCCTGGGCGAAGGCCCGGTGCTGTTCCTGCACGCGCTCAAGAACGCGGCCGTGCCCATCGTGACGGTCATCGGCATCGGCGTGGCGCTGCTCATCGGCGGCGCCGTCGTCACCGAGAGCGTATTCGCCATTCCCGGGCTGGGCCGGCTCACCATCGATGCCATCGTGCGCCGCGACTACCCCGTCATCCAGGGCATCGTCCTGATGTTCTCGTTCGTCTACGTGCTGGTCAATCTGGCCGTCGATCTCGTCTACACCGCCCTCGATCCGAGGATCCGCTATTGAACGAGAGCGCCACCAGCCTGCCGGCCACGGCCTATGCCACGGCGCGAGAGCTGCCGGACATCCTGCCCCCGGTCAAGGTGCGGCGCGGCCTGAGGGGCTTCGTGTGGCGCCATCCCACCATGGCCTTCGGGCTGGGGCTGGTCGGGGTCATGCTGTTCGTCGCCATCTTCGCCCCCCTGCTCGGCACCGTGGACCCGACCGCGCTCGCCCCCGCCAAGCGCATCCGCGAGCCGTCCGCGGACTTCTGGTTCGGCACCGACGCCTTCGGCCGCGACATCTACTCGCGCGTGCTCTACGGAGCGCGCATCTCCCTTCTCGTCGGCTTCGCCGTGGCGATCCTGGCCTCGCTCGCGGGCCTCGTCATCGGCCTCGTCTCCGGCTACCTGCGCGCCATCGACGGCCTCGTCATGCGCATCATGGACGGCGTCATGTCGGTGCCGCCCATCCTTCTCGCCATCGCCCTGATGGCGCTCACTCGCGCCAGCGTGCAGAACGTTATCCTGGCCATCACCATCGCCGAGATCCCCCGCGTCTCCCGGCTCGTGCGCGGCGTCGTTCTGTCCCTGCGCGAGCAGCCTTACGTCGAGGCCGCCATCGCCGCCGGTACCGCCACGCCGCGCATCATCCTGCGCCACATCCTGCCCAACACCGTAGCCCCGCTCACAGTGCAGGCGACCTACATCTGCGCCTCCGCCATGATCACCGAGTCCATCCTCTCCTTTATCGGTGCCGGCACGCCCCCCATCATCCCGTCGTGGGGCAACATCATGGCCGACGGCCGCGCGCTGTGGCAGATCAAGCCCTACATCATTCTGTTTCCGGCCGTCTTCCTGTCGCTGACCGTTCTCGCCGTCAACCTTCTGGGCGACGGCCTGCGCGACGCCCTCGATCCGCGCATGGCCAAGAGGCTCTAGCCATGGCCCTGCTCGAGATCGAGGACCTGCAGACACATTTTCGCACGCCCGACGGGGTCAATCGGGCGGTCGACGGATTATCCTTCAGCATCGAGGCCGGCCAGACGGTGGCGATCGTCGGCGAATCCGGTTGCGGCAAGTCGGTAACCGCCATGTCCGTCCTGCGGCTGATCCCCGAGCCGCCGGGCAAGATCGCCGGCCGCATCCGCCTCGCCGGCCGCGACCTGCTTAAGATCTCGCGCGCCGAGATGCGCGACATCCGCGGCAACGACATCTCGATGATCTTCCAGGAGCCGATGACGGCGCTCAACCCCGTGCTCACCATTGGCCGCCAGATCGGCGAGACGCTCCGCCTGCACCAGGGGCTCGATCGGGGAGCGGCCGAGAGGCGGGCAATCGAGATGTTGAGCCTCGTCGGCATCCCCGAACCCGGGCGCCGCGTGGGCGAGTATCCTCACCAGATGTCGGGCGGCATGCGCCAGCGGATCATGATCGCCATGGCGCTCTCCTGCAATCCGAAGCTGCTCATCGCCGACGAGCCGACCACCGCGCTCGACGTCACCGTCCAGGCGCAGATCCTCGATCTGATGCGCGACCTCAAGCGCCGCGTCGGCGCCGCCATCATGCTGATCACGCACGACCTCGGCGTGGTCGCCGAGGTGGCCGAGCACGTGGTCGTCATGTACGCCGGCCGCAAGGTCGAGGAGGCGCCGGTGCGCGCTCTCTTCGCCCGGCCGCGCCATCCCTACACCCAGGGCCTGCTGGGCGCCGTGCCGAAGCTCGGCTCCTCGCTCACCGGTGCCCGGTCGCGGCTGGCCGAGATCCCGGGCGTGGTGCCGGCCTTGAAGCAGCGCATCGCCGGCTGCGTCTTCGCCGGCCGCTGCGCCCAGGCAACCGCCGTGTGCCGGACGGCCCCGCCGGCACTCGAGGCCAAGGCTGCGGGCCACTGGGTAGCCTGCCATTTCGCCGAGCGGGAGGCGGTGCCGGCATGAGCGCGCCCCTGCTCGAGGTGAAGAACCTCAAGAAGCACTTCCTTCTCAAGGGTGGCTTCCTTGGCCTGGCCTCGGCCCACGTGCGCGCAGTCGACGGCGTGTCGTTCACCATCCGCCAGGGCGAGACGCTGGCCCTCGTCGGCGAGTCGGGGTGCGGCAAGTCGACGGTCGGCAAGGCCATTCTGCGCCTGTTCGACGTCACCGACGGTGCCGTCGTCCTCGACGGCCGCCGCATCGACAACCTTGGCACGCGCGAGCTGCGCCCGCTCCGGCGCAAGGTCCAGGTCGTGTTCCAGGACCCATTCTCGAGCCTCAACCCCAGGATGCGCGTGCGCGACATCCTGGCCGAGCCCATCCGCAACTTCGGCCTTGCTGGGACCGAGGCCGAGCTCGAGCAGCGCATCGCCCAGCTAATGGACAAGGTGCGCCTGCCGCACGATGCCGTCGACCGCTGGCCGCACGAGTTCTCCGGCGGCCAGCGCCAGCGGATCGGCATTGCCCGCGCGCTCGCCGCCGAGCCCGAGCTCATCATCTGCGACGAGGCGGTCTCGGCCCTCGATGTGTCGGTCAAGGCCCAGATCGTCAACCTGCTGCAGGACCTGCAGCGCGAGCTTGGCCTGGCACTGCTGTTCATCAGCCACGACCTCGCCATCGTCGAGCACATCGCCCACCGCGTAGCCGTCATGTATCTCGGCCGCATCGTCGAGCTGGCCGACAAGCGCGCCGTCTTCGCGCGGCCGCAGCACCCCTACACCGAGGCCCTGCTCTCGGCCGTGCCGGTGCCCGACCCGACCGTCCAGTCGCGGCGCATCATCCTGCAGGGCGACATCCCGAGCCCGATCAAGCCGCCCGCGGGCTGCCACTTCCACACCCGCTGCCGCTACGCCGAGGCGCGCTGCCGGACCGAGACGCCGCTGATGCGCGAGGTGGCCCCCGGCCATCTCGCCGCCTGCCACCTGCGCGATGGGCCGCCGGTAGCGGAGGCATGATCATGCGGGCGATAGAGCCGGGAGGGGGGTCCCCATGGCGCGCATTCTGACCGTCGGTGCCGCCCAGCTCGGCCCCATCCAGCGCGCCGACAGCCGCGCCGCGGTCGTCGCGCGGCTGGTCGGGCTCCTGCGCCAGGCGGCAAGCCATGGCTGCCAGCTCGTCGTCTTCCCCGAGCTTGCGCTCACCACCTTCTTCCCGCGCTGGTGGATGACCGACCAGGAGGAGATCGACAGCTTCTTCGAGCGCGAGATGCCCTCCAATGAGACGGCGCCTCTCTTCAACGAGGCGCAGCGGCTCGGGCTTGGCTTCTACCTGGGCTTTGCCGAGCTTGCGGCACAGGGCTCCCGGGTGCGCCGATTCAATACCTCGATCCTGGTCGACCGCACCGGCCGCATCGTCGGCCGCTACCGCAAGATTCACCTGCCGGGCCACGCCGAGCACGAGCCCTGGCGCGCCTTCCAGCACCTGGAAAAGCGCTATTTCGAGGTCGGCGACCTGGGCTTCGGCGTGTGGCGCACCATGGACGCCAACATCGGCATGTGCATCTGCAATGACCGGCGGTGGCCCGAAACCTATCGCGTCATGGGGCTGCAGGACGTGGAGATGGTGCTGCTCGGCTACAACACTCCGCGCCACAACCCGCCCGCGCCGGACCACGATCGCCTGAGCGAGTTTCACAACCAGCTCTCGATGCAGGCCGGCGCCTATGCCAACGCGACCTGGGTGGTCGGCGTCGCCAAGTGCGGTGTCGAGGAGGGCTGCGAGATGATTGGAGGCTCCTCCATCATCGCGCCGAGCGGGCAGATCGTGGCTCAGGCGTTGACGCAGGATGACGAGCTCGTCGTCGCACGCTGCGACCTCGACATCGGCGCAAGCTACAAGCGCTCAACCTTCAACTTCGCCGTACACCGCCAGCCGCAGCACTACCGGCTGATCGTCGACCGCAAGGGCGCCCAGCCGCCCGAGGCCTGAGCCGGAGAGCTCCTGAGGCACATGCCGACGACCACCGGCCTGGGGCTGCATGCCTCGCCCGCTCGCACGCGCCGAACGCGGCCCGCACCCTCGCCGCCCCCGCGGGCCGAGACCAGTCAGCGCTCGCGGAAGGCCTTGGCCAGCTGGTCCGTCAAGGGCTTCATGAGATAGGACAGGGTCGTCCTCGCGTCCGTGGCGATGTACGCCTCGGCCGGCATGCCCGGTACGATCCTGAAATCCTGCCCTTCCCTGCTCTGCACCTGCACCCTCGCGGCGAAGTACACGGTGTTGGTCTGCGCCTCCTTGGTGAGGTCCGCCCCCACGTAGGTCACGACGCCCTTGAACTCGGGGGTCGTCCGCTGGTTCAGCGCCGGGAAGCGCAGCGTCGCCTGCTGGCCGACCGAGACCTGATCGATGTCGGCCGGAGCAATGCGGACCTCGACGCTCAGGCTCTCCCGACTTGGAACGATCATCATGATCGCCTCGCCCGGATTTATCACGCCCCCCACCGTGTGCACCGTCAGGTCGTGCACCACGCCGGACTGCGGGGCGCGCACGTGGATGCGGCGAAGCTGATCGGCGGCTGCGATCCTGCGCTCCTGCAACTCGGCTATGCGGGCCTCTATGTCGCGCAGTTCCTTTGTCGCGTCGGTCTGCATCGTCTGGTCGAGGCTTATGATCTGCAGCTCGATCTCGCTGATCTGCCCCTGTGCCCGGGCGATCTGCGCCACGAGCGATCCCCACTCGCCCCTGAGCCTCGTCAGGTCCCGCTGCGATGACAGGATGCGCGTGACCGGCACCAGATCCTTCTTGCGCATGTGCTCGAGGCGCTGGAGCTCCTCGGTCATCAGCGCCAGCTCCTTGTCCTTTGCCTCCCTCTGCGCCGTGAGACCCTGCACCTCCTGCTGGAGCTGGCCGATCCGCTCGCGGAGCTGGGCCACCTGGCCGTTCTTGGCGGCCTGGCGAACGTTGAAAAGGCGAATCTCGCCGGCTGCGATCTCGGAGGCATCCTCCCAGCTCTCGAGGAAGCCGGCGGGAAACCTGATCGAGGCAGCCTGGTCGCGCTCGGCCTCCAGACGTGCCTTGCGCCCCGTCAGCTGCGTCAGCTGGGACACCACCACGCCGAGATTGGCCCGGGGCTGGACCTCGTCGAGGCTGAGAACGATGTCGCCGGCATTCACCCGGTCGCCGTTCTTCACCAGGATCGCGGCAACCACGCCGCCGGTCGGATGCTGCACTTTCTTGATGTTGGTGTCGACCACGACGAAGCCCGAGGCGATCACCGCGCCGGCGATGGGCACGACCCCCGCCCACACTCCGAAGCTGGCCAGGAGGACGACGGTGAGCCCCAGCGCGGCGAAGAGCCGGCTCGCCAGGGCGGGCTCGAGCGGCTCCCTGTCCGTGGCTCCGCCAAGGCGGCGCCGGATCGAACGCCAGAACTCTTCGAGTATGTCCATCGGATCAGCCCTTGGCACGCTCCGGGCAGAAGTTGTTGCGCCACGACGCTGGGGCTCAGCGCCGCTCAGCCGCTCGGAACCTCCTTGGAGCCTCCGACCGCCAGGGCCGCGGGAGCGGTCGCTGGCTGCCGCAGGACCTTGCGCAGCACCTCGTCCTTGGGTCCGAACGCGGTCAGCTGCCCCGCACCGAGCACGGCAACCATGTCGACCTCGCTCAGCACGGTTGGCCGGTGGGCGATGACGACCACGATGCCCTTGCGGGCCTTGACGTCGCGTATGGCCTTGAGGAGGGCGATCTCGCCGTCCGAGTCCAGGTTGGAGTTGGGCTCGTCCAATACGAGCAGGAACGGATTGCGGTAGAGCGCGCGCGCGAGCGCGATGCGCTGGCGCTGCCCCGCCGAGAGCACGGCGCCCTGCGTTCCCACGCGCGTCTCGTAGCCGTTGGGCAGGCGCAGGATCATGGCGTGGACGTCGGCGGCCTGTGAGGCGGCGATGACGTGCTTGCTGTCCGGCTCCCGCTCGAAGCGGGAGATGTTCTCCGTGATGGTGCCGTCGAAGAGCTGCACGTCCTGCGGCAGGTAGCCGATGTGGTTGCCGAGGGCCTCCCGGGACCAGCTGCCGAGCGTTGCCCCGTCGAGCCTGACCGCTCCGCGCGACAGCGGCCAGATCCCGCACAGCGCCCGCGCCAGGGTCGTCTTGCCGGCGGCACTGGGGCCGATGACCGCCAGCACCGTTCCGGCCTTGAGCGTGAAATTGACGCTCTGCAGCGTGACGGTCTGGGTGCCGGGAACGGCGACGGAGATGTTCTCGACGTTCAGGGAGTCCTTGGGCGGCGGGAGCGGAAGCGGCTCTGGCTCGGGGGGCAGACTGGCGAGGACGGCATCGAGCCGGCTGCAGCTCTGTCGCGCGGCCACGAACCCGCGCCAGTTGGCGATGGCCACCTCGATCGGCGCAAGCGCCCGCGATGCGGCGATCGAGCAGGCGATGATGGCACCGGCCGTGATCTCCCCCTTGATGGTCAGATAGGCGCCGATGCCGAGCAGCGCCGATTGCAGCATGAGGCGGAACACGCGGGAGACGACCGACAAGCCGCCCACCGTATCGCTGAGCTTCTCATTGGCCGCGATGAAGTTCTTGTTGGCTGCCTCGAGCCGCTGAATGAACCGATGGCCGAAGCCCATGGCGCGCAGCACGTCGGCATTCTGCTCGGAGGCGACTGCGACCGTCCAGCGGTCCTTGGAGGCGACTGCGGCGGCCTCCGTGGGAACGCGCGTCAGCCGCTCGGTCAGGGCGGTGAGCGCCATCAGGAAGCTGGCGCCGAACACCGTGATCCAACCCAAGAGCGGATGCAGGATGAAAACGAACCCGATGTAGAGCGGCAGCCAGGGCACGTCCAGGATGGCGACGGGGCCCTGTCCGGAGAGATAGGTCCGGATGGCCTCCACATCCCGCAGGGGCTGCATGGGATTCGCCTGCGCGCCGGCGTAGTAGCGGAGCTGGATGACTGCGGCGTGCGCGAGCCCTGTCAGCTTGCGATCGAGACGGCTTCCGATGCGCACGAGGATTTGCCCGCGCACCACCTCGAGGCAACCCTGAAACAGGTAGAGACCTACCGCCAGAACCGAAAGCGCGACGAGCGAGGGAATGCTGCGGCTGGAGAGGACGCGGTCGTAGACCTGCAGCATGTAGATCGAGCCCGTTAGCGCGAGCACGTTCACCACGCAGGAGAGATAGATCAGCGCCGGCAGGATCGGCCGCAGCCGGCCAAGGGCCGAGCCCACTACGCTTTGCTTCCCCACCGGTCCCACGCGCACACTTCCCCAGCATCCGGCGGCGGTACGGCCCCAAGGCATACCCCCTTTTGCCACCTAGTAACCTAAATTATGTCCAAACACGAGTGCTCTTCGGTCCAATCGGTATCCTTAATAGCTCAGTCCCGCCCATATTCGCCGCCCGGTCGATCCGGCCCACTGGAGCCTGCCGGAACGGGTCATGAAAACTTGAAGTCGGTGGCGTCCAGGGCCGACAACAACACGGATTTCAGCGTGATCTTGTCGGAGTTGGCCGGATCGGTCGGGTCCAGCGTGATCACCACGTCGTCGCCGACCTGTGCCAGCGCGCCGGCGGCCAGCAGCGCCTCGAACGTGGTAAAGGCGGATGACGACAGGTCGATGACCTCCGACGCCGCCTCGCGGGCCTGGCGAACTGCGTCGTTGCCGTAGTGTGGCGAGAAATAAAAGGCGTCGGCATCTGCGCCGCTCGCAGCAGGACGATCGTCCACGGCAGCGCCGCCGCCATCGTCGCGGGCGTCCTCTGACGGGTAATCTCCGTAGCCGGCCGCGCTCATGCCGTAGCCCAGTGCGGCCGACGCGGCTGTTGCGGGCACGACGTCGATGTGCGCTTCGGCTGGGACAAGCCGGCCCTCGCCGTCGCGGAGGGAATAGCTGTAGTCGACAGGCCCGCTGAAGCCCACGTTCGGCGTGAACAGCATGGCGCCGTCAGCCCTGAGCTGCACGGCGCCGTTCTCCAGCAACACGAATGGCGCAACCTCGCCCGGCCCCGGAACCGAGACCGCAACACCGGCTATCTCTGCCACGCTGGCCGTGTGGGAATCGCGAGCTGGCACGTCGATGAGCACCGGCTCGCCCTCGCCGGTGGCGATACGGTCATAGACCGGATCAAAAGGCAACAGGTCGCTCGCAAGAGCATCGGCCAGATTGCATTCCTGGTCACCGTCCGCTGCCGACGCCATGTCGTCGTAGGATCCATAGGCGTGCTCATCAGCAGCGTCGACACCGCCGCTGCCGGCATCGAACACCTCGATCTTGACGTCGACTTCGCTCGCCGGGTCCCCTTGCGTGTAGGCGACGACCAGGCCGCCGTCCGGCAGGACGGCAACGGAAGCATCGCCTTGCTCCCGGTCCGCGCTGTCGGCGTCCTCGTCGTCCACGTCGAATGGCCGGCCGACCCTGTTGCCCTGGATGTCGAAGCGCTGGCCGTATATGCCGTCGTCGCTGCCGCTCTGGCCCTCGCGCCAGGTGACGACGATGGAGGGATTGCCTTCGCCCGCGACGGTGACGGAGAACTCCTCGGGCTGACCGGCAAAGTCCTGCAGACGGATGCCGGCCGACGGGGCGGTCCAGCTCTCCGCGCCGGTCGACTGGTAGTGCGCCGTCATGATGACGTAGCCGCCGTCGCCATCGGAGTCCTGCTGCAGCCAGCTGATCAGAAAATCCCCGTCGCCCATGGCTGACACGATGGGCTTGGTACCTTTGGCGATTCCGGACGGGGGGAGGACGTCAGTCAGGTCGATGCGAAGAACCTCGTCCCCCTTCGTCGGCTCGATCACGGCGCCGCGAATGGTTTCGTGGTCGAGGTCGACCAGCTCAACCCAGGCTATGGCGAGTTGGCCGTCGCGCAGGCCCGCGGCCTCGATGCCCCGCCCGACCACGCACGTTGCGTCCGCCGTGCCGGCATCGCCGTCTCCATCAAGGACGAGCTGCACGGCAGCATCCGTCCCGTCCGGCACGCCGTCGCGCCCCAGGGCGACGGGCGATTGCGGCTCGCCGTCGATCACCGGTATCCCGTAGCGCTGAAGCATCACGTTGCCGTAGCCGTTCTCGTCCGCGCCTTGGACGTAGACGACCGCGAACGCCCACCCGTAGTCGGCCCCCTCCTGTCCTTCGACGCGCTGCGCCGTGCCGTCTATTTCGCTGATCGCACCGTGCGACCGCGTGTCGACGACGATCGGGACGCCGATCTGCCCGTCCTCGGCATCGTACGCCTTCGCAATCAGCGCACCCTCGTCAGCGTCGACGTACACCACCACCGCCGCCGCGCCCGCGCCGAAGACGGCAGGGGCGACGCGACCGTCGGCGTCATCCGCGACCGTGATCACCCTGCCCCGGCTGCCCGTAGGATTGCCTGCCTCCGGCGGATCGAAGAACGACAAGAGGATCGAAACCGGACCGGCGCTGGCATCGCCCGTCTGCCAGGCGACGATGACACCATTGTCCAATGGCCTGACGATCGGCATCCCCTCGCCGGCCGATCTGTCGCCCGTCTGCGCCGGCGATCCCCCTTCGCGCTCACCTGCCGCCCAAGCGGACCCGGCCCGGGCCGCCTCGGCGCCCTCGCTTGCGTTGCGCACGCGTGCGCCGGTGTTGTCCGGCGCCGTATCGGAGTAGACGGCGGTGGCGCTTCGACTGGCTGCTTCGCCATCACGCGCATCCAGGAAGCGGTTGGTAGCTTCATCACCGACCTGGCGCTCCGCGCCCGCAAAGGCGACGATGCCTCCTGCTGCCCAATCCGCGCCGGCAATGTGGCGGGCATAAGTGTGCGTACCGGTCTCGTCCACCGCTTGGTATGTCACGACAAGGTGACCGTCGCCGGCCCCGGCCAGCGTGAATTCGCCCGTGAAGCCGCTGCGCAACTCGAACGGCGCGATGTCGACCTTGCTCCAGCCGTTGGTGGGCGAGCTTCCGCTCGACGTGTCGCCTGGCCCGGAGAAAATCGAGCCCTGGGCGACGTAGCTGGCGCCCGTGGCGACCACCCACATGATGGCAAAACTGCTGGCCCCCAGCTCCACCACCTTCACGCGGCGGCTACCCTCGGGGGCCGAGATGGCGGCCGGGTCGAGGCCCGGCGTCAGATCGGCAAGGAGGGCGTTGATTGCAGTGTGCTCGCCCCTTCTTTCCCCGTCCGCATTCTCGCCGTCGGGCCTGGTGCCGGCGGGCGAATAGAGCTTGGCCTGCACATGACCGCTCCTGCCCAGCCACGCTATGAGCGTGTCGCCCAGGCGCAGGTTGGCCACGGCCGGATCGCAGCCGTACACCCCGCCCACACCTTCTCCGTCCTCGTCGCCCACCCAGATCGCGTCATCGTTCGCCGGGCTGCGTACGGCCTTCTCGAGGTCGGTCGGGTGGTCTGCAAGGCGAGCCGCGTCCATGACGCGAAGATCGTGGAGGTCCGCCGGGGCCAATGATACAGGGACCCCTAGCTCGTTTGTGACGACCTGGTAGCGCTGGAGCATGATCCGCCCGAACGGCGATGAGTCGCCGGGGTCGGAGGCCACCCAGGCGATCGTGAAGCCTGAGTCCCTCGCGTCGGGATCGGAGGCGGAGGAAAGATCGTATCCGCAGATGGAGAGGCTGTGGCAGTCAAGCTTGCCCCCCGCGAGGTCGTGGCCCCGCTCACCCACGGTAATCTCGGACCCGAAGGGCAAGCCGTCCGCGAGGACGCCACGCAGCTTGACGACACTGAGGCCGTCCGCGGTGCTCTCCTGCCAGGCGACCGCCAGCGCCGAATGGGTCGCGGCCACCCGCGCATCGACCTTGCCGGAGCCCGGGCTCACGAGCAGGGGCGCATGATCCGTCCGTGCGCCACCCTCCCGCAAGTGCGCCAGCTCTATCCCGCGATCGGAGATCCAGACGACCGGCAGCGAGCTGTCGTTCTGGCGGGCCGTGGGCGCATGGCCAGGGCCTGCGTGCTCGTCCTTGTGGCCCTTCTCCCCTGTGTCGTCGGCCATTGCAGCTCTCGCCCTACATTCTTGCCCGGCTAACAGACTAGGGTAGCGACCATCCAAAGGAACCGGCCGGTCCAGACGCCACGCAAGAAGGCCGGCAACGCCAAGACCAGCCTTCATGAGTATCGTGTGTGCCGCAAGCTACCTATGCCCTGAAGTTTCATGCTAGGACATAGGTCCTTCGTCCCTAGTCCACGCCAGACTTTGGTCCAAGTGCAAGCATGAGGCGCGTCAGTCTGCCCGCTTGGGAAGCCGACTTCCGGAAGCTCAAACTCGCCTGGTCGGCACTCTCGCTGGCCCAGCAGTTTGCGCTTGCGGCGGTTGTGGTGCTGGGGTGCGGGATGACCTTCCTCGGCGCGTGGGTGGGCAATCGCATCGAGAACGGTGTGGTTCAGAATACGGCTGCCGGTGCGGCGCTGTACATCAACAGTTTTGTAGGTCCGCACGTTCGCGAGCTGAGCACCCAATCAAGGCTGCTGCCGCAGTCGGTCGAGGCGTTGGACAAGCTGCTCAAGGACTCCCCGCTTGGCAGCAAGGTGCTGGGGATCAAGGTCTGGCTGCCGGACGGCTCCATCGTCTACAGCAACAAGCCCGAGCTGATTGGACGCAGCTACCCCCTCTCGCCTGGATTGAAGCGCGCGGTGAACGGGGCAATTGTCGGCGAATACAACGACTTGGACGATGAGGAAAACGAGCTCGAGCGGGCGTTGGGGGTGCCGCTCCTGGAGATCTACTCGCCGATCCGGGCCCTTTCGAGCGGACAGCTGGTGGCAGTTGCCGAGTTCTACGAGGAGGCGAGCTACCTTGGCAGAGCTGTCCGCAGGGCGCGCCTGCAGACCTGGTACGTGGTCGCCCTTGTGACGATGGCCATGCTCAGCGTCCTCTTCGCCATCGTGCGCAGGGGAAGCCGGACCATCCACTCCCAGCAGCAGGCCTTGCACGACCGCATCGGAGAGCTGTCCAACCTGCTCAGTCAGAACGAGATGCTGCGGCGCCGCATCGACGACATTCTGCGCCGCTCGGTCGATACCAACGACCTCCTGCTGCGGCGCGTCGGCTCGGAGCTGCACGACGGCCCCGCCCAGCTCATCAGCCTGGGGCTGTTGCGGCTGGATACGCTGAGGCAGGCTCCCGGGGCCGACGCCAAGGGCGACGCGGCCGAGAACTTCGAGCGCATCCGCTCGGCTCTGAACGAGTCGCTGACCGAGATCAGAAACATCTCGGCCGGATTGGCTTTGCCGGAGCTGGAGGTCGTAACGACAGCCGACGCCATCCGGATGGCCGTGCGCAGCCACGAGAAGCGCTACGGGGTGACGGCGCGCTGCGACGTCACGGATCTCCCGGATGTGACGACCGCTCTCAAGGCCTGTGTTTACCGCGTGACGCAGGAGGGGCTGAACAACGGTTTTCGCCACGCTGGAGGCGCAGGACAGGCGGTCTCGGCCTGCGAGGTGGACGGCAAGCTGCAAGTCCAGATAGCGGACGCGGGCCCCGGTTTCGACGTCGAAGCTGCCTTGAAGCGGGCGCGGGGCCTCGGGCTCATCGGCATCCGCGACCGCGTCGCCGCCCTGGGGGGCACACTTGATATCGAATCTGAGCTCGGCAAAGGCACCCGGTTGACGATGCGGTTCGAAATTGCCAAGCATAGTGCGTGCTCGGCCCGCGATAGTGTGTAGGACATGAGTGAGCGTATTCGCGTTGCAGTCGTCGATGACCACCCGCTTTTTCGCGAAGGGGTCGCCCACACGATTCGCGGATCGGGATTTCTCGAGGTGGTGGGCGAAGGGGCGAGTGCGGACGAGGCCGTGCACCTCGTCGAGGACGAGATGCCCGACATCGTCCTGCTCGACGTCAGCATGCCGGGAGGCGGCATCGAGGCGGCTCGCGCGATCGCGCGGGCGTTTCCGATCGTGAAGATCGTCATGCTGACGGTATCGGAGAGCGACGAGCACGTGGCGCAGGCGCTCGAGGCCGGGGCGGCCGGCTACGTCCTGAAGGGAACGAGCGGCAAGGACCTGATCAACACCATGCGTGCCGTCTCGCGTGGCGAGTCCTACGTGACGCCGGATCTGGCGGCGCGGCTGCTCACCATATCGAAACGCAAGCCCCAGGGCGCCGGCGTCGACGGCGAGTTCGCCGATCTGACCAGACGGGAGGAGCAGGTTCTCGATCAGGTCGCCCAGGGCCTGACGAACAAGGAGATCGCCAAGAATCTGGGCATCAGCGAGAAGACCGTGAAGCACTGCATGACCAACATCATGCAGAAGCTGCAGGTGCGCAACCGCGTCGAAGCGGCGCTCGCGGTTCAGAGAAGGGCCCGCGCGCAGCCCAGGAACTGACCGCAGCTGCTACCAGCAGGAGGGGAGGCTGCCCGCCGGTGCGGGTCCCGGCTGGGCTGGCATTCGGCCGCGATGCCAGCGCCATAGGACGTACGGGGCCGTCCGCGACGGCCGGACCTCGACCACCGCCTCCCGAACGAACGCAGCATTGAGCGAGCGAGCCTGTGCGCTCACGGAGAAGAACCGTCGGCCGGAAGCGCCGGTGAACGGCTGCGGTATCGGCCCCGACGCGTCAGTTCCGGATGCTGGGGAGCCTTGGTCGGTCGAAGCGGGCGAGAGCTGCGATGCGCCCCGCCGCAGGATCGCGATCAGCTCGGCGGAGGCGCTGGTCGGGTCGATGCCCCGCTCGCCTGAGTAGACCGTCACGTACGGGCGCAGCAGGGCAACGTCGGCGGCCTTGAAGCCCAGCACCTGATGAAGCTCCTCGAGGACCTCGAACGGGCCGTTCTTCGGTCCGCGCGGGCGAGAGGCGGCCAGATATTCGTCGCGCTCGGCGCCGTCGGGCCGGACCGCGCTGTCCGCGTCCCGGAAGTCCATGATGCGCCCCGCGGTCGGTCCGTCCTGCCCGCCCAATCCCAAACCGAACAGCAGCGCGCGCAGCAGCGGCTCGTCGGCGGCATTGAGGTCGACCTTGCCCGCCTCGTCCTGGACGGCAATGCGCAGGGTGTAGCCGTCGCCCGCGTGGCAATCGAGCGCGCTTCCGTTCAAGGCGAAGCGCCGGCGGTGCGCACCGTCGCCGTGGCCAGCCACCAGGTCGAGCACCGCCAGCTGGATGCCCGCATCGGCAAGTTGCTCTGCAACTGCGCTGGCAACGGCGGCGCTGACCGCTTGTGTGTGGCTTCGGGCAATCTTGGCGAAGATGACCGCCACCAGCGCGAGCAGGCTGAGAACCGAGATGACGATTACCAGGATGAAGCCGGCATCGCGCCGGTCCCCCTGCGGCCGGACGCCCGCAACTGCGACGCGGGGCTGCCGGCTGCGGTGGGACATGCGAGGGCGCGCTATCTGAGGAGGCGGTCGACCTGCTCCCTGCGGTCGGGCGGGGCGCTCCGCTGAGGCCGTGTCGTCAGGTTGATCTTACTGCGAAACTCCTCGGTGATCGAGCGCATGTGCAGCGTATCCTTGACGATGCGCGGCGTGATGGCGATCAGCAGCTCCGTTCTGACGATCAGGTCGTCCTTGTTCTTGAACAGATTCCCGAGCACCGGAATATCGCCGACCAGCGGCACCTGGCCCCTCACGTTGGTCGCGCGGTCCTGCATCATGCCGCCGAGCACGACGGCTTCGCCGTCGTTGACGGACACGGTCGTCCTGATCCTGCGCTGCTGGATGGTCGGGGCGTCGATGGTCGAGGTGGTGGTGCGCACGACGTCGCTCACCTCCTGCTCAATGTCGAGCAGCACCCGGCCGCCGTCGCTGATGCGCGGGGTGATGTTCAGGATGATTCCCGTATTGCGGAAGGTGATGGAGTTGACGATCGGAGCGCCGGGCGTGAGCACGCTCACGGCTGATTGTGTCGGGATCGGCACCTCGTCGCCCACCTGGAGGGTCGCCTTCTTGTTGTCCAGGACCATCAAGGTAGGCGAGGAAACAACGTTGACGTCGGTTATCGTGCTGAGGGCGTTGAGGACCACCTGCACGTTGGGCGTGGAGAAGAAGTGCGAGAAGCCCGGAAATGTCGGGGTGATGGCGCCGATGGCGCTGTCCGTCAGCCGCAGCTCGTGGTTGCCCATCTGGAAGAACCAGCGCAGCCCGAACTTGAGGTTGTCGTTGAGGCGCACCTCCGCGATGGTGGATTCGAGCAGGACCTGGTTGGGCTGGACGTCGATGCGCTCGAGGATGCGGCGCATGCGCGCGTACTCCTGCCGGGTGGCGGTGATGACCAGCGCATTGTTGGCATCGTCCGGGATGATCGAGACGCCGGTAGAGCGGTCGTCGCCGGGAGGGAGCGCGCGCCCAGCCGCATCGGCGCCCGGTGCAGGCGCCTGCTGACCGTCGGCCGGCGGCGCGGCGCCCGGCTGCGCGGGCACGGTCACGGGGGCGGCGGGGACGCCCGGGACCGGCTGAAACACCGGCGACCTCGGCGCCACCGGCTCGACTGCGCCAGGAGCGGCCAGCACAGCCGGCGTGGCCCCCCGGCCGGGCGCGCCGGGCCTGAGCGGGTCCTGCTGGCCGTACACCTTCTGCAGGAGCAGGGCGAGCTCGGCAGCCGGCCGGTGCTGGATATGGTAGACGTGCACCTGCTTGGCCGTCTCGCGGCTCACCATGTCGATCCGCCGCAGCCAGGTCGCCGCCTTCTGGAGGTAGACGGGCCGCGAGGCGATCACGAGTATGGCGCGCAGACGGCGGTTGGGAACGAAGCGGACCATGCCCTTCGTCGGGCTCTCGCTGTCGTTTGCGAAGATCGTGTCGAGCTCCTGGGCGACCGCCTCGGGATCCCCCGATTCCACCGGGAAGATGCCGAAGGACATGCCCCGCATCCAGTCGACGTCGAACACGCTCACGGCATCGGTGATGGCGTCGAGCTCGCTGCGGGTTCCCGCCACCACGAGCAGATTGCGGGCCGTGTCGGTGCGCAGGATGGTGGCCTGGGCCGACAGGGACTTGATGACCCGCTCCATCTCGGCGGCGGAGACGTATTGCAGGGCGATGACCTGAGTGCCGACGCCGGGGCCGCGCCGGGCTCCCCGCGGCAACAGGCGTGCCGACGATTTGGCCTCCGCCACGGGCAGAACATGATGAATGCCCCCGCTGTCGACGACGATGGCCGCGCCCTCGCCGCTGAGGATGGTCTCGAACACCTCGAGCAGAGCCTCGCGCGGGATGGGGCTCGCCATCTGAATGGTGATGGAGCCCTGCAGCTTCTCGCTGACGACGTAGCTGAGCCCCAGGGTGTCGCCGAGAATGATCTTCGCTGCTTCGGCGATGCTGGCGCCTGCCAGATTGATGGTCACGCCGTTGGGACCGCTCGTCCTGGGGGGAAGCGCACGCGGCGGAGGGCTGTCCGTGAATTGGGCGGTGCCGGGATAGGCCCGATCGACCGAGGCCTGTGCGGAGGTCGTCGAGAGCGAGGTGCCGGGGCTCCTGTTGGCCGCCGCGATCGGTGCCGGCCCGGCCACAGGCGGCACCGGGCCCGGCAGCGCGAGCTGCTGCCAGGGTAAAGTGCAAGCCCCCGCCGTCACCACCAATGCAGCAACCAGCGCGGCTCGCCACATCTTGGTGAGCAGCCCCATTCCCGTAAGCCCGTACCTTTCCGACTGAGCGCCCGCCGGTACGCTAACGGTTACACGTCCTTAGGCGCTGATTCGCGCAAGTTTCCAAGGCTCTCCGGCACACACTCCCAACGCCGCAGCTGGCCGGAAGGCAGGCATGCCCCCGGGCCGCCGGCGGCCCATTGGTCCGGAGCCTGCCCGACCAAGGTCGGGTCCCTCGTGCGATCTTTGGATTCGGACTAGTCGGCCGTTCGTACCTTGCGCCCCCCTCGAGGCCGCTTGATCCTTGCGGCAGCTCGGGCGTCCTGGCGTCCGGGCGGCGTCTCCTTGGGGGAGCGCGGCTTTACGGCATTTCGGCTAGAAGCGCTGGTATGAGGGATGCTCGGCGATGTATCTTCCACCTGACGCGCCCAAGAACCGGATCAGAGAAGCCCAGAAGGCACGCGAGAACCGTGCGGAGGTCGTCAAGGCGCGATCGCACGGCCAGATCACGCGCCGCGAGCTCTTTCGCTGGGGGCTGTTCACAACCAGCGGGCTGCTGCTCTACAAGAACGGCTTCAGCCCCTACGCGCCGAGCGCCTACGGAGCAGTGCCGACCGGCACGCCGCGCAGCCCGCTGTTCGGCGCCACCAAATTCTCGCAGCGGATGCCGCGGCTCGACCTGCAGAAGCCCATTCCGCTCACCACCAACGCCAGCAACGAATGCGTCTTCCCCAGTGCGATGGGTGAGTACAATGCGCGGCGCCTTTCCTATCACACGGAATTCAGCGCCGACCCGTCCAATCCTCTCTACCGCAATCCGCTGACCAACAGGGGGCCCTGCGAGGGAAGGCCGCCAGGGGAGATCTTCGCGCATCAGCGCTGGGCCGAGTTCACGCCCAAGGTGGGCTATGTGCTGTCGGTCGGGCAGGTGGAGCCCAACAGCCGCTTCCATCCTCGCTTCCCGGCGCAGGCCCCCGACAGCGTGTGGAGCTTCGGCACCGGCAAGTTCGCGCGCGGCAAGCTCCCTCCTCCACTCATCAAGGCGCGCTACGGCGAGCCGATCCTCGCGCGAATCTACAACAATCTGCCGGCAGACCGTACGCAGAACGGCGGCTTCGGCCGCAACGAGATCCAGACGCATTTTCATAACGCCCATAACGGCGCGGAAAGCGACGGCGCCGCCAACGTCCACCACTTCCCGGGCACGTTCTACGACTACCGGTGGAGCACGACGCTCGCGCGGCGGGACAAGATCAACACCAACGGCACCAACAAGAAGGCGTCAGGCCCCGACGGCAACGGCGGCCTCGTCAAGGTGGCCGGCGATTTCCGCGAGCTGCAGGGCACGATGTGGTTCCACGACCATCGCTTCTTCTTCACCGCCGAGAACGTCTACAAGGGCAATCTCGGCATGATCAACTTCTACAGCGGGCCGGATCGCGGCAACGAGAAGCTCAACGACGGGATCAATCATCGGCTGCCGAGCGGCAGCCTGCTCGACTGGGGCAATCTCGATTTCGACGTCAATCTCGTCGTGTCCGACGCCGCCACCGACCAGAACGGCCAGCTGTTCTTCGACATCTTCAACACGGACGGCTTCCTCGGCGACATTCCGCTGGTCAACTTCGCCTATGCGCCGTTCTTCGAGGTGCTGCCGAGGAAGTATCGCTTCCGCCTGCTCAACGCCTGCATGTCGCGCTTCATCAAGCTGGCGCTGAGCTTCAACGGGGCGCCGGTTCCCTTCAAATTCATCGCCAACGACGGCAATTTCGTCGTCAATCCCATCGATCTCACCGAGCTGGATGAGCAGAGCACCGCGGAACGCTACGACATCGTCGTGGACTTCTCGATGTTCCGCATCGGCGACCGCATCCGCCTCGTCAATCTGCTGAAGCAGACCGACGGCCGCAAGCCCGACAAGGCGCTGTCGATGCGCGAGGCGCTGGGCGGCGACCCCAACGATCCCTTCGTCGGCCCGATCCTGGAGTTCCGCGTGGTCGGCTCCGTGCCGAGCGTCGACGTGCCCGGCGTCACCCTGCGCTCCACCACCCTCGACGAAAGCCGCGTGCCGACGACGCTCACCCAGCAGATTCCGGTCGTCACGCCGGTGCGCGAGCGGGTGGTCGAGTTCGGCCGATCGGGTCCGGGCGATTCGCGCGGGCCCAACGGGCAGTGCACGCCAGACTGCCAGGAGTTCGCCACCTTCCCCTGGACGATCAAGATAAATGGCGAGGCCGCCCACTCCCTGAATGCCAACCGCATCTCCCTGCTCATTCCCAAGGCGGGCGAGGTCGAGCATTGGACCTACGTCAATGGCGGCGACGGCTGGGACCATCCGATCCACCTCCACTTCGAGGAGGGTGTCACCATCGACCGGGGCACCGCACCCATCCCGTCGACCGAAAGGCTGGTCAGGAAGGACGTGTGGAGGCTGCGGCCGGCGGGCAGGGTCAAATTCCAGGTCCAGTTCGGGGAGTTTGGCGGCTCCTACGTCAACCACTGCCACAACACGATTCACGAGGACTTCGCCATGCTCTTGCGCATCCAGCTGCTGGGCGGAGCGGCTGGCTCGCCGCAGGCCGCCGTCACGCCCACGCCCAACCCCTCGCCCGACGGCGTGACGTTCACGACGCCCGAGATCCTGCCGGAAGGCGATCCGCGCCGATCGCAAACATGAGCGCGGGTGCGACATGCGCTGGTTGGGTCGCCTGGCCACAGCACTGCTCGCCGCGACGGCGCTGATCCTCCCTGGCGGGGCGGCGCACGCCTCGCGCTGGGGCAAGGACTACGTCCCCAACGTGCCCGTGGTGACGCAGGACGGGCGGGTGCTGAACTTCTATGACGATCTGATAAAGGACAAGATCTTCGTCGTCAGCTTCCTGTTCACCAGCTGCCGGGACGTCTGCCCGCTGGCGGCGGCGAGGCTCGCGCAGGCCCAGGAGAAGCTCGGGGCCCACATGGGCCGCGACGTGTTCTTTTATTCGATCAGCGTCGATCCCGAGAACGACACGCCGGCCCGGCTGAAGCAGTACGCGGAGGCGTTCGGGGCCGGGCCGGGCTGGCTGTTCCTCACCGGCGCACCCGAGGACATCAGGCTGATCAGGGACCGGCTCGGCGAGCGCAGCCGTTTCCTGGGCGAGCACCGCAACGACGTCCTGCTGGGCAACGGGGCCACGGGCGAATGGCAGCGCGACTCCCCCATGGGCGACATGAACCGCTTCGTCATGGCGATCCACGCCATGGATCTCGGCACAGCCGGCCGGAAGGCCAGCCCAGTCAAGACGGTCCCCAATATGGAGGGCTACGTCCTCAAGGGGCCACCGGGCGAGGCGCTCTTCCTCAAGGCCTGCGCGGGCTGCCACACCGTCGGCGGGGGCGACCGCGTAGGGCCCGATCTGGCGGGCGTCTCGCAGCGTCGGCGGCTGGATTGGCTCCTGCGCTTCATTGCCAACCCCGAGCAGCTGCGCAGGGCGCAGGATCCGATAGCACTCGCGCTCGCAGCCAAGTATCCGGCCGTGCGCATGCCGGCCATAAGCATCTCCGAAGGCGAGGCGGCCGATCTCGTGGCCTACATCCAGTCGCGCGAGCCGAAACGCCCGCAGCGGACGCCGCTGGAGACGCTGTCGGCTCTCTCCACGCAGGACGGCACGCGCCTCGACCTGCGCCAGATCCAGGGGCGGCCACTGGCCATATTTTTCGGGTTCACCCATTGCCCGAGCGTTTGCCCGACCGCGCTGCTCGAGTGGTCGAACGTGCTGGAGCGGCTCGGGCCGCAGGCCGAACGGGTCAGGGTGCTGTTCGTCACGGTCGATCCGGAGCGCGACAAGCCACCGGTGCTCAAGGCCTACCTGGAGTCGTTCGACAGGCGGATCATCGCCCTCACCGGCGGGGAGGAGGACATCGCCGCGGCTGCGAAGGTCTTCGGCGCGCACTACGCACGAATCGTCGAGGGCGACGGCGTCACCTACGATCACACGCTGAACACGTACATCGTCGACGCGAGCGGGCGCCTGGTATCCTCGCTGAGCGCCGAAAGCGACGAGAGCGCGCGCGTGGCGGTGCTGCGCCGCCTCGTGCCCGATTAGCCCGCAAAGGCTGGGCTCAGCGCGCTTTCTGCGTCTTGCCGTCGCGCTCTGCCTCCGTCGCCCGACGGACCACCTGAAGGGTGAGCCTGCGCTGCTGGCCGTGCGCCTCCACGACGACGTCGCGCTCGCCCACGGAGCGCAGCAGCCAGCCGTTGACCGTCTCGCCGACCGCGACCCACCGGCCGACGGGCTCGCTCGAAAAGCGCAAGAGGGCTCGAGGGGGCCCAGCCGACAGCTTGGCCACGCCCACCACCCGCACGTCCACGGCGGCGTCCTCGCCAGCGGGCGGATCGGGCTGTCTGGGCGGCTCCTGGGGGGCGGGCCTGCGGCTGGAGGTGAACAGGGGGCGCCGAACGACCTCGGAGAAGGTGGAGGCCGACTTGCCGTCGAGCGGCGTGGTCAGGGTCAGCTCGGTGGGCGTCCGGCTCGTCTGTGGCTCGCCGGCGACGATCGGGGAGGTATCGATGGGAGTCGCGGCCAGATGCCAGATGACGAGCGCCAGCAACGCGGCGGCGACGGCGAGCAATGGCGTGGCAAGGGAGCGCGCCGGCCTCGGTCGTGAAGGAACGGGCATGGGCTTCGTCAGCCTCGGTTGCGGGGCACTGCGCCGTAGATCTCCAGGTGCACCTCGAGCAGGCCGCCGAGCTCGCGGTCGCGCTGGGCGAACGCTGCCACCGGCCGCACATGCAGGCCCTCCACAAACAGGAACGGTTTGCCGGCCTCGATGTCGAAAAGCAACTGGCGGAGCTGCTCGATAGCGCAGGTGAACTGCACGCCGACGCCGACGGTCCGCGCGTCGTCGCGCTCGCGCTGCGGCAAGGTGCGCGCGCTGTGGAAGCGGATGCCGGCGCGGCCCGCTAGCTCGGCGAGCACGGTCTGCAGGTTGGCGGCTCGGATCGGCTCGCTCTCGCCCTTCAGATACACGCCGCTCTCGCTGGCTGCCCGGGCCAGGCGCTCAGCGTCCGGCACCGCGTCCTGCCGCGCCGCCTCTGCCTCGAAACGGCCGAGCACCAGACGTGCGTCGAGGACCTCCGCGTCGAGGTCGCTGAGGCGCCCGGCAAGCGGCGCTACGACCAACAGCACTACCAAGGCAACGACGAGGCCCAGGAGGGCCAACGCCACCGTTCGCCGCACGGCCTTTGAGCGCCTTTCCATCATCGTGTCTTGTCGGCCGCCGCTGGAGGGTCCTGGTCCTGCCGGCGTATACGCACGCGCAGGCTGAAGCGCTCCTTGTCCTCCTGCGGGTCCAGCGTGAGGGGCGCCGTCATGGTGGCGTCGGAGAAGAGGGGCGAGCGCTCGAACAGCGACGGGAGCGAGGCGCCCGACTTGGCCAGGCCCGAGATGTCGAGGGTATCGCCGTCCCGCCGCAGCTCGGTAACCCAGACGCTGTCGGGCAGTGCCCTCGCCAACTCGTCAAGGATGACGACTGCCGGCGTGTGCGCCATCTTGCGGCGCTGCAGGCGGGCGACCTCCCCGACCACCGCATTCGAGCTTTCGAGCAGCCGGCGCACGGCCGCGGCCCGCTCCCGCGCCGCGCCGACACGCGTCTGCAGGTCCTCGAGCGCACTTTGCGAGCGCCACAGCCCCACGGCGACGGCGCAGGCCGCCAGCAGAGCGACCGCGAGCCCCAGCACGCGTGGCGCGGTCAGCCACGTTGCACGAGAAGCCTGGCGGCCCTCCCGCGCGGCCAGGAAATCGACAGGCAGCGGCTTGGCGACGTCCCCGTGCCAGCAGTCGACGGCGGCAACGCGGGCGCCGGCGGCCTCCAGCGGCGTCAGCAGGGCATCGATGGGCGCCCGCTTGGCCACGAGCTGGTGCACCTTGATCTTGCCCGCCCCCGGTGCCCTCGGCTCAACGTAATAGCTCGTGTAGACGTCCTCGAGCCTGAAGGGCATCGAGCGGCCGAGATCGAGATCCAGTATGCGGCCGACGTCGGCCCGGGCCGCGCTCGGCAGCTCGGTGGTGCGATGGAAGCAGCTGTGGACGGGAATGCGGACCACGACCGCGGCGTGCGGCCGCGTCCGCAGGTGGCTGCGGACCGCGTCGAGCGCCTGCGCCTGCGAGAGAACGGAGGCGGCGTCCGCCGGTGCGCCTGTGCTCTCCAGGACCTTGTAGCCATCGTCGGTGGCGACGAGGACGAGCTCGCCGCCGGCGCCCGCAAAGTACCGGCGCGCGCGCGCCGGCAACAGGCCCCAGAGCTCCTGCGTCCACCAATGCAGGAAGTCCCTGGTTTGCACCCTCGATGCGCCAAGAATGGCCGTGAGGCTCGACACGGGTATCGACGTTCGGCACCGCTGCGATGCTCGGAGCGTTCACCAAGAGCGCACTCTCGCATCCTTTCCAAATAGTGTCCTACCATACTAGAGTTGTCTGCACTTTTCAGCAGCGTCGTTACCCTGCAGGTCCCCATGACCGGTCAAACGGCTCGGGCTTCGGGCGAAGATCTCGACCCGCGAAGCGCGGAGTTTGCCGAGCGGCTCGGCGCGTTCCTTCTCGAGCGCGGCAAGCTCGACGAGCTGGCGCTGCACCGCGCCCAGCGCGCCCACAAGCAGTCGGGCGAGCGCTTCGACCTGGTCCTGACCCGATTGGGCCTGCTGTCCGAGGCCGACATGGCGGCCGTCCTCTCCGAGCTTCTGGGCGTGCCGCTTGCCGGCGTGAAGGACCTGCCCGAGGCGGCGCTGCTGTCGGACCGGCTGCAGCTCTCCTTTCTCAAGAGCCATCGCGTCATTCCCATCGGCGAGAGCGGCGAGAGCCTGCTTGTCGCCGCCGCCGATCCCTTCAACACGGAGCCGATCTTGGCCATCGGCTTTCTGCTCTCGCGTCCCGTCCAGCTGCGCATCATGGCCCCGCGCGAGGTGGAGCTTGCCATTGAGCGCCTCTACGGCCAGGCCGCGCCCATCCGCCCGGAAGCCGGGCACGGCCAGGCCGAGCATGCCAGCGAGGACGATGTCCGCCGCCTCGAGGACATGGCAAGCGAGGCCCCCATCATCCGCCTGGTGCACGACCTGATCGTCCGCGCGGTGGAGGCACAGGCCTCCGACATCCATGTGGAGCCGCGCGAGGAGGCGCTGCGCGTGCGCTTTCGCCTCGACGGCATGCTGTACACGGTGGAGATGCTCCCGCTGGCGCTGCGCGCTGCCGTCACCTCGCGCATCAAGATCATGGCGCATCTCAACATCGCCGAGCGCCGCCTTCCCCAGGACGGGCGCATCAAGACCATCGTGCGCGGGCGGGAGATCGATCTGCGCGTCTCGACCATGCCGACGCTGTCGGGCGAGAGCGTCGTCATGCGCATCCTCGACCGCTCCAGCGTCCAGCTCGACTTCGATGCACTCGGGTTCAGCGAGCCGGCGCAAAGAGCGTTCACGCGGCTGCTCCAGCTGCCCAACGGCATCATCCTGGTGACCGGTCCCACCGGCAGCGGCAAGACGACGACCCTCTACACGGCGCTCAACGCCCTCAACACCAGCGAGCGCAAGACGTTCACCGTCGAGGACCCGATCGAGTACCAGCTGGCGGGCGTCAACCAGGTTCAGGTGCACCCCAAGATCGGCCTCACCTTCGCGACCGCGCTCCGCTCCATGCTGCGACAAGACCCCGACGTCATCATGGTGGGCGAGATCCGGGATCTGGAGACCGCCCAGATGGCCATCCAGGCGTCGCTCACCGGGCACCTGGTGTTGTCGACGGTGCACACCAACAGCGCGGCGGCGACGGTGGCCCGCCTGCTTGACATGGGCGTGGCGGACTACCTGCTCGCCTCGTCGCTGACGGGAGTTCTGGCGCAGCGGCTGGTTCGTCGCCTGTGCAAGGCCTGCTCCGCCCCCGCCGAGGCCCTCCCCGCGCTCCTGGAGCGGATCGGGCAGCGGCGTGCCGGCTCGGCTGCGGCCATCGACCTTGCGGGGCTCAGGAAGCGTGTCGGCTGCACGGAATGCCGCAATACCGGGTTCCTCGGGCGCACCACCATCAGCGAGATGCTCGTCGTCACGGACCGCGTGCGCGAGGTCATGCTCGAGAGCGGCACCGAGGCGGCAATTCATGCCGTGGCCCTCGGCGAGGGCATGGTGACGATGTTCGAGGACGGACTGGCGAAGGCCCTGCGGGGGGAGACCACGATCGAGGAAGTGCTGCGGGTGACGAGGATGAGCTGATGCCCCGCTTCTCCTACGAGGCCTACGACGAGAAGGGAGGCCGCAGCGCGGGCGAGATCAACGCGGAGACGCGCGAGGCGGCGTTGCAGGCCCTCTTCCAGCAGGGCCGCTACCCGTTGCAGCTGGTCGAGGGAGGCAGGGCCACGCCGCCGGCGTGGTGGCAGCGTGAGGTGCTCGGCCCGCGCCGGCTGGGGCGGAGCCACCTCGCGCTGCTGACGCGCGAGCTGGCCACACTCGTCAACGCCGACCTTCCGGTCGACGACGTCCTGCGCATCATCCGGCTGCAGCCGACGATGAGCGCCCGCACGCGCCAGGTTATCGGCGGCGTGCTCGACCGCGTGCTCGACGGGAGCTCCCTGTCGGAGGCCCTGCGCAGCCAGGACGGCGCCTTCCCGGAGTACTACTGGCGGGTCATCCAGGCCGGGGAGGCGAGCGGCACCCTGGCCAGGTCGCTCAAAGAGCTCGCCGCCCTGCTCGAACGCACCGCCGAGTTCCGCGGACGCATCGCCACCGCGCTCGTCTATCCGGCCCTGCTTCTCGTCATGGCCGCCATCGCGCTTGCGGTGGTCCTGACGGCGCTCGTCCCGACCATCGCTCCGATGTTCAGCGAAGCGGGACGCGAACCCCCTCTCGCCATCCGCATTCTCAGCGGCATCCAGCAGACCCTGAGCGACCACTGGCTGCCGATGGCAGCGATCGTTGTTGCCGTCGCGGGTGGGCTGGCGGCGCTGGCCCGCAACGACCGCTGGGCGCTGGCCCGCGACGGTTGGCTCCTCCGCCTCCCGGTCTTCGGCAACCTCGTGCGCAACGGGCAGGTGGCGATCATGGCGCGAACGCTGGGCACGATGATTGCCAACGGCGTGCCGATGCTGTCCGCGCTGCGCGTCACCGGCAACGCGCTCCGCAACCGCGCCATGGCCCAGGTCGTGCTCGACTGCGCCGAGGCGATGCGCGAGGGCGGCAGCCTGGTCGAGGCCCTGGCCAGGTCGGGCCGCTTTCCCGAGCTCGCCATCCGGCTCATCAGTGCCGGCGAGCAGTCCGCCCAGCTTGAGACGATGCTCACCCGATTGGCCGAGATCTACGAGACGACGCTGCAACTGCAGCTGCAGAGAACGGTCGCGCTCGCGGCGCCCGTTCTCACGATCCTGATCGGCCTCATGGTCGGCGGGCTGCTGCTCGCGGTCATGGGGGCCATCGTCAGCGTGAACGAGCTGGTGCTGCAATGACCGGCGGCTCCGCCACTGCAAGGTCCGGCACGGAGGGCTTCACCCTCCTCGAGCTGCTGGTGGCGCTCGCGATCCTGGCCCTCCTGACGGCGATAGCGGTGCCCATCGCCGGCCGCTCGGGCGCCGCCCTCGAGCTGCGTCGTACGGCGCTCGACATCGCCGCCGATCTGCGCAGCGGGCGGGCGAGGGCACAGCGGACGAGCGTGGAGCAGGTGCTGCTGGTCGGCGTCCGCGAGCGCAGGATGTGGGCGCAGGGATCGACCGTCAGCCGCGCCATCCCCGCCAGGCTCGCCATCGCCATGGAGATCCCGGACACCGAGCGGGTCGGAGCGGGAATCGGAGCGATACGCTTCTTCCCCGACGGCAGCGCCAGCGGCGGCCGCATCCTGCTCACCGACCGGGGGCAGGTCGCCCAGGTCTCCATCGACTGGCTGACCGGCAATGTCCGGGTCTCGTGGGGACGGTGAGCCGTGGCCGGCAACCGAAACGACGGCGGCTTCACCCTGGTGGAGACCCTCGTCGCGCTGATCGTCTTCGTCGCCTGCTACCTCGTCGTGCACGAGGGCCTCAGCCTCGGACGTGCGGGCGTGCGGGCCGCGCGCTCCGAGGCGGCGGCGCTCCAGCTGGCGCAGGCCCGCCTCGCCGCCCTGGGCGTCGAGGCGCCGCTCGCCGACGGCCAGGCGTCCGGCACCACGCCGGACGGCTATGCCTGGAGGGTCGACGTGCGCCGCCGGGACGGCCAGGGCGCCGACGCGGTCCAGGTGCCGCTCGCCGCCTATTGGGTGACGGTGGAGGTCACGTGGTCGGACGGCCCGTTGGCGCGGCGGCGGTCGCTCCAGCTCGCCACCTTGAAGCTCAGGGTCGCGCCGTGACCGGCTCACTCCTCTCGCGCGTGCGCCATGAGGAGGCCGGCTTCTCGCTCATCGAGATCCTGGTCGCCACCCTCATTCTTTCCGTCGTGCTCGCTCTCGTGCCGCAGACGTTCCGCCTCGTGCACGACGTGTGGCGTTCGACGGTGGCGCTCGACCGCGAGACCTCGCACCAGCACGACCACAGCTTCCTGATCACCCGGCTCGCGGAGGCCATGCCGATCTTCGAGCAGGGCAGGTCGGGGACCGTCAGCATCGCCTTCTGGGGCGCGAGCGACAGCCTGAGCTTCGTGGCTCCCTCGCCGAACGGGCCGGATGGCGCCAACCTCTATCGGTTTCACGTGAGCCTGAGGCCGACGGGCGCCGGCAGCCGGCGCGCGCTGGTGGTGACGGTGTCGCCATATGTGCCGGCGGCTGGTGCGGGCGCGCCAGCGCCGGCCGAGGAGCACTCGCTCTTCGAGGATGTCGTGAGGGCAAGCATTCGCTATTTCGGCCGCACGGGCCCTCGCGCGGAGCCCAGCTGGCAGCCGGAGTGGGCGCGGCCCGATGCCCTTCCCGACCTGGTCGAGATCAGCCTGGCGAGCGGGCCCGGGACATTGCCACGCACGATCACCGTGGAGCTGCGCCTGCGCCGGACCTGAGCTGCCGCGGGCTCGCGTGCGCCAGACCGCAGCGGGCTTGGCGCCGTGGCGGCTTGCTGCCCCTGCGCCCAGGCGATCCGGGCGTGCTCTAGTTGGTGACGTCCCGGTTCTCGCCGGAGCCGCCGGGAGCGTTGTCGCGCCCGAGCGAGAAGACCTCGAAGGAGCCATTGCGGCCAGGGTAGCGATATCCGTAGGGCCGGCCCCACGGATCGATCAGACCCTCGGCCTTCTTCAGGTACGGCCCGTTCCAGCGGGTGGCGCCCGGCGGCGGCCGTACGAGCGCGGAAAGTCCGACCTGCTGAAGGGGATAGTCGCCGTTGTCGAGCGAGTAGAGCTCGAGGGCGCTGGCGATGGCGTTGATCTGCAGCTTTGCCGCCTCGGTCCTGGCCTTGCCGAGGTAGCTCATCACCTGCGGGGCGGCGAAGGCCGCCAGCAGCCCGAGAATGCCGAGCACGACCAGCAGCTCGAGGAGGGTGAAGCCCGCCTCGCCGGTCGCACGCGTCGCCTGCCTCTGGCGTGCAATCGCCATCGCCCGCATGGCCAACCTCGGATGTGGTCGGCACATAGTGCCAGCCGCGACGCGAGCCGACAAGCCGTTGTCCGCGCCCAGGACATGCGCGAGGCGGCGGTCGCCTGGCCTCGGCAGGCGGGTCGAGGTCAAACCGCACCGTAGGCCCACACGATCCAAGTCCCGAACGCAAGGAACGGCCCGAACGGAACGCGGGTGGCGCCCGATATGGCGTGGCCGCGCGCGTAGGCGATCAGCGCGCCGGCGAGCGCGGAGCCGCTGGCCCACAGCAGCACGCCCGCAAGGCCCTCCGCGCCAACCCAGGCGCCGGACGCCGCCAGCAGCTTCGCATCGCCGAGGCCCAGGCCGGGCCGCCGGCGCAGGCGCCGGTAGGCGAAGGCTACCCCGAGCATGAGGGCAAGAGCGGCGACCGCAGACACGGCGTACCACCACAGCAAGGCCGGCTCGAGGAGCCACGCTCTCATTAGGCCCAGGGCGGCGAGCGGCAGGGTGACAGCGTCGGGCAGCCGCTGCTCGCGCAGGTCGACGGCGCTGAGCCAGGCCAATGCCGGCGCCAGGACGGCGGAGGCCGGCAGCCACACGGCCGTGTCGTCGCGGTGCAGCGCGGCCGGCACACCGACGAGGCCGTAAAGGCAAAGAAATGAGGTCGTGGCCAGACCGATGCGGAGCGCTGGGCCTTGCTCTGGTGGCATCGCGAGTTCCGGGCGGGTGTGCGCCTGCCGTTACCACATCTGCGGGCCCTGACCAATGCTTCTGGCGGGCCTGTGGCGCCGGGCCGGGCCATGCCCCGCCGTCGCCACTTCTAGCGTGGGACAAGCCGCCGCATCAAACCGGGACGCGGCCGGGCGGGCGGCCGACGGGGCCAAGGTCCGGGTCCGTCCCTGCCCGCAAGGCCCAATGGCTCTGAGCTTCGGTCCCTAGGCAAAGCCCGGCGCGGTGATCAATCTCCGGACCGGGAACAACCGATCATGCGCTGGCGCGCTCCGTGAGAAGGCTCTGCAGCCATTGCCGCCCCGCCGTCCTCGGTGCCTTGTCCGTCGAGGCACGGAGTTGGGTCTGCGCTCGGGAGTTGAGATAGCGGGCGCACGATGCGCATTCATCTCCTCACCGTCTCGATCCTGGTATGGGCGGCGACACTGTTCCTCGCGGGCGAGGTGGCGTGGCATCTCGCGTATGCCGAGATGGCCGAGCTGATCTACGACCTCGCCCGGCTGCTGCTGCTGTTTGGACTCCTGATGAACGTCCTGTACGAAGGCGCGGCAATCTTCTTCTATGAGCGCTCGGAGCAGTAGTGCGTAATCCGGGCGAAGGCGGCCAGTGAATCTGGCGCAAGTCGGCCACCTGTTCTGGCGCAATCCGGCCACCCATTCTGATCGAAGTCGGCCACCCCCCTTTTACGGGGGCGTGGCGCTCTCTGTG
>Ga0209172_10000784_pt1 | contig 80451 bp, 74 predicted proteins | sample LarsenN4metaG_FD_184113 | JGI IMG/M metagenome (GOLD analysis project Ga0209172, IMG submission 184113) | Hot spring sediment bacterial and archeal communities from British Columbia, Canada, to study Microbial Dark Matter (Phase II) - Larsen... ... | reverse complement strand
ATCTCACTGCCGAGGACTCCGCCTCAAGCGCCACGCGGCGACCCTCTCCCGGATCCCGTCTGCCCTTCCTTATACGCGGAGCGCGCCGTATACGCGGAGCGCGCCGTGAGTGGGGATCGTACAAGCCCCGGGGCGCAGGAGCCGAGCCGGACGGCCACGAGGTGCTCCGCCGCCAACGCCAATGTGCGACACCGTCCCGGTGAGGTAGACTGTCGCCGACTCGTGCCCAGAGGAGAACGGCCATGCCCTTCTACGAGAGAGGTCCCGTCCGCATCCACTACGAAGAGGTAGGGTCCGGCTTCCCGCTCCTGCTCATCCCGGGCGGCGGGCTCAACTCATCGCTCGCCTCCTGGCAGACGTCCTCGCCGTTCGACCCGATGCAGCGGTACCGGAACGACTTCCGCTGCATCTGCGCCGACCTGCGCAACGCCAACCCCGGGCAGTCCACCGGCCCCCTGGAGATCGACCGCCCCTGGGACGCCTACACCGACGACCAGCTCGGGCTGATGGACCACCTGGGCATCCGTGAATTCCTGGTCATGGGCTTCTGCATCGGCGGGCCGATGATCCACAACCTCATCCGGCGCGCTCCGGAGCGCGTCGTCGCGGCCGCGCTGATGCAGCCGAGCGGCTTCCGGCCGGAGATCCCGGACCTCTTCTACCAGAACAACATCAAGGGCTGGGGGCCGGCGCTCTGCGCCAGACGCCCCGACATCACGATGTCGATGGTCCACGACTTCCTCACCAGCATGTACACCGAGCGCGCGGACTTCGTGTTCACGGTGACGCGCGATTTCGTGCGCTCGATCAAGACGCCGCTGCTGATCGCGCCCGACGACGTGCCCGCGCACCCCTACAAGGTCGCGATGGAGGTGGCCAGCCTGGCCCCCAACGCCGAGGTGACGATCTATCCCTGGAAGGATTCGCCGGAGCACATCGCCCAGGTCGTCGAGCACGCCCGCCGCTTCCTCAAGGCGCACGAGCCGGTCCGAGCCTAGCGTCGTCACCTCGGGTGAGCCGGGTCGCTCGACCCGGACCCGGCTCGCCCGCCCGGCACGCCCCGGGAACTGTTCCCGGGGGACGAGGGCTCCCGACACCGGCCTGGCCCACATCGCGCGCACCGCCGGAGGGGCACGAATGCCCCATGCGGGGCCCGGCCGCCCCGATGAGCACGCTCGGCCTCCAACGCAACCCGCCGGATCGATAGCGTTCTCGATCCCGGCACTGCGGTTGCTCTCGGGTCGGGAGGGACGGGAAGGACGCCGGTTCCACGGCACGCACGCGGCTCGATCGGGATCCTCCGGGAGGGCGGACGGTGAGGAGGGTTCTCCTATCGCTGGGGATCGTGTCGCTGCTGGCCTCGGTCGCTCCCGTGCTCGCAGCCTTCGGGACGCGGGACGTACGGCCGCAGACGCCCGAGGCGCTCCCACCCGTGTACTTCGGGGGCGGGCGCGACGCGACTGCAGCCACGCGACGTATGGGTCCTGAGCGCGCACCTGCGGTGGCTCCGCGGTGACCGCCGGCGCGTCGTCCTGATCGAAGGCCACACCGACGAGCCGCAGGACAGCGCGTTCAGCCAGCAGGTCGGCGCCGAGCGCGCGCAGATCGTCAAGACCTATCTGGTCGCCAACGGGATCGCCGCGGATCGCATCACGGCGGTGTCGCGCGGCGGCGGGCAGCCGGCGTGCCGGGAACCGACCGCGTCGTGCCGCGCCCTCAACCGTCGGGCGACCTTCTCGCCGGGCGTCCTGCCGCGACGAACGCCCCACCTCCGGGCCGCGCTACGGCCGTGAGCCGCGCTTGCCGGCCAGGCGTTCGATCCGGGCCCATTCCGCATCGGTGACGGGCATCACGGAGAGCCGCGCGATGCGGACCAGCGGAAAGTCCTCGAACGCCGGGTCGGCCTTGATCTCGGCGAGCGTGACCGGCCTCGGAAGCCGCGCGACCGGCGCCAGGTCCACGGCCACGTACGTTCCGGTCGTGTCCTCCGGGTCCGGGTAGGCGGCGGAGACCGCCCTGGCGATCCCGACCACCGCCTTCTCGTTGCCGGTGTGGTAATAGAGGACGCGGTCGCCCTTCTGGACGGCGCGAAGGTGCCGCTGGGCCAGGGCGTTCCTGACGCCGCTCCAGACGGCCTTCCTGTCCCTCAGCAGCGCGTCGAACGAGTAGTGGGTCGGCTCTTCCTTGACCAGCCAGTTCATGGTCTCCCGAGCGCCTTCTCGACCTTCGGCTTGACCTCGCCGATCATCAGCTCCATCGAGCGCATCGCCGCCTTGTGCGGCGTGTCACCGACCTTGAACGAGAAGCACATCTGCACGGGCCTGGTCGCCAGGATCTCAATGACGAGCTTCTCGGCGACCGTGTCGACGTCGCCGATCGGCAGATTGTCGTGGATGGTCTCGAGCGGGGGCTCGTCGGGGAACGGGACGTCGACCAGCACGGTGCCCCGCATGACCTCCTGCCGGCGCCTCAGGCTCGACGCGAGCCGGGTCTGGTAGCGGGCGTTCTCGGCGAAGCGCATGCCCCCGTCGCGGACGCTGGTGATGTGCGCGAACCGGTTGATGGTGAGGTGCGCCCGCGACAGGGGCGCGCGCTCGGCGGCGAACGCGGCGGCGATGTCGGCATACTGCTCGGCCAGGAACTCCGGGCCGCCCACCCGGCCCGACGACAGCACCCGATAGCCACGTCGCGCGGCGGTGCGGAACATCGCCGGGGTGTGGCCGGCGACGTACATCGGCAGCGGGTTCTGCACGGGGCGGGCCGGGATATGCGTGTCCGGCACCCGGTAGTGCTCGCCGCGGTAGGCGAAGAAATCCCGGCTGAAGGCCCGGTCGAGGATGTCGCAGAACTCCCCCGTCATTTCCAGGTTCCGGGCGATGTCGACGCCGAACCGCTCGAACTCGTAGGGCTGGTAGCCGGCTCCGACCCCGAGCATCAGGCGACCGTTCGAACGGATCCTCCCGTCGACCACCGGCGGATCTCGAGCGGCGCGACCGCCGTGACCGCGCCGCCGGCATTCGCGATCGTCCTTGTCACCCCGCCCGGCGACCAGCGGCCCTCGGGACGGACGCGGGAGGCGCGTCCGCGGCTCACCGCGTCCGCGGGTCGCGTCCGGGCGGCTACTTCAGCGGAGGCTCGACGCCAGCGGGCAACGGGACGCGCGCGACGTTCAGCACCATCGACACGAGGCTGTAGTAGCCGACCGCGCCCACCAGGTCGATCACGCCGCGCTCGCCGAAGGCCGCCTTCACGGCCGCGAAGCGGGCGTCCGACACGTGGCCCGTCGCGAGCAGCTCGGAGACGAAGTCGTACACGATGGCCTCGTCCTCCGCCATGCCGGTGGGACGCGTGCCGGCCGCGACGGCGTCGGCGATGGCCGGCTTCAGGCCGGCCTCGATGGCGAGGCGACGGTGCGCGTGGAACTCGTACTGCGCCGTCCACTTCCGGCCGGCCATGATGATCGCCAGCTCGTTGAGCCGCGCCGGGATCGACGTGTGGAACCGCACGAAGGCGCCCACCCGCTGGACGAGATCGCACAGATCCGGACTTCGCAGGAGCGCGTTGAACGGCCCGCGGAGCCCGGCGCCGCGCGGGCCCGACTGGATGGCGTCGGCCACGCGCTGCTGCTCCGGCGTCATCGTCTCGGCGGTCAACGTGGTGAATCGCCCCTCGCTCATCGTGCTCCCCTCGCGCCGGGCGGAACGCTGCTCGGCATTCCCGGGCGGTGACGGGTTCGTGCGCGCCGCGAAAACCGCCGCGCGTCGGCGGGCGCGATCAGCGCCCGTCGCGCGCCACCATCGCGCCCCCGGCGGCCGAAGTCAAGCGGCCCGACCGACATCGAGACGACGCCACGAAGCTCCGATCCCGACTGATGATCCGAGGATCACGAGGGAGCGCGCGGGCGCGCCCGAGCGCTCTTCGTGGCGGCCGCCCGAGACGATCGCGCACGACCTCGACCCTGCGTGACCGCGACGTCGACTCCCCGGACCCCTGCCCGGCAGCCCGGGCAGTAGTAGCCGACCGACACGGGATGCCCGCACGCCGCGTGCACGAGCCTGGCCCGCCTGTACACGTGCCGCCCGCCCCAGGCCGCGAGCGCGCCCACCACCATGCCGAGCTCTCGCCCCTTGTCGCTGAGCGCGTACTCGGCCCGGGGCGGGTGATCCGAGTAGAAGCGCCGCGCGAGGAGCCCGTGCTCCTCCATCAGCTTGAGTCGCGTCGACAGGATGTTCGGGGCGATGCCGGGCAGCGTGGCCAGGAGATCCTGGAAGCGCTTGGCGCCGGACAGGAGGTCGCGCACCACGAGGAGCGTCCACCGATCCCCGACCACCTCCAGGGTCTTGGCGACCGGGCAGGGCTGGTCGTATCGCTTCGGCACGGGGCCAGTATAGGCGGCGGCTTGACAGCGGAGCAAGTGACTACTATTTTAAAAGTCACTTGCCGATATCAAGGAGGCCCGGTGCCGACGCCGCTCGACTTCATCCGGATGGTGCAGCGTGGAGAGGCCCCCCCGCCCCCCGTCGCCCGGCTCATCGGGTTCACGCTCGCCGACGTCGAGCCCGGACGCGCGGTGATCGCGTTCGAGGCGGACGGCCGCCATGCCAACCCGATGGGCACCCTCCACGGCGGCGTCCTCTGCGACATCGCGGACGCGGCCATGGGCATCGCCTATGCGGCCACGCTCGACGAGGACGAGACGTTCACGACGCTCGAGCTCAAGATCAACTTCCTCAAGCCGGTCCGCACCGGCCGGCTCGTGGCGACCGGCCGCGTCGTCAAGGGGGGGCGGACGATCGGCCTGGTCGAGTGCGACGTGCTGGACGACAAGGACCGCCTGGTCGCCCGCGCGTCCAGCACGTGCATGACGCTCACGGGCGAGCAGGCGGCGGGCCGCCAGGTGCCTGTCCCGGAACGGTCCCGGAGGCGCGCCACGGCGGCGCCGGGGCGCGAACGTCGGGCGGTGTGGCGAGCCATGTCGGCGCCCCCAACGTCGGCTCGATGAGCCCGCCGGCCACCGTGGCCGCCTCGAGCGCGGGCATCCTGGCTCCCCGCACGCGGCTCCTGCTCGAGGGGCCGGTGGCCGCCACCCTGCTGCGCCTGGCCGCACCCAACGTGCTCGTGATGGTGCTGCAGGCCACCGTCAGCACGATGGATGCCGTGTTCGTCGGCTGGCTCGGCTCGGACGCGCTGGCGGGCGTCTCCCTCGTCTTCCCGCTCGTCATGCTGATGCAGACCATGTCCGCCGGCGGCATGGGCGGGGGCGTCGCCTCGGCGGTGGCGCGCGCGCTGGGCGCCGGCCGCCGCGCCGACGCCGACGCGCTGGTCGGGCACGCCTGCGTGGTCGCGCTGGTCATGGCGGCCTGCTTCGCGCTCTCCCTCGGGCTGGGCGGCCCGGCGCTGTATCACGCCATGGGCGGCAGGGACGCGGTCCTCGATGCGGCCGTGCGCTACTCGCGCGTGCTCTTCGGCGGCGCCCTCGCCTACTGGCTCTTCAATACCCTGGGCAGCGTGATCCGCGGCACCGGCAACATGGCATTGCCGGCGACGGTGATGGTGGCGAGCAGCGCGCTCTACCTCGCGCTGTCTCCCGCGCTGATCCTCGGCTGGGGCCCGCTGCCGCGCCTGGGGATCGCGGGTGCCGCCACCGCGAGCGTCGCGTCCTTCACGCTGGGCAGCCTCGCCCTCGTCGGGTTCCTCCTCTCGGGGGGCAGCCTGGTGCGGCCCACGCTGCGGGGCCTGCGATTCCGGCCGGCCCTGTTCCGCGAGATCCTCCGAGTCGGCGCGCCGGGCTCGCTCAACACGATCGTCACGAACCTCACGGTGATCCTGCTCACGGCACTGGTCGGCCCCTTCGGTGGGGCCGCGCTGGCCGGCTACGGCATGGGCGCGCGGCTCGAATACTTACAGATCCCGATCGTTTTCGGCCTCGGCTCCGGCCTCGTCACCATGGTGGGCACCAGCGTGGGCGCGGGCGACCGCGCGAGGGCCCTGCGCGTGGCCTGGGCAGGCACCGCGATGGCCGCCGGAGTCACCGGCGCGATCGGGATCGTCGCCGCGCTGTTCCCGCACGCCTGGCTCGGTCTCTTCACCACCGACCCGGACGTGCTGGCGACGGGCAGCCAGTATCTGCGGATCGTGGGACCGTGCTATGGCTTCTTCGGGGCGGGCCTCGCCCTCTATTTCGCCTCCCAGGGAGCGGGGCGTCTCCTCTGGCCGCTCCTGGCCGGCTTCACGCGCCTCATCGTCGCCGGCGCCGGCGGATGGCTCGCCGCGCACTGGCTCGGTGGAGGGATGGCCGGAGTCTTCACGGCCATGGCCGGCGCCCTCGTGATCTTCGGCCTCATCAACGTCGCGGCCGTCCGCCTGGGCGCGTGGCGCACCGCCCGGGGCAGGTGACCCGGCAACTTCCTGCACAGTCCCGCCGTTCGACGCTCGCTCACCAGCGGCATGTTGCCTCCTCGCGGAGGCCTGGTTCGCGAGCAATCCGCGTCCTGGCCGATGTGGGGCAGAGCACCGGGGACGACGTCGAGATCAGCACCGGCGGCGGCATGCAGTGAGACAGCGACGAGCCGTACCGCCACTGGACGCCACGCCAGCGCTCTGTGACGGGCCGCCTCGACGTGGGACCCGAAGCGGTCCTGGTGTTCGATCGCCAGCGCGTCGTCGTTCCCGCCAACGCGCCGGCACGGCGGTGGTTCGCCGAGGACATCGTCGGGCTCTCCTCCGCTCGCCGCGCCAAGCGATGGACCTTCCGTGACGAGGCGGGCCGGCTCGTGGCGGCTGGACGTATCACCGAGCGCGCGTGGTCCCGGCGGCGCCTGCGCCGGCGACGACACATCGGTCTCGTGATATTACTGTCGAGGCTTCCAGGAGGGACCGATGGCGCTCGATACGACGATGTCTCGACGCACCGCGATGAAGGCCCTGACCGGGGCGGCCGGCCTGGCGTGCATGGCCCCCGGCACCGTGCTGGCCCAGCCGAAGCCCGTGGAGCCGCCGAGCGTCATCACGACGCCGCCGCGCGAGTTCGGCCCCAACGCGCCGCCCAACGTCTACTTCGTCGATCCGGACGTGATCACCGTCGATCCGTCGTTCAACGCGCTCCGGCAGGCGAACGCGCCGATCCAGCGCCTGTGGACGGGGGCGCTCTGGTCGGAGGGGCCGGCGTGGAACGGCCAGGGGCGCTACCTCGTCTGGAGCGACATCCCCAACGACCGGCAGCTGCGCTGGCTGGAGGACGACGGTCGCGTCACCGTGTTCCGCGCGCCGTCGAACAACAGCAACGGCAACACGTTCGACTTCCAGGGCCGCCAGCTCTCGTGCGAGCACCTGACACGGCGCGTGGTGCGCTACGAGAACGACGGCGCCGTCACGCTGATCGCCGACCGGTACGACGGCAAGCGGCTGAACTCGCCCAACGACGTGGTCGCGCATCCCGACGGCTCGTACTGGTTCACCGACCCGCCGTACGGCGGCCAGCTCTACGAGGGCGCGCCCGACGCGGCGGGCGGGCCGAGCAACCGCGCCGGCCGGCTCAATCCGAAGCTCGGCCAGCCGCTCGGCATCGGCGAATACAGACGCGAGCTTCCGCACGGCGTCTATCGCGTCGATCGGAGCGGCCGCGTGGACCTCGTGATCACCGAACAGCAGGTGTCGAACCCGAATGGCCTCTGCTTCTCGCCGGACTACGAGAAGCTCTACGTGGCGAGCACCGGCCGCGGGCCCGGCGACACCGGTCCCGGCGGCAACCGCGACATCCACGTCTTCGACATCGGCCCCGACCACCGGGCTTCCGGCGGCAAGGTGTTCACCGACTGCATGGTGGACGGCGTCAAGTGCGGCCCCGACGGTTTGCGGACCGACGTCGAGGGCAACCTGTGGGCATCCAGCAACGCCGGCCGCAGCGTCGGCTACAGCGGCGTGACCGTCTGGAACCCGGCCGGCAAGCTCATCGGACGCATCCGGCTCCCGGAGGTGTGCGGCAACATCTGCTTCGGCGGGCCCAAGCGCAACCGCCTCTTCAGGCCGCGAGCCAGTCGCTGTACGCGGTCTACGTCTCGACGCAGGGCGCCGGGCCCGGATAGCGCGACACCGGGCGCCCTCCCCTGGGGCAGGGCGGGAGCCGCACCCCATGCACGACCGTCACGTGCCGTCCGTGACCGAGATCGAAGCGATCGGCGCCTGCCCGCAGCCGGTCCTCCGCAATCTCCGCATCACGCACGCCTACCACCGGCTCTCGCTCGCCGTGACCGACGCGGTGGGGCCCGGCGCCAACTGGTGCACGTTCGCGACGTGGGCCTCCCGGCAGGCCGGCCAGACGATCCGGGGCGACGATCTCGGCCGCGGACTCGAGCAGGCCTTCGCGGAGTCGGACGTCGTGCCGGTCATCGTCGGGCGGCTCCGGGATCTCAGGCGGGCCCTCGGCGCGCACATCGAGTCGGATGCGGTGTCGAAGGCCGTCCGTGATGCGTGCGCGCCGTTCCTGATCGTCGCGCGGGTGTCGGACGCGGTCGCCCGAGGCAACAAGAAGGTCTTCGAGGAGATCGGCAGGGAGTTCGCGCGATTTCTGGCCATCGGTCCCGGCGCCATTGACGCCGTCTGTGAAGGGCTCCGCCCCGGCGACCCGCCGGACGGCCAGCGTCTCCTGGCCGCGGCCTTCCGCGGCTACCACCGCGCACGCCCGCTCGTCGACCCCAGGCAGCGGGCCGAGCGCATGTTGCTCGCGAACCTCCAGATCGGCCTGCACGAGCAGACCCGGCTCGACCCGGAGATCGGGGAGGCCCTGAACACCTGCGTGCCCGATCCGCAGGCGCTGAGGCAGCGGCTGCTCGACGTGCTCGTGCCGCCTTCCGACCGCGCCCGGATGCGCGTGAAGCGCACGGTCGCCGATCGCGTCCTCGCCCCCGTCATCGAGCGGATCCGCGGCCTGGTGCGCGCGGTGATCACGGCGGAGCTCATGACGCTGGCGCTGCCGGCCGGCGTGCTGCGGCTCGGCCGGGACGTCACCGGGCAGTTCCCGGAATCGCTCCTCAGGTTGACCGATCCCGAGCTCACGGCATTCCTGACGGCGATCGATCCCACGCCCGACACGCCGCGCGGGTCGGGCACGGAGGACTGGGCGACGCTGCTCGACCGCATGCACTTCATCGCCGACCTCTTCCGCACCCGGCACGAGGACCCGACGCTGCATCGGCCGCCCTTCACGCCCGCCCAGCTCCGCGCGATGGAGGACGGCCGCACGCCGGAGGGAGACCTGTAGGCACAGGACCGTGGGGGCCCACCGAGACGGGCTCTTGGCTCGCCGCTGGTCGGCCCTACCGCTCCGGGGTCACCTCGATGACGACGATCTCCTGTCTCTTCGCCTCCTGGATCTTGGGTCCGGTCACCGCCAGGAACTCCAGGTCGAACTCGCGCTTTTCGCCGGGCTTCAGGGCCACGAGAGGCGGAGACTTCCTTGCCGGGCGGGCCGTCCCGAGAAGCGTGCCCGCGCCGTCGTACGCCCTTCCCTCGATCGTCACGGAGGCCAACGTGACGTTCGAAAGGTTCTGGACGGTTCCCTTGACGTGAAGGTGGCTGCCTGCGCAGACGTACAATCCGGGATCGACGCCGGGGTGCAGCCCCTCGTACGACTTTTCCACCTTGATCCTGGATTTCAGATCGGTAGCGTGGGCGGCCTCGACCGACCCCACCACGACCGCGAGCCCGATGATCGACGCCGTCAGCATCATGTTCATGACCCACCTCCGGGCGGCCCGTCGGCCGCTACTGGATGACGCGAGTAGCCCGCAGCAACACCGCGGGTGGCACCTTGAGGCCGATGCGCTCGGCGGTCCTGAGGTTGACGACGAATTCGATCTCCGTGGGGAGCTCCACAGGAATCTCGGCGGGGGACCTCCCCCGGAGGATGTCGTGAGCGAGCCGCGCCGCCTGTCGCCCCTGCCGAAGCTCGTTGGCGCCGTAGGAAGCCAGCGCGCCGTGCTCGGCCCAGAAGGCGCTCGTGTACATGGTCGGGATCCCGTAGGAAATCGCCACCTCCAGGCTCCGGCCGGGGATGTTGAGGTTCGGATTGGCCTGGACGATCAGAATGCCATCCCGACCATGGGCCGTGAGCATGTCCAGCCCGGTTTCGAGCTCCTGGGGCTTCGTGATCGGGCGTTCGAGGATCGTGAGCCCGAGAGAAACGGCCACTTCCTTGGCGACCCTCACGGCCTCCGCCTCCTCGTCCTCGCGGGGATCGTAGGTCACCAGCACCCGTCGCAGTGTCGGGACGACCTCCTTGAACAGCTCGAGACGCTTGGCGACGAGCATGCCGCGTAAGCTGCCGATCCCCGTGACGTTGCCACCGGGCCGGGCGAGGCTCTGCACGAGGCCGAGCTTCACCGGATCGCCCGTCTGGGTGAAGACGATCGGGACGGTGGTCGTCGCCTTCTGGCACGCTCGCGCGTCGGGAGTTGCCACGCAGTAGAGCAGGTCGGGCTTCCCGCGGACGAGCTCGTCGGCCAGCGCCGGCAGGCGCGCAGAGTCTCCCCGGCCCGTGAGGACATGAAAGACGACGTGTTGCCCGTCGATGTACCCGAGGTCCGTCAGGCCCTCTCGGAACCCGCGCGTTTGATTGTGCCAGGCGATGTACGCGGACGTCAGGATGCCGATCCGGAGCACCTTGCCGGGGACCCGGGCGGAGCCGACCGCGAGGTCGGCGCCCGTGAGCACCCCGACGATCGCCGACAACGTCCCCACGACGAGGAGCGGCACGTTTCGCTCCCGGACCGTCTGGCCGATGCCGCACTCCGGCGCGGGGACCGCGCATCGGCTCGCGATTCTCGTACTCACTCCAGCTTGGCCGGCTCCGAGAAGGGCCTCTTGGCGTCCACCACGAACATCACGATCTGATCCAGCTCGGCCGTGCCGGCATTGAAGACCTGCATCGGCGTGTCGGCGCCGTGCCCGTTCAAGGACTGGTTGGCCTCGGCATAGGCCACCCCGTGCGGCGTCCGTTGCCCCATGCGTCCACGCAGCACGTAGAACGCCTCCGGGCCCGGATGCGTGTGCACCGGGGTCCTGGCCCCTGGAGGGCCGCCGCTGTTGGTGACCCGAAGCATGTACTCGGAGGCGGTGATCCGCGGCAGCGGGCCGATCCGCGCCACCTTGCTCCCACCGGCGGTGGATCCGTCCTTCGGCCCGAGGGTGACGAGCCAGGCCTTGCCCGCCGCTTCGAACGCCATCGACAGCGGCCCCTCGGCGGCCTTCGCCGAGGCGAGCGACGGGAAATTCTCCACGAGCCAGAAGAGGTCGCCCGCCGGGAGCTGCGTGATCTTCTTCTCGGCCACTGGCGTGATGACGAACTTCGCGTCGGCGGCGAGCGCCGGGCCGGTGGACGGCGACAGCAATGATCCCGTAGAAAGGAACGACAGGATCAGCACCACGGCACCTGGGCAGCGCGAGATGAACAGGTTCATAACTCCCTCCCGGTACTGAGGCACCGCGACGGTACCAGGAGATGCACGGGGCTGGCTTTCAGGCCGCCTCGTCTTGCTCTCGAGGCTGGCTTGATTTTTCCTTGGTCCGGCCTGTGCTAGAGTTCGGGCGCCATGAGGCGATTGCGGTTCATGGGGTAGGCCCTTGCGGTATCTGTTCGGGGACTGCACGCTCGACACGGATCGCCGGGAACTGCACCGCGGAAGCGCCCTGGTGCCCGTCGAGCCCCAGGTCTTCGACCTCCTCGAGCACCTGATCCGGCATCGCGAGCGGGTGGTCAGCAAGGATGAGCTCCTGGCGTCCGTGTGGTGCGGCCGCATCGTCTCGGATTCGGCGCTCTTCACCCGGATCAACGCCGCTCGAAGCGCCATCGGCGATACGGGCGATGAGCAGCGGCTGATCAAGACGCTGCCCCGCAAGGGCCTGCGGTTCGTCGGCGAGGTCCGCGAGATCGCCACGCCGGCGGCGGGTGCGCCGGATGCCTCGTCGCGGATCGGCCGGACGGCGGGACACCGCGAGCGTGGCCCGCTCCCCCTGCCCGACCGCCCATCGATCGTGGTCTTGCCCTTCACCAACATGAGCGGCGATCCCGACCACGAGTACTTCGCGGATGGCATCTCGGACGACCTGACGACGGGGTTGGCCCGCATCCGCTGGCTGTTCGTGATCGCCCGGAACTCCGCGTTCGCCTACAAGCACCGCGCGGTCGACGTGAGGCAGGTCGCGAGCGAGCTGGGCGTGCGCTACGTGCTCGAGGGCAGCGTGCGGCGGGCCGGCACGAGGCTGCGCATCAGCGCGCAGCTCATCGACGCGGTCACGAGCGGCTACCACTGGGCCGAGCGCTACGACCGGGAGGTCGGCGACATCTTCGCCGTGCAGGACGAGATCACCCGCCACGTCGCCGCCGCCATCGAGCCCCAGGTGCTGGCCGCCGAGGGCCTGCGCGCGTCCTCCCAGTCATCCGAGAACCTGGGCGCCTGGGAACTCGTGGCCCGGGCGCGCACCAACGTCTGGCGGCTGACGGGCGACGACTATCAGATCGCGATCGAGGCGCTGCAGCGGGCGGTCGCGGCCTATCCCGACTACGCGCCTGCCCGCAGCTTGCTCGGGTATTGCCTGGTGATCGCCGCCCACATGGGCTGGATCGACCGCGACCGAGGCTTGCCGTCCGGCCGCCAGCACGCCAGCCGCGCCCTCGTGCTCGACGACCGCGATTCCTGGGCCCACATCGCGCTCGGCTACTGTGCCTTGATGGAAAAGCGGACCGAGGAGTCGATCGCCGCCTTTCGCCAGGCGGTCAGGCTCAATCCCAACTCCGCGGCCGCGCACGCTCATCTGAGCCGCGGACTGGCCTTCTCCGGGCAGGATCGCGAGGCGATCGAGCACGGCGAGGAAGCCATCCGGCTCAGTCCCCTCGACCCCGACACGGCGCTCTTCCTCGGGGGACTCGCGATCGCCAACTTCGCCGCCGGCCGATACGCGGACGCCGCCCGGTATGCCACCGAGGCGGTGCGGCTGCGCCCCGGCTTTCAGGGCGTCAAGCGCATGCGCTGCGCGAGCCTGGCCCGGGCCGGGAACATCGACGAAGCCCGCGCGCTGCTCGCGACGCTGCTCCGCGAGCACCCGCAGCTGTCGCTCGCCTGGGTGAAGGCGAACACTCCGTGGCAGACACCGGAGGCCATGGAGCGGTACCTGGAGGGCCTGCGGCGGGCGGGTCTGCGGTAGAGGCCCCCTCGGGAAACCCGATCGCGGTCTTCCCGCGGCGGGGCCCGTGATGCCGAAGGGCGCGACGTTCGACGCCTGGCCCGTCGGCCGCCGCCGGCTACGACCCGGCGTCGCGCGCGACGATCGCCCGCCGGACGCGGGCGGCGGTCAGCGGCAGCCGCGTGACGGGGGCGCCGCCGCCGAGGGCGTCCGCAACGGCGTTCGCGATCGCGGCCCCCACGCCCGACGTCCCGGTCTCGCCGACGCCCTTGACCCCCAGCGGGTTCGAGCGCGCCGGGGCATGCTCGAGCGCGACCACCTCGATCTCCGGGCAGTCGGCGGCGATCCGCAGCGGGTAGTCCATCAGCGTTCCGCTCACGAGCTGGCCGTCCTCGTCGTACACGAGCTCCTCGCCCAGCGCGTGGCCGAGGCCGAACACGACGCCGCCTTGCAGCTGTCCCTCCACGATCGCCGGGTTGATGGCGCGCCCGACGTCACAGCAGACGACGTGACGCAGCGGCCGCACCGTCCCGGTCTCCAGCTCCACCGCGACCGTCGCGACGTGGACCGCGAAGGCGGTGAGGCCACGCGTGGCCTCGTGCCGGTGGTCGGCGCTCAGCGGTTCGCCGGAGCCGCCCGCCGCATGCCACGCCGCGACCTCCGTCAGCGAGCAGCCCGCCGGCGGGAGCCCGACGACCGACACGCGGCCGTCCTGCAGCACCAGGTCGGCGGCCGCCACCTCCAGGCGCGCGGCCGCCACGCCGAGGATCCGCCGGCGGAGGGCGCGCGCGGCGCCGTGCACGGCGCTGCCCGCCATGATGGCCGAGCGGCTCGCGTACGTCCCCACGCCGATCGGCAGGCGCGCCGTGTCGTTCGGCCGCACGGTGACGTCGTCGACGCGGACGCCGAGGGCATCGGCGCAGACCTGCGCCAGCGTCGTCTCGATCCCCTGCCCGACGGGCGTGGCGCCGGTGTCGACGGCGATGCGCCCGTCGGGCTCGAGGGTCACCCTCGCGGCCTCGAACGGCCCCGGGCCGCTGGGCTCGATGAACGCGGCGACGCCGACGCCGCGCCGGACGGCGGTGTCGCGCGAGTTCTCGGCATCACACTCCCGGCGCAGCTGCGGGTAACGGGCGGCGGCCAGCGCCGCCTCGAAGACCGCGGGGAAGTCCTCGTCCTCGAGCACGATCTCCCGGGCGAGGGCGCCGGTCCTGAGCGCACGCGGCAGCTCGTCGGGGCGCAGCAGGTTGCGGCGGCGGATCTCGGCCGCGTCCAGCCCAGCGCGGACGGCCGCCATGTCGAGCAGCCGCTCGCGCACGAACGTCCCCTCGAACACCCCCGGCCCGCGCACCGTCCCCGTCGGCGTCTTGTTCGTCAAGACGCACGAGACGCGACAGCGGTAATGCCCGATGCGGTACGGGCCCGGCAGGTAGGCGGCGGTGAGCGCCGGCACCCAGATGCCGTGCGTGCGCAGGTACGCGCCCAGGTCGGCGTCCACGACGACGTCGAGGGCCACGATCGCCCCGTCGGCATCGACGCCGAGCCGGGCCACGCACCGGTGCTCGCGCGAATGGTTGATCGCGGTGAAGTGCTCGCGCCGGTCCTCGACCCACCGCACGGGGCGCTCGAGCGCGCGCGCGAGGAACGGGACGAGGAAGTCCTCGGGGTAGAACTCGCCGCGCACGCCGAAGCCGCCGCCGACGTCGCCCCCGCGGAAGCGCACCTGCTCCTCGCGCAGTCCGAGCATGGCGGCGAGCGCCCGCCGGTTGAAGTACGGCACCTTCGTCGGTCCCCAGACCTCGACCACGCCGGCCGCGGAGTCCCACCGGGCGAGCAGGCCGCGCGTCTCCAGCGGGACCCCGGTCTGCCGTCCCAGCTCGAAGCGCGCCTCCACGACGTGCGCGGCGCGCCCGAGCGCCGCCTCCACGTCACCGACGTCGATCGTCCACCGTGCCGCCACGTTGCCCTCGTCGAACAGCCGCGGGGCGCCCAGGGAGCGCGCCGCGTCGATGCCCCCGAGCACGGGCAGGGGCCCGTAGTCGACGCGGACGGCGTCGCGCGCGTCCTCGGCGACGGCGGGATCCTCGGCCACGATCACCGCCAGCGGCTCGCCCGCGTAGCGAACGCGCCCGACCGCCAGCGGGCGCTGCAGGAAGGGCGCGAGCCTCGGCTCGGCCCCCATGCGGATCGGGATGGGCGCGAGGCGATCCTGCAGGTCCCGCCCGGTGACGCACGCCACGACGCCGGGCAGCCGGCGCGCCGCCTCGACGTCGATCGCGTCGAGCGTCGCGTGGGCGTGGAGGCTGCGGACGAGCACGGCGTGGACCACGTCCGGCAGCGTGATGTCGCCGACGAAGCGCCCGCGCCCGGCGAGCAGGCGCGGGTCCTCCCGCCGCTTGAGGCGCGCCCCGATCACGCCGCCGCGCTCAGCCGGACGCGCTCCGGCGCGAACCGGGGACGCGCGTGCCAGCGTTCCGCGTCATCGGCGGGATGCCCAGCCGTCGTCGCGCTCCCTCACCGGATCCGGAGCAGACGCGCGGCCGTGCCGCCCAGGATACGGTCCTGGTCGGCGCGCGGGAGGCCGCCGAGTCGCGTGACCACCTCCACGGGGCGCTCGTAGCCCATGTCGAAGCAGTAGTCGCTGCCGATCATCACACGGTCGCTGCCGACGAGGTCGATCAGGTAGCGGAGCGACGCGGGCGCGTGGCTGATGGTGTCGTACGTGAAGCGCCTCAGATACGCCGAGGGCGGCCGGTGCATGTGGGCGAGCTCGCGCCGCACCTTCCGGCCGCGGTCCAGGCGGCCGATCAGGTACGGCAGGGTGCCGCCGGCGTGCGGCAGGCACACGGTGAGGCGCGGGAACCGGTCCAGGACACCGCCGAAGATCAGGTGCGCGGCGGCGATGCCCGTGTCGTACGGATTGCCGAGCAGGTTGCCCAGGTAGTACGGCGCCAGCCGCTGGGCGCCCACGACGTTGAGCGGGTGCAGGAACACCGGCAGGCCGAGCCCGTGGATGCGCTCGAAGACCGGCGTGAACGAGGGGTCGTCGAGCTCCTTGCCGTTGACGTTCGTGCCGAGGTACACGCCGCGGATGCCGGGCAGGCGCGCCGCCCGCTCCACCTCCTCGGCGGCGCGCTCGGGGTCTTGCATGGGCAGGGTCGCGAACCCGACGAACCGGTCGGGATGCGCCACGTGCGCCTCGGACATGGCGTCGTTCACGGCGCGCGCCAGCTGCGTCCCGAGCGCGCCGTCCGCCCAGTCGACCATGGGGAACGTCAGCGACAGCGCGTGCACCTGCACCCCCGCGCGGTCCATCGCCTCGAGCCGCGCGCGGAGATCGTAGAACTCGCGGCGCAGGTGACCACCCAGCACCGCGCCCACCTTGATGGCCGGGCCGGCGGGATCCGACCGGTCGAGCGTCACCCCGAAGCGCTCGCCCTGCGCCTCCACCGCGCGCAGGTACGCCTCCGGGAAGTAGTGCGCGTGGATGTCGATGGCGGGCGCCCGCCCGCCGCGCCCGGCGTGCCGCGTGGCCGGACTCATCGCCGCTCCTGGTCGCAGAGCTCCAGGGCCGTCAGCGCGTACAGCTTCGTGCCGGTGACCAGGTCCGCGATCTTCATGCCGAAGTTTCCCCCTCCCACGCTGATGCCGGGACCGTACGTCACCGCCGGGATCCGCATCTCGTTGAACGGGTTGATGTCGCGCCACATGCTGGAGAACGGCGGCGCCGCCGGCTTCGGCGTCGTGCCGAGGAGGCCCTGGTGCGCCCGGGTGATGGCGCCGACGAGCGGCGCGACCTTCCGGGGATCGGCCTCGAACGCCGGGCGGTACGTGTACAGCTCGACCTCGCCCTCCAGGCCGAGCCCGGCCAGGAGGCCGCGCAGCTCCTCGCGAACGTCCAGCGGATCCTGCGCGGGCGTGATCCGGACGTCCACGTAAACGGCGCACTGCTGCACGGTCTTGGTGATCTTGTACGGCACGCCGCCGCGGATCGCGCCGATGTTCACCCGGGGCACGACCACCCCGCCGGGGCCCTCGTAGCGGTGCTGCTGCTCGTACTCGTACGCCCACTCCTCGATGCGCTGCACGAGCGGCGCCATACGCACGATCGCGCTGGGGTTCTTCTCGATGGGAGTCGGCCGCGCGATGTAGGGCGTGTAGATCGGCAGATCGTTGCCGAAGACGGTGACCTTGAAGAAGGCCTTGCCGGCCTCGACGCCGACGATGCCGAAGTCCGTGCCCTCGGCCACCAGCGCGAAGTCCGCGACGCCGCCGTGCGTGATCGCGAAGCGAGTGCCCGGCTCCTTCGCCAGGTACGCCGGCGGCTGGAACTCGTCGACCGGCTCCACCCCGATCTCGCCGACGACCGACATCAGGAGGACGTCGCCCTTGAGCCGCACGCCGCTGTCCTTGAGAGCCTTGGCGGCGAGCAGCCACGTCGCCATCGGCCCCTTGTCGTTGCAGACGCCGTTGCCGACCAGGACGTCGCCCTCGCGCCATGCCGAGTGGAAGACGGGGTCGGCGGCCCGGCGCGTCGTCCAGTACTCGTCCTTGTGGATCGTCGTGTCCATGTGGCTGTTGAACACGAGGCTCCGGCCTCCGCCGGTGCCGGGCAGGGTCCCCAGGACGTTGGGGCGGTCGGGGACGAGCGCGATCTTCCTCGCCTGGAAGCCCTGACGGACGAGCCAGTCGTGGACGTAATCCGCCACCGGCCCCTCGCTGCCGGTCGGGCTGTCGATGTTGCCCAGGTCGAGGGTGACCTTCACCAGCTCGTCGACGTCGATCTTGGCGAACACCTTCTGGGCGCGCGCGTCGAGGCTCATGCGAGCGACTCCTTTGTCGGGGGTGCGTTGTGCTGCAGCATCTGCTGGATGTCGGCGCGGAGGCCCGCGGCCTGCTCCGCCGGCCGCTGCCCGACGGCGATGTCGGCCAGGAGCCGTCCCGGCCGTCCGAAGACCAGGACCCGGCCGCCCATCTCGATCGCCTCCTCGAGCTGGTGGGTGACGAGGATCGCCGTGTTCCCGCCGCTCCGCGCGAGATCGATGAAGGTCGCGCGGAGGGCAGCCGCGGTCACCTCGTCGAGGTGGCCGAACGCCTCGTCGGCCAGGAGCAGCGAGGGCTCGATGACGAAGGCGCGCGCCAGCGCCACCCGCTGGCGCATGCCGCCCGACAGCTCGTGGGGGTACGCCCGCTCGAACCGCCCGAGCCCGAGCCGGTCGAGCCACGCGCGCGCCCGCTCGACCTGCTCGCGGGGGTCGCGCCCGAGCAGCTCGAGCGGCAGGCGGACGTTGTCGATGGCGGTGCGCCAGGGCAGCAGCCGGTCCTGCTGGAACACCGCGGCCAGCACGCCCCGGAAGTGATCGAAGTGGTCGTACGGGGTCCGGCCGCCGATGGCGATCCGGCCCGCCGACGGCCGGTCCAGGCCGATCAGCATGTTGAGGAACGTCGACTTCCCGCAGCCGGTCTGGCCCACGATGGCGACCATCTGACCCCGCGGGATGACGAAGTCCAGGTGGTCGATGGCGACCACGGCCTCGCCGGATCCGGTCTGGTGGAACACCTTCCGGACGCCCTGCACCTCGATGGCGCCGGCGGCCGTCATGTGCGCCAGCGCAGCAGGCGCTCCTCGACGCGGGTGAGGACGGCCTCGGCCAGGAACAGGATCACGACCAGGATGAGGGTCCAGGCGAAGACCTCGGCGACGGAGAACAGCTCCTGGGCCACGACGAGACCGTAGCCGATGCCGGTGACCGCCCCCACCAGCTCGGCGATGGTCACCACGCGGATGGCGAGGCTGAGGTTGATCTTCCAGCTCGTCAGGATCGCGGGCAGCGTCGCGGGCAGGATCAGCTTGGTGAAGAACTGGGCGCCCGTCGGCCGGAACGAGCGCAGCATGTCGCGCAGGTCCCGGGAGACGCCCTTCATGGCGTCGAGAACGTCCACGAGGAAGACCGGCGCGCACACCACCACGAGCACGAAGCCGATCCTGAACTCCACCCACTTGAACCACAGCACCGCGAAGAGGATCCAGCACACGACCGGCACGGCCATGAAGAGCCGGACGATCGGACGGCCGTACCGCTCCACGGGCGCGGAGGCGTACATGGCGACGGCGAGGCCGAGGCCCAGGGCGAAGGACACCGCGAGCGCGGCGGCGACGCGCGCCAGCGTGATCAGCACGAAGTCCAGGCGCAGGGTGACGAGCGTCGTGAGGATCCGCTCCCATCCCGGCACCACGAACGGCGGCACGAAGAACGAGACGACCTGCCACGCGACCGCGACGAGGAGGAGCCCCACGACCATCTCCCGCGGGAAGCGGAAGGGGGCGCGGGCCTCCAGCGCCTCGACGGTCTCGCCCCGCGCCGCGCCGGCGTCCCTGGCCGTCACGGCCTGTAGATCACGCCCTCGTCGGGGAGCTTCGACAGGTAGCCGGAGTCGACCGCGACCTTGAACATCTCCCACAGGACGGCGCGCTCGCCCTCCCAGGCCGGCCGGATGTCGTAGACGATGCGGCCCGCGCCCACCGCCTCCTTGAGGATGCCGGGCGGCAGCTTCACGCTGCCGCTGACGATGCGGTCGGCGTGGTCGGTGTTGCTCGTGATGAAGCGGGCGCCCTCCTGGAACATCCTCAGCAGCCGCGGCACGGCGTCCGGGCTCCGCTTGAGGAAGTCCTCGCGCGCCGCGATCACGAGCTCCCAGCCGTCGGCGCTGGCGATGGCGCGCCAGGCCGTGTCGCCGCTCAGGATCGTCCGGTACTGGGGATCGTCCCGGAGGGTCAGCGTCGCCGACGGCTCCCACGTCATGGCTGCGTCGACGCGCTTCGCCTGCAGCTGCGTGCGCGCGAGCGGCGGCCCGGCCTGCACCACCGTGACGTCCGTGCCGAAGACGACGCCCTGCCGCCGCCCGAAGAGCGCGAGGATCTGGTATTCCGAGGAGCCCATGTCGGCCGCGATCGACTTGCCCTTGAGATCGCGGATCGACGTGATGGCCGGATCGCCGGTGATGACGGCCAGGGCGTTGAGTCGCGCGTACGTCAGGGCCGCCTTGATCGGCACGCCCTCGGTGCGCATCTTCTGGATGACGTGCGGGCCGGCCGGCAGCATGTCGACCTCGCCCGTCGCCAGCGCGGCGTAGTACGCCGAGACGGCGCCGAACGACTTCGGCTCCAAAGCGATCCCGTGCTTCCGGTCGAGCCCCTGGTCCTTGACGACGTCGACCATCAGCGTCGTGAGCGACGGGAACGCCAGGCGCGCGATCGTGACCTTGATCGCCTCCTGGCCCGTGGCCGGCCCGGCCAGCACCGTCGCCCACACCGCCGCGAGAGCGCCACACGTCCACCACCATCGCGTCATCATCCGTCCCCCCCCCGGTTCCCCGCCGCGCTCACGGCGTGTAGATGATGCCCTCGTCCGGCAGCCGGTCGAGGTACTTCGCCGCCACCGCGCGCTCGAACATGTCCCAGATGGTCTTGCGCTCCTTGCCCCACGCCGGCTGCACGTCGAACACCCAGCGCTTGCTGGCGATGGCCTCCTTGAAGACGCCGGGCGGCAGCTTCACCGTGCGCGCCACGATGGCGTCGGCCTCGTCGACGTGCTGCGCGATGAACGCCTGGACGTCCTGGAGCGCGGCGATCCACTTCGCCACCGCCCCCGGCGACCGCTTGATGAAGTCCTCGCGCAGCGGCACCAGCAGCTCCCAGCCGTCCGCCCCCGTCAGCTCCCGCCAGGCGGTGCCGCCGTTGAAGACCATGCGGTACCCCGGGTTCTCCTTCAGCATCATGGTGACGATCGGCTCGATGACCATCGCGGCGTCCACCCGCCTGGCCGCGAGCTGCGTCCGCGCCAGCGCGAAGCTGGCCTGCACGACCGTCACGTCGGTCCCGAGCGCCACGCCCTTGGAACGCCCGTAGATCGACGCGACCTGGTACTGTCCGGATCCCATGTCGGCGGCCAGCGTCTTGCCCTTGAGGTCCGTGAACGTGGTGATCGCGGGATCGGCCGTCACGATCACGAGGTCGGACAGCGGCACCGCGGTGGCGACGATCCTGATCGGCACCCCCTCGTTGCGCATCTTCTGGAAGACGTTGGGGCCTCCCACGAGCGTCGTGTCGACCTCGCCCGTGGCGAGCGCCGCGTAGAACGTCGAGATCGACGGATACGACTTCACCTCCATCGCGAGCCCGTGCCGGGCGTCGATGCCCTTCTCCCTCATGAGGTTGACGATGATGGGGTTGAAGACCGGCAGCGTGAGCGCCGCGACCTTGATCGTCACCTTCTCCTGGGCCCCGGTCCGCGGGGCCAGCGGGCCGGCGCCGACGGCCGCGGCGAGGGCGAGGACGACGGCGGCGAGCATCACGCGTCTCATGGGCGTCTCTCCTTGAGGAGGCGGTAGAGGCGGTCCGGGGTCAGCGGCAACTCGCGGACCTCGAGGCCGAGCGGCGCCAGCGCGTCCGCGACGGCGTTGGCGACCGCGGTCGCCGACCCGATGGTCCCGCCCTCGGCCATGCCCTTGAAGCCGCTCACGGTCACGGCCGGTGTCGTCTCCATGTGCAGCACGTCCATCGGCGGGACCTCCATCACGCCGGGGACCAGGTACTCCATGAAGCTGGTCGTCAGCGGCTGGCCGCCTCCATCGTAGACGACGTCCTCGTAGAGCGCGTTGCCGATGCCCTGCGCCACCGCCCCGTGGGTCTGGCCGTCGATGATCATGGGGTTCACCATCCGGCCGCAGTCCTCGACGACGACGTGGCGGACGAGCTGCACGACGCCGGTCTCGGGATCGACCTCGACGACCGCCACGTGGGTGCCGTTCGAGAAGGTCGCGGGCGGTGGGTCGTAGTAGTGCGTCGCCTCCAGCGCCGGGTCGACGCCCGGCGGCAGCGTCCCGCCGGCCGGCCGGTACGCGCGGTTGGCCACGTCGACGACGGTGAGCGTCCGCCCCGGCGCGCCGCGGACGGCGATCGTCCCACGCTCGATCGTCAGGTCTTCGGGGGCGGCCTCGAGGATGTGGCCGGCGATGCGCGCGATCTTCTCGCGCACCCGCCGCGCGGCCAGCACGAGCGCGCCGCCGGTCACCACGATGCTCCGGCTCGCGAACGATCCGCTGCCGTAGGGGCACCGCTCGGTGTCGCCGGCGACGATGGTGACCGCCCCGAGGTCCACGCCCAGCTCGTCGGCGCAGATCTGCGCCAGCGAGGTGGCGTGGCCCTGGCCCTGGGAGGCGGCGCTCACGAAGACGCGCACCTCCCCCGTCGGCTCGACGCGCACGGTGGCCGCGTCGTAGCCGGCCACCTGCATCATCCCGCGCCGCCGGAACGTGCCCGAGCCCATCCCCGTGAACTCCGTGTACGCGCAGACGCCCACGCCGCGGTACGCGCCGGCGGGCGTGCGCCGCGGCTCGGCTCGGAGCCGGGCGTAGTCGCTGGCCTCGAGCGCGCGCTCGTGCGACTGCCGGGGATCGCCGCTGTCCACGACGAGGCCGGAGATGGTGGTGAACGGCATCTGCGACGCCTCGACGAAGTTGCGCCGGCGGACCTCGGCGGGATCGAGGCCGGCGCGCCGTGCGACCATGTCGACGACGCGCTCGCGGACGAACGTGGCCAGGGACTGCCCCACGCCGCGGTAGGCGCCGGCCGGGCACTTGTTCGTGGCCACCGCGTAGGCCTCGTACGCCAGGGCCGGAAGGCGGTACGGGCCCGGCAGGATGCCGGCCGTCGTCAGCGGCTCCAGCGACGCGGTCACGGGGTACACGGAGTACGCGCCGGTGTCGCAGATGACCGTCGAGCGCATGGCGAGGATCACGCCGTCGGCGCGCGCCGCCACCTCGACGTGGTTGACGTGGTCGCGGGCGTGCGCGCTGGCGAGCAGGTTCTCCCGCCGGTCCTCCAGCCACCGGACCGGGCGGCGCAACCGCCGGGCCAGCTCGGCCACGACGACGTCCTCGGGGTACATGTGCATCTTCGGCCCGAAGCCGCCCCCGACCGCCGGGCACAGCACCCGCAGGCGGGAGTCGGGCATGCCGAGCGTCTCGGCGAGACCGCTGCGCAGCAGGTGCGGCGTCTGCGTCGAGGCCCAGACGGTGAGCGTGCCGTCGACGGGGTCGAGCGTCGCCATCGCGCCGCGCGGCTCCATCGGCGACGAGGCGCACCGCGCGTGGCGAAAGATCTCGGCGACCCGGATGTCGGCGGCGTCGAATCCGGCCTGGACGGGGCCGTTCTCGAAGCGCGTCCGGAAGATGACGTTGTCCGGCACCTCGTCGTGGATGCGCGGCGCGCCGGGCCGCATGCTCGCCTCGGCGTCGATCACGGCCGGGAGCGGCTCGTAGGTCACCGTGACGAGATCGAGCGCGTCCTCGGCCCGGTACGGGTCGGTGGCCACGACGGCGACGACGGGCTCGCCCGCGAAGCGCACCTTGCCCTGGGCGAGCGGCGGCCATCCCGTCTCGACGTAACCGGCGCCGGTCATCGTCGCCCGGATGGAATGCGTCGTGACGGCGAGGTCGGCGGCGGTGACCACGGCCTCGACGCCGGGCCGCGCGAGCGCGGCGTGGACGTCGATCGCCGCGATGCGCGCGTGGGCGTGCGGGCTGCGGAGGAACTTCACGGCGAGCAGCCCGGGCAGCCGCAGGTCGCCGATGAACTGCGCCCGCCCGGTCAGCAGCGGCGGGTCCTCCGTGCGCGGGATGCGCTGGCCGACGTAGGCGGCCATCACGCAGGCCCTCCGCGCGCCGCCCGGATGAGGGCGGACAGCCGTGACGGCGACAGCGGCAGCGCCGTGATCGACACGCCGAGCGGCGCGAGCGCGTCGGCGACGGCGTTCGCGATGGCCCCGCCGCACCCCGAGCTGCCGCCCTCGCCGGCGCCCTTGACGCCGAGTGGGTTGAGCGGCGTCGGCGTCTCCTCGAGGATCCGGACGGCCGTCGACGCCGGCATCTCCATCGCGGTCGGGATCAGGTAGTCCATGAACGTCGTCGTCAGGAGCTGGCCCTCCTCGTCGTACAGCAGTTCCTCGAACAGCGCGCCGCCGATCCCCTGCGCGAGCGCGCCGACGAGCTGGCCGTCGACGATCATCGGGTTCACGGCCCGGCCCACGTCGTAGGCGATCGCATACTTGAGAATCGCGACCACGCCGGTCTCGCCGTCCACCTCGACCATGACCGCGTGGGTCCCGTACGGATACGTCATCTTGGGCGCCTCGAAGACGTGCGCCGCCTGCAGGCCCGGCTCCATGCCCGGCGGCCCGGGGACGGCGGCGCGGGCCGCGTCGCGGAAGGTGACCCGTCGGTCCGGCACGCCGCGCACGTGGACCGCGCCCCGCGCCAGCACCAGGTCGTCCTCGGCGGCTTCGAGGAGACCGGCGGCGACGCGCAGGATCTTCGCGCGCACCTTGCGCGCCGCCTCCGCCGCTGCGGGGAGCGCCACCGAGGCGCCGCGGCTGGCGAAGCCGCCCACGCCGAACGGCACGCGCGCGCTGTCGCCGTGGACGACGGTGATGGTCTCCGGCGCCACCGCCAGCACGTCGGCCGCCACCTGGGCCAGCGTGGTGTCGATCCCCTGGCCGACCGACGCGATCCCCGAGTACACGACCACGTGCCCGGTGGCGTCGACCTCGACGCGCGCGTACTCCCACGGGCCGAGCCCGGCCTTCTCGACGAGGCACCCGACCCCGAGCCCGACGAGCCGCCCCTCGGCGCGCGCCCGGGCCTGCTCGGCCCGCGCCGCCTCGTAGCCCAGCAGGTCGAGCGCGCGGTCGAGCGCCGAGCGGTAGTCCCCGCAGTCGTAGACGGTTCGCTGCCCGAGCGACGCGCCGCCCACCTCGTACGGCATCTCCGCCGGCGCGATGAAGTTGCGCCGGCGGAGGTCGATCGGATCCATCCCCATCTCGCGCGCGGCGATGTCCATCAGGCGCTCGCGCACGAAGGTGCCCTCGAAGCGGCCCGGCCCGCGGTACGTGCCGGTCGGGGTCTTGTTCGTGAGCACGCAGCGGATCTCCGCGGCGTAGTGCGGGACGCGGTACGGGCCGGGCAGCAGCGCGGCGGTCAGCTCGGGCACGACCACGCCGTGGGTGCGGATGTAGGCGCCCATGTCGACGACGAAGCGATCGACGAGCGCGACGATGCGACCGTCGCCGTCGAGCCCCATCTCCACCTCGTGCACCTGCTGCCGCGAGTGGTTCGTCGCCATCAAGTGCTCGCGCCGGTCCTCGATCCACTGCACGGGCCGCTCGAGCCGCCTGGCCGTCCATGGCACCAGCAGGTCCTCGGGGTAGAACTCGCCGCGGACACCGAAGCCCCCGCCCACCTCGAGCTCCACGAACTGGATGAGGTGCTCCGGGTGACCGAGCAGGTCCGCCAGCACGCGGCGGTTGAAGTGCGGGACCTTGGCCACCCCCCACAGCCGCAGGACGCCGGTGCCGGCATCGTACGCGGCGGTCAGGCCGCGCGTCTCCATCGGCACGCCGGTGTGGCGCTGGACCGCGAGGCGGCGGCGCACGCGGACCGCGGCGCCGGCGAGGGCCGACCGCGCGTCGCCCCGGTGGGTCTCCAGCCGGTCGACCACGTTGCCCTCGATCGCCTCGTGGAGCACCGGCGCGTCGCCCTCGAGCGCCCGGTGGGCGTCGGCGACGGCCGGCAGCGGCGTGTAGTCCACCTCGATCAGCTCGAGCGCGTCCTCCGCCAGGTAACGGCTCTCGGCAACGACGAAGGCGACCGGCTCGCCGACGTAGCGGACCTTCTCTCGCGCCAGGGCGGGCTGCAGGCAGGCCACGATGCCGGGGCGCGGGCCGAGCCGCACGGGAATCCGGCCGATGTCGCCCAGATCGGCCGCGGTGACGACCGCGACCACGCCGGGCAGGCCCAGCGCGGCCTCGGTGCAGATGCGGCGGAGACGGGCGTGGGCGTGCGGCGAGCGCAGGACGGCGGCGTGCAGCATCCCGGGCAGCCGGAAGTCCGCCGCGTAGCGGCCGCGACCCGTGAGCAGCCGGCCGTCCTCGATGCGCGGGAGGGGGGTCCCGACGGTGGTCATCGCACCGCCCCCGGGGTCATTTCCACCGCACCAGCAGGCGGTCGACGACCTGCGCGAGCTGCGCGGTCGCGAGGGCGATCAGGAGCACCGAGACGATCACGGCGTACAGCTCGGTGATGAGGAAGGTGTTGCCGTAGTAGATCAGGCGCTCGCCGAGCCCGACCAGCGAGATCAGCATCTCCCCCACGACCATCCCCTTGACCGCCTGGACCACGCCCAGGCGCAGGCCGAGCATCACGGCCGGCAGCGCGGACGGCAGGTAGATGCGCCCGAAGAGCGCCGTCTCGCCCGCGCCGAACACGCGGGCCATGTCGACCAGCGAGCGCTCGGTGGCGCGCACGCCCGTCATGGTGTTCACGACGATGACGAAGAACGAGAACATGAAGACCGTCGCCGCCACGACCGTGTCCCGGATGCCGAACAGCGCGATGAGCACGGGCACCAGCGCCGACAGGGGCGCGGACATGAGCGCGTTCACCCACCCGTCGAGGAGGTACCGCACGGTGGCGAACCGCCCCATGGCCAGGCCGACCACCACCCCGAGGACGGCGGCGGGCACGAAGCCCCTCACGAGCGAGGCGAGGCTCCCGGCGGCCGCGCGCGCCAGCGTGCCGTCGCCGAGCAGCCGCCACCATGCCGCGGCGACCTGCGAGATGGGCGGCACGAACATCGACACGTTCAGACCACCCACGATCTCCCAGACGACGAGCAGGCCTCCGACGGCGGCCAGACCGGCGCGGCCGACGTCGGGCTCGCCCGCGGCGCGCGGCGTCACTGCAGCTTCCTCAGGATCTTCCAGAGACCGTCCACGAGCCGCGCGAAGTCCGCGGTGCCGCGCACCTCGGCCGTCTCGCGCGGGCGCGGCAGCGGGACGTCGAGCACCTCGTGCACGCGCCCCGGCCGCGGACTGAGCACCGCCACGCGATCCGCGAGGTAGATCGCCTCCTCCATGCTGTGGGTGACGAGCACGACCGTCATGCGCTCCTCGGACCAGAGGCGCAGCAGGTCGTCCTGGAACAGCCGCCGCGTCTGCTCGTCGATGGAGGCGAACGGCTCGTCCATGAGCAGCACGCGGGGCGTGACGGCGAGCGCGCGGGCCAGGCCCACCCGCTGCTGCATGCCGCCCGACAGCTGCGAGGGGTACGCGCCCTCGAAGCCGCTGAGCCCCACCTTGGCGATGGCCCGGCGGGCCGTCTGCGCGCGCTCGGCGGCGGGGACGCCGCGCAGCAGGAGGCCGAACTCCACGTTCTTCTGCACCGTGGCCCAGGGCAGGAGCGCGAAGTCCTGGAAGACCACGCTGCACTCGCGCCCGGGCCCGGTCACGACGCGGTCGCCGACGACGATGCGGCCGGCGTCCACCGGCAGCAGCCCGGCGATCATCTTCAGCAGGGTCGTCTTGCCGCAGCCGCTCGGCCCGATGACGCCCACGAACTCACCGGCGCCCACGCGGAGCTCGATGTCGACGAGGGCCTGCACCGCGCCGAACCGCTTCGAGACGCGCTCCACGGCGATCGGGACGGCGGCCCGGGCGGCGCTCACGGCCGCCATTTCAGGAGGCGGGCCTCCAGCCGCGCCAGCGCGGCCAGGGCGGCCCCGGCCAGGAGCAGCGTCCACAGCACGGTGGCGAACATCCGGTCGTGCTCGAACATCGAGCGGGAGGTCATGATGAGGCGGCCGAGGCCGAAGGGCGACAGCAGCAGCTCCGCGATGATCAGGCCCACGAAGGCCCGGGACAGCGCGTAGCGGATCCCGGCCAGGACCATCGGGGCGGCGCTCGGCAGCACGATCCGGGCGAAGAGCTGGAGCCACGAGGCGTCGAACGCCCGCGCCATCTCCACGAGGCGCGGCCGCACGTCCCGCACGCCGCCGTAGGCGTTCATGGTCACGAACGGCGCGCTGAACACGAAGACGATCACCGCCGAGGACAGGACGTTGATGCCGAACGACAGGATCACGAGCGGGATCAGCGCGGCCGTGGGCAGCGCGATGAGGAGGTCGAGGTAGACGCGCGCCACGCGGCCGACCGGGCGCACCACCCCCATCACCAGGCCGAGCGGGACGCCGACCACGACGGCGGCGCCGAAGCCCAGCAGCAGCGACTGCAGGCTGGTCAGCGTCGCCGTCAGGATCGCCCCCGAGCGGACGAGCGCGAGCAGCGCCGCTCCCGTCGCCGCCGGCGACGGGAAGTTGAAGCTGATGGGCACCCGCGCCGCCCACTCCCACAGGAGGAGGAAGGCGACGACGGAGGCCGCGCGCAGCGCCAGGACCACTACCGCCTGCCGACGTCCTTCAACACCGCCTCCAGCGGCGCCGCCTCGAAGAACTGCTCCGGCTTCCACTTGCTGACCGGGGCGCTCAGGTTGCCGGTCGTCACCTGGAACGAGAGGTTCTGCACGGCCCCCGGGCCCTTCATGCGCTCGAGGCCGCCATTCAGGTCGAAGATCTTCACGAGCGCGCGGAGCTGCCCCTCCAGCTTGGCGTCGTCGATCTCCTTGAGCGTCTCGCCACGCTCCCGCACCCAGAACTTCGGGTCCCGGGCGCCCTCGCGATAGGACTGCAGGAGCCGCCGCACCAGCTTCTGCACCAGCGCCGGCTTCTTCCGGGCGAAGTCCGCGTTCACCACGAGCGTGCTCGAGGAGACCGGCTGGTCGGTGAAGTCCACCAGGATGTGGAACTTGCCGGGCGCCCGCTCGTTCACGACCTGGGCGGCCGTCAGGTCGAAGGCGGCGGCGTCGACGGCGCCGCGCAGCAGCGCCTCGGCCCGGGCCGGCGAGCCCTCGGGGATGAACACCACGTTCGGCTGCACGCCCGCGTGCTGGGTCTTCAGGAAGTACTCCAGCAGAGACTGGACGGTCGCCTTGGGCGAGTGCGAGGCCAGCCGCACGCCGTGCAAGGCCTTGACGGAGCCGATCTCCTTCTTCGCCATCACGACGAACTCCGGCCGCGACAGCTCCAGGACGCCGCGCACCGGCGCGCCCTTCTCGATGGCCGGATAGAACGGCGCGAACCCGGTGCCGACCTGGCCCTGGCCCTCGATGACGGCGAGCATGACGGCCTCCGGCGTGCGGAGGTCGCGCACGGTGACCTTGACGCCGTCCTCCTTCTCGAGCAGGCGGAGCCCGACGATCATCGGCACGTTCACGACGCGGGTGACCGTCGCCAGCAGCGTCAGCTCTTCGGCGGCGCCGGCGATGCGGGGCGTGGCCGCGAACAGGGAGACCAGGACAAGGGCGAGCGCGACGAATCTCGGCTGGGTCATGTCAGCTCCTCGTGGGGGTGCGCTGCGCGGCCGCGAGCGCGGCCGCCACGATGTTCTTGTACCCCGTGCACCGGCACAGGTTGCCCGCGATCGCCTCGCGCACCTGGGTCTCGGACGGGTCGGGGCACTCGCGGAGGAAGCAGGTCAGCGTGATGAGAAAGCCGGGCGTGCAGAACCCGCACTGCAGGCCGTGATGCTCGCGGAACGCTTCCTGCAGCGGGCTCAGCGTCTCGCCATCGGCGAGGCCCTCCACGGTCCCGATCCGGCGCCCGTCCACCTGTGCCGCGAAGAGCAGGCACGACCGGACCGCGGCACCGTCCAGCTCGACGGTGCACGCGCCGCAGACGCCGTGCTCGCAGCCCAGGTGCGTGCCGGTGAGGTCGAGATGGTCGCGCAGGAAATCCGCCAGCGTCGTGCGGACGTCCACCGTCCGCTCGTACGGGCGCCCGTTCACGGTCACGCGGATCGTCCGCTCGGTCATCGTCCAGCCTCCCCCGCCCGCGCGGCGGCACGGGCCAGGCTGCGCCGGGTGAGGACGCCGGCCAGGTGCCGGCGGTAGTCGGCCGAGGCGTGGAGGTCGCCGTCGGGGGTGACGGCCTCCGACGCCCGGCGCGCCGCCTCCTCCAGGTCGGGCGCTGACAGCCGCGTCCCGACGAGGACGCGGGCGGCGTCCCGGGCGACGACGGGCGTCGGTCCGACGCCGGTGAGCGCCACCGAGGCGGCCGTGCACGCGGCGCCCTCGTCGAGGGTCACCGTGGCGGCGACCCCGACGAGGGCGAAGTCGCCGTGGCGCCGGCTCAGCTCCACGAAGGCGGTCCCGGTGCGCGGCGGTGCGGACGGCAGTCGGATCTCCACGAGCAGCTCGTCCGGCTCGGCGGCCGTGGTCAGGTACGACACGAAGAAGTCATCTGCGCCGAGCACCCGCGCCCGGCGAGCGCTCCGGAGCACCACCTCGCCCCCGAGGGCGGCGACGACGGCCGGCAGCTCCGCCGCCGGGTCGGCGTGGGCGAGACTGCCGCCGACGGTGCCGCGGTTGCGGATCGGCACGTGCCCGATGTGTGGCATCGCGTCGGCCAGCAGCGGGCACCGCCGGCGCACCACCGCCGACTGCTCGACCGCGCGCTGGCGCGTCATCGCGCCGATCACCAGGCGGCCGTCGTGCTCACGGATCCCGGCCAGCTCCGTGATCTCGTTCAGATCGACGAGGTGGCGCGGCCGGACCAGCCGGAAGTTCAGCAACGGCACCAGGCTCTGGCCGCCGGCCAGCGGCCGGGCACCGTCGCCGAGGTCGGCGAGCAGCGCGAGCGCCTCGTCCAGCGTGGTCGGCGCCAGGTACTCGAACGGCGGGGGCTTCATCCGGGTCGCTGGCCTCCCTCGTCGGTCTCGTGACGTGGCATCGCACCGGGGCTCGCGCGGCTCATGACGCGGTGAGCTCGCTGGTGACGGTCGTCCGCGCGACGACCGCGCCGCGCCGGACGACGTACGCCGGCGGCCGCTGGCGGGTGAGCGCCTCCTTCACGCCGCCCGCGTCCCACACGAGCAGGTCGCCGGCGTCCCCCGGGCCCAGCCCGTACCCGTCGAGGCGTAGCGCCCGCGCCGCATTGCCGGTGACCATGTCGAAGACGGTCTCCAGCTCGTCCGGGTACGTGAGGTGCGCGGTGTGCGCCATGAAGAGGGCGACCTCGAGCTGGCTCGACCGGCCGAAGGGATAGTACGGGTCGTCGACGTCGTCCTGGCCCGACGCGACGTTGACGCCGGCGCGGAGCAGCTCGCGCACGCGCGTGATGCCACGGCGCACGGGTTCGGCGTCGCGCCGGCCGGCGAGCACCAGGCTGATGTGCGGGTTGCTGACGATCGTGATGCCCGCGTCCTTCACGAGGCCGATCACCTTGGCGGCGTACGTCGCATTGTACGCGGCGAGGGCGCCGCAGTGGCTGGCGGTCACGCGCCCGCCGTAGCCTTCGCGCCGCGTCTTCACCGCCAGGTACTCCAGGCTGCGGGAGTTCGGATCGTCGGTGTCGTCGACCAGCATGTGGATGTCCGCGCCGCGCTCGCGGGCGATGGCGAAGACCACGTCGACGTGGCGTCGCGCGTCCTCGTCGGTGGCCTCGTACCACGGCAGACCGCCCACCACGTCGGCGCCGAGCGCCATCGCCTCGCGCAGCAGCGCTTCGGTGCCCGCGTCGCGGAGGATCCCCTCCTGGGGGAACGCGACGACCTGCATGGTCACGCGATCGCGATACCGGGCGCGCGCGGCCAGGAGCCCGCGCACCGGCATCAGCCCGCCGACGGTGTCCACGTCGGCGAAGCCGCGCACGACGAGCGTCCCCTCGCGCACCGCCATGTCGAGCACGGCGCTCGCGCGCTCCACGATGTCCTTCTCGGTGTAGTGGCGCTTGAAGTCCCACGTGATCTCGATCGCTTCCTGGAGGGTCTGCGACGCGTTGGGCCGCATGACGTCGCCGAGGAGCGCCTTGTCGAGGTGCACGTGGGGGTTCACCAGCGGCGGCGTGACCAGGCGGCCGGCGGCGTCGATCTCCCGCGCGCCGCGCGCGGCGAGGCGTGGCTCGACCGCCGCGACGCGGCCGTCGGCGATGCCGATGTCGCACGGGGCGGCGTCGCCCCGCCGTCGGGCCTGGCGGACGATCAGGTCCATCGGTCCTAGACTCCCAGGTACGAGAGGCGCACGTGCGGGTTGTCGAGGAGCGCGGTGCCGGCATCCTCGAGGACGACGCGTCCCTGCTCCAGCACGTACCCCCGGTGACTGATGGGCAGCGAGGCGTGCACGTTCTGCTCGACGAGCAGGACCGTGATGCCCCGCTCGTTGATCGCCCGGATCGCCTCGATGATCGCGTGCACCAGGCTGGGCTGGAGCCCCAGCGACGGCTCGTCCAGCAGCAGCAGCTCCGGTCGCGCCATGAGCGCCCGGCCGATGGCCAGCATCTGCCGCTCGCCGCCGGACAGCGTCCGCGCGAGCTGCCGCTCGCGCTCGGCGAGGCGGGGGAACATCGTGAACACCTCGCGGAGCGAGGCCGGCTCGTGGCCCCGAGCCCGCGGGCCCAGGGCTCCCATGCGCAAATTGTCGAGCACCGTCATCTCCGGGAACACCCGCGCGCCCTCGGGCACCACCGCGATCCCGCGCATCACGATGTCCTCGGTGGCGAGGCCGTCGATGCGCGAGCCCTTGAAGCGGATGGCGCCGCCGGAGCCGCGCCGCAGCGGCACGAGCCCGAGGATCGCGCGGATCACCGTGGTCTTGCCGGCGCCGTTCGAGCCGATCAGGGTCACGATCTCCCCCGGGCCGACGTGCAGGGTCACCCCCCAGAGGACCTGCAGGGCGCCATAGCCGGCGTCGGCGCCGTCGAGCGCGAGCATCGGCGCGTCAGCCATGCGCCTCTCCCAGGTACGCCTTCACCACGGCCGGCTCCCGCATGACATCGTCCGGCCGGCCCTCCGCGATCTTCTCGCCGTAGTTGAGGACCACGACACGATCGGCGAGACCGAGGATCGCGCGCATGATGTGCTCGGTCACGATGAGGGTGCGGCCACGCTCACGCACCTGCCGCAGCAGGGTGACCGCGGCCCCGACCTCCTTCCGGTTCAGCCCGGCCATGTTCTCGTCGAGCAGGATCAGCGAGGCGCGGGTGGCGAGGACCCGGGCGAGGTCCGCCCGCCGCCGCTCGGACACCGACAGCGTCTCGGCCGGCTGGTCGGCCTTGTCGGCGAGGCCCACGAACGCCAGCCACTGCGCCGCCTCGCGCCGGGCGTGGCGCAGCCCGGCGCCGGCCGCGTAGAGCGCCGCGACGAGCACGTTTTCCGCGACGCTCAGCCGCGGAAACAGCTGCGGGATCTGGAACGTCTTGGCGATGCCGAGCCGGCACACGGCGTGCGGCGGCAGTCCGGCGATGGCCCGGCCGCGGTAGAGGACGCGGCCGGCGCTCGGGGCGTCGAGCCCGGCGATCACGTTGAAGAGCGTGCTCTTGCCGGCGCCGTTGGGGCCGATGATCCCGAGGATCTCGCCCTCCTCGAGCGTGACGTCCACCCCGTTCAGGGCCGTGAGCGACCCGAACCGCTTGGTGATGCCGCGCACCTCGAGGAGGCTCATCGCCGCGCCGCCTGCGCGGGCCCGCCCCCGGGCCCGGAGCGGCCCACCGGCGCGGCGACCAGCCGCCGGGGCAGGTCCAGCAGTCCCGACAACCCGGCCGGCGCGAACAGCGAGATCGCCACGATGATGCCCCCGATGGCGATCAGGTAGTGATAGACGAACCGGGTGCCGAGGAACTCGGAGACGAGCGTGAGGAACGTGGCGCCGAGCGCGGGCCCGAACGGCGTGCCGAGTCCGCCCAGCAGCGTCATCACGACCATCTGGAAGGTCATGCCGGTGCCGAAGAACTCCTGGGCGTTGATGTACGACAGCCAGTACCCGGCCGTGCCGCCGGTGACCGCGATGACGAACGCGCTCCCGACGTAGAGTCGGCGCTTGAGGCCGTGGATGTCCACGCCCGACGCCTCGGCCAGGCGGTCGTTCTCGCCCACCGCGCGCAGGCCGTACCCGAAGCGCGAGCGGCGCAGCCAGAGCGCGGCGGCGGTGACGCTGGCCATCAGCGTCAGCATCACGTAGTAGAAGAGGTGGTAGTCCGCGGTGAGCGGGAGCGACACCCCGGCGCTGCCGCCGGTGAGCGGGATGCCGGTCAGGCGGTCCCAGGCCAGCGCGAGCTGTTTGGCCGACTCGGCCAGCGCCAGCGTCCCGATGGCGAAGTAGGCGCCGCGCAGGCGGAGCGTCGGCGTGCCGAGGGCGTAGGCGATCGCCATCGCGACGACGCCCGCCAGCAATGCGCTCGGCAGGAAGGGCAGCCCGGCCTTGAGCATCAGCGCGGCGGTCACGAACGCGCCCACGCCGTGGTGAACGACCGGCCCGAGGTCGACGACGCCCGCGTAGCCGGCGAGGAGGTTCCAGCTGCCGGCCAGCGCCGCCCACATGAAGATCACCGTCGCCACGCGGAGCGGGTACGGGTCGATCCCGAGCGGCAGCAACACCAGCACGGCGAGGACGGCGAGCGCGATCGCGGCGGTCAGCGTGGGTCGCAACACGCTACTCCTGCCGCCCTTTCCCCATGATGCCAGCCGGCATGAAGCGGAGGATGGTGTACAGGAGGGCGAAGGCGACCAGCAGCGAGAGGCCCGCCTCGAGGTACGTCTCGGTGAGCGCCTGCGCGACGCCGAGCGCCAGCCCGCCCCAGAGCACGCCGGCGGTGTAGCCGAGGCCGCCGAGCACCACCACGGCGAACGCGAACAGCGTGTAGGTCAAACCCATGTTCGGCTCGATGGGCGCGTAGAAGGCGACGAGCGAGCCGGCGACGCCGGTGACGCCGGCGCCCAGGCCGAAGGTGATCGCGTACACGCGGCGCGGGCTGACGCCGACCATGCGCGCCATCTCCAGATCCTGGCTTGTCGCGCGGATCATGCGCCCCAGGCGCGTCGAGGCGAGCAGCCACGACAGCCCGGCCACCATGCCCACGCCGACGGCGCACGCCACCACCCGCGACAGCGGGACGATGAACGGCCCCAGGATGAGGCTGCGCTCGAAGTAGGGGATGCGCAGCATCCGGTGGTCCCCGCTCCACAGCCGCAGCGCGACGTTGAGCAGGATCAGCGAGATGCCGAAGGTGACCAGCAGCGACAGGAGGAGCGGGCGTCCGAGCATCCGGTTGAGGAGGAAGTACTGGAGCGCCCAGCCGAAAGCGAAGAGCACGGCGAACGACAGCGGCAGCGTCAGGAACGGATCGACGTGGTAGAGCGTGACCAGCCAGTACGTCGCGAAGGCCCCGAGCATCACGAGCTCGCCGTGGGCGGCGTTCAGGATGCCGCTGACGCCGAAGACCAGCGACAGGCCGACGGCCGCCGCCGCGTACACACCGCCCTGCAGGATGCCGTTGATGAGCGTCTGGAGCAGGTCCGTCAGGAACGCCACGTGCGCATCGCGGCCCGCCTAGCGCGAGCGCCAGGGCGCCAGCGGATAGATGAGCTTGCCCGCCGGAACGCCGCCGACCTCGCGGGGGTACACCAGCACGAACTTGCCGTTCTGGATCTGCACGGCGATCGGCGGCTTTTGCACGATGCCGCCGTCGGGGCCGAACTTGACCTGCCCGTAGAGCGTCTGCACGTCCTGCTTGTGCAGCTGCTCCATCAGGGCCTCGCGCGCCCGCTCGTCCAGCGGCGGCGCCAGCCCGAGCGTCTCGATGGCCTTCTGCTGGGCGACGAGCCCGCCGGCGGCCGCGGCCTGGACGTAGTCGGCCTCGTGTCCGTGCTTCTTCCGGATCGCCTCGTTGAACGCCTTCGGCGATCCGAACACGGGATCCCTGAACGTGAACGACGGCAGCCACTCCGAGGCCGCGATCACGCCCTCGGCGTCCTTGCCGAACTCCTTCAGGAACTCGGGGACGGTGGGCCCGTAGCTGAACGAGATCCCCTTGGGCGAGAAGTCGACCTCCTTGGCGGCCTTCATGACACGGAACGCGTGGGAGAAGAGACCGCCCACGAGGAGCACGTCGGGGTTCGCGCGCTTCACCTTCAGGAGCAGCGAGTTGTAGTCCTGCAGGTCGAGCGGGAAGATCTCGAAGTGGACGACCTCGACGCCCATCTCGCCGAGGAACTTGCGGAACCCCTCGGCGGACAGCTTCCCGAACAGATGGTCGGAGCCGATGACGGCCGCCCGCGTGGGCTTCGGCTGGGCGATGGTGAAGACCTTGGCCGCCGCCTCGACCTCATCGAAGGTCTTGTTGAGCGTGGCGAAGGTGTACTTGAACCCGCGCTCGAAGATGGGGTTCGCGCTGGCCGCGCCCGAGATGTACGGGTACTTGTACTTCTCGGCCACCGCCGTCGCGGCGAACACGATGCTCGAACCGAAGGCCCCGAGGATCAGGTCGACCTTGTCGGCGGTGGCCAGCCGCTCGACGAGCTGCGCGCTCTTCTGCGGGCTCGACTCGTCGTCGTAGTAGGTGATCCGCACGGGGTACCCCGTGCCCTTCACCTTGATGCCGCCCGCCCGGTTCACCGTCTCGGCCCAGAGATCGTAGACCTCCTTGAAGAGGGCGGCGTCGCGGCTGAAGATGCCGCTCAGCGAGAGCGCGACGCCGACCTTGAACTCCTTCGGCTGCGCGTCTGCCGTCCGCCCGAGCCACGCGGCGCCGGGCACCGCGAGCAACAGTAGCGCCAGCCCCAGCACCGTCACCCGCCACGCTCCGACGTGCCTGCGAATCCTCGTCATGCCGCTCCTCCGTGCGCGCGCTCGGTGGCGCACGACCGTGCGCCGACGCGCCGAGCGCGCCTTCCGGCGCGGGTCCGCGCGCCACCGCCTCGCCGTTGCCCATGGCGCTCCCGGTGACGGGCGCCACCGCGCCGGTACGCCCCGGGTCCGCTCCGGGCCCATGCACCGGCGACCTCTCGCTCGGGGTGAGGCGGACCTTAAGCAATCGACAATCGATTGTCAACCGATGCGGCCCGACATAAGATGGCGCGCGGCACGACGGGAGCGACGATGACGCGACGGGGCTCGTTCCGGAAGCCGACGACACTCGCCAACGAGATCGCCCGCCACTTGCGCGACGCGATCGTCGACGGCACGCTGGCCCCCGGCGAGCGCCTCAACGAGCTCAAGCTGATGCGCGAGCTGTCGAGCAGCCGCTCGCCCGTGCGCGAGGCGATCCGCATCCTGGAGGCGAAGGGCCTCGTCACCGTCGAGCCCCACCGCGGCGCGCACGTCCGGCCCGTGTCCGAGGGCGAGCTCGAGGAGATCTTCGACGTCCGGCTCATGATCGAGAGCCACGGGCTCCGGCGCGACGTCCACCGGGTCACGCGGGACGCCATCCTGCCCCTGCGGCGCGCGGTGGACGAGGCACAGGCCGCGCTCGGCGCCGGAAAGGTCAGCCGCTGGCACGAGGCCTCCCTGCGCTTCCACGACGGGCTCGTCGCCCTCGCCGGCAACCGGCATCTCGTGCGCCTGCACGACGAGCTGAAGACGTCGCTCGGCCGTTACCAGATCTCGATCATCGGACCCTCCGGCGAGCCCGAGCGCTTCCAGGCGGAGCACGAGGCGATCGTCGTCGCCCTGGAACGCGGCCGCCCCGAACGTGCGGCCGAACTCGTGGGGGCTCACATCATGAACCTCAAAGAGGCGCTGCTGAAGGCCATCGCGGAGCACGCATGAGGCTCGTCGACCTGTCGCATCCGTGGAACATGCACACGCCGGGCTGGATCGGCTATCCGGGCTCGAAGATCTACTACACCCAGACGCTGCAGACCAACCGCATCGTCTCGCAGCGGGTGGAGACGTCCCTGCACGTGGGGACTCATCTCGACGGCCCCATGCACGCGGCGGACGGCGCGGGCGACATCGCGTCGCTGCCCCTCACCAAGCTCGTGCACGAGGGCGTGATCGTCGACGTCTCCGACGTCGTCGACGACTGGAGCATCATCACGCCGAAGCACATCACCGACCGGATGGAGGTCAAGCGGGGCGACATCCTGGTCCTCCACACCGGGTATCACCGCTACTACGAGGGCAAGCCCCAGCAGGACCTCACGCGGTACTTCTGCATGCATCCCGGCGGCACGCGCGAGCTGGCGCAGTGGATGCACGACATGCAGATCGCGTGGTGGGGGATCGACGCCGGCTCCGGCGACCACCCGATGAACACCACGATCCGCTACATGCGCCCGGACCTCACGCGGCGGTTCGAGGAGAAGGTCGGCAAGTCCGTTCAGGAGTTCTTCGGCGAGTACGAGTACCGGCACCACAAGAGCGGCCGGCTGGTGAAGGAAGAGATCTTCCCGATGCACTACCTCGCCTTCCCCGAGGGCTGCATCCACGCCGAGAACGTGGGCGGCGACATCGAGAAGGCGCTGAACACGCGCTGCATCATCGGCGCCTTCCCCTGGAAGTTCGAGGGCGGCGAGGCCTGTCCCTGCCGCATCATCGCGTTCCTCGACGTCGGTCCGCTCACCGTGGAGGAGGTGCGCGAGGCCGTCGGCCGCCCATCCGGCGCCCGCTGAGGCGCCCGGCGACGGGGGAGGCCTCGGCGCGCGACCTCGCCGACCCGGCGGCCGATCAGATCGGCCAGGCGTGCGCCGGCTCCGCGACGTCCACGCGGTTGCCCTCTGGGTCGCGGATCCAGCGCTCGGCCACGGCGCCGACCGTGTTGGCCTGCGGCGTGGCGCCGGTCGCCGCCACGATGGCGTCGACGCTGTCCACCACGAACCCGAAGTGGTTGATGCCCCACGGCATCTCGGACCGGCTGATGAGGGCCACCCCGACGTGCCCATCGGAGAGGTAGATGGTGCCGTTCGGCCCCCGGTACGTCTCCTCGAGGCCGAAGGTCTTCTTGTAGTAGTCCGCGACCTGCTCGCGGTCCTGCACGTTGAGCGCGATGTGACGGATCCGGGGCCTGGCCATGCGGGTCCTCCTCGAGGGTGCGGCGTCGGACGCTAGAATAGCGCGAAGTCGCGACCCCGCCGAAAGGAGACGCCGCGCCCATGCCGAAGGACCTGCGCTCGTATCTGGACGACGTCAAGGACGTCCGGGTCGACGTCCATCGCGAGGTCGACCCGCTCGTGAACGTCGGCGCGCTGTGCGACCAGTCCGAGTGGCCGGTCGTGTTCCACGCCCTCCGCGGCTTTCCGGGGTGGCGGCTCGTGGATCGCCTGGTCTCCCGCCGGGAGCTCCAGGCGCGGATCCTCGGCTGCGCCCCCGACCGCGTCGTCGCCACGCTGGCGGACGCCATCCAGCGCATCGGCACCGGCACGCTGAGGACCGTGGCGAGCGGGCCCGTGCAGGACGTCGTGCGGACGGGCGGCGAGGTGGACCTCACCACGCTGCCCCACGCGATCCACTCCGAGGGCGACGCCGGGCGGTACATCGGCGGCGGCATCTGCGTCACGCGCGATCCCGGATCCCGCGTCCGGAACTGCGCCTTCCTCCGCCACCAGATCAAGGGGCCGCGGCGCACGGGCTTCCTGGTGCTCCCCCGCCACACCTGGCGCCACCAGCAGAAGTACGAGCGGGCGGGCGAGGCCATGCCGATGGCGATCGTCATCGGCGTCCATCCCGCGTACGAGATCGCCGCCTGCTACACGGGCAAGGTCGAGCAGGACGAGCTGGAGCTGGCGGCCGTGCTCCTCGACGAGCCGGTCGAGCTGGTCCGGTGCGCCACCATCGACCTGGAGGTGCCCGCGCACGCCGAGATCGTCATCGAGGGTCGCGTGCCGCCCGGCCTGCGCGAGGACGAGGGGCCGTTCGGCGAGGTCACGAACTACACGGCCGGCCAGGGCCGGAACCCGGTGTTCGAGGTCACCGCGGTCACCACGCGACGCGACGCGATCTACCGCCACATCCAGGCCACGCGGTTCACGGACCACCAGGTGCTGGGGGCGCTGCCGGTCGAGGCCGGGATGCTGAACCGGATCCGCGAGACGGCGGGCGGGATCGACGTGCACGAGGTCGCGTGCCCGGCGTGGTGCAGCCGCTACACCGTGATCGTCCAGCTCACCCCGCGCTTCGACGGCGAGGCGCGCGCGGCCCTCCTCGCGGCGCTCTCGTCGCCCTACCTCTACCCGAAGGTGGCGATCGCCGTCGACGACGACGTCGACATCCACGACGCTCGCGACGTCATGTGGGCCCTGGCCACGCGCGTCAACCCGGAGGCGGACGTCCACGTCATCCCGGGGATGCGCGCGCACGGCCTCGACCTCGCCTCGCCGGAGCTCCTGCCGCCCGGGTCGCCGGCGTGGCAGCGGGTCGGCGGCAAGATGCTGATCGACGCGACGAAGCCGGCGACCTGGCGGACGACGGAGCGCGAGCGCTTCGCGCGCGCCCGGCCGCACGGGTGGGGTGCGCGGCTCGAGGACTTCCTGCGCGGGTGACCGCGGCCGGCACCGCGGCTACTCCTTCGGGAGGTTCAGCTTCTCGATCACCTTGCCGACGGCGGCCGTCTCGCTCTCGAGGAGCTTGCGCGTCGCCGCCGGGTCGCGATAGTCCAGGTGCATCCCGGCTTTCTCGAGGCCCCGGCCGAGGGCCGGGTCCTTCGCCGCCTGGGCCAGCGCGCGCACCAGCGTGTCGACGACGGCCTTCGGTGTCGCGGCCGGCACGTACAGCCCCATCCAGATGTTCAGCGACGCCTCGGGGAAGCCCTTCTCGGCCATCGTCGGCACGTTGGGGAACGCGGTGACGCGCTTCGGCGAGGTGGTGACGAGCGCGACGAGGTCGCCGGAGCGGATCAGCGGCGAGAGCGACCCGAACCCGCTCGTGGCCACCGTCACGTGGCCGCCGAGGATCGCGTTCTTGACGGGGCCCGTGCCCTGGAACGGCACGTGGACCATGTCCAGGCCATACGCCATCTTGAACAGCTCCATGGTGAAGAACGACACGGTGCCGTAGCCGGCCGAGCCGTAGTTGAGCTTGCCCGGGTTCTTCCGGGCGTACTCGACGAACTCCTCGAGCGTCTTGGCCGGGCTGGTGCCCTTGACGGTGATCACGCCGAGGTCGACGGCGAAGGCGCCGACCGGCGTGAAATCGCCCGGCGTGTACGGCAGCTTCTTGAGCTGTGGGCTGATCGTCTGCACCGAGTTCGTCGACGCGTACACGGTGTACCCGTCGGGCCTGGCCTTGGCCGCGTAGTCGGCGCCGACCGCGCCGCCGCCCCCCGGCTTGTTGACGACCGCGATCGGCTGCTTGAGGATCGACGACATGATCGGCGCCAGCACGCGCGCGCCGCTGTCGGCGGGGCCGCCCGGCGGGAACGAGACGACGAACTCGATCTCACGCGACGGGTAGTCGGCGGCAGGCGCCGTGGCGACGGCGACCGCGAGCGTGGCCGCGAGCACCGCGAGCACGAGAAGGGCGGGGGGGCTGGGCAAGCGGATCATCGGCTCCTCCCTCGGAACGGCTGGATGACGTCACGCGCGAACCACTCCATCTGCTCGAGCATCTCGGCGACGGAGTCGTGGGGGAACTGCAGCGCGCACAGGTGGTCGACGCCGGCGGCGGCGAGCCCGGCGAGCTTGTCGAGCAGGCTCGCCGGGCTGCCGATCAGGTTGTTGCTCTCGGCGAGCGCGGGATCGCGGCCGGTGTGCGCCAGCGACCGCCGGTGCTGCACCATCCCCGTGCGGCGATAGCGCGCCGCCGCCGCCTCCGGCGTCCGGCCGAGCACCACCGTGAACTGCACGGCCGCCTCGACCTCCTTCGGGTCGCGTCCGGCGTCGGCGGTGAGCCGGCGCAGCAGCGCCGTCCGCGCCCGCACCTCCTCGAAGGGACGCCAGCCGGGGAGCCATCCCTGGCCGAGCCGGGCGGCCCGCGCCACCGCGGCCTCGTTGTGGCCGCCGATGTAGATGGGGAACGGCTCCTGGAGCGGCTTGGGGAACAGCTCGACGTGCTCGAAGGCGACGTGCGCGCCGGCGTACGACGCGTCGCGCTCGCGGAAGAGGACGCGGAGCGCCGCGAGCCCCTCGTCCAGGAGGTCGCCGCGTCGCGCCGCGCGCCGTCGCGGCCACTGCGCCTCGAACTCCTCGCGGTAGGCGCCGATCCCGACGCCGAGGATCACCCGACCACCGGTCATGCGGTCGAGCGTCGCCACCTGCTTGGCGAGCAGGACGGGATCGCGAAGCGGCAGCACGATGACCGCGGTGCCCAGGTGGACGCGCGCCGTGGCCGCGCCCACCGTGGCGAGCGTCACGAGCACCTCGTAGAAGTTCGGCGGCGCCGTCCAGTGCTCGCGCACGTACGGCGCGGCCGTCACGTGGTCGTTGCCCCACACGCCGTCGAAGCCGAGGCGCTCGGCCGCCTGGGCGAGGCGGACGAAGTCGCCGGGCGCCGCCGCGAAGGGGATCGGGTTCACGAGCCCCTCGGTGCAGGTGGGCAGCTGCACGCTCGCGCGCATCAGGGATCCTTGCCGAGCGCCGCGGCCAGCGTCGCGCGCGTCTCGTCGGGTGTGTAGAGGCCCGCCAGCACGACCTCGTCGAGGCCGGCGCCGCGATAGGCCTCGAGGCGCGCGCGCAGCTCGTCCGCGGTGCCGCACGCCGTGTGGCGGCGCACGGTGTCGTCGGTCACGAGCGCCTCGGCCGCCGCCCAGTCCTCGCGCGCGAGGGCCGCCCGCACGGCCCCCTGGTCGAGGCCGGTGCCGGCCAGTTCGAGGTTGGTCGCGTGGTGCGCCGCGCGCAGGGTGATCGCGAGCTGGCGGCGGAACCGGCCGAGCGCGTCGGCGGGACGCTCGGCGGCGTACGCGTAGACGAGCCCCGCCCGCCCGAGGGCGCGGCCGCCGGCGCCGCGATCGACGTGGTCGAGCGACCGCCGCACGAACTCCACGGACGACGCCGTGGACAGCACGACGCCGTCGGCGATGCGTCCGGCCAGCGCCAGCGTCCGGGGGCGGGTGGCGGCGAGATAGATCGGGATCGCGCGGCGCCCGGTCGCGAGCCGCCGGCCGCCGAGCCGCAGGCGCTCGCCCGCGTACCTCGCCGGCTCCCCGGACAGCAGCAGACGTACCGCCTCGACCGCCTCCTGCAGCGTCCGCAGCGGCCGCACCGGCGTCACGCCGGCGTCGGCGAGGTCACCCGGGGCGCCGGTGCCCAGGCACAGCACGACGCGGCCGGGCGCCAGCTCGTCGAGCGTCGCCGCCGCCATCGCGATGTGCACGGGGTGCATGGCGTGCGGGCTCACCGCCATGAGCGCGGCGCGCGCCGTGCGCGTGGCGGCGAGCACCACCGCCGCCGACGCGAACGGGTCGCGCAGGAAGAGGTGGCTCGACACCCAGAACGTCTCGGCGCCGGCGGCCTCGGCCGCGCGCGCCTGCTCGACCAGCACGCCGAGCGGGTTGCGACCGTCGAAGGCGACGCCGAGCGCGGCCACCGGCGCTACAGGATCCGCAGCCCGTTGTCGAGCGACATGAGCGACTCGGCGCCGTGGCTCCGCACGACCACCGTGTTCTCCAGCTGGAGGCCCGCGAACCCCAGCTCGTAGTACGGCGTCTCGACGCAGAGCACCATGCCCTCCTCGACGACCTCGGTGGACGCCGGCGCCAGGTCGGGCGCGTCGTAGTTGTTGATGCCGATCCCGTGCCCGACGTGGCTGCGCTCGAAGTGCGGGAGGCCCTCGTGCCGCACCGTCTCCATCACCAGCCGAAAGATCTCCGCGCAGCGGACGCCGGGCCGGATGGCCTCGATGCCGCGCTCCACGCCCCGGCGCAGCGCCGCGTAGTAGCGGCGGGCGCGCTCGCCCGGATCGCCGAGCGCGGCGATGCGGGCGATGTCCGAGCGGTACCGGCGGAACCGCACCCCGCCGTCGAAGCGGATCACCTCGCCGGCCACGAGCCGCCGGTCGCCCGCCTGGCAGTTGGACAGCGCGCTCCGGGGCCCGCTGCCGATGCACATCGAGCTGACCGGCACCCCGCCGGCCGTGATGACGGCCCGGTCGAACTCCGCCAGCAGCTCGCGCTCCGGCACGCCGGGCCGCGCGATGGCCAGCGCCGCCGCGATGCCGCGCTCGGTGGCCGCCACGGCGCCGCGCAGCCGCTCGATCTCCTCGGCCGTCTTGATGGTGCGGATCGCGCGGAAGACGCGCGCGCCGGGCACGATCTCGGCGTGCGGCACCTCGCGCCGGACGCGCTCGAGGAGGGCCGGCTGGATGCCGGTCTCCTCGATGGCGAGGCGGCCGCGCTCGAGCTTGCGGTCGCGGAGCGCGGCGATCAGCGCCGCGGCGGCGTCGCCGTGGTCGGGCGTCCGGAGGAGGTCGGCGTAGCGCCGGTCGAGCGACGAGAGGTCCGCCCCGTCGGTCCTGGTCGCGAAGAAGCCGTACCGGTAGACCTCGGTCACCCAGGTCTCGCCGTCCACGACGTGGTCGAGATTGCCCGAGCCGGTGACGAGGCACGGCGCCGACGCGGGGTCGGCGGGCAGGATGGCGTACACCTGCGGGCCGCCCGGGCGGGCCCAGTGCGACATCGCCCAGTAGCCCGACGCGTAGGTGACGTTGTCGGGCGACGTGGCGACCAGCCCATCGAGCGACTGCTCGGCCATGATCCGGCGCGCGCGCGTGACGTCGATCAGCATGCGATGACCTCGGTGATCCGACGGAGGTGCCAGCGCCGGCACTCTAGCCCGGATCGTTCACGACCGTCAACGCGCGCGAGGGCCGGGCCCTCGGACCCGAGCCCGGCGCCACCCGGCCCACAGTCGGGCGGCGCCGCTCGAGAATGAGCCTCCACGAGCGTGTCCGAGCAACGCTGTTCGAGCGACGGCTTTGCCGTCGCCATCTCGTTCTGGGGAGGCTCGGAGGGGGCCGTCGAGGCCCCCTCCGAGCCTCTAGCCTGCCGGCGCCGACCGGGTCGAGGCGAGCGCGGCCCGGAGGGGCCGCGCCAGCGCCGGCGCGATCATGATGAGGACCGCCACCGCGAGCAGCACGGCGGCGATCGGGCGCTCGACGAGGATCGCGAAGCTGCCGCGCGACATGAGCAGCGACTGGCGGACGGACTCCTCGGCGAGCTTGCCGAGCACGAAGGCGAGCACGAGGGGCGCCGGCTCGTAGCCGAGCTTGCGCATGGCGTACCCCAGCGCCCCGAAGACCAGCATGATGACGACGTCCCAGATGTTGCTGCTCACCCCGTACACGCCGATCACCGAGAACAGCAGGATCAGCGGGAACAGGAACGCGTACGGCACGCGGAGCAGCTGGACCCAGAGCCCGATGAGCGGCACGTTGAGGACGAGCAGCATCGCGTTGCCGACGTACATGCTGGCGACCACGCCCCAGAAGACGTCCGGGTGCTCGCGCATCAGGAGCGGGCCCGGCTGCACGCCCTGGATGAGGAAGGCGCCGAGGAGCACCGCCATGACGACGTTCGGGGCGATGCCGAGCGTGAGGAGCGGGATCATCGCGCCCGCCGTCGCCGCGTTGTTGGCGGCCTCCGGCGCGGCCACGCCCTCGATGACGCCGCTGCCGAACCGCTCGGGCCGGCGGGACACCCGCTTCTCCAGCGCGTACGAGACGAACGTCGGGATGATGGCGCCGACGCCGGGGAGGATGCCGAGGAGGAATCCGAGCAGGCTCCCGCGCGCGATGGGGGCCGCCGAGTCCTTCCAGTCCTGCCGCGTGGGCCAGAGCCCCCGGATCTCCGGCCGGAGCACCTCCTGGCGGAGCCCCCGCTCGATGTTGCCCAGGACCTCGCCGACGCCGAAGAGGCCCATGATCATCGGGACGAGCCCGATCCCGTCGGAGAGCGTGAGCGACCCGAACGTCAGGCGCGGGGTCGCCGTGATCGGGTCGAGCCCGATCGTGCCGAGGAAGAGGCCGAGCAGCGCCATCGCCAGCGCCTTGAGCCGGGAGCCGCTCGCCAGCCAGGTGACCATCGTGAAGCCGATGAGCAGGAGCGCGAAGATCTCGGGCGGGCCGAACTCGAGGGCCATGCGGGCGAGCGGCGGCGCCAGCAGCATCAGGCCCAGCACGGAGAGCGTGCCGGCGATGAACGACCCGAACGCCGCCATGCCGAGGGCGGCGCCGGCGCGGCCCTGCCGCGCCATGCGGTAGCCGTCGAGGCACGTCACCACCGAGGCCGCCTCGCCGGGAATGTTGACGAGGATCGACGTCGTGGAGCCGCCGTACATGGCGCCATAGTAGATGCCGGCCATCATGATGATGGCCGCGGTGGGCGACATCGCGAACGTGACGGGCAGGAGCAGCGACATCGTCGCCACCGGCCCGATGCCGGGGAGCACGCCGATCAGCGTGCCCACGAACACCCCGACGAAGCAGGCCAGGACGTTCGCCGGCTGGACGGCGACCTGCAGCCCGAACGCCAGCGACTCCAGCACCGCCCGCGCCGCTCAGAAGCCGCCGGGGCCGGCGGGGAGCCGCACGCCGAGCCAGACGCGGAAGACCACGTGCGTCGCGATCACGGTGGCGGCGGCGCCGCCCAACGCGACCGGCCACGGCCGGGGCTCGACCACGCGGAGCAGGAACGCGATGAGGGCGAACGTGGCGAGGCCGAAGCCGGCGGGCTCGAGGACGAACGTGTACGCCAGGAGCGCGGCGAGGGTGACGCCGGCACGGACGAGGCCGCGCCGCGACGTCGCGTCGTCCGGGGTCTCGTGCGCGAGCGGCGCCCGCAGCGTCCGGACCAGCACGGCGGCGGCGACCACCGTGAAGCCGGCGGCCGTGCAGAGCGGGAAGAACCCGGCCGCCGGCACCGTGAGGGTGCCGAACGGCAGCCCGGCGGCCCCGACGATGCCCGCGACGCCGAACGCGGTGAGCGCGGCCGCGGCGACGCGCTGGGCGAGCGTCACGGCCACGGCGCCGGTTCGCGCAGCCGGCGCTGGGCCAGGCGCAGCGCGTCCAGGATGCTCGCGTAGCCGGTGCAGCGGCAGATGTTGCCGCGCAGCCAGGCCCGGGCGGTCTCCGGCGAGGCGTCGGGATGCTCGGCCAGCAGCGCCACGGTGCTCAGGATCATCCCCGGCGTGCAGAAGCCGCACTGGAAGGCGCTCGCCTCCAGGAACGCCTCCTGCACCGGGTGCAGGCGACCCTCGCGCGCCAGCCCCTCGATCGTCTGCAGCTCGCGGCCGCGCGCCTCCCAGGCCAGCACGGTGCACGAGGACACCGGCAGCCCGTCGAGGAGCACCGTGCACGCCCCGCACACCTGGGCGTCGCACGAGCGCTTGGTCCCGGTCAGCCCGAGGCGCTCGCGCAGGACGTCGAGGAGGAGGGCTGCCGTCTCGACGTCGATCTCCACGGGCGCGCCGTTGACGGTGAGCGCGAGGCGCACGGTGGGCCCGACCGGCGGTCTCACGCGGCGGTCCCCGCGCGGGCGGCCGCCGCGGCGAGCGCCCGCGACGCGAGCACCGCCGCCACCTCGCGCTTGTAGTCGGCGGCGCCGTGGAGATCCGAGACGACGTCGAGCGCCGCGAAGCCGCCGTCGCGCGCGTCGACGCCGGCGGCCACCGTCGCCAGCGGCAGGCCGGCCAGCCGCGCCTCCAGGGCGGGCAGCCGCACCGGCGCCGGTCCGATGCACCCGACGGCGACGCGCGCCGCGCTGACCGCGCCGTCGGTGGCCGTGAGCAGCGCCGCGACGCCGACCGTGGGCCGTTCGTGGAGGCCGAACCGGCGGTAGGCGCCGGCCGTGCCGGGCGGCGGCGCGGGCACCTCGACGCGCACGAGCACCTCGTCGGCGCCGAGGGCCGTCTCGTAGGATCCGGTCACGAAGGCCGCCAGCGGCAGCGCCCGCTCACCGTCCGGCCCGGCCAGGACGACGCGCGCGTCGTACGCGAGGAGCGCGGTCGCGGGGTCGGAGTGCGGCTCGGCGAAGCAGAGGTTGCCGCCCAGGGTGCCCACCGCCCGCACCCGGACGTTCGCCACGTCGCGCTCCATCTCCCGGAGCGGCGCGAACGGTCCCGACAGGAGCGCCGACCGCTCCAGCTCGCGGTGGGTCACGGCGGCGCCGATCACGAGCCCGTCGCCCCGGGCGCCCAGCTCGCGGAGCGCGGCGATGCCCTTCACGTCGATCAGCTGCGTGAAGCGCCCGAGCCCTTCCTTCATCACGAGCAGCAGCTCGCTCCCGCCGGCGTAGACGGCGGCGTCCTCGCCGAGGCTGGCCCGGAGCGCCGCCGCCTCGGCGGCCGTCTCCGGCTGGTGGATCGTCAGCGGTCCCAGCATCAGCCCGCCGCGCCGAACATCCTGCCGAGGTTGCGCGCGAACGCCTCGAGGATGTCCCGCGTCTTCCGGTGGATGACCGCCTGGCCGAGCGCGGCCAGCTTGCCGCCGACCTCCGCCCGTCCGTCGAGCGTGAGGCGCGAGGAGGCGCCGTCACCGGGGGTCAGGCGCGCCGTCAGCGTCATGCGCACGGGGCTGCCGAGCACCGAGTCCCGGCCGGTCGCCTGCACGTGCAGCGCGCGCTCGGCGTCGGACGCGTCGACGCCCACGTCGAGCGGGATGGTGACCGCGAACGGGCCGACCCGGTCCTTCACCGTCGCGCGGTACCGGCGGCGCGGCTCGACCTCCTCGACGGCCTGGCAGCCGGGCAGGCAGCGGGCCACGGCCGGCACGTCCCACAGCGCCGCCCACGCGTCGTCGGGCGACCGCGGCAGGTCGATGGTGCGCGCGAGCGTGATCACGGACGCGGCCGGCGCTCCGCGCCCTCGCCGGCCTCGCCCCCGCGCGCGGCCTCGCGCAGCGCGCGCCACACGCGCTCGGGCGTGAGCGGCAGGTCGCGCACGCGGACGCCGGTCGCCCGCGCGATCGCGTTGGCCACCGCCGGGGCCACGGGGATGCCGCCCCCCTCGCCCATGCCCTTGGCGCCCCAGGGGCCGGTGCCGTCGGCGTTCTCGACGAGGATCGTCTCGACGACGTCGGGCAGGTCCGTCACCAGCGGCACGCGGTACTCGAGCATCGTGGGGTTCAGCAGCGAGCCCGCCTCCGAGTAGACCATCTCCTCGAACAGGGTGTGGCCGAGGCCCATCATGAAGGCGCCGACGTCCTGGGCCTCGACCTGCCGCGGGTTGATGGCCCGCCCCACGTCGGCCAGCGCGGTGTAGGACCGGAGCCGCACCGAGCCGGTCTCGCGGTCGACCTCGACCTCGACGCCGCCCATGCCGATCTCCCAGAACGCGGGCGACGGGCCCAGCGTGCGCACGTAGCCGCGCCCGATGACCTCGCCCGCGGGCCGGCCGAACCACTCGCGGACGACCTGCGCGTAGTCGAGCGCGCGGCCGCCCGCGCGGACCACGCCGCCGTCCACGGTGACGTCGCCGGGCGGCACGCCGGCGGTCTCGGCGGCGAGCGCCGCCACCTGCGCCTTGATGTCGCGGCACGCGCGCTGCACGGCGGTGCCGACGATCGCGGTGCCGCGCGAGGCCCCGGTGGACCAGTCGTACGGCGCGTAGCGCGTGTCGGGGGACAGCACGGTGACGCGCGCCTGGTCGATGCCGAGCTCCTCGGCCGCGATCTGGGCGAGGACCGTGTGCAGGCCCTGCCCGACCTCCACCGTCGCGCAGAGCACCGTCACGCTGCCGTCGTAGTGCAGCCGCACGATCGACGTGGAGATCGGCAGCTCGGCCGGGTTGGCGATCGCCACGCCCACGCCGCGGCCGACGGACCGGGTGGTCGCCCCCGCGCCCTCCCCCAGCGCCATCGTCTTCGCCAGCCGCTCGAGGTCGTCGGCGAGGTCGGCGTCCATCGGCCGCAGCTCGGGGCGGACGGGCTCGCCCCGCGCGACGATGTTGGTCAGCCGCAGCGCGACCGGGTCCATCCCGATCGCCTCCGCCGCCTCGTCCATCGCCGATTCCGACGCCCACACCGTCTGCGGGCCGCCGATGGACCGGTAGCTGCCCGCCGGGGTCGTGTTCGTGTAGACCGCCTGCACCTCGATCCGGTAGTGCGGCACGCGGTAGGGGCCGAGCATCCGGACGCTGGCCTTGTCGGCGACCAGCGGCCCGCTGTCGGCGTAGGCGCCGGTATCCAGCAGGACGAGGGCGCGCTTGGCGGTCAGCACGCCGTCGCGGCGGAGGCCGAGCGTGACGTGGCAGACGGCGCCGTTGCGCCGGTTGATCCGCATCGAGCCCTCGACGCCGTTCAGGATCTTCACCGGCCGCCCGACCTTCCACGAGAGCGCCGCCGCGAGCGGCTCGAGCTTCGGGAACGACTTGCCGCCGAACGAGCCGCCGACGTAGGGGACGATCACGCGGATGCGGTTGAGCGGCACGCCGAACATGTCGGCCAGCTCCTGGCGGAGCTGGTACGGATGGCCGGTGTTCGTCCACACGGTCAGCTCGTCGTCGCCGACGCTCGCCACCGCGCCGTGCGGCTCCAGCGTGTAGTGGAAGACGCGCGGGAACGTGTAGGTGCGCTCGAGGACGACGTCCGCCTGCGCGAGGCCGGCCGCGACGTCGCCCTGCTCGATGACCACGCGCGCGCACACGTTCGTGCCGGGCACCGCCGGCCACCGCCCCTGGCGGCCCAGCGGGGGCGGCGTCTCGTGCACGAGGCTGGCGCCGGGTGCGAGCGCGCCGGCCGGGTCCACGACGCAGGGCCGCTCTTCATAGGCGACGTCCACGAGCCGGGCGGCGGCCCGGGCGGCGCGCGGGTCGGCGGCGACGACGGCGGCGACCGGCTCGCCCTCGAAGCGCACGACACCGCGGGCGAGCACCGGCTGGTCCTTGGTGTACGAGCCGAAGCAGCGGGCGCCCAGCTCGCCGAGGTCGTCGGTGGTGACGATGGCCAGCACGCCGGGCGCGGCCAGCGCCGCCGTCGCGTCGACGCGGGCGATGCGCGCGTGCGCGTAGGGGCTCCGCACCAGGGCGGCGAACGCGACGTTCGGCACGACGAGATCGTCGAGGTACTGCGCGGCGCCGGTGACCTTGGCGAGGCCGTCCTTGCGAACGGCCGACACGCCGACCTCGCGCAAGGGCTCGCGACGGCTCATGCCCTCGGGGTTCCTCTCGGCCACATCAGTCGGGCAGGATCCAGGATGGCACGCGGGATGATAGCACGCCGCGCCCCGGCGCCGCCCCGCCCCTGCTGGCCCCCGACGTGCGGACCGAGCAAATCACGGTGCCGAGGCAGGCGGCCTGGAAAAGAAGACGCGCCCAGCCGTATTCGCGCGGTCGTCTCGGCAGCGCCGATTGCCGCGCGCCGAATGTGCTCGGCGGGCATCGTCGAAGCCGTACAGGGTCCCGAACCGGTCCTTGGGACGGTCCCTCTCGTGAGAGGTCCCGACAGGGAGAGGGGCGCCCGCGCGAGGCCCTGGTGGGTTCAGTGCCCGGCAACGGCCGCCTGGATCCACCGGATCCAGGCGAAGGTGTCCGCCTCGAGCGGCTTCGACAGATCGATCATGAGGACCTCGGTCCCCAGCGCGGCGCCGAGGCGGCGAAGCTGCGGTGCCTGTGTCATCGCCGATCCTCCGTCGTCGTCGACTGGTCCCAACCCCACCAGGCGCACACGGCCTGGCCCATGACGAGAGGCTTGTCGCGCGCCGGCAACCAGGGGAGCTCCTCGGTGAACATCGTCACGCACTGCCGCCACGAGCACGGCATCTTCGTGATGTCGGTGCCCCAGAACATGCGCGCCGGCCCGAAGGCGTCGTAGATCTGCCGCACGTACTCGTGCATGCTCGTGAACGGGTACGGTCCGCTCGAATAGCCGGGCGCGCCGGTCGCCTTGACCGCGACGTTGGGATGCCGGGCCAGCGCCAGGAGCGCCGGCATGTGCTCCATCGCGGCGTCGTCCTTGAGGGTGGTGTTGCCTCCCCGGCCGCCCAGGTGGTCGATGGTCAGCCGCAGGCCCGGATGACGCTCGGCGATGCGGCCGATGTGCGCCAGCGAGTCCGTCGCCAGCATGGCGATCGGCACGCCGGCCCGCTCGGCGGCGGCCCACAACCAGTCGAGCGTCCCATCGGCCAGCCAGCCCCGCATCGGCTCCTGAAGAAACGTATACCGCAGGCCGAGCATGCCGGGCTGGCTCCGCCACGTCTCGACGAGGGCGCGCTTGTCCGGCCGATTCAGCGGGAAGGCGCCGAGGATCGCGAAGCGATCGGGAAAGTCGCGCACGGCCTTGAAGGCCATCTCGGTCGCGTTGGGGTCCCAGCCCGGCGGGTGGATCACGGCGGCGTCGACACCGGCCTCGTCCATGAGGCCGACGGCCTCGTCGGTGGTGAACGAGGTGACCTGGCGATGGGCCGTGTTGCTGGGCAACCCGCTGCCCCAGAGATGGATCTGGGCATCCACGATGCGCATCGCGGTAGTGTACGCCCGACGCCGGTCGGACGGCGGCCGTCGCCGTGCTCGCGGGACTCCCAGGTCTCCGGCGAGTCCCATCCCGGCCAGCCCGCACGCCACGGTCGGCCCCTGCCCAGCCGCTCGGCGCCCTTCCCCGTCTCGTGCCACAGCGTCGGCCATGCCGAAAAGGCGATCAGCCGACGCTTACGGGCCCGGGAACGAGCCCGGGAGAGCCGACCTGCGAGTTGCTGATTGCGCGGGGCTCACCGGCGCGCCTCGCTGGCGGGCGGTCTCGAGCAGGGCGAGCAGGCGGCCCGGGTCGAGCGGCATCTGCCGGACGCGGATGCCGAACGGCGCCAGCGCGTCGTCGATGGCCTCGGCGATCGCCGCAGGCCCAGGGATCGCTCCACCCTCGCCCGCGCCCTTGACGCCGAGCGGGTTCAGCGGCGAGGGCGTCTCCGTGTGGCCGATGTCGATCGCGGGCACCTCCACGGCCGTCGGGAGCAGGAAATCCATGAAGGTCGTCGTCAGCGGCTGGCCGCTCGCATCGTAGACGATCCGCTCGTAGAGCGCGCCCCCGACCCCCTGGGCGACGCCGCCGCGAATCTGGCCCTCGACGATCGTGGGATTGACCACGATTCCACAGTCGTGCTGGACCACGTACCTGACGACGGTGACGCCGCCGGTTGCCGGGTCCACCTCGACGATGGCGGCGTGGCAGCCGCTCGCGAACGTGGACTGGGGCGGCGCGTGGTACCCGACGGCCTCGAGACCTGGCGCCTCGCCCGCCGCCAGAACCGCGCCGGCCCGTGGCTTGACCAGTCTCAGCGCGGCGGCGGCCGCGTCCTTGCCGTACGCGTAGCGGATGGGGTTGGCCACGGCCGCCAGCGCGCCGAGCGTCAGCTCGCGCCCCGGCGCCCCCTTCACCCGCGCGGCGCCGCCGGCCAGCTCGAGATCGTGGGGCGAGACCTCGAGCAGCTCGGACGCGATGCGAAGCGCCTTGTCGCGCACCGCGCGCGCCGCCGCGTGGATCGCGTTGCCGCTCACGACCAGCGCGCGGCTCGCGTACGTGCCGGCCCCCCAGTTGAAGCGCCGCGTGTCGCCCATGACCACCGTGACGGCCGCGGGGTCGCAGCCGAGGGCGTCGGCGACGATCTGGGCGAACGTGGTCGCCTGGCCCTGGCCCTGGGTCGTGAGACCCGTGGCGACGAGGACGTTGCCGCTCGGCTCCACCCGCACGTGCGCCCCCTCGTACGGGCCGATGCCCGTCCCCTCGACGTAGCAGGCGACGCCGAGGCCGAGCCACCGGCCGCGGGCGCGGGCCTCGGCCTGGCGCCCCCGGAAATCCCGGTAGCCGACCATGTCGAGGACCATCTCCAGCCCGGCCGGGTAGTCGCCGCTGTCGTACCGGGTCGGCCCCCCGTCCTGGAACGTGAGGCCGACGTCCCACGGCAGCTCGTGGGGCTGGATGAAGTTGCGACGCCGCACCTCGACCGGCTCGAGTCCGAGCTCGCGCGCGATGAGGCCGATCACGCGTTCCATGACGAAGGCGCCGTGCGGCCGCCCGGCGCCGCGGTAGGGGCTCACGGCGACGGTGTTGGTGTAGGCGACCTCGAACTCGACGTGGTAGTTGCGCAGGCGGTAGGGCCCGGGGAGCTGGGTCGCGGTGATGAGCGGCACCACGATGCCGTAGGGCGTGTAGGCGCCGGCGTCGTGCAGGAACCGGTCGCGCAGTCCGAGGATGCGGCCGTCGCCGTCGATCGCGACCTCGACCCGATGGACCTGGCCGCGCTCCTGGTTCGCCGCCAGCAGGTGCTCGCGGCGGTCCTCGATCCACTTCACCGGGCGGCCGAGGCGGATGGCGGCGAGCGGGACCAGGATCTCCTCGGGATAGAAGAGCATGACCTTGGTCCCGAAGCCGCCGCCGACGTCGGGCGCGACGACGTCGACGTCGAACTCCGGCAGCCCGAAGATCCGGGCCAGACCGTTCTTGATCGGCAGCGGCGCCTGGGTCGAGTCCCACACGCGGAGCGCGCGCTCGCGCGGGTCGTACTCGGCCACGACGCCGCGCGTCTCCAGGGGACTGCCGCAGCTGCGCTCGATCGCCAGGCGCTCCGTGAGGATCCGCGCGGCGCCGCGGAAGGCTTCGTCGGGCTCGCCGACGGTCTGGACGACCCGGGCCGCCAGGTTGCCGGGGACGTCGTCGTGGACGCGCGGGGCGAGCGGATCCAGCGCTCGCTCGAGGCCGCCGACGGCCGGCAAGGGCTCGTAGACGACGTCGATCAGCTCGGCGGCGTCCTCGGCGACGTAACGGCTCTCGGCGACCACGAAGGCGACGAGCTCGCCGACGTAGCGGACGCGGTCGGCCGCCAGCGGCCGCTGGGTGCGCGGATGGGCCAGCTGCGGGTGCGGGATGAGGAGCGGGCCGGGCTCGTTGAGGTCGCCGAGGTCGGCGGCGGCCAGCACCAGGTGGACGCCGGACAGGGCCCGCGCCCGGGCCGTGTCGAGGCGCACGATGCGCGCGCTGGCGTGCGGGCTCCGCAACGCGGCCGCGTGCAGCACGCCCGGCGGATCCACGTCGCCCACGAAGCAGCCGCCGCCGCGCAGCAGCCGCTCGTCCTCGTGGCGCGGGATGCGGGCGCCGATCAGCCGGGTCGTCATGGCGGGCGCGCCACGACGTTCACTCGCCGAGATCGACGATGGCGATGACCGGCCCCCCGCCCTGCGGCCCCTGGTGCATGGCATCGACGGAGACGAACACGGCCGGATCGCCGATCGCCGCCGCCGCCACGCCGCCGACCGCGGCCTTCGCGTGGCGGTGGTGGTGGACGTCGGAGTCGTCGAGCATGATCTGGCGGCGGCCGCGCAGCGTGCCGCGGTGATCGGCCTCGCACTTGATGAAGCAGTTCACGAGCCGGCCCCGCAGGTCGGCCGCGCGCGCCCGCTCGGGCAACTCGAGCCCGGCATCGCGGATGGCCTCGTAGATCCCGTCGATGTCCAGGGCATCCTTCATCACGCTGTGGCCGATGCGGTAGCGTCCGCCGGCGCCCGCCCGGTTGCCCATGAGCACGATCTGGGCCTGGGTCAGCTCGACGCCGGACGAGCACGAGGCGACCGACGAATAGATGTCGAGGTCCTGGCAGATCTGCTCGGCCCGGGGCATCGCGATCTCGCCCAGCGCCACGCCGATGCCCAGCGCGGTGGTGCCGTTCGAGACCCCCATGGAATCGTGCACCGCACAGGCGACCGTCTTGCCGCGTCGCTTGGCGTCCTCCACCCACTCGATCGTCAGCAGCGGCGTCTTGGTCTGGACGTAGTGCACGTCCCGGGGGTCCTCGATCCCGGCGTCCTTCATGGCCGCCCGGACGCCCTCGGCGACGATCTCGACCATGCGGGGCCGGCCGATGTCCTCGGGCTTCAGGTGATCGCTCATCGCCGTCCCGATCGTCAGCCGCGACACGCTGGCCGGCCCCGTCCGCTCGTTGCGGGCGAAGATGGTGGCGTGCGGCGTCAGCACGCCGTCGCAGCCGCCGGACCACACCATGGGGATCCGGGCCACCTCGGCGTCGCCGCGCTTGCCGCGTCTCCGGATCACGTCCCGGAAGGCGCGGTCGGCGAGCAGGCGGGTGAAGTCGTTGACGCCGCCGTTGCCCTCGGTCTTTCCCACGACGGCGACCACCTGGTCCGCGGTGAACTGCCCCGCCCGGATGCGCTCCTCGAGCCCGGAGGCGTCCTGCACGTTCTTGAGCTCGACCTTCGCCACTTCCACGGCCATCGTCAGTCTCCTTGGCGGGCGCGGCGCTCGCCGGTGCGCGGTCACGTCGAGGGGCAGTGTCCCATACACTCCCTGCTTCTCCACGGTCAAGCGGTTCGTGCCTCCGTCCTGCCGGTTGACCTGGGCGCCGGCGCTCGCCTACCCTCCGCCCTATGGCGGAACCGGTCCAGGTCATCCTCGACGTCGCCGACGGCGTGGTCCGCACCGGCTTCCGGCGGCTGCTCCGGCTCGACGGCCACATCGGCGACACGCCCGTCCTCGCCCTGGTCGAGAGCAAGCGGCGCGAGCGGTTTCCCGACCTGCAGGTTCGCGCCCTCGGCTGGTGGGACGTGTCGCCCAGGGTCGTGGCCGAGATGTACGCGGACTCCATCGAGGGGACGCTTCGCAGCTTCCACGCCAACGACGGGGCGACGTCGGCGTACATGAGTCACGCGCCGGGGCTGGTGCACCTCGAGCTCGCCGCCGACGAGCCGGCGGACTACCAGCGTCCGGCCTCCTCCTGTCATTCCCGGAGGCTCACCGAGAGCGGATGCGTCGGCCGGCCCCGCGCCGCCACCGCGGAGAAGGGCATCCTGTTCGCCGAGCTCGACCTGGACGGCCTTCGCGAGCTCCGCGGGCTCCGGCCCGGGATGAGCGGGACCCACGACTTCGTGACCATCCCGGGAGTCCTGGGCTTTCCCCGGCCCGAGGTGTTCCGGAAGAACCTGCCGGAGTGAGCGCGCCCGGGGCCGAGAGGGACCAGCAGGCGGGGCACGTGGCGGTGACGGTCCGCCGGAGCCTGTTCGTCGACTCCGTCCGCCTCATGCGGATCGCCGAGGAGCTCGGACGGTTGCCCGACGTGGCGCGGGCCGTGCTCGTCATGGGCACGCCGGCCAACCGCGCGGTGCTCGACGAGGCGGGGCTGTGGAGCGAGGCGGCGGCCGGCGCCGCCGCCGACGACCTCGTCGTCGCGGTGCGCGCGCGCAGCGCGGAGGCCGGGCGGCGCGCGCTCGAGCGCGCCGCGGCGCTGCTCGGCGCCGGGCGCCCCGCGGAGACGGCGGCGGAGATCGCGCGCCCGCGCTCCATCCTCGCCGCCGCTCGCCGCGCTCCCGAGGCGCGGCTCGCCGTCATCTCGACGCCCGGCCCCCAGGCGGCGGCCGAGGCGCAGCAGGCGCTGTCGGCGGGGCTGCACGTCTTCCTCTTCAGTGACGGCGTCGACCTCGCCGACGAGGTGACGCTCAAGCGGCGCGCCGAGGGCCTCGGGCTGCTCGTGATGGGCCCGGAGTGCGGGACGGCGATCGTGGGCGGCGTGGGGCTCGGCTTCGCGAACCGCGTGCGCCCCGGCCCCATCGGCCTGGTGGGGGCCTCGGGCACCGGCCTGCAGGAGGTCTCGACGCTCGTTCACCGGATGGGCGCCGGCGTGTCGCACGCGCTCGGGACGGGCGGGCGCGACCTGCACGAGGCGGTCGGCGGCGCGACGACGCGGCGCGCCCTGACCCGCCTCGCCGCCGACGGCGCCACGCGCGCCATCGTGCTCGTCTCCAAGCCCGCGTCGGACCGCGTCGCCGCCGACGTGCTGGCGGCCGCCGTCGCCACGGGAAAGCCCGTCGTCGCGTGCCTGCTCGGCTGGCGAGGGCGCGCGCCCGGCGGAATCCGCGTCGCCGCGACGCTCGAGGACGCGGCGCGCGCCGCCGTCGAGGCGGTCGGCCTCGTTGCGCCGCCCCTCGCCGCTCCCGACGTTCCCGTGGCGCCCGGCGGCCGGCCCTCGAGGGTTCGCGGACTCTTCGTCGGCGGCACGCTGTGCGAGGAAGCCCGCGCGCTCCTCGGGGATGCCGGCGAGACGTTCGTCGACTTCGGGACCGTGGAGTACACGCGGGGCCGCCCGCATCCGATGATCGCCCCCGACCTCCGGACGGCTGCGATCGCGGCGGCGGGCGACGCCCCGGACGTCGGCGTGCTCCTGCTCGACTTCGTCCTCGGCCTCTGCGCGCACCCCGATCCCGTCGGCGCCGCGGCGCCCGCCATCCGCGAGGCGCGCGAGCGCGCGCGCCGGGCCGGACGCGGGCTCCACGTGGTCGCCCACGTGGTCGGGACGGACGACGATCCCCAGAAGCTCGCCGTCCAGGAAGACGCGCTGCGCGCGCTCGACGTCGTCGTCTGTCCCAGCAATCGCCTGGCCGCCGAGACGGCGCGCCGGCTGGCGGGTTAGTCGGTGCCTGTCGGGGCCCCCCACATCGGCTAATGGAACGAGACCCGCTCGACCGGCTCGTCGCCGCCGTGGCCGTCGGAGCGGACGTGTTCGCCGACGCGCTGGTCGCGCAGGCCGTGGCCGTCACCTCCGTCGAGTGGCGGCCGTCGCCGGCAGCCGCGCTCCTCGCCGGCCTGTGGCGCGACGACGTCGACGCGGCCAACCGGCGGGCGCTCGAGCGGCTCGTCGGCGCCGAGCCGGTGCTCGTCGACGTCCGGCCCGCGCGCGACGTGGTTCCCGGGATGACGCGCGACACGGTCCTGCACGCGGGCCCTCCCATCGCCTGGGAGCGCATGAGCGGCCCGCTGCGGGGCGCCGTCCTCGGCGCGCTGCTCTTCGAGGGCCTGGCGCAGAGCCTGGAGGACGCCGAGCGCCTGGCGGCGTCCGGCCACGTCCGGTTCGATCCGTGCCACCACCACGACGCCGTCGGCCCTATGGCCGGCGTCACCACGGCGTCCATGCCGGTCTTCGTGGTCGAGAACCGCGCCCACGGCAACCGCGCCTACTCCACGCTCAACGAGGGTCTCGGGCGCGTGCTCCGCTACGGCGCCTACGGCGCCGAGGTGCTGGACCGCCTGCGATGGTTCCGCGAAAGCCTCGGGCCGGCGCTCGGTGAGGCGCTGCGCCGCGCGGGCGGCATCGACGTGCGGGCCCTCATCGCCCAGGCGCTGCAGATGGGCGACGAGTGCCACAACCGCAACCGCGCGGCCTCGGCCCTGCTGATCAAGGCGCTGGCCCCGCACCTGGCCGCGCTCGACCGGCCCCCCGCCGAGCGCGAGCGGATCCTGGCCTTCGCCGCCGGCAACGAGCACTTCTTCCTGAACATCGGCATGGCCGCGTGCAAGGCCGCCGCCGACGCCGCCCACGGCGTGCCCGGCTCGAGCCTGGTCAGCACGATGGCGCGGAACGGGACCGAGTTCGGCATCCGCGTCAGCGGGCTCGGCGACCGGTGGTACACGGCGCCGGCCGACGTCCCGGTCGGGCTCTACTTCCCCGGCCACGGTCCGGACGACAGCAACCCCGACATCGGCGACAGCGCGATCACCGAGACCGTCGGCCTCGGCGGCTTCGCCATGGGCGGCGCGCCCGCCATCGTGCAGTTCGTCGGCGGCACCCCGGCCGACGCCCTGCGCACCACGCGGCGCATGTACGAGATCACGCTCGGCGAGCACCCCGTCTACCGGCTGCCGGCGCTCGACTTCCGCGGCACGCCGGCGGGCATCGACGTCCGGCTCGTCATGGCGACGGGCATCCTGCCGCAGATCAACACCGGCATCGCGCACCGGCAGCCGGGGGTCGGCCAGATCGGCGCGGGGCTCGTCCGCCCGCCCCTGCCCTGCTTCGCCGAGGCCCTGCAGGCCCTGGCCGACGAGCGGCGGGCGGCGGCGAAAGGGGAGCGCACGCGTGCGTGACCGGCTTCGCATCGGCATCGACACGGGGGGCACGTTCACCGACGTCGTCGCCGTGAACGAGGCGACCGGCGACGTGATCGCCACCAAGACGCCGTCCACGCCGCACGATCCGTCCCTGGCCGTGCTGGAGGGTATCCGCAAGGTCCTGGCCCTGGCTGGCCAGGCGACGGTGGCCGCCGTGTCCCACGGCACGACGGTGGCCACCAACGCCTTGCTGGAGGAGCACTTTCCCGATCTCGCCCTGGTGACGACCGAGGGCTTTCGCCACGTGCTCGAGATCGCGAGGCAGTCGGTCCCCCGCGGGTACGGCAACTCCTACTTCTGGGTGAAGCCCGAACGGCTGGTGCCGCTCCACCGCGTGCGCGAGGTGCCCGAGCGCATGACCTTCCGGGGCGAGGTGCTGCGTCCGCTCGACGAGGAGGCGGCGGCCGCGGTGGCCCGCTGGCTCCGGCGCAAGGGCGTGCGCTCGGTCGGCGTGTCGTTCATCCACGCCTACGCGAACCCCGGGCACGAGCGACGGATGCGCGAGATCCTGCGCCGCGAGCATCCCGAGGCCCACGTGTCGATCTCCTCGGAGGTGCTGCCCGAGTACCGCGAGTACGAGCGCACCGTCACCACGCTCGTCGACGCCTTCGTGAAGTCGCGCGTGGCCGAGTACGTCGCGGCCATCCGGAGGCGGCTCGACGTCGCGGTGGGCGCCGACACGCCGTTCTACGTGATGAAGTCCAACGGCGGCGTCGTCTCGGCGCGCGAGGTGGCCGCCCAGCCCATCACCACCGTCCTCAGCGGGCCGGCCGCGGGCGCGCTGGGCGCCAGCCTGCTGGCCCAGGCGGCCGGGTTCGACCGCGTGCTGACGGCCGACGCCGGCGGCACGAGCACCGACGTCTGCCTGGTCGAGGACGGCGCCCCCGGCCTCACGACCGAAGGCCTGGTCGGGCGCTTCCCCGTCAAGGTCCCGATGATCGACCTGGTGACGGTCGGCAGCGGCGGCGGCAGCATCGCCGGGCTCGCGCCCGACGGCGCGCTCAAGGTGGGGCCGCGCAGCGCCGGCGCCGATCCGGGCCCGCTCTGCTACGCGCGTGGCGGAACCGAGCCGACGGTGACCGACGCCCACCTCCTGCTCGGGCGCATCCCCGCCCACCTGCTCGGCGGCGAGGTCCCGCTCGACCGCGGCGCCGCCGAGACGGGCCTGGCCAGGCTCGGCGCGCGCCTGGGGCTCGCGCCCGCCCGCCTGGCCGAGGGCATCCTCGAGATCGCGGCGTGGAACCAGGCGAACGCCATCCGTCAGGTGAGCGTCAAGCGCGGCCGGGACCCGCGCGAGTACACGCTGGTCGCGTTCGGCGGCTCCGGACCGCTGCTGGCCGGCCGGCTCGTCGACCTGCTCGGGCTGCGGCGGGCGCTCGTTCCGCCGGCGCCGGGCAACCTGTCGGCGCTCGGCCTGCTGGTCGTCGACCTCCGCAACGACTACGTCACGACGTTCGTGCAGCGTCACGACCGGCTCGACCTGGCCGCGGTGGCCCGACACCTCGAGCGGCTGGAGGGCGAGGCCCGGGCCGCGCTACGGCGCGAAGGCTTCGGCGAGCACCAGATGCGGCTGGTTCGTTCCGCGGATCTGCGCTATTTCGGCCAGGCCTGGGAGGTCGCCGTGGAGCTTCCGCCGGGCCCGCTGACCCCGCAGACGGCGCACGTCGCCTCCGAGCGCTTCCACGACGCTCACGAGCGCCGCTACGGCTACAGCTACCGCTCCTGGCCCGGGCGCGCCGGGCCGGGATCCCCCGCGCCCCGACAGGTCATCGAGTGGGTCAACCTGCGCGTGACCGGCATCGGCCCCATCGAACGGCCGAAGCTGCGCGAGCTGCCTCCCGGTGACAACCGTCCGGAGCGCGCCCGCACCGGCTCGCGGCCGGTCGTCTTCGCCGGCGAGGCACGCGACTGTCCGATCTACGCGCGGGACCGGCTGCGTCCGGCCGACGTGGTGGCCGGCCCGGCCATCGTGGAGGAGTACGGCGCCACGACGGCCGTCTATCCCGGCCAGCGGGTCGAGGTCGACCGGTTCGGCAACCTGATCCTGACCAGGTCCATCGCGTGAGCGCCGCGGCCACCGATCCGATCGTGCTGGAGATCGTCGAGGGCACCCTGGCCTCGGTCGAGGCCGAGGTGGAGGCGGCGATCGAGCGCACGGCGCGCTCGCCGATGATCCGCGAGGCGCGTGACTTCCGGGCCGGCATCCACGACCGGCGCTGCCGCAAGCTCACGGGCCGCTCCTACTCGGCGCTCGTGCAGCCCGTCGTGCGCGACTTCCCGCTCGAGACCATGCGCGCGGGCGACGTCTACTTCCACAACGACGTCTACGGCTCCGAGGGCGGCATCGGCCACCTGCCCGATCTCTGCGTGACCGTGCCGGTGCTCCACGAGGGGCAGGTGGTCGCGTTCGTCCAGGCGTTCGGGCATCACGACGACATCGGCGGCGCCGTGCCGGGCTCGATGCCTTCCCACGCCACCAGCGCCTACCAGGAGGGCCTCATCGTCCCGCCGGTCAAGCTCTACGACGCCGGCCGGCCGAACGAGGATCTCATCAAGGTCCTGGCCCGCAACTCCCGGCTGCCCGACAGCCTGCGCGGCGACCTCGACAGCGAGACCGCCGCCTGCCGCATGGGCGCCGAGCGGCTGGCCGACCTGTTCCGGCGCTACGGCCGCCCGGTGATCGAGCGCTGCTTCGACGCCATCCTGGCCCGCACGACGGACGTCTTCAGGCGCGAGCTGCTGGCCCGAATTCCCGACGGCACCTACGCGTGGGAGGACTACGCCGAGCACGACGGCGTCGATCCTCCCCGCCTGCACGCCCAGCGGATCACGCTCACCAAGACCCCGGAGCGGCTCGTCCTGGACTTCACGGGCACGAGCCCCCAGGCCCGGGGGCCGATCAACCACGCCGGGGACTACGCCGACGGCGTCTTCCTCAAGAAGTGGCTGGCCCCGATCCTCCGGAACCTGGCCGACACGCCCGAGCGGGCCGCCGAGCTGGACGTCAACGAAGGCGTGGTGCCGCTCATCGAGCTGCGCTTCCCGCCCCCCGGCACCCTGCTGACGCCGGTGTTCCCGGCGCCCACCAATGCGCGCACGTTCGTGATCCTGAGGCTGCTCGGTGTCCTGGCCGGGGCCATCGCGAAAGCCGTCGGCGGCAGGATGCCCGCCGATCAGGAGACCATCCGCTACACCGGCTTCCACGGGGTGGACGCCGACGGGCAGTTCTACCTCATGCGCGAGGTGCTGGGCGGCGGCTCCGGCGGCCGCTATTACGCCGACGGCTCCGACACGATCCACATCGTCCCCGACTCGAAGAACCTGCCGGCCGAGTTCACCGAGACGCGGTTCCCGCTGCGGGTGGAGCGCCTGGCGCTGGCCACGGACTCCGGCGGCGCCGGGGAGCGCCGCGGCGGCCTGGGGTACTGCAAGGAGTTCCGCGCGCTGCGCGACACCGCCTTCCTGTCGGTGGCCGACCGCTCGATCCTGTCCTGCTGGGGCCTGGCCGGCGGCAAGGCGGGCGCGCCGTTCCGCGTCACCGTGGACCCGGGCGGCCCGAACGAGCGCGTGCTGCCCGGCCTGGTCGACGACGAGCCCATCGCCGCCGGCACGCTGGTCCGCGTCGAGACGACGGGCGGCGGCGGCTGGGGCGATCCCCTGGAGCGCGAGCCCGAGCGCGTGGCCGTGGACGTGCTGCAGGGCAAGGTCAGCGCGCGCGCGGCTCGCGAGGCGTACGGCGTCGTCCTCGTCCCCGGCGACGACGGCGAGCCGCGTGTGGACGGGGCGGCCACCCGGGAGCTGCGCGCCGAGCTGCGGCGGACCCGCCCGCCCGGCGCGTTCTTCGACCGGGGGCCGGGCTATCGCCGGCTCGCGAGCCGGGACCACGACGAGCTGGACGTGGTCCCGTGATCTTCGAGCTGCTCGCCGACCGCCAGCTCTGGCAGCAGATGCTCGTCTACGCCGCTCCCCTCGTCATCGCGGCCATGGGGGAGCTGATCACCGAGCGCAGCGGCGTGCTCAACGTGGGCATCGAGGGCATGATGCTCGTGGCCGCGGTCGTCTGCTTCGTGGTCGCGTTCGACACGGGCAGCGTCGTGGCCGGCATGCTGGCGGCCATGGCCGCCTCCGGGCTCATGGCGCTCGTCCTGGCCTACTACGGCATCACCCTCCGCGGCTCGCAGATCACGGTGGGGCTGGCCCTGTACGTGCTCGGCATCGGGCTCTCGTCCCTCATCTACCGGGTCGCGTTCGGCATCCGGCTGTCGACGCCGCGGGCGCCGACGCTGGGCGCCCTGTCGGTGCCGGTGCTCGCCGACATCCCGGTGCTCGGGCCGATCCTGTTCCAGCAGAACGTGCTCGTCTACGTGGCCATGCTGCTGGTGCCGGCCGTGCACGTGTTCCTCTTCCACACCCCGCTCGGGCTGCGCCTGCGCGCCGCCGGCGAGAACCCGCGGGCCGTCGACACCCTGGGCCTCGACGTCACCGCGCTCCGCTACGGGGCCACGCTCGCCGGCGGCGTGCTCATCGGCCTCGGCGGCGCCTACCTGCCGCTCGCCCTGACGGGCACCTTCAGCGACAACATGACGGCCGGGCGCGGGTGGCTGTCCCTCATGCTGGTGATCTTCGGGCGGTGGCAGCCGGGCCTGGCCCTGCTCGGCGCCTGCTTCTTCGCCTACGTCGAGTCGCTGCAGTTCAAGGTGGCCATGTCGACCAGGCTGGTGCCGCCGCAGTTCCTGTTGATGCTGCCCTACGTGCTGGCCGTGGTGGTGCTGATCCGCATCTACAGCGGCGCGCGGGCGCCGCGCGCGCTCGCCGTCCCCTACGACAGGGAGGCGCGCGGGTAGCGCGAAAGGAGACGACCCGATGGTGACGCTCAAGATCCTGTCGCTGCTCGGTATCCTGCTGGCCGGGCTGGCCGCGGCCCCGTCGGCGTCCGAGGCCCAGGCCAGGCGGAAGATGGCCATGATCATGCCGGGACCGATCCAGGACGCCGACTTCAATGCCCTCGGCTACGTCGCCCTGCAAGAGGTGGCCAAGGCCTACGGCATCCAGGTGGCGCACTCCGAGTCGGTGGTGGTGGCGGACGCCGAGCGGGTGTCCCGCGAGTACATCAACTCCGGCTACGACATCATCGCCTACCACGGCGGCCAGTTCCCCACCATCATGCGCAAGCTGGCCGGCCAGTACCCCAAGGTGGCGTTCATCCAGGAGGGCTCGGGGCGCATGACCGACCCGCCCAGGAACGCCTGGGTCATCGGCCGCAAGTACTATCAGGGCTTCTACGTCCTGGGCGCCCTGGCCGCGCTGGCCACCCGGACCAACAAGGTCGGCTTCGTGGGCGGCGTGCGGCTGCCCGACGTCATCTCCTCCACCAACGCCGTGCACCAGGCCCTGAAGGAGTACAACCCGAAGGCCTCGCTCGTCTACAACCACATCGGCGATTTCAACGACCCGGTGAAGGGCCGGCAGACGGCGGAGGCCCAGATCGCTGCAGGCGCGGATTTCCTGGTCACCTTCGTCAACCTGGGCCTCTACGGCGTGGCCGAGGCGGCGAAGGCGGCTCCCAGGCAGCCGGTGCTGGTGACGAACCAGTACACCGACAAGTGGGACACGGCGCCCCAGAACATGGTCGTCACCCTGCTCTTCGACTTCGCCAAGCCGTACAAGGAGATCGTCGGCCGAATCGTCAAGGGCGAGGTGACGGGCTACTACGAGATGCGACCCGGCAGCGGGATGGAGCTGGGCGAGATGCGGCACGTGCCGGCCGACGTCCAGAAGAAGGTGCGCGCGGTGTTCCAGGAGGTCGCCGCCGGGAAGCCCCTGCCGGAGATCAGCGACAAGACGCCGTGACCGGACCGGGCACGGGCCGGGCGCGCCGCGACAAGGTCGCCATGCGCGCGGTGGCCAAGCGCTTCGGCGACGTCACGGCGCTCCGGGGCGTGGACTTCACCGTGGCCGGCGGGGAGATCCACGGCCTCCTGGGCGAGAACGGCGCGGGCAAGACGACCCTCATGAACGTCCTGTCCGGGCTCTACCGGGCCGACCACGCCGAGATCGCGATCGACGGCCGCCCGGTCGCGATCCGCTCGCCCGCCGACGCCCTCGCCCACCGCATCGGCATGGTGCACCAGCACGTGGAGCTGATCCCGAGCTTCACCGCCCTGGAGAACGTGCTCCTGGGCCGCGAGGGCGAGCGCGGGTGGCTGCACCTCGACCGCCACCGGCAGGAGGTGGAGGCGGTCGCGCGGCGCTTCGGGCTGGCCGTGCCGCTCGACGTCCCGGTGCGCACCCTGGCCGTCGGCGTCCAGCAGAAGATCGAGATCCTCAAGGCGCTCTACCGCGGCGTCGAGATCCTGATCCTGGACGAGCCCACCACGATGCTGACCCCGCAGGAGGTGGACGTTCTGTTCGCCACGATCCGCGCCATGGCCGCCGAGGGGCTCACGGTGGTCTTCATCACCCACAAGATCCGCGAGATTTTGACCAACTGCGACCGGATCACCGTGATGCGCGCGGGCGCCGTGGTGGGCACGCTCGAGCAGGCGGCTGCCGGCGAGCCGATGCTCGTGGAGATGATGATCGGCCAGCGGCTGGCCGGCGTGTCGGTCGGGCCGCCGCCGGGCGCGGGCGCGGCCGCGGCCCCGGCCGTCCTCGAGGTCCGCGACCTCGTCGTCGGCGCCGACCAGGCCGGACGGGCCGTCGACCGGTGCACCTTCGCGCTGGCCCGCGGCCAGCTCGTCGGCCTGGCCGGCGTGGCCGGCAACGGGCAGCGCGAGCTCGCGGAGGCGCTGGTGGGCCTCGTGCCCGCCGCCGGCGGCTCCATCGCCATCGCCGGACGCGACGTGACGCGGGCCCCGGTGCGTGACCGCCTGGCCGCCGGGCTGGTCCACGTCCCCGAGGACCGCATCGAGGACGGCGTGCTGCCCGGCCTCTCGGTGGCCGAGAACCTGATGCTCGGCCTGCACTCCCACGCCTTCAAGGACAGCCGGCTCTTCGATCGGCGCGCGGCCGGCCAGCTCGCCCGCCGGGCGATCGCCGAGTACGCGATCGTAGCCCCGCACGAGGACGCGCCCGCCACGTCGCTGTCGGGCGGCAACATCCAGAAGCTCCTGGTGGCGCGGGCCATGCTGCTGGCCGAGGCCACCGGCGGGGCCATCGTGGTGGCGGCCAATCCCACCCGCGGGCTCGACGTCCGCGCGACGGAGTTCGTGCGCCGCCGGCTCCTCGACTTCGCCCGCGGCGGCGGCGCCGTGCTGCTCGTCTCCGAGGATCTCGACGAGCTGCTGCAGGTCTGCGATCGGATCCTCGTCATGTATCGCGGACGGATCGTCGGCGACCTGCCGCGCCCGGCGTTCGACGCCTACCGCATCGGCGCGCTCATGGCCGGCGCGGGCGCCGAGGGGCCGGCGCGCGCATGAGGGCGGCGGGCGCGACGTTCCCGCGGTGGGCGCCGGCGCTGCGCCGCTTCCTCGGCGGCAGCCTCGTCTACCTCGGCGCGATCGCGGTGGCGGCGGCGGTGAGCGCCGGCTTCGTCGTGGCCATGCAGGGCGACGTCCTGGTGGCGTTCCGGACGATCGTCACCAGCTCGCTCGGGAGCCTGTCCGGGATCGCGCAGACGCTCAACAAGATCTCCCCGCTGCTGCTCGGAAGCGTCGCGGTGATGCTCGGCATGCGGGGCGGCTTCATCAACATCGGCGTCGACGGCCAGATCTACCTCGGCGCCATCGCGGCCACCGGCCTCGCCTTCGCGCTGGCCGGCACTGGCCTGCCGGCCGCCGTCATGGTCCCGGCCGTGCTGCTGGCCGGCACGCTGGGCGGGACCGCCTTCGGCGCCGTCCCCGGCGCGCTGCGAGCCCGCTGGGGCGTCAACGAGATCTTCGTCACCGTCATGCTGAATTTCGTCGCCTACTACCTGACGGAGTACCTGAGCACGGGCCCCTGGAACGACCCGGTCAGCGGGGAGGCCATCACGCTGCCGATCCCGGCCGAGGCCACCCTGCCGATGCTGATGCCGCAGGCCGGCGCCCACACCGGCATCGTGCTGGCCGTCGTCGCGGCCGTCCTCGCCGCGCTGCTGCTGTCCCGCACCGTCCTCGGATACGAGATCCGGGCCGTCGGCGCCAATCCCCGGGCCGCCCGCGGCGGGGGGATCGTCATCCCCTGGATCACGCTCGTCACGCTGTCCCTCTCCGGGGCCCTGGCCGGCCTGGCCGGCGCCATCGAGGTCAGCGGCTATCACAACCGGCTGATCCTCGGGCTGACGCCGGGGTATGGCGCCATCGCCATCCTCATCGCCGTCCTCGGCGGAAAGCGCGCCGGCGGCGTCGCCGTGGCCGCGATGCTCGTGTCGATCCTCATGGTGGGCGCCGACTCGCTCCAGCGGAGCGTCCGGCTCCCGGCCAGCGCGGGCTTCGTCTTCCAGGCGATCGTCGTCCTGTGCGTCCTCCTGGTCGAGGCGCGCTCGGCCCGTCGGCGCTGAGCAGGCGTGGGTGCGATCCAGCCCGCTCACCGGGCGGCGGCCGTGGGGGCGACCCGCTCGACGCCGGCGAAGCTGCTCAGCCGGAGCCAGGTCGGGAAGGCGCGGACGAGGGACGGCGGCCCTTCGAGCCGGATCGAGCCGGCACGGAGCGCCGCGAGCATGGGGACGTCGCCCATCCAGACCCGGGTGAGCGTCTTCAGATCCGCGGTCACGACGACGTCGACCGGGAAGCCGGGGTCCCTCAGACAGAGATCGACCTCCGGCCGGGCGAGCAGGAGCCACCACGTCCGCGGGCACCGCATGGTGGCCGGTGCGCCGTGGAAGTCGACGCGGACGACGACCCGCTCCGGCGGCAGCGCGTCCACGTCGACACGGCGGTGGATGTCCCACATGAGGAGCCCGGCGTCCAGGTCGTCCCGGCCGATCTGGGCGCGGGCCCACCGCTGGCCCCACTCGCCGAACCGGTCGATCAATGGCCGCAGCTCCTCCCCCGCCGCGGTCAGCGCGTACTCGCGCCCGCGGCCATGCGGCCGCGGCACGCTCCGGACGATCCCGACGTCTTCGAGCTGTTCCAGGCGCTGGGCCAGAAGCGTGCGCGACATGAGCGGCACCCCGCGGTGGAGGTCGCTGAAGCGGCGGCTGCCGCAGAGCAGTTCCCGGAGCACGAGGGGCGTCCACCGCTCGGCGACGATCTCGGCCGCCTTGGCGACCGGGCAGAACTGCCCGTAGCCCTTCATGGTGAGCCGAGCGTAGTGAGCGGCGCCGGCCGCTGCAAGTCCATTTTCTGGTCTTTGCGGGACGGACGGCCAGGGTCATCCTGCCATGGCAAGGAGGTGCGCCATGGCTGCACGACCCATCCTCGACGCCGACCATCGCAACGCGCCGGTGCTGGACGACGCCGCCCTCGCCGACCTCGCGCGACAGTTCCGCGGCGAGCTGATCCGCGCAGGCGATCCGCCGTACGAGGCCGCCCGCCGCGTCTGGAACGGGGCCATCGACCGCCGCCCCGCGCTCGTCGCGCGGTGCACCGGCGTCGCCGACGTCCGGGCCGCCCTGCGGTTCGCCCGCGAGCGCGAGCTCGCCGTCGCCGTGCGCGGCGGCGGCCACAACGTGGCCGGCACGGCGACGTGCGACGGCGGCGTGGTCATCGATCTGTCCCCGATGAAGGGCCTCCGGGTCGATCCCGTCACGCGGACCGCGCGCGCGCAGCCGGGACTGCTGTGGGGCGAGGTCGACCGGGAGACCCAGGCCTTCGGCCTCGCCACTCCGGGCGGCATCGTGACGCACACCGGGATCGGAGGTCTCACCCTGGGCGGGGGCCTGGGCTGGCTGATGCGCCGGTACGGGCTCACCATCGACAACCTGCTCTCGGCCGACGTGGTCACCGCCGACGGGGAGTTCCTGCGCGCCAGCGCCGACGAGCACGCCGACCTCTTCTGGGGGCTCCGCGGCGGCGGCGGCAACTTCGGCGTGGTGACGTCGTTCGAGTATCGCCTGCATCCGGTCGGCCCCACCGTGCTGGCCGGCGTGGTGCTCTACCCGGCCGCCAGGGCGCGCGACGTCCTCGCCTCCTACCGGGAGTGCGTGGCGGCGGCGCCCGACGACCTGATGACCATCGTCGTGCTGACGACGGCCCCGGCCGCCCCGTTCCTGCCGGCATCGGTCCACGGGCAGCCCGTCGTCATCGTCGGAGTGTGCTACGCCGGCCCCGTCGACGAGGGCGAACACGCCGTCGCGCCGCTGCGGCGGCTGGGCCCGCCGCTGGCGGACACGGTCCGCCCGACGCCGTACGTCGAGCACCAGGCGCTGCTCGATCCCGGGGTGCCGCACGGGCTCGGGTACTACTGGAAGTCGGAGTACGTGGCCGCGCTCGGCGACCCCCTGATCGCCACGCTGGCCGAGCACGCCTGGCGCGCGGCCACGCCGGAGTCCTACGCGATCATCTTCCATCTCGGCGGCGCCGTCGCGAGAGAGGATCCCGAGGGCTCGGCGTTCGAGGACCGGCGAGCCGGGCATGCGGTGAACATCGATGCCGTCTGGTCCGACCCCGGCCGGGCGCCGGCGTGCATGGCGTGGACCCGGAACTTCTGGGAGGCGATCCGCCCGTACTCGACGGGCCGCGTCTACGTGAACTTCCTGGGCGACGAGGGACAGGACCGGGTGCGGGCCGCCTACGGGGACGCGAAGTACGAACGGCTGCGCGCGCTCAAGCGGACGTACGACCCGGCGAACGTGTTCCGCCTCAACCAGAACATCCGGCCGTAGAGCCCCGCGGCCGGCGGTCGGCCGCCTTCCGCGCGCCGCCGGGTCGCGGACGGCCGCCCTGCCGCGGTAGTATGCCCGACACACAAGATCCTCGCGTCAAAGGGGGAGGCCCATGAACACCCTGCTGGGATCCGCCGGCGTTCTCGTCCTCGTTCTCGCGCCGCTCGCGCACGCCGCGGACATCGACGCGGGCAAGGCCAAGGCCGCCACCGTGTGTGCCGCCTGCCACGGCGCGAACGGGGTCAGCGTGAGCGATACCATCCCGAACCTCGCGGCGCAGCGCGCCACCTACCTCGAGGCGCAGCTGAAGGCGTTCAAGGACGGCACGCGCAGGGCAGCCGGCCCCACCAGCCCGACGGCGACCATGGCCGCGATCGCGGCGCAGCTGAGCCTCGAGGACATGGCCAACGTCGCCGCGTACTTCGCCTCGCTGCCCGGCCCCGAGAAGGGCACGAAGTCGGCCTTCCTGCCGAACCTCGCCCGGACCCACGTCAGCTTCCCGGAAGACTACAAGCGCACGTTCACCCGGTACCACACGATCAACTTCCCGGCGACGGGGCAGGTGCGCTATTACTACGCCAATCCCGCCGCACTGCAGGCGGCGAGGGACGGCAAGCCGCTGCCGCCGGGCTCGTTCCTCCTCGCCGAGGTCTACGCGGCCAGGCGCGGCGCCGACGGCAAGCCGGTGACCGGCGCCGACGGCTTCTACGTGCCGGACAAGCTCCTGCTCTACACGGCGATGGCGAGCGGGTCGGGGTGGGGCAAGGACTTCCCCGAGATGCTGCGCAACGGCGACTGGAACTACGCCATCTTCACCACCGACAAGCAGCACCGGCCGGGCGTGAACCAGGCCGAGTGCCTGGGCTGCCACAAGCCGCTCGACAGCACGAGCTACGTCTTCACGCTGAAGCAGCTCGGCGCCGCGAAGCGGTAGCAGCGGACCCGCCTGGCGGAGGAACTTCCCGATGGCGATCATCGATTCCCAGGTCCACGCGTACGAGGCGAACACCCCGAAACGGCCCTGGCACAGCGTCCCGAACTGGCCCGCTCACGTCACCGGCGACGAGATGGTGGCGGCCATGGACAGGGTCGGCGTCGACGGCGCGATCTTCATCTCCGCGTTTTCCATGTACCGCTACGACGCGAGCTATGCCGTGGAGGTGCAACGCGCCCATCCCGGCCGGTTCGCCCTCGTCAAGCCGGTCGATCCGGACGATCCGGCGGTGGCCGACGTCATCGCCGACTGGAAGAAGACGCCGGGCACGGTCGGCATCCGGATCATGATGACGAAGGACGCGGGGCGCGACCCGGACGACCCGGGCCTCGATCGGATCCTGCGCGCCGCCGTCCGGCACGAGTTTCCGGTCAACATGCTGTGCTGGGGCAACCTGGACGCGGGAGCGGCGCTGATCGACCGCCACCCCGACACGCGATTCATCATCGACCATCTGGGCATCATGCAGCCCCGAACGCCGCCCGCCCCGCCGCAGCCCTGGGCCGATCTCCCCAGGGTGCTGGATCTCGCCAGGCGCCCGAACGCGGTGATCAAGGTCAGCGGCGCCTGCACGCTGTCCCGCGAACCCTATCCGTTCCCGGACATCTGGGACCCGCTCGCGCGGGTGTTCGACGCCTGGGGTATCGAGCGCTGCCTGTGGGGGACCGACTGGACGCGCGCCTTCGCGGTCGTCAACTACGAACAGGCCGTCGAGCCCTTCCGCCGGACCGACCGCCTGAGCGCCAGCGAGCGCGCGATGCTGATGGGCGGCGCCTGCGCCAGGGCGTACGGCTGGTCGCCGACGAAGGGCTAGCGCCGGGGCGCTTCGCGGGCGGGGGCGAAGCGGCCGGGCGCGAAGGCGTCGAGCGCGAGCCGCGTGTCTCGACCCAGGACGAGATCGGCGATCGCGTGCCCCATGGCGGGACCGTAGAGGATGCCCTTGCGAGCGCCGCCCGTGGCCACGTAGACGCGATCGAGCCCGGGCACACGGCCGAGCACGAGGAGGCCGTCGGACGCCACCGGGCGCAGGCAGGCGGTCTGCTGCGCGACCTGCGCGTCCGCCATCGCCGGCAGCATCCTGAGCAGCGCGGCGCCGACCTCGTCGCGGGCCGCCGGGGTCGCCTCCTCGTCGAAGCCCGCCTCTTCCTCGGTGGTCCCCGCCCACAGCAGCCCGTCGGTCTTGGTCGTGGCGTAGTGGTGGCCCCAGCCGACCGAACAGTCCACCGGCGGCCCGGGAGCCTGCAGGCGGAGGATCTGGCCCTTGAGCGGACGCACCTCGATCGGCACGCCGATCCAGTCCGATGCCTGGGCGCTCCAGGGGCCGAGCGCGAGCACCGCGGTCGCGCAGCCGAGCACCTCCCGCTCCAGGACCACGCCGGTGACGCGCCCGCCGTCGCGCCGCAGGCCGATCGCGCGCCCGTGGCGGACCCTGACGCCGAGGCGCTCGGCGGCCCGGGTGAGGGCCAGCACCAGACGATAGGGCTCGACGGCGCCTCCGCCCTCGCTCAGCGTGGCCCCGAGCGTCTCGTCCGAGATCCGCGGCTCCACCCGCCGGGCCTCGGCCGCGTCGAGCCACCGCACCGCGTAGCCCGGCTGCCGCTGCTGCCACGGCAGCGCGGCCTGGAGCCTCCGCACGTCGGCCTCGGTGAGGGCCAGCGCCAGCGAGGCGCGCGCGCGGAAGTCCACGTCGATCCCGGTCTCCTCGAGCAGGCTCTTCGACAGCTCGCGATGCAGCCGCATCGCGTCCTGGGCGATCTCGGCCTGGGGCCCCGGAATGCCGGAGCCGCTCAGCGGGCTCAGCCCTCCATAGGCGAAGCCCGAGGCGTGACTGCCGATCGCGTCGCGCTCGACGACGACGCTCGGGACCCCGGACTTCGCCAGGTAGTAGGCGGTGGCCAGGCCCGCGATGCCGCCTCCCACGATCACGACGTCGGCCGAGCCCTCGGTCATCGCCCGGAGATGCTGTCAGAGTCCATCCGGCCGGTCAAACCGCGACTGCCGCCGACCCGATCACTCCCGGTCGGGGTAGAATACCCGCCAGTCTCGTCCCGGACGGAGGCCCGATGCCCAGGGTGCTCGTGATCCACGGCGCCGGCATGAACATGCGGGGCAAGGTGCAGGTCGACATCTTCGGCCCGATGACGCTGCCCGAATACGACGAGCGCATCCGCGGCTACGCCAGGGAGCTCGGCGTCGAGGTCGAGATCTTCCACTCGAACATCGAGGGCGAGATCGTCGACCGGCTCTACGCCGCGAACGATCAGGGCTTCGCTGCGGCCATCTTCAACCCGGCGGCGTTCGGCACCGGCTATCCGGCCCTCGTGGCGGCCATCGCGCAGGTGAAGTTCCCGACCATCGAGGTGCACATCTCGAACCCGATCCGTCGCGGGCCCGCCTCGCAGACCGCGGCCGTGAGCCAGGGCGTCGTGGCCGGATTCGGCATCGCCGGGTACGCGCTGGCCCTGCGCGGCATCCGCGACATGGCGGCGGCGAAGACGTAGGGGCCGACCGGAGGATCGCATGGCTGACCGGCTCATCTCCTGCGACGATCACATGGACCTCAGCCAGCTGCCCGCGGATCTGTGGACGACGCGGCTGCCGGCCTCGCTGCTCGACCGCGCGCCGCACGTCGAGGAACGCGACGGCCAGGCGGTGTGGGTGTGCGACGGCAAGGTGTGGGGCCGCTGGGACGGCAAGCCGCCGGCGACCGGGCCGGCGCGTCCGGTCAAGGCGCTCTACAACGCCTTCGACCGTGCCGGCATCCACGACCACAGCGCCCGCCGCCCGGCCGTCGCGGAGCTGCGTCTGGCCGACATGGACCGCGACGGCGTGCAGACCCAGGTGATCTTCGGGCCGATCTTCCAGATCTCGACCGACGATCCGGTCCTGCGCTCCGCCTGCTACCGTGTCTACAACGACTGGCTGCTCGATTTCTGCAAGGCCGCGCCGGATCGGCTCATCGGCCTGCCGATGCTGCCGGAGACGCCCGAGACCGCGCTGGCCGAGCTCGAGCGCGTCATCGCGAAGGGCGGCGTGCGCCAGGTCAATCTCATGATCGCCAACATCGACCCCAAGCTCGACGACCCGGCGTGGGAGCCGCTCTGGCACGCCCTCGAGCAGAGCGGCGTCATCCTCTCGTGGCACATCACGGTGTTCGTCGGCAAGCCGGGCGACCGGGTCGCCGGCAAGGCCGCGAGCGTCTTCGAGAACACCAAGTTCTTCCTCGCGAACTTCCTCGAGCCCTTCGTCGACCTCTTCGCCTGGGGCATCCTCGAGCGCCACCCCGGGCTACGCCTCGTGATGGCCGAGGCCGGCACCGGCTGGCTGCCCTGGCTCGTCCAGGAGCTCGACTGGCGCCACTGGCGGCTCTGGGAGGCCAAGGAGTTCTGGGCCGACAAGGGCGGCAGCGCGCTCGTCACCAGGCCGAGCGAGCTCTTCAAGCGGCAGATCTACGCCACCTTCCAGGACGACCACGTGGCGATGTCGCTCATCCCGTTCTTCGGGGAGGGGCACCTGCTGTGGGCCTCGGACTATCCGCACCCCGACAGCGTCTGGCCCAACTCGCGAGCCGCGATCGAGCGGCAGATGCGGCACCTCTCGCCGGAGATGCGCCGCAAGCTGACGCACGACAACGCGGCGGCGCTCTACGGGCTGGGGGAGTCGTAACGGGGCTCCGGCCGCGGCACCCGGATCCTCCACCGCGACATCGGCCACCCTCAGGATGTCGCCCCCCTCTTCGGGCTGGTCTCGGTCCCGGTGACGCCCCGCCGGGCGATCGCCCAGGGCGTGCTCCGGTCACGGCCCCTCGACGCCGAGCGCGCGTGACGCCTCACGCGAATTGCGCGAGGCCGTGGCCGACGGACCAGTTCTCCCTTGCCGCCTCGAGCACGTTCACGAACACGTCGTCCGGCCGGATGCCCGGGTTCTCGCCGAGCAGCGTTGCGATCCGCCGGAACAGCGCCTGCTTCTGTTCCCGCGTGCGGGTATTGAACACGGTGATCTGGATATACACGAGATCATCGCTCCGGGTGATCCCGAAGGCATGGCCGTAGCGAAAGTTCGCGGCGTCGTGCTCGGTGATGGTCATGAACTGGTCGCCTTCGGGGACGTCGAGCGCTTCGCGCATCGCGCGGTACACGCCATCGAAGATCGCCCGCCGGTAGGCTTCGGGCTTTCCCTCGCGCAGGGAGATGTGAACCAGGGGCATCGGGGCGCCTCTCCATGTCGACACGATGGTTCATCTGCCGGTTGTTCATCCACGAACGCAGCTGTCCTCTTGCCCTGCACGCCCTCGACGTAGGCGTGGCCGAGCGCGTTCGTCGCCGATGCGGAGCCCACGGCGCGGTGCGGCAGGCCGAGGCCGCCGGTGAAGTCGGGCGACGACTGGCGGCGTGGGGGTCGCCCGGCGCCGCGACGGCGATCCGCCAGCGCCGCCCGCCCTGCCCGCGCGAGCGCCACGAGCCCTGCGCCGCTCGAGACGCTGGCTGTGCCGCCAGTACCGTCGCGCCGCATCCAGCGTGACGTCCATGCCCGCCTGCGCCCGTCCTGCGGTGATCGCGGGGCTCGGCGCCACTCCTCGAATGATGGCGGGCGCCGTCGCGGCGCTTTCTGGCCGGCATCTACGCCGGCGAGGCCGCGGCCGCGCGGCCGTCCGAGCGGCGCTCGCGCGGCGTCCGCTCGTCCATCGTCCACTGCAGGATGAACGCGGTGAGGCCGATCGCGATCAGCGCCGCCCAGCCGAGGTCGTAGTTGCCGAAGCGGTCGAAGAGCAACCCGCCCATCCATGCGCCGAGGAACGAGCCGACCTGGTGGCTGAGGAAGGCGACGCCGTACAGCATGTTGAAGTGCGCCAGCCCGAACACGCGGCCGATGATGCCGCTCACCAGCGGGATGACGCCGAGCCACAGGAAGCCCATCGCCGCGGCGAAGACGAGCGTCGACGTCGCGCTCACGGGGACGAGGAGGAAGAGGCCGATGAAGACCGTGCGCGCCAGGTAGATCAGGGCGAGCATGTGCTTCTGGCTGTAGCGGGCGCCGAGCAGGCCGACGACGTACGTGCCGATCGCGTTGCAGAGCCCGATCAGGCCGAGGGCGCTCGCGGCCACGCCGGGCGCCACACCGCAGATCTGCAGATAGGCGGGCAGGTGCGTGGTGAGGAACACGAGCTGGAACCCGCAGGCGAAGAACGCGAGCGTCATGAACACGTAGCCGCCGTGTGTCAGCGCCTGGCCGAGGGCCCGCCCGGCGTTCCGCGGGGCGACGGCTACCGCGTCGGCAGCCGGCTGCTCGCGGATCAGCAGCGACAGGAGCGACATGGAGGCTGCGATGCCGGCGAACGCCACCATGGCTCCCTTCCAGCCGAGCGAGTCGATCAGGGCCTGGCCGATGGGCGCGATCACCAGCGTCCCCAGCGAGCCGGCCGCGGCCACGAGGCCGACCGTCTGGCTCCGCGTCTCCGGCGGCGTCGCCCGGGACACCGTGCCGATCAGAACGCCGAATCCGGTTCCCGCCGTACCGACGCCGGCGACAACGCCGGCGATCTCCAGCGCACCGGGCACCGCGCTCGCCAACGCCATCAGCAGGAGTCCGCCAGCGTAGAGCAGTGCGCTGGCGAGGAGCACCGGCCGGGGGCCGGCGCGGTCGGCCAGCGCGCCCAGGAACGGCTGCGAGACGCCCCACACCACGTTCTGCACCGCAATGGCAAAGGCGAAGGTCGCCGCCGAGATGCCGAGGTCGAGTGTCATCGGCCGCATGAACAGGCCCAGGCTCTGGCGCACGCCCATGCAGACGGCAAGCACGAGGCCGCTCACCACGACGAGCAGCAGCCTCGAGCGCCGATGGTTCGCCATCGCGCGCCTCACGGGCAGGCCCCGCGAACGACACGCAGCAGATCGACACCTCGGGGCGACTGCCCCCCCTGCACCGGATCACTGGGCGGCACGTCCCCCGCCTCCTTCCCCCGGGGAACCCACTACCCCGTCGGCCCGCAGCGCCGGCGGATCGTCGACGATCCGGAGCGTCACCGTTGCGATCGCGCAGAGCTTCTCGCCGGCCTCGCTCCGGCTCATGATCCTGACGCTCGCGACGCCGATGGTGCCGCCGACACGCTCCGCCCTGGCCCTCGCGACGATGGTCCGCCCGTCGGCGGGGGCGAGAAAATGGATCGACAGATCGATCGTGACCGCGATGCGCCCGGCGGGCAGCGCCGTGGTGACGGCGGCGCCCGCGGCGTGATCGGCGAGGCCAGTGATCACGCCGCCGTGGAAGAAGCCGTTGAACTGGAGCAGATCCGGCCCGCGATCCACGGCGAGGTGGACCGACCCGGCGCCGGCGGAGAGGACGCGCGTCCCGATGGCCTTCGTGAATCCAGGGAGCGCGGTGACCCGTTCGACGAGCTGCTCCGGCGCCGGCGTCCCGGACACGGCGTCACCAGCCTGTCCGGGCCGAGGCATCCCGCGCGACCGCCCGGCGGATCCTCGCCACGATGGCGGACGGGGCGAGCGCTGTGCCGGCCGCACGCTCGACGATCCTGCCGCCGGCGTCGACGACGAGCACCACGTCGCCGTGTCCGATCCGGCCGCCCTCGTTCGTTGCAGGCACGTCGAGGCCATGCACGAGCCGCTGGACCTGCTCCGGCGGCCCGGTGAGGAAATCCCACGCCGACGTATCGGCGCCGACCCGAGCGGCGTACCGCGCCAGGATCGCGGGCGCATCGACCAGGGGGTCGACGGTGATCGAGACGAACCGGACACGGCCCGTCAGTCCCGCGGCCCGAAGCTCGGCCTGGGCCCGGACGAGTCGTGCGGTCACGAGCGGGCAGCTCTCGGCGCAGCGGGCGAACATTACCGTGAGGACCGTGACGCGGCCGCGGAGGTCCTCGGTCCGCACCGGACGGCCGTCCTGGTTGACGAGCGCGAAGGGCGGCAGCCTCGCTGGCTCTCCGCGCGGCGCGCAGCCGGCCAGGAGGCCGGAGAGGAACGCCGCCGTGAGGGCGAGCCTCGGCCACCAGCCCGCCATCGCCTCCGAGCGTGAGCGCGAGTCGTTCGGGAACACTGGCCAAGCCTAGGCAGGGACGCGGCAGCCGCGCGCATGACTTCTTTGCATGGAGGACTTCACGCCTCGGCATCGAGGCGTGTGGCGACGTCTCGTCAAGGCTCCGGTGTTGCGTCCGGCTAGCGGGCGAGGGTCTTCGGGGCGCGCGACCGCTGCGGTCCACCCCGATGCGGCGAGCGGGCCATTGCGCGCTCGAGCAGGACTCGCGCCGCGTCGCGGGCCGCGTGCGCCGCCGCGGGATCCCCGCACACCAGCGCCGTCACGATCGCGCCGTCGAGCAGGACCGACAGCTGCATCGCGAGGCCGTCGGAACCCGCGATGCCCAGGCGGGCGACCTGATCGCGGAACCAGAGCCGGCGCTGCTCCTTGAACGCCCGCGCGACGCCGTGCGCCGGATGCCGCGTCTCGCCGAGCTCGGCCACCGCGTTCACGAAGGGGCAGCCTCGGAACCCCGCCCTGGTGAACCCACGTTCGAGCCGGTCGAAGAGACCGAGGATCTGCTCGAGCGTCGGAGCGTCGCTCGGAGGAATCGGCCGGACACGGCGCTGGAGGTAGGCGGTGATCAACGCGTCCTTCGAGCGGAAATGGTTGTAGATCGTGCGCTTGCTGATCCCGGCCTCGGCGGCGATCGTATCGACGCCCACGGCCCGGATGCCGTCGCGGTAGAAGAGCCGGTCGGCCGTTTCCAGGATGTGCTCCGCCATCGGCGCGCTGGCTCGTGACTTCGTCTTGGCCACGACACCGCCCAGTGTACATGCCGCCTGGCAGCGATCTCGGGCCGTGTTATCGTCGCTACACAGATCTGTGTAACAACCCGGCTGGGGTGCGACCTGCGTGGTCGCCGACCGCGGTACCAGAGGGGAGACGACGGTGATGACCCTGGATGAGCTCGCCGCCTTCGTTGCGGTCGCCGATACCGGCTCGATGAGCGGAGCCGCCGAGAAGCTCCACATCACGCAGCCGGCCATGACACGCCGGCTCAAGCGACTCGAGAGTGACCTCGGCGCCGCGCTGCTCGATCGCCGCGCGAAGCCGATCCGGGTGACGGCGACGGGGCGGGAGGTGCTCGAGCGCGCGCGGCACGTGCTGCAATCGGTCGAGCTCGTCTACGCCGCATCACACGACCTCGCCCACGGCGAGTTTCATGTCGGCATCGCGTTGACGTTTGCCAGCACCGCGCTCGCCCGGCCCATCGACCGAGTGCGGCAGCAATTTCCCAAGATTGCCATCCAGGTGACGACGGCGTGGAGCCCGTCGCTCGTCGGCCGTCTGCGGACCCGGGCGCTCGACAGCGCCCTGGTCGCGTTACCGCAGCCGGCCACCCTGCCGAGCGGGATCACTGGCGCATTCCTGCGCGACTACCCCCTCGCCTGCGTCGCACCCCGTCGCGCCGGTCTGCCGGCGACGGTCGACGTGACGGACCTCGCCGGTGCGCGATGGGTCTTGAATCCCGAGGGATGCGCGTTGCGGCCACTGCTCCGCCAGACCCTGGAGAGTGCAGGTGTAACCCTCCGCGTGAGCGTCGAGGTGTACGGCTGGGACCTGCAACTCTCGCTGATTGCCCGCGGCGTTGGCTTCGGGATCGTGCCGATGTCGTCCGTCCGCCGACACCCCCTGCGCGGGAAGCTTCAGGTCTTCCGACTGAAGGGGCATGACTTTCGTCTCGGGCTCTGGTTCGCCTGGCCGGAAGACCTCGGGAGGCTGCGGCCGGTCGCCGAGGCGCTCCGGCGCCACTTCGCGACGGTCGTGCCGGGGCGCCGGCAGGAGCATGACCAGCACGAGGCGGCATGGCCGCAACTCGAGGCCATCGGCGCGTCGCCCCACGGCCGGGCGCTGTGAGTTCGTGACCGCGGCCTGGGCGCGCGAACGATTTCCCGCGCCTCCACCCCACGCAGCTGTGGGTTCCGGAAATTCTGGCCGCTCGTTTCCGGAAATTCTGGCCGGTGGCGCGGATCCTGGCCCAGCCGGCTGGCTGACGTCAAGTTTCAGGTGCTTGGTGCGGTAGGACGGCCCCCGCAGATCC